>Ga0307376_10004132_pt1 | contig 13372 bp, 13 predicted proteins | sample TR2MG_FD_202536 | JGI IMG/M metagenome (GOLD analysis project Ga0307376, IMG submission 202536) | Soil microbial communities from Risofladan, Vaasa, Finland - TR-2 | ecosystem: Environmental > Terrestrial > Soil > Coastal area > Acid sulfate soil | place: Finland: Risofladan, Vaasa | collected...
AATACTGATGGAGCATGATGACACCTCCCTTTTGTGATCATGCTCCATCATTAAACACCCATTAATAAAAGGCAAATTGCGCTAACTGCGGGGTTTGTTGGTTATGTGTACTGAAAAAATATAAAATGTAACCTATTATTTATGACTTTCCCAGGTTGGGTGAAATTAGAAAGGATCTTATGAGTTACAATATTGTTTTTCCAAAAAGAGATGGAACTGCAGAGCAGGAAACAATACAAACAGAAAATAATATTGTTCTTGTAGGTGCAAATGGCGCAGGGAAAACACGACTCGGTGTAAGAATTGAAGAACTGATTCAAAATCAAATTACAGTTCATAGAATAAGTGCCCAAAAAGCATTAAACATTCCAGATTATGCTCAAATTAAAAATCTTGAACAAGCTAAAAAAGCTTTGATGTTTGGTAGATCTGATCAACACGGAAATTTAAGCCAGAAATCAAATTCTAGATGGGGAAAAAAACCTGCGACATTTTTATTAAATGATTATGATAAACTTCTTTCCTTGTTATTTGCTAAATCAGCAGAAAGAGACCGAAAATACATTATTGATGCAAAAATAAGTCAAGAATACAAAGAGGTACCCCAATCGCCAATTGATATAATTATTGAATTATGGAACTCAATAATGCCACATCGTGAAGTCTCATTTCTTGATGGAAAAGTAATAGCAAAAAAAACAGGTCAGACAGAATATCATGGCCAAGAAATGAGTGATGGCGAAAGAGTAATTCTATATTTTATTGGGCAGTGTGTTTGTCTACCTGAAAATTCTGTGATTATAATAGATGAGCCTGAAATTCATCTTCATAAATCTCTAGTTGATAAGCTTTGGAATAAAATTGAAGCTCGAATTCAAAATAAATTATTAATCTATATCACACATGATTTAGATTTTGCATCTTCTCGAACTGATGCGATTAAAATATGGTTAAAGGAATATAATGGGAGTAATCAATGGGTATGGGATAAAATACCCATTGATGAAAAATTACCTGAGGAGTTGATGCTTGAAATAATTGGAAACAGGAAGAATGTAGTGTTCTGTGAAGGAGAGAGTGGCAAGTTAGATTCTACAATATATCAATTAATATATCCTGATTTTCATATAATTCCAAGAGGGGGTAGTTCAAAAGTTATAGAAGCCACTAAAGCATTTAGAACGAATGCTTCATTGCATCATTTAACTGCATTTGGCATTATTGACAGTGATTATAAAGAGCAAGAAGAAATTGTTGCTTTGCAAAGCCACAATATTTTTACGATTTCAGTTTCCGAAATTGAAAATCTGTTTTGTATCGAACCAATACTTCGAATCATATCAGAGCATTTAGGGTTGAACATAAATAACAAAGTAAACGAAGTAATTGATTTTTTGATTGATGCATTATCCTCTGAATTTGATGTTCAAGTATCATCTAAGGCTGAAAAAATAATTGAATACAAATTAGGTGCATTTTCAAAGGAAACAAATACAGAACAAGGATTAATTGATGCCCTAAACACAACTTTAGGACGAATAGATATTCCAACTATTTATGAAGAATCAAGAAGAATATACCAATCTGCTATTGATAACCGAGATTTAAATCAATTATTGCTGATTTATAATAGGAAATCGTTATCTGACAGAATTTCAGGAATATTTGGTTTAGCGAATGGAGAGTATGGAAAGCTATTAGTCAGACTTTTAAAAAGATCTCGCCAAAATGAAATTGTAACTGCTTTAAAAGTATATTTACCAGACTTGAATTAATGATGCTATTTGATCACTTACAAACCAAAGACTGGCTGTTGCAAATTAAGTATTAAAAAAATACATAATCGGGTAGCCGGCAAAATGGGGGTCGGGCCACAGGAACATCTTGATATAATATATAAAACGTTTAAATTTTGCGTTAAATAAGGCCTTAAAACTTACATTTCGCACATAGGGAAATTAAATTTCAGGATTTATACCACTTATCGTCAATAATACTATTAACTTGCTTATATTACAACAAATAAAAAAACTAGACTTTGCCTTTTAATTGTTTTATAACGCCTTATACAAACGAAATAGGAGGCGCTATGGAGCAATTCGAAACACGATTCAAACAGGTCGACGTATTACCGATGGTCAAGTATTTCATGGATGAACTTGACTTGTTCAATTTATTTAAAAAATATGTCCGGGCAACTCCCGATAGCCTTGCGGATCATGCGGAAAGCTTATGCATATTAACAGCTAATATCATATGCGACAACAAACCACTGTACAAAGTTCAAGAATGGCTGTCCAAATATTCCGATGGCTTGGCTGATGAGCCCCTCAAGGCGAGCCTTTTCAATGATGATCGCCTGGGCAGAGCCCTTTGTGCTCTTTTTGATTCAGACCGACATTCCCTAATGACAGAGGTATCGTGTAACGCAATAAGAGTGCACAAATTGCTGACAGATGAAATTCACAACGATAGCACTACGATTACTTTTATTGGCAATTACAAAAATCCGGATCCCGATGCCGTTAAGCTTACGCATGGTCACAACAAGGATTTTCGTCCCGACTGTAAACAGCTTGTCTTCGGTTTAAATATTACATCTGATGGCCATGTCCCACTGAGCTATAAGCTTTTTGATGGCAATACAAGTGATGATGTCACCCATATACCAAACTGGAACGGGCTGCGCACTCTATTAGAAAAAGAGGATTTTATTTATGTAGCTGATTGCAAATTGTGCAGCCATAAAAATATAACCCATATTGCACAAAACGGCGGCTTCTTTATCACCATCGTCCCCAAGGATCGAAAGGAAGTAAAACAGTTTCTAAAGCAGTTAAAAAACAACGATATCGAATTCAAAGATGCTTATCAGGTTGAGAGTTCACGTAAAAAAGGCAAACTAAATATATTTAAAACATATGAAGCCGGTCGGACTAAAAAAGGGTTCCGCATCATATGGGTTCACAGCAGTTCAAAACAAGAAGACGATCAAGTCAGAAGACAGAAAAAAATAGATAAAGCCATGGTGGCATTAGAAGAATTATCTTCGAAATTAAACGCATATCATTTAAAGACTAAAAAAGAGATCAGGACAGCCGTCGATAGTATTTGCAAAGGAATTAAAGAATTCCTTGACGTTAAGATATTGACCGAACGTAAACAAATAAAAGTGAAAATTTCACCCGGAAGGCCCTCTTTAAAAAGTGTTTATAAAAACAAATGGGAATTTACACACAGCATCCAATGGGAGTTAAACAAACAGGCGCTTTTGGAAGCGTCAAAAACAGATGGAATTTTCCCTTTGATTACCAATACCGCCTTGGAGGCTTGTGAAGTATTAAAAAAATATAAAAACCAGCCATTCCTTGAAAAACGGTTGTATACCAAAAAGACTGTTTTGGAAGTAGCACCTGTTTTCCTCAAAAAGGAAAAGCGAATTGAAGCCATACTGTTTCTTTATTTTGTGGCATTGATGATAGTGTCGCTTATCGAACGAAAGATTCGTATGAATATGGCAAAAGAAAACATAGAAAAACTACCCATTCTGCCCCAGGCGATGAATTCGAAAAAGCCAACATGGAACAATATCAGATATTTCTTTCGAAATGTCCACTACTCGGAAATACTCCGCAATGGGGTATGCATACAATCAATGGTGAAAGGACTTAGTGACCTGCATAAACAGATCAACCGGCTGTTAGATGTCCCCAGCTCGGTGTACAAGAATCTTCAACCCAGTTGGTGGCAATTCACATATACCTGATTTATTTGTCTGAATAATTTCCAATAATTCTAAAAATATTTTTTCAAAGAGCGAAATGTAAGTTAAAAGGGCATTTTGGGGGGCCAAAATACACTTTTAAGAGAAAAGCACGGTTAGATGGCAAGAGCAAAACGACATTACCTTCCGGGCCACGTATGGCACCTTACGCATCGGTGTCATAAAAAGGAATTTCTGCTTAAATTTGCAAAGGTAACTCTAAGTGATGACAACAGCTATTTCTGGAACGATTTTAATTTAAATTAAGATAGATAGCTTGGTCAGACCCCAATTGGCAGACTCAAAGCAAACTCAAATTGGCACAAGAAGAATAGGAAATTCCAATGTTTCATTGGTTTATCGATCGTCGCCGAAAGAAGCTCACCCAGGCTCCTTTCCCTTCCTTATGGGAGCACATAATCCGCCGTAACGTTGCCCACTACTGCATGCTGGAAGATGCCCAGCGGGCTCACCTGCGTGCACTGATCCAGGTGTTTATCGCCGAAAAAAATTGGGAAGGAGCTGGTGGACTGGAACTAACCGACGAGATCCGTGTCACGATCTCCGCTCAGGCCTGTCTGCTTCTTCTGGGCCTGCCCCACAACTACTACCGGAATGTCGAATCCATCATCGTCTATCCCTCTACCGTTGTTCCGCCTCAACGCAATCCAGGTTTCTTTGAAAATACATTCGCACCAGTGGAGCTTGAGCATCCCATTATCGGGCAGGCATTCCAGCAGGGGCCGCTAATTATTATCTGGAATGCAGCCCTGCACGATGGCCGCCATCCTGAGTCCGGTCACAACGTTATTTACCACGAATTCGCCCATAAACTGGATATGCTTGACGGCGCGGCCGACGGTACACCTCCACTGCGCGACCGAGCTGAATACCGTGACTGGGTCATGACATGTTCGCGTGAATATCTACGTCTCAAACACGACACCGAAAAGGGCAAGAAATCTTTCCTCAATGCCTACGGTGCAACTAGCGAAGCTGAATTTTTCGCCGTCGCCACAGAGCAATTCTTCAATCAGCCGCGGTTAATGATTGAGCATGCACCGGACCTTTATCGTGTTTTGCAGGAATACTACCGTCAGGATCCCGCCGAACGTGTGCTCCGGAATAACTGCACCGGGGAAATATAAATGGCCCATCTATAGGGATCTGACCACGGTAAGCTATTAAAAAGAATTTCTTAAGACGACAAAAGATAAACCCGGTTATCGTGCAGAAGGGCGAAGGTTGACAAATCGGATGAAGATTACCAACTTCGTGAACAACAGGCATCTTATATCGCCGATTCGGACCATAAAAAGGTAGCTCTAAGCGATGATAACACCTATTTATGGAACGTTTTTAGTGTAAATTAAGATAGATAGCTTGGTCATACCCCAATTGCAATTGCACAATTGCCTATCTATGTTAGCAGGAAATTACGATTTAGAGATATTGGATCCTCACTTTAATAAAAACACGCTATGGAGGAATCAGCCATGTCAATTCTTTACTCGCAAGCAAGTTTAGGCTCCCTGACACTGCAGAACCACCTGGTCATGGCGCCGATGACACGCAGTCGCGCTACCGACAATATTCCCAACGCGTTAATGGCAGAGTACTACACGCAGCGAGGCAGCGCGGGACTCATTATTACCGAGGGTACGTCGCCTTCACCGAATGGGCTGGGTTACCCTCGCATACCGGGAATATTCTCCCCGGCCCAGGTCGAAGGTTGGAAGCGTATAACCGATGCGGTGCACGCCAAGGGTGCGAAAATGTTCTTACAGATTATGCATTGCGGACGAATTGCTCATCCACTGAACCTGCCCGCGGCGGCACGCGTGCTGGCGCCTTCGGCCTTAGCGGCCACCGGCGAAATGTACACGGATGCTGAGGGCATGAAGCCTCATCCTGTCCCGAAGGAGATGACCGAGGAGGACATTGGGACCACCATCGGGGAGTTTGCTCAGGCTGCCAAGAATGCCGTGGTCGCGGGATTTGACGGTGTCGAGCTGCACAGCGCGAATGGTTATCTGATAGAACAGTTCATCCGTCCGAATACGAATCAGCGAATTGATGGTTATGGCGGACCGATCGAAAACCGAGCGCGTTTCGTTCTGGAAGTGGCCGAGGCGGTGATTGGAGCTATTGGCAAGGACAAAGTGGGCATCCGGCTTTCGCCATTCGGCGTGTTCAATGATATGCCGTTGTACGACACGATGGAGGCGGATTACACCTACCTGGCACAACAGCTCAACGCCAGCGGCCTGGTTTATATCCATCTCGTGGATCATTCTTCCATGGGCGCGCCGTCGGTGCCCGATGCCATGAAGGCGACATTCCGCAAGTTATTCAAGCGTACGTTGATTCTATCCGGCGGTTACGATTCCGAGCGCGCCGAAAGCGACTTGACCTCGGGCAAATGTGATCTTATCGCCGTGGGGCGACCATTCATAGCTAATCCAGACCTGTTGGCTCGATGGAGAACTCGCGCGGCCGTTAACCTGCCGGATATGGATACGTTCTACACGCCCGGACCCAAGGGCTATACCGACTACCCGATTTTGAACAAGTAGCCTACGGCGTTTGGGTACGTCCATTGGATTATTGGTTGATAACTGATAAAATGGGGGTCGGGCCACAGGAACATCTTGATATAATATATAAAACGTTTAAATTTTGCGTTAAATAAGGCCTTAGAAGAAATGGGGTCAAGTCTATGTTTGACCCTTGATGGTAAAAGAGAAGAGTTAAACGTTGATTTTATCTTATCAATAGAGAGTTTAGAGGCTTAAAAATAGGTTCTTCTCCAACTAAATTGGAGAAGAGGGTCCAAGGATAAACCAGGATTCAAGGGTTCGAGTGATCCGCCACAGAACAGGCGGATAAAAATGCTAAAGAATTGCAAAGAGCAGGACAATATTAATAAGGGTCAAAAGTAGACTTGACCCCTTTCCTTATTAGTAGATATGAACATGGTAGGTGTGGCCAAATAAGAATTCTTGCCAGATCGACATATAAGACCTTGCCTAAGGGAGATTAACAATGAGCAGTGAGGTTGACTTCAGCCAAATTTACGAAGAATTTCATCCGAAAATACTCCATTACTTATCCCGTCTGACAGGTCAACAGGAGGCTGAGGGCATAGCACAGGAAGTGTTCGAGAAAGCGAGTCGGAGTTTAAAGAGTTTTAAGGGTGAATCAAAGCTTTCGACCTGGTTATACCGTATCGCTACCAACACTGCTATTGATAGAATGAGATCTCCTTCATTTCAACGTTCGTCTGAGCATACCAGCCTTGACGAGGACACGGGGACTGAGGATAGGAATGTCTGGTCCGGCCATACGAAAACCCACATCGACCAGACGGTTATCCGCAAGGAGATGAGCGAATGTGTAAAGGAGTTTATCGACAAACTTCCTTCCGACTATAAAACTGTTATATTATTAAGCGAACTTGAGGGTTTTAAAAATAGAGAGATAGCTGACATCTTGCAGGTTTCGATTGATACTGTAAAGATAAGGCTCCACCGTGCAAGAGCCAGGTTAAAAAAAGAACTGGATGATGGCTGCACTTTCTACCATAGCGAACAGGACATTCTTGCCTGCGACCGAAAGCAATCCCAAATATTGCCAAAGATCCCCAAATAAATGTCTATGATAGACTATTTATCATTTTATCCCCCTAATATTCCTCCAAGTATAAGACCTTTTTTTTGATTCTCCCCAAAAAAAAATTATTGCAAGTGTATCCTTTTTATCCCTTTCACCGTCTGTAGGATAAAAAAGGAGGTGATCTAAATGTATGGTTCAGAATTTTTCAACTTTTCTTTGTGGTGGGTATGCCCGATTTTGATGATAGCCATGTGTTTTTTCATGATGAGGGGACGAAGAGGCTCGATGATGTGTGGGTTTGGCTCACGCGACACAAACAGCCGGCAAATCAGCGCTTCAGATTCTGCAACGGATATACTCGATAAACGGTATGCTTCTGGTGAGATTGACAAAGAGGAATATGAGGAGAAAAAAAGAACCTTAACCAAGTCATCAGAATTGTTTCAATAATTGGTTGCAAATTTCAAAACGCTAAAGGAAGAAACAAAAGACAACGGGGCTAAAGCATCCGTAAACATGCATTATTTATATTAACCCCAAAATTATAAAAAGGAGACGTCGCATGAGCAACTTGGATCAGAAAATGATAGTAAACGTCGATACAACCAAGGCTATCTGTCCCATAGGAGAAATTGTCGGCAAAAAGAATATCAGCGAATCGAAGATTCCGGTTCTATCCTGTGAGGGGGCCTGTATTCGAGGAGAAATTGCCCGGCTCGCAGCCAATATTGTTTCCAAAGAAAAAGCCTACGGTCGAGGTTGTCATGGTGAATTGATTACGGTTCCGGAATCAGCTATTGCCCATTGGATGAAGAGTGCTGAAAAGGTTGTATTAATCGATGGGTGTTTTCTTCGATGCCATGGTCGTATCTTTGAAAACATTCTTGATGATAAGAAACTGATTCAATTCGATGCCTTGTCACACTATAAAAAATACACAGACATTTTCGATTATGAGGATGTGCCGGAAGAGGAGAGAATAGAAGTTGCTCAATCCGTTGCCGATTGGGTCATGGACAGTCTGAATAAACCCTCAGTCGGCAGTGCGTCCTCATGTGCTACATCAGATGATAAGAGCAGTGGATGTTGCGGATGAACGCTTATGTTTTTTTAAGGAGACTCCTATGAAAAAATCGACGGTATTCGAAGAAACATACAATAAATACCTATCGCGCATCAGTGATATCGATCTATTGCCCTGTGCTGCAAGACTCGGCGCCGAACTCGCAGGAGATGCACTCATCATCCCTTATTATGAAAAACCGTTTCGGATTTCAATAGACGGCGTTTTTGATGAAACCGGGAAGCGAGCCAATTTTGCGATCAGCGTGGTGCTTTTCCAGTACGTCTTTTCCTGCCCTGCCGAGATTCCCATTGCCGGTGATTGGGTGACTTACCGGGAATTTAAGGATGCAGGTCCGCTTGCCGGATATTTTATTTCAAATAATAACAAAATTATTGAAACGACATTTTCGGGAAATCCGGAGGCGCTTCAATACGCCTCTAAAAGACTGGGAGGACGGTTGCTTGATGATGATCCATCCTGGGATCTTTCGGTGGCATTCGATATGTTGCCCCGAATACCGATCCGTCTTCGATTTAACGATAAAGACGATGAGTTCCCGGCTCAGTGCTCCATTCTGTTCCGGCAATCCACCGAATCCTATATCGATATGGAAAGTCTGGCCATAGGCGGAACCTATCTTACCGGCATGCTGACTAAGGGATAGATGGCGGACGCGGGGCGTTTCAATAATTTTTTCTGGCGAATCGATCCGCCCGTTTCAGTTAACCTAATTGGAGGTAAAAATGAATACAGATAGTGCACAGTTATTTGTTCAAAAAATGCAAGAAGACAAAGATTTTAGAGTCACCGTCCAAAAGATTAACGATAGAACTGAACTCTGGGCATACATAGAAAATAAAGGCTATGCTTTTGATGAGTGTGATTTGGTTAAAACTATGGCAGCATGTATGGCAGAGCTTGAAGCCGCTGGTTAAGGATTTCGGTTCTTCTCCAACCGAATTCACAATGGAAGTTTTAGAGGAACTAAATCTCTCGACTCCTGATGCGTCAATTCCTTGGAGTGCTTGTGCCATTGGGACAAGAGATTTGGAGGACTGAAAAATGCCGTTTTATCTCAAAGAATTGGATATAGTTCCGCGGGTTGCAGGACTTGGGTCCGTGCTGATTGTGCCTTGCCGATTTTGCCCTGCAGCGAGCCTGGCCGTGAGGAAGAAAAAGCCTTATATTGAGCTGTTTCGGAAGTTCTTGAAAACGGAGGCTTATGAGTCGTTCATTCAGGCTTTGAAGCGTCGTCTTAAAGGTGAAGGAATTAAAACAGCCGTATTCGACAGCAAACTGCCGCACCACTTTGTGGCCTGTATGTGGACGTCCGGACGTCGAAGAAAACTTGCGAAATGTGCGGCGGAGTTTGAAGGCGTGGTGGTTCTGGGATGCGAAGCAACCGTTGAAATTGTGCGTGACGCTATAAGATCTACTGATTGCCGAGTGATCGAAGGCATGGAAAACGAAGGCATAATGAGCGTCCTCCCGACAGTGAGTTTCCCGTTCAACATATCGCTTGAGGTGCAAGGCATAACTTCCGTAATAAAGAAAGAGTCAAAAGAATAGCATGAAAGGATAAAATGATATCCAGTCACCGTAATTCAAAAAGTGGAATTAAGTTTAATTCGAAAATTCTTACTTTTTTAGGAGCTATAAGAACATGGAAAATCAGGCCTTAATTTTTATACCAGACATTAGTGGATTTACAAAATTTGTAACGAGGGACATGGGGAACGTTGGTGAAAAGTTGAAAAGATTATGTGATTAGGAGAAATTCTGTCAATCTTTCACCACCGTCCCTAATATTCCCGAATATTATCTTGACCCTGAATCTTTAGCAATGACCAGCGCCTTTCTTGCAAGGAGTCTAAAACGACAGACTTTACCAAAAAACATCGAACAAACGGCTTCGACAGGATATTTACCTGTTTCGAGTCTATAGAATTTGATTTTTCGCATAAAGTCTTGTTCGCATATATGCGAACTTTTGTCAGGCAAGAATTGCCAACTCAGCACACAACCATGGCATGAACGCTGACTGGGTTTTCGCTGCGCTCAACCCCAGCAGGATGGATTTTACCGGATGATTCGGGCTATTCGATATTGGCCTTATACAGACGAAGACTGTTTGAAACCACGGAGATGCTGCTGAAAGACATTGCCAGAGCCGCCAATATTGGATGAAGCTGTTTTAAAAAGAGCGGTGCAACATCCAACGGTGCCAAAATTCCCGCGGCAACGGGAATGAGCACAATGTTATAAATAAAGGCGAAAAACAGATTCTGTTTGATGGTGGACATGGTGGCCCGGCTGATTTTGATGGCTCGAAACACGCCGTTTAAGTTTCCGCTGGAAAGGATAACGTCCGCTGTTTCAATGGCCACATCCGTCCCGGTTCCAATGGCCAGGCCGACGTCCGCCTGAGCAAGGGCCGGGGCGTCATTGATCCCATCCCCCACCATTCCGATTTTTTCTCCATTTTTCTGAAGTTCTTTGATCTTAGATGCTTTTTCTTCAGGACGGACTTCTGCAAAAACCTCATCGATGCCGACCTTTGAAGCAATGGCTTGAGCGGTCTGGAAATTGTCCCCGGTGAGCATGACCACCTTAAGATTCTGGTTGTGGAGCTGCTCGATGGCAGATTTCGATTCAGGCTTCAAGGTGTCCGATACCGCAATAAGGCCGCACAGCGTATTCTCTTTTACCAGAACCATGACCGTCTTTCCTTGGGACTGGAGCCGATGGATTTCATGGTTTGCTTTTTCAATATCGGTCCCGGTGTCGATAAACCATTTTGGCTTCCCCATTTTTACGAATTCTCCTTCGATCCTGGCTTCAACACCCAAACCGCCGGATGCCTTGAAATTTTCAGGCTCCCAGAGATCGATCCCCCTGGTTTGCGCTTCATTGACAATCGCTTTTCCCAGGGGGTGTTCCGAACCTTTTTCCACCGAAGCCGCAAGTTTCAGCAGCTGATCTTCGCCGGCAAAACCGGAATCTAAAGGGATAATGTCGACCACGGCAGGTTTACCCATTGTGATGGTTCCGGTTTTATCGAGTACGATCGTGTCGAGTTTCGTCGCCATCTCAAGGGACTCGCTTTTCTTGAACAAAATCCCTTTTTCAGCCCCTTTTCCGGTGCCGGCCATGATGGCCGTGGGCGTAGCCAGTCCCAAGGCACACGGACATGCAATAACGAGCACCGCCACCAGTCGTATTATGGCCGGTACAAACTCCCCGGTGATTCCCCACCACAACCCAAAAGAAATAAGCGCAATGACAATGACCGCAGGGACAAAGATGGCCGCCACTCGATCTGCAATGGCCTGTATGGGAGCCTTGCTCCCCTGGGCTTCCTGAACCAGTTTGATGATCTGGGCCAGAGCGGTCTCCTTGCCCACACGGGTGGCTTTAAATTTCAATAGACCTTCGCCGTTGATGGTTCCCCCCACCACACGGTCATCCGGAAACTTGTCAACCGGCATCGGTTCGCCGCTGAGCATCGATTCGTCCACCGCCGATTCCCCTTGGACAACGATACCGTCCACAGGAATCCGCTCCCCCGGCCGAACGATAACCATATCCCCTGCCCTCACCCGGGTTAACGGTATCTCACTTTCCGTGCCGTTTTCCAGGATCGTTGCGGTTTTGGGCTGGAGGCCTATCAGCTTCCGGATGGCGCCGCCGGTTTTCCCTTTGGTGCGCGCTTCGAGCATTTTCCCAAGTTTGATCAAGGTAATAATGACCGCCGAAGTTTCAAAATATACATGTTCGCCCAGAGACGGAAAAAGCAAAACAGCAATTGAATAAAAATACGCAATGGACGATCCCATGGCCACGAGGACATCCATGTTCGCACTTTTATTTTTCAGGCTCTTGTACCCGCCCACATAATAGTCCCATCCGGTATAAAACTGGACCGGGGTGGCGAGAACAAGAAAGAACCAGTTCACCCAAGGCGCATGACTCCAAATACCGACAAGGTTGAAATCACGCATCATGCTCAATACGAACAGCGGGAGTGCAAAAATCACCCCCGTTACAAACTTGCGGGTCTGGTCTTTAATCTCGGCATGACGTGCAGCCTGCTCCGCATCTTCCGCTTCCAGTGCTTCGTCCGGAAGTATTGCACCATAACCGGCCTTCTCAATGGCCGATACGATGTCCTCAAGGCTGGAAACTGCGGGAATGTATTCAACGGAAACCCGCTCTGTGGCAAAGTTCACGGCGGCATTGACAATACCCGCTACTTGTTTGTTTAAAGCCCTCTCGATGTTCGCGGCACAGTTGGCACAAGTCATTCCGGTGACGGGAAATTCTGTCTTTGTGGTGGGGACCTTGAAACCCAAATTGTGGATATTTTCGACAACATCTCTCACATGAAGTTTTTTGGGATCAAAATCGACCACCGTAAGTTCCGCAGCGAAATTGACGTTGACATTGTGAACACCCTCCAGCTTCTTTAAACCCCGTTCGATGTTCATTGCACAATTTACACAGGTCATTCCTGTGACAGGTAATGTTATGGTATGTTCAGTCATAGAATCGCCACCTTCAATGAAGCGCCCCGCCGCCCCGCAGAAACCGGATCTCGGCCGCACTCCGACAAGCGGGCGGGGTATTGAAAATCATAATGAAAACAGGTTCCGACAGCATCGAATTCACCCGTCTCATATGGCACAAAGTGGTACTTATTGGACCTTTGTCAAGATTCGACCAAAAATAATGTGGAATCCATGACCTGAACCCCGCAACCGAAAACCCCCGGACAACGCAGACCCAGGCAAAAAGGGCCATTTATGGATGGAAATTAAATAGGTAACTACTCAGGCATTTAGGTTGAAGACTGAAGGCTGAAGTATATCAATCATCTCGCAACGCTCGAATTAAACCATTCAAGACCTTCTCTGTTTCGACAATCTTTG
>Ga0307376_10004134_pt1 | contig 13370 bp, 10 predicted proteins | sample TR2MG_FD_202536 | JGI IMG/M metagenome (GOLD analysis project Ga0307376, IMG submission 202536) | Soil microbial communities from Risofladan, Vaasa, Finland - TR-2 | ecosystem: Environmental > Terrestrial > Soil > Coastal area > Acid sulfate soil | place: Finland: Risofladan, Vaasa | collected...
AATAAGATCAGAGTATGGAATACTTACTACAACAATCTAGAGCATTGCGGTTTAAGCGGTAAAACTCCGAACGAGTTTCTGGCTGATTACAAGTTAATTAAACCGCCAAATGTCCTTGCCTAAAACAGGTTTAAGTTGGAATTATGAATATTAATATTAAACAAAAAAAGGGGTCCGAAACACCCCTTTAAAGTATTTAAAATTTTTGCGTTTGTAGATTTTAAGCAACTACTTTCTTTCTTCTTATAACCATAAATCCGACTATGCCAAGAAGAGTTGCCATAGTTATAAGACCCCACTCAGATAGGGCTGGCCCCATCATGGCGGTAGAATTAAGTTATAATATTTCATACAAACGTTCAATACAATATATATAGTTGACTAGAATTATTTCCAGCTATATAATTAAATTGAGGATAAAAGGAGGAGCAAAATGATTAAAATCTTTCATTCTAGTGTTTTAGTTTTATTGTTAGTAATATCCACCCACGCATTTGCACAACAACCAGAAGTACTAATTACAGAAGTATTCGTAGATTTTGATACTGAGACAATAACAATCATGGGTGGGAACTTTAACCTGGGTCCCAATGCCCTTACTGTTACACTGGGAGACTTTGGTAGCCTAAACATAATAGTCGAAGAACCTAATTTGATAGTCGTCGACTTTCCCGATGGTGGACTTCCGGAAGGCGATTATCTTTTAGCAGTATTTAGTGGTCCTGGTCCAAGAAAAAATGCTGATCATATCGTAACAGTTGGAGCAACCGGACCCGAAGGACCTGGTGGACCCGAAGGACCTGGCGGAACTCCTGGAACTCCCGGAACTCCTGGTCCTGCTGGAGCAGACGGTGCTGATGGCGTAGACGGTACTAACGGAGCAGATGGCGCAGACGGTGCTGATGGCGTAGACGGTACTAACGGAGCAGACGGTACTAACGGAGCAGACGGTGCTGATGGCGCAGACGGTGCTGATGGCGTAGACGGTGCTGATGGCCTAGCCTGCTGGGACACAGATATGAGTGGGGTATGTGATGGCACTGAACCTGCTGTCGCTGCACCTCTTGATACATGCGGTCCAGAAGATTGTGCTGGACCTCCTGGAGCAGACGGAGCAGATGGTGCTGATGGCGTAGACGGTACTAACGGAACGAATGGTACTAACGGAACGAATGGTGCTGACGGAGCAGATGGCGCAGACGGTGCTGATGGCGTAGACGGTACTAACGGAACGAATGGTACGAACGGAGCAGATGGCGCTGACGGAGCAGATGGAATGGATGGAGCAGATGGAGCGGGTGGTTTCGTGGTATTCTCTGGTGGTTCTTTGATTAATTTGGATAATTCAAACGATCGTTATATTTCTATGTTACATGAAAGTTCTGTTTATAGCGATGAAGGCATTGCTGAGTTCGCTGTGCCTGTAGTCGGAAAACTGACGGATTTGCGTGTTGACTTAAACGGCCCCCCGAGAGGAAATAATGACGGTGACAATTATGTTTTCACCGTACGTCTGAATGGAGCCGACACGGTTCTCACGTGTACCATAACAGGCCCAACGGCAATTACATGTTCCGATGTTATGCATTGTGTTGATATAGCTGCTGGTGATACTATAAGTCTTGAAAGTGCTCCCGTTAGCAGCCCGACTTCTCGAGATGAGGGTCATTATGTTATTTTCACTCCGGGTGCTATGTGCCTGTAAAATGAGTTAACTTGTAAGATAAGATTTTCTAAAATTTAAGTAAAAAAGGCTCGGATTAACCACCGGGCCTTTTTTTATGGTTTATGCCTGAAAAATACTGGAGTTTGCAATACATGTTGCCAGGCACTGGCGAACGCTCTGATCTTCTCAAAGTCCTTGCTGCCGTTCTTGTGCTCAAGCCCGGAGTTTGAGTCGATTCCCGAGGTTTGATCTGCTCATTTGTCTACGCTGCAATTTCATATGTATCTAAACTTTTACAGTGCATATTTGGGTTAACTAAACCCATTACTCAAGCAGCATTATCATACGAAATATCTCTCCTGTAATACTCTACTTCTGCCTGACAAGGCGTACGGTATCCATGTGCTGAATGTAGGTAGCTCCTGTTGTAATATTCAACCCACTTGTTCATCTCTAGGTCGTTTAAGCTCGCTTATAAATGTGACGGCTGATTTGCCATCTTTATTACGGTCGGGTAGGGCCACGACTGTTCCCTCCCCTATGATTGTGACGAAAAGCACATTGTCAGGACTTAGTGCCATAAACCTTGGACTGCCTAATCCCGAAGCATACTCATCTATTTGAAACCCTTCGGGAACACTGAGCTTATCTACGGAGGATAGGGCAGTTATAGGTATAAAAAGAAAAACAAATAGAAAATGATTTTTGAAAATCGGCATAAAAGCATAGAAATAGTTTAGCTTGAAAGAATGGGGATTTATATTGTTAATACTTTATATGAGGAGATCTTTATCGAAATTTAATTTGGAATTAACGAGCAACTCATTTTCCAATAAATTCTCAGCAACATAATCAAAAGTGGTTAAAACTCTAGCATTATCAAAGCCAAAAGTTTTAATAAATTCTTTTATGACGGCTTCTTCAATATCTTCTAAAGGCACCTCATCCTCGCTTCCTAACCACCCCGCAACAGAGGTCATTGTTACGTCCGGAATACCACAAGGCACAATCATATCAAAATAAGATAAATCAGTATTAACATTCAGAGCAAACCCATGACAAGTAATCCATCTTTTTACCCCCACACCAATAGAGGCAATTTTATGCCCGTTTACCCATACACCGGTTAAACCCTCAATCCTATTAGCTTCAATATCAAAATCTTTAAGCACTGATACTAGAAATTCTTCAAGCCCTCTTAAATACTTATGAACATCCCGCCCCTTGGTGTTCAGATCTATAATGGGATATCCCACCAACTGACCCGGTCCGTGAAAAGTTATGTCACCACCTCTGCTAATTTCCTCAAAATGTATCCCACGCTCTGCTAAGTATTTCTCATTTATAAGCAAATGCTCTTTATCGCCTTTTCGACCTATGGTAAAAGTAGGGGGGTGTTCCAATAATAGAAGAGTATCGCCAATCTCTTCGTTTTTTCTTTTCTCAAGAAGTTTCATCTGGAGATCCAGAGCAGTTTTATAAGGCACCAAACCAATTTTATAAACGTTTAGAGTATTCATAAGTTAAAATTCCGTGATATTTGTGGGATTATGAATTTCTTGACCTTCCCATGGCGGCCAAAGCGGCCTCCATAACTGCTTCTGACAAAGTTGGATGAGCATGAGAAGTCATAGCTATCTCAAGAGGGGTTGATTCCAAAGTCCTTGCTACACCAATCTCTGCTATTAACTCTGTAGCCCCGTGGCCGATAATGTGAGTACCTAAGATCTCTCCAGTACTTTTATCAGAGAGAATTTTTACAAACCCATCAGTCTCTCCGGTACCGACAGCTTTACCCGCCGAACGGAATGGAAATTTACCGACATTGTAGTCATATCCCTGATCTTGAATCTGCTCTTCTGTTAGCCCTATTGTTGCAACCTCAGGCTGACAATAAACACATCCAGGAATATTATTGTAGTGAACCTTACTATTCTGACCTGCCATAATCTCAACTGCCGCAACCCCTTCTTCTGACGCTTTATGAGCTAATAGCGGAGGTCCTATAATATCCCCTATTGCATAAACATTCTGGCATGTAGTCATATAATTATCATCAGTCTTGATAAAACCTCTCTCGTCAATCTCAATCTTCAACTCACTGAGTCCAATATCGCCGCTTTTCTTATAGAAACTAAGAGAAGTGGGAGCATCATTAGAAACTGGTCTTCTTCCTACGGCTACAAGCACCATAGACGCTGTTATTTTTGTCTCAGCCTGAGTTGAAACATTCTCAAGTATTACATCAACTGTCTTCTTTTTCTTATTGATATCCTTGAACTTTGTACCTGTGAGAATTGTCATACCATTTTTCTTAAACAGTCTTTGAAGCTCTGCAGCCACTTCTTTATCGGCACCAGGGATAATGTTATCCATCATCTCCACAATAGTGACCTTGCTCCCAAAAGAGTTATAAACGTAGGCAAATTCAGCCCCTATATATCCTCCTCCGATAACAACTACAGAATCAGGCACTTCTCTATGAAAAATAGCTTCATCACTTGTCATTACTAGCTTTCCGTCTATTTCAAGACCAGGAAGAGTCACAGGAACGGACCCTGTAGCAATCATTATCTTGCCGGTATCAATTTCTATTTGGTCATTTTCACCAATCATTCCGACCTTATTCTTTGTTATTAATTTTCCTACACCATTAAAAAGAGTGATCTTATTCTTCTTAAATAGGTATTCAACCCCTTTATTTAGTGTGGAAGATGCCTTTCTACTCTTATCAATAACTTTAGAGAAGTCATAAGAAAGACCTTTATGTTGTATCCCGAAGTTCTCTGAATGATTGAAGTATTCATAGACTTCAGCGCACTTTAAGATTGATTTTGAAGGTATACAACCCCAATTTAAACATACGCCTCCGGGTTTGTCTCTTTCTATCACCGCAACCTTCATTCCAAGCTGTGCCGCTCTAATTGCTCCAACATAGCCCCCAGGTCCAGATCCAATAACTGTTAAGTCGAATTTTTCCATAGTTGAGATATTATATATTCAATACAACATCGGTCAATTTTTCCTCTGTTAAAATTAGATTTTTTATATAAGTTATCAAAAAATGAAAGAATCCATTTCTATGGAGTAATATCAAAATAAGGTAGTATGTAAAAGATGTTAAGAAGGTTGACTTAAAAGCCAATTTTACTGTAAGATTTTGAGATAAAATGAAAAAAGAACTTAACAAAAAGCAAAAGGATATAAAAGAAGAAGAATTAGAAACCAAAGAATGGATTGAATCGCTTGATTACGTATTAGAAAATAGTGGTGATCAGCGCGCAGCAAAGTTAATTAAAATACTCCAGATACACGCCCAGAAAAAAGGAATCAAGCTACCTTTTACCGCCAACACTCCGTATATCAACACCATTCCTGTAACCAAGCAACCAAAATATCCCGGGGACCCGAAAATTGAATGGAAGATTAGAAGCCTGATTCGCTGGAATGCAATGGCAATGGTTGTAAGAGCCAACAGGCTTGAGGTAGGTATTGGCGGTCATATATCCACTTTTGCCTCAGCGGCAGCCTTATACGAAGTTGCCTTTAATCATTTCTTTCGAGGCAGAAACGAGAGTCACGAAGGAGACATTGTCTATTTCCAAGGTCATGCAGCTCCCGGAATATACGCAAGGGCATTTCTCGAAGGAAGGCTCTGTATCGAAGACCTGCAAAACTTTAGACGGGATTTACAGCCGGAAGGCGGGTTAACTTCATACCCCCACCCATGGCTAATGCCTGATTTTTGGCAATTTCCAACAGTTTCTATGGGCCTTAGCCCAATTATGGCCATCTACCAAGCAAGGTTTAACCGGTATTTAGAGGATAGAGGGCTTAAAAAACCCTCTGACGCAAGAGTATGGGCTTTTTTAGGAGACGGTGAGACAGATGAACCTGAAACCCTGGGAGCCATAACATTAGCTTCAAGAGAACACCTGGATAATCTCATTTTTGTAGTAAATTGCAACCTTCAACGACTTGATGGGCCAGTTAGGGGAAATGGAAAAATCATCCAAGAACTAGAGGCTATTTTCAGAGGCGCCGGTTGGAATGTGATTAAAGTTATATGGGGAAGCAACTGGGATCCGCTTCTTGAAAAAGATAAAGATGGAATACTCGTAAAAAGAATGACAGACGCTTTGGACGGAGATTATCAGAAATACTCAGTAGCCTCAGGTGAATACATAAGAGACCACTTTTTTGGAACCGACCCTCGTCTTCGTGAAATGGTAAAAGATCTATCAGACACCGATCTTCAAAAACTTAGAAGAGGGGGGCATGACCCCGGGAAGATATATACAGCATATAAGGCAGCTATTGAAAACGTCGGATCTCCAACCGTTATTCTTGCAAAAACTATAAAAGGATACGGACTAGGCGAAGCAGGGGAAGGAAGAAATATTACCCATCAACAGAAAAAGCTAAATGAAGATGAGCTAAAGCTTTTTAAGAAACGTTTTGATATACCAATCTCAGATGAAGATGTATCAAGAGCGCCTTTTTATAAACCTGACGATAAGAGCTTAGAAATTCAGTATATAAAAGATAGAAGAGAAGAACTTGGGGGTTATCTGCCTAAGCGTGAAGTTATATGCGATCCAATTAAAGCTCCTCCGGAAAAACTCTTTGAAGAATTTTATCAAGGCTCTGGGGACAGAGAAGTCGCAACAACAATGGCAATTGTTAGGATGCTATCAAAGATGCTAAAAGATAAAGATATCGGCAAACTTATTGTTCCGATCGTGCCAGATGAAGCCCGCACGTTTGGAATGGAAGCTCTTTTCAGACAGGTAGGAATTTACTCACACGTAGGGCAGCTATACGAGCCCGTTGACGCCGAAACGCTGTTATATTATAAAGAAGCTAAAGATGGTCAAATTTTAGAAGAAGGCATCACAGAAGCAGGCTCTATGTCGTCATTCATTGCTGCAGGCACCGCCTACGCAACCCATGGAATCAACACTATTCCTTTCTTTATCTACTATTCGATGTTCGGATTTCAGAGAATTGGCGATCTTGTCTGGGCTGCAGCTGACATGAGGTGTAAAGGTTTTATGGTTGGTGGCACAGCTGGAAGAACAACCTTAGCCGGTGAGGGTCTACAGCATCAAGACGGCCATAGTCATTTGCTTGCGTACCCGGTACCAAATCTCAAAGCATACGATCCGGCATTCGCATATGAAATAGCAGTGATTCTACAAGACGGCATCCGCCGTATGTATGTAGAACAGGAAGATATCTTCTACTACATCACTGTAATGAATGAACCCTACGTTCAGCCACCAATGCCCGAAGGCTCTAGAGAAGGAATTCTAAAAGGCATGTATAAGTTTAAGGATTCTGAAAACAAAGAAGCAACACTGCACGCACAGCTTTTTGGAAGCGGCACGATCCTAAATGAAGTGCTGAAAGCACAAGAAGTACTTGGGGAGAAATACGGAGTAGCTGCAGATGTATGGAGTGTTACTAGCTATAAAGAACTATATAGAGACGGCCTTGAGAAAGAGCGCTGGAACATGCTTCATCCTTCTGAAATAAGAAGAACCCCATATATAACCGAGTGCGTAAAAGACGCTCCGGGAGTATTTGTTGCAGCTTCAGATTACGTAATGGCTCTCCCCGATTCTATATCCCAGTGGCTTCCTCGCCCACTTGTTTCATTAGGTACAGACGGATTTGGAAGGAGCGCAAGTCGAAAGGATCTTAGAGATTTTTTTGAAGTAGACTGGAGATATATAACTCTAGCTGTGCTTGCATCGCTAACTTGGGAAAAAGAGATTGATCCGGGTCTAGTAGAAAAAGCTATTCGGGAAATGGGTATAAATCCTAGCAAGGTTAATCCGTTGATTTCATAATCATAACAGCGTCAAGTTGATTTTAGTTGCTTAAGATACTAGCTATAATTAGTAATAGAGAAACTCAAGGGGTAAGACCAAATGACTATCGAATATAAGCTGCCCGATCTTGGAGAAGACATTGAAACAGGTGATGTCATAGGTGTGTTTGTATCTGTTGGCGATACAGTAGTTGAAGACCAAGCGCTATTAGAAATAGAAACTGATAAAGCCGCAATCGAAATCCCCGCACCAGCCGCAGGAACAATCAAAGAGGTACATATAAAAGAAGGCGACACAATAAAAGTTGGCCAGCTGCTGGTAACAATAGATGACGGTAAAGCAAAGACTAAAGGCTCTCAAGTCAAAGAGGTTGCTAAAACACAAGATGAAGTAATAGAAGAAGTCGCGGAAAAAGAAGTAGAAGAAGAGATGGATGCCGACCCTGAATCAGAGCCTCAAGAAGTAGAGCTAAACACTACACAGGATTTAACAGAAAACTCAGAAGAAAAAGAAATCCCGGATACCGCAGAACCATTAGCTAAGAATAAGAATGCTGTGCCGGCTTCACCGACTACAAGAAGAATGGCAAGGGAACTCGGTATAGATATAAATCTAGTAGAAGGAACAGGTCCGGGAGGACGAATATCAGAAGATGATATTAGAAATTATGCGCCTGGGAAAAGATCTAAACCAAAAAGCGAACCACAAGCTCCGGAACCTCCTGTGATTGAACCTCAAGATCCTAAGGACAAAGCAAGTTCCGACAAATGGGGCAACATAGACCGCACTCCAATGTCTAAGGTGAGGAAACTTACCGCTGAGCGTTTAACCAAAGCATGGACCGCCCCTCATGTAACACAGTATGACAAAGCCGATATAACAGAGGTTGAGAAACTCAGAAAAGAATTTGGTGACAGTGTTGCAAAAGCAGGCGGCAAATTAACTATGACCTCAATTATTCTAAAGGTTATAGCATCCGCCTTAAAAGCTTTCCCTGAGTTCAACGCTAGTGTGGATATGGAAAATGGAGAAATTTTATATAAGAAATACTATAACATCGGAGTAGCCGTAGATACCGATAGAGGTCTTCTTGTCCCTGTAATAAAAGATGTAAACAAAAAGAACATCACTAAATTATCTGTCGAGCTGAGCGAGCTATCAGAAAAGGCCAGGAACAAAAAAATCACAGTTGATGAGCTTCAAGGCGGCACTTTTACGATAAGCAACTTGGGTGGTATCGGCGGCACATATTTTTCCCCTGTACTTAATGCCCCTGAAGTTGCCATACTTGGTATATCACGCTCAGCCATTGAGCCTGTCTATATAGACGGAGGGTTTCTGCCAAGACTTATGCTCCCTCTATCTCTTTCATACGATCATAGACTAATAGACGGGGCTGATGCCATAAGATTTTTACGCTGGATAATTGAGGCCCTTGAGGAGCCTTTCAAGATACCGCTTGAGGGATGACTCAATTAACAAGAAGAGAGTAAAATGAGTAACGCAGAAAACAAAACACAAGTAGCAATTATTGGAGCCGGCCCGGGCGGTTACCCGGCAGCATTCTTAGCCGCAGACCTAGGGCTCGAGGTTACAATGATAGACCCTGAAGATAATCCTGGTGGAGTATGTCTCTACAGAGGATGTATACCTTCTAAGGCTTTACTCCATAGTGCTAAAGTAATCTCGGAAGCTGAACATTTAAAAAATTTAGGGATTACATTTAACAAACCGAAAATAGATCTGGACAAACTGCGCGATTGGAAAAATGGAGTAGTGGAAAAATTAGTAAGAGGCTTGGGTCAATTATCCAGACAAAGAAAAGTGACTTATCTACAGGGTAGGGCTACCTTTTTAAATTCAACCACGCTGGAAATAAAAAGGACCGATGGGAGTATGGAAGAGTTGGAATTTGAATATGCCGTGATAGCCACAGGTTCACGGCCGGCTCATATCCCAAGTTTTCCAAATGATTCTCCTCACCTGCTAAATTCAACCTCCGCGCTTGATCTACCCGAAATCCCAAAAACAATGTTAGTTGTTGGTGGGGGATATATTGGTCTTGAATTAGGAACAGTATATGCAGCTTTAGGGACAAAAGTATCGGTTGTAGAAATGACCTCGGGCCTTATGCAGGGAGCCGACAGAGACTTGGTAAGAGTTCTTCAAAAAAGCTCTGAACCAATTTATGAGGCTATTATGCTAAATACGAAAGTAGTTCATATGGAAGAAACCAAAAATGGCATTAAGGTAAAATTTGAAGCTGAGGGATCAGAAGATACTGAGATGATATTTGATAGAGTGTTAGTATCTGTTGGACGAAAACCTAACTCTGAGAACCTCGGCTTGGAAAACACGGGTGTAGAAGTGGACAGTAAAGGCTTTATTAAAACCGATAATCAAAGAAGAACATCTGACCGTAATATATTTGCAATAGGGGATGTTGCAGGAGAGCCGATGCTAGCTCACAAAGCTACTCATGAGGGTAGGATTGTTGCCGAAGTATTAGCAGGAAGAAATGTAGCCTTTGAACCAAACGCCATACCGGCAGTCGTATTCACCGATCCTGAAATCGCATGGTGCGGAATTACAGAGACCGAAGCTAAAGAAAAAAAACTAAATATTAAAGTTGCAAGATTCCCGTGGAGCGCTTCAGGTAGAGCTACAACATTAGACAGAAATGACGGTGTCACAAAACTCATAATTGATCCCGAAACTGATAGAGTTTTAGGTATGGGTATTGTAGGCCCTGGAGCGGGAGAGCTTATAGCAGAAGGCGTTTTGGCAATAGAGATGGGGGCTTTAGTATCAGACTTAGAGCTTACAATTCACGCCCATCCAACCTTATCAGAAACAGTTATGGAATCAGCAGAAGTTTACTATGGACTCAGCACCCATATGTACAAACCTAAAAGAGATAGATAGAATTTCACACATGAGCAACGACTTTACTCAGTCTCAAGGCAACTCACATGAAGTTCAAATAGCGCATCTTACAATACTGCCCGAAGAAAAGTATTTAAGCACTATTGTCGATGTTGTAAGCGATCTCGCTAATGCAAATGGAATTAGCAAAAAAGACACTGGGCAGCTAGATAAAGTTTTAGTTGAAATATTCAACAATATTGTAAAGTACGGGTTTCAAAACGATACCTGCAAGACAATCGAAATCTCCATATTTAAACGTCTACATACTTTTGTAATATCACTTGAAGACAAAGGGCTCCCATTTGATTATGAGAATCTTGAATTAGGCGAAGACAAAAGGTTCAAATCGTATCTATCTAAAGGATATGCGGATCAAGTCAATTTTTATTGCCTGGGAACTCTGGGAAACAGGACAGAGATAGTAAAAAATCTACCCGCCTCTGATATTAGAGAAGAAATGGATATCTCTGAGCACCACGAGCACTTAAAACAGGAACCTGCCCAACTGAGCGCAGAAATTAAAATAGATAGTTTCAATCATAGCAAAGTTCATGAACTTGTAAGATTGGTTTACAAATGCTACGGATACAGCTACGCAAATGAATTTATGTACTACCCTGAACAGATCGAAGCCCGTCTGCATTCTCAGTTAATGACCTCATGTGGGGCATATAACAGCGATGACGAGCTTGTAGGTCATCTAGCTTTAATCTACAGCAAACCTGGCGCTAAAGTAGGAGAATCTGGGGAAGCGGTCGTTGACCCTCGCTACCGAGGGCATCATATTTTCCCGAAAATGAAAACTTACATGACTGAACATGCTTCCTCCCATGGGGTAATTGGAGTTTATGGTGAAGCGGTCACAGTCCACCCATACAGCCAGAAAGGAAGCCTTGAGCTAGGCTCTTGTGAGACGGGATTTCTATTAGGATATAGCCCGGGGACTGTTTCATTTCAAAACATATCTGAGGACGAAAAACCGAGGCGACAATCTATAGCTCTCATGTTTACGCCTATCCTTAAAAGTAAGCCTGTTAAAGTTTATGTGCCTGAGGTATATAAAGAGATAATTGAAACAATCTATAGTCGTATTGGATTTGAGAGAGAGTACATTTCTGAGAATATAAACTCGAAGTATTCTAAAAAAGGAAACGGTCAGATGACGGTATCTATCCGCTCAGACCACAATCAGGGAATAATAACAGTTGATGAATTCGGCAAAAGGACGCTAGAGGAAATTTATTTCCATCTAAAGCAGCTTTGCATACAGAGGGTCGATTGTATATACGCGGACCTTCCTTTAAACAAAAAGGGTGCGGGATACATAGCTTCTAAATTAAGAGAGTTAGGCTTCTTCTACGGATACTTAATTCCTGAATATTCTGATTCAGATGTCCTAAGGCTTCAGTATCTAAACAACGTCGAGATCTCAAGAGAAGATATCAAAACTGCTTCAGACTTTGGCGAGCATCTATTAGATTTGATAATAAATGATTGGTCTGATGAGAATAGATAGCCCTTATGCCTTTCCATAAACCGGCAAAATTGCTCCGCTGATTTTATCAGCTTCCCTAGAACAAAGAAAAGTAATGACTTCTGCTATCTCTTGAGGGTTAACCCATTTTTTAAAATCAGCCTTTGGCATATCTTTTCTGTTTCTGGGAGTATCCATAGTTCCTGGAATAATTGCATTTACGTTTATGTTGTAGTCCGAAAGTTCGTCCGCCAGTGATTGAGTAAGATTTAATACAGCCGCCTTCGATGCTCCGTAAGCAGACATATTCTTAACTCCATTTAGAGCAGGGCGGGCTCCTATATTAATTATCCGGCCGTATTTTTGTTTGATCATTTGAGGAACGACTGCTCTTGAGGAAAGAAATACCGAGTTTAGGTTCATGTCTATCATTCTGTTCCACATAGATTCATCCGTATCTGTTATCTTAGCCATTGCAAACCCGCCGACAATGTTTATCAAGAAATCAACTCGACCAGACTTTTGAATAGCTCTCTCAGCAACCTTGGCCATATCATTTGCTTTAGTCACATTAGCTTTGGCAAATATTAATCTATCGCCATATTTATCTTTTAATTCTAAGGACTCTCCAAGATGCTCCCTTTTGGTATAAGTACTAAATACTGTAGCTCCTTCGTTTAGAAAAACCGAAACGACAGTTTTTCCTAAACCACCAGTGCCACCGGTTATAACAGCTACTTTATTCTCAAGACGCTTCATTGTGATCTCCACTCCTATTCAAAATATTTATAATCATTATACTTCAAAGCAGGCTAATTTATTAGAAATAAAACCATCTTGACATGAAAACCTATAACGTCTTAAAATAGAGCTTATATAAGGACAGAGGGCGAAATGGAAGTTTTAATCTCAATGAAAGCTGAATACCTGAATAAGGGCATTTATTTCGAGAAGAGTTCCTTTATGCAAATGCCTACTGCACAAACTGCAGAAAAGTTTATTGCTGAATTTAGGGAAGGCGATGAGGTAAAGTTAAAACTGCTTAATAGATATGTTGAGATATTAGAAAAGAAGCTAAACGAAGACGATAATTTCCAGATTGAACATACTAATTACGGCTTTAAGTTGCTAAAACCTGTAGATCAAAACAAAGATTACATTGAGGAATGGGACAAATGGGTGGTTTTCGCCAGTCAGATCTTAGTTGAATTAAAGCATGTGGTGGGAGAGAAGATTCAAGAAGAAACCTAGTCTTTAACATAATTTGCATTTCATCTCATCTAAGCTAATATTTTCCCTCAACTCAGAATCAAATATTCACTTTCTATCTTATTGATTTAATTGAATAAAATTCTGCTTAGTATAATTTTTATGAATAATTTAGGAGATTAATTAGAGCTATATGTCAGAGTCAACAAAGATAAATTATAAAGATACACTTAACCTTCCTAGCACTACTTTCCCG
>Ga0307376_10004136_pt1 | contig 13368 bp, 14 predicted proteins | sample TR2MG_FD_202536 | JGI IMG/M metagenome (GOLD analysis project Ga0307376, IMG submission 202536) | Soil microbial communities from Risofladan, Vaasa, Finland - TR-2 | ecosystem: Environmental > Terrestrial > Soil > Coastal area > Acid sulfate soil | place: Finland: Risofladan, Vaasa | collected...
TTTTTCTAACCATACATATGTATGGCCGCGCAATGCTCCGTCGAACGGATCTACCCACGGGCCGCGCAGTGCAAATAGCCCGGGGCGTATCAAGTGCAAGGTGCCACCATAGGCTAGATTATTCCTAACAATTTCAATTGCATGGCTGTTTTCTCCGAGCGTTTCTACATAGTGTGCCGCGGCGTGCGTCAACTGCGGCTGAGTTCTTATCGAGATGTGCGGTACAACAATCAAATTTCTTTTTGGATAGTAGACTGCCCTTGCCCCTGGCTTCACCCAGATCTGCGGCAACTCATTTTTCAAAATGGTCTGGTTTGCGTTCGGTGTATATCCCTTCAGAGCGGTGAACCACATTCGTCCTTGGTCCTGCTGTATCAATCCTTCCATTCCGGAGACATCCGCATCTCCAATTTTTATCTGCTGTTCGTCCATGCCATCCGTCGACGACATGTCGAAATAATTGATTACATAAAGTCCAATTTCTTCCTTCGTTAAAGTACGTCCGGCTTCGGCCTGCGCGTCTGCTATGTTGTCTGTAATTGTATCTCGTACGTGCTCCATTCTAGAATCAATTTGCGTTTCGAGTTCTATTCCCTTTCTTAGTGACTGCGGTCCCCAATTTATTTCATTTCCTGTCCATTCATCGTCAACTATTAGTCTGCTCTCTAATGCTGACAGATACGCTTGCGTTGTTTTGAACGCCACCAGTGTCATTGCTCTGTCTTGCAGTTGCTTAAAAAACTTCTCTGATTTGTACGGCGCTAGTTTCCATTTTGTTCTCAACCAGTCTGCGTTCTCGTCGTACCAATCTATAAAGTTCATTGCCATTCTATTTTACTCTCCCAAAAAAATTTCCTGTAGTTTCTGTTCTGAGTCTGGTCCTAAATGCTTATTTTTTATCCATGACATCGATTTTACTTTATCGTTTTTTGATCCAAGTATTACCCACTCGTCTTCGAATTTTGTTCCTATGCCGGTCGCGTGCAGTCCATATATTCTTTCGGCTGGAACCTCTTGCTTTACTACGTAACTATAGTCCCCTTGCCCATGTGTGAAATTCCATGCTTCGTCTGGGCTCGATGAAAAAGAATTAGCTGGCTTCGTCGTTACTGCGGAATCGATCACCGCTGTATCGAACTTCGAGCCAGTTGGCGCTCGCTTTTCTTTTCTTGTGCTCGATCCTCTTATTACGTGCACAGATTTTATCTTCTTCCTTTTTAGAAATTCCTGCGTCTCTGCATACTGTGCTCTCACTAGCGCTTTGTACGCCTTGAAAGTCTGAGGCCAATTTTTTTTACTTTTCAACTCTTCGACAATTGGTGGTTTCAGTGATGCAAGTGTGTCTTTTGGTAAATTGAACTCGTCTGCTATTGCCATCTGCAACGCGTGCATGTGCCTATTGTATCCCTGCGATGTTTCTTCCCATTGGTCTCTGTTGAGTTTTACGAAGTCATATGCCCTGTCCTCCATGTTTTTATCATTTGGATACATGCCTTTAAAATCTTCATCCTTTGCAAGTCTGCTTGCGATGCTTTTATTTGTGTCGGATCTGAATCCTTCTGCATTGTACTTTCTCGTTCTATTTGTTAGGTCATCGAAATATTCAGTTCCCTTGTTTGATGGTTTTGTCGGTGGCAATGTTTTGTTTCCAAATTTTGGTGCTACCGCCTGCTCCAACTTCGGCTTCGGTGCCTTCGGTGGTCTTTTTAGTTTTGGCACTTTCTTTTTTAAAGATTTTTTTACTGCCGCGAGGTCACTTTCTTTCACAGTTGAAAAATATGTAAACGACTGTCCTTTCCATTTGTATTTGTACTCTAGCTGATTACCTGAAAACAATTCCACGCCTGTTATCTCTGCCCCTTTCATATCGAATCGTTTCTCTAGGTCCACCAATGCTTCCTCGTTATATTTGTCTATGCCTGTCGTCGTTGTTTTTAGATTGTCCGGAACTTTCTTTGCCTGCTGCGGTATTTTTTTTTGTGGCGACAATCCGTCGATAGGTTTTTTCTTTCCGAGCACTACCGCTTTCTTCACTGTCGGTACTTTGTGTGCTTTCAATGGCCTTTGAGAAACTTTGACTTTTGATTTTGGCGTCTGGAAACCTGGCTTTTTCTTTTTTGGTTTCTTTAGATATCCCTCAGTCGATGGCGTCGGCGTTGTATTGAGCTCGTACCCCTTTGGAACCTGAATCATTTCTATTCTAGGTACTGTCATCGTTCGACATTTGAAATGATACGGCGGCATCGTTACGCCATTCTTCACCATCTTGTTCGTCGACATATGCTTTGCGTACTGTCCGCGGTCGTCTCTTTTGCCTACTCCGGATCTCTGAACCGTTGCAAATTTCTTCCCAGTGTCTCCGATAGTAATTTTCTTCTCGCCAGTCGGCACACCGTTTTTATCTTTCAATGGTATCGATTTGTAAAACGGTGACACGTCTCTAATCATTTCCGGATCTTGTAGTCTGGTCGCTGCGATTTGATGCGCCATGCTGTCATTGACGCTTATTATCTGTCCGTCCATGCACCTGCAAATGTCAGAGGTTCTTTCATCTAGCATGGCCATGACTTCAAGCATTTCGATTCCTGCTTGGTCATATGTTGCCACCTCTGAGAATGACCTCGCCCTCGATACTGAAACCGCTGCGACAGTAGATGCGTACCCACTTCCATATTGTTTCGCCATTCCTGGCAATTGTTTTATGAGTTCTTTTCCTATTTCTGTTCTGCCCAGGCCATCCCGCAATCTCTTTTGGACAATGTATTTTCCTTTCGTTGTTAATTTGTCCGACAGTGCTCCGCTCTGATCTCTAATCCACCAACCTGACTGTCTTGCAATTGCGTCAATAGCGTCCTGGTCTATCTGTCTAAAGCTTTCTTGTACTCGTGGCAAAAACTGGTGCTTCAGTTGCTTTATGTTTTCCCCGTATACTGATTTGATGTTCAAGTCGATTGTTTGTTTTATCCCTGGCGCAGCAAGTCCGTATCCTTTGTCCACAGCGTCGAATAGCGATGTCCTTGCCTTGTTCCATAATTCATCAAACTGCTGTGTCGACATGTTTCCCCATCTTGCTCCCTGCAATAATGCGGATGTTTTTAAATAGTCTGACAATATCGGTTGCACTGTCTGAGATAATTCGTGCGTGACAGTTGTCGACATTCGAGTTGTAAATTCTGTCAGCTCTGCTCTCACTCTTGGATTAAATGCTTTTTCCAAAAGTGTTCCATCGTACAAAACTTCATTTCTGGTAGGCCCGTCATGTCCATGTAAAATCTCCAGCCGCTTCCACATGGTAATCCGGCCTCGCTTCATCGCCCTGTAGATAGCGACGCATCTGCCCCTGGCTCTGTGTTTTGCTTCCAGCCTGGCGGTTGTCATCGCATCTGACACAAGGCGGCTACAGACTGGCCTACGGCCTTCTGACGAGATGCTGATCGCATATCCGTTCGCATTTGTAGAAACTAGATAGCTTCTACATCCCACCGATAGCGCTGCCTTGACTAAGTTGTCTCCGAGGTCCAAGAAAGGCCACAGTGCAAAATATCCTTTGGACGGCGTGCTGTAATAATTCATACTACCTCAAGTTGTCGGGTAGTTTAGGCGGTCTTTTTACTCCGGCTGCTTTTAATTTATCTGAAATTGGAATCTTGTTCACCTCTGGTTTTTCGCAAACGACTGTTTTGCCGTTTTGTACAGTAAACCAAATGCCACATTTCTTACAATGCCCTGCGCCGCAATGTATCACGCTTTCCAGGGTCGGCATCTCTGGCGTTCCAATTAATTTAGATGCTGCGAATTGCATGGAGTTGCAGGCAGGACAATTTAAAATAATTGCTCCGGATCTGTGGCGTACAATTATCCCTTGCAACAACTTCATGCCTTTTGTCAAGTCGTCTTGGCTACCTAATCTCCACGGTCCTTCAAACATTTGCTGTCCTAGTCTGGCGGATCTGGCGGCGGCGGATTTCGAAAGTAAACAGGCAGACCGATATCTGTCGACGATACCAGACTGCTATTTATCAATCTTATGGACGCTGCCATACCTCTCGGTCGATGCCTGCCATCTGTTTCTATTAACATCAAAGTTGTCAATGGCCACGATACGCCATCTACTTCGTCGAGTACTGGCGGTTGTGGCCCTCCCTCTCCAATCGGGCCGTCTTTAATAGCTTTCAGTGTCAGTGCTTTGAAAATTTCAGTTAGTGCTTTCTCTGTTGCGTCCTCGTCAGTGTCTCTGTTGTTTACAATGCCCCATTCTATAGTGCCAATTTCCGGAACGTCGCACTCATACACTTGTGCTTCCATGTTTAATACGCCAACTGAATATGTATGGCCTGTCAATCCTTCTGAGTCCCAGGTCACTTCCCGGTCTTCTCCGTCCGGATATCTGACGACAAAGATGATACTATTCGGTATCGTCATCGTCTCCCTCGTTCGTCTTTGTGTTCAGAAACGCCGCGCCAACATCTACATCCATGCCGAGTGCTGAAAACTCCTCCACCACAATGTCTCTGATACGCGCTTCTACTTTTCCCATGCGCCTTGCTAAGTCGTTGAGATTGGAATCGTCGTCGTTTTCTTCTTCGTCTGGAAACCCTGGTTCTGTTGTCGCTGGTGCCCCTTGCCCTGGCGCTCCAGTTCCTATTCCGGCAAGAGTCATCGCCATCGGTTTCTGCGCCCATTCTTCTTTGATTTTCGATACTGGCTTGTTCAACATCTCTGCAATCAGTTGTCTGATTTCGTAAGGCAATAAGCCGCCTTGTGGTGCTGCGGCTTTTATGATGTTGACAATATCGTCCACGCTTCTCGTCGTTGGCGAGTTGCTTACAAACTTTAGCAAACGGATTCCTAGATCCTTCAAAATGTATTTATTGATTGCCCAGTCGGAGTCTTGTCTCTCCGGCTGAAACACTTGCTGCTCGGCAAACATAATCGACGCTATTGCTGTTGCTCTGTTTAGAGTTGACGGAGTGTACCCTCTAAGTAAAGGCGGCAATCTAAATGACGCGCCTATTCTGTCAGAACCTCTCTCGTCGTATCCAGTGAATAACGCGTCCTGCTCGTGAGCTTGCCTTAAACTTTGAAATTCCATTTGCGGCAAAACTGCTCTACCGTCTGCGGAGCTTTTTCCCATAGGTCGCGCTTGCACTACAAGAATCTTCCCGGCTCCTTCTGACCCTGCCATTTCTGCTGACAGTCTTGTTTCCAATCTGTCTTTGATGTCCGTCGGTATTTGTCCACCACTGCAAAACAAAAGGCCATATGGTATTGCATTGTCTCTCAGATAATAATAATTCGTTTCGTCCGCTTCTCTTCCACCGAGTACTTGCAAAAGGTTTCCTGTCCAGCGAGGCGGGGCGCATGGTGACTTCGGCGAGTGCTGTCCTTGCCACACAATCTCGTTTGCTGGCAGAACGTCTTTTCCTTCTGCTTTCTTCAGTTCTTTTTCGTCCTTGTACGGCTTGCCGGTTTTTCTTGAAATCGTTCTCGGGTCGCCTGGCGATTTGAAATATACTTTTCTATCCTGAACGATTTGCACGTAAATGCTAAAGCGTCTATTGACTACAATTTCTCGGTTCTCTGATAATGGCGTTACTGGGTCGTCTTCGATGGCTTCTACGAGTTCGCCCTGTTTTGCAATCGGTCTGACTGTGTATGCCGGAACATAGCTTACTCTTTTCAGTCTTCCGTATCCGTCTCTCTCTTTCTCGAATGTTCCCCAGCCATGTCCTTCGTAATCCTCACGCACGATGCGCCTTAGAGATGTAAACGATCTTTCGCTGCAACAGTTTTCAAAGAATGAATCGAAGAGATATTGTTCTCGTCGTAACTGCAATTTTATTTCTTCGACTTTAGCTTCGACCATCTCGTCAGTTACTTCATGCTCATTATCCGCCCCTTCTTCATCTGTCATTTCTGGATTGTCCAGCTCGTCGAGTCGTTCTGTCTGTGCTGCAACGGCCTTGTTCCATTTTCGAATCGTTGCTTTTGTGCGTTTTTCTTTTATCGCGTTTTTAAGTGATTGCTTGCATCGTTCGATTTCGTAAATGACGTCAGACTTCTCTGAGTCTGCGGCGAGTGCGGCTTCTTCGTTTTGTACCCACTGTTCAATTACCAGCGCTTGACGTACCGCTTCCCTCGCCTCTTCCGAATCCATATCGGCCATCCAAGGCTCCATGTAATCGTACTGATACCCGTACCCTTCGATATTTTGTGCATATGATGCAATGCTCGGCGCAAGGTGCGGCGTTATCTCAATAAAATTTAGAAGTGCCTCGGGGTCGTAGTCTGGTACTACAGCTCCCTGATCTTCGAATACGTTTTCCCTGTTTTGTATTCTCTGGATTGCTGACGCCTCAGATATTTCATTGCCAACAATGACCTCTGCTTTTGCAAGCAAAGTTTTTCTCGACAATCCCTTGTCTGACGCTTTCGTTTTGCGCCTACGTCTAGCCATTAGCTTTTTCCGTTGTATTGCAACAGGGTCGTTGCTCCCAGTGCTCCACCGACAGAAAATTTCGTTTTGATGTATCGATAATGCGCTGGTATCTCTCCCTGGCCGCTTGCTGTTAGGTCGTCAATCTCTGTCCAGTTCTGACCGGCTACACTGCCGAGCAACTGCCCGGTAAAAGATGCGCCTCCGTCGAGAGTGAAGTCATAACCGGCAACAATGTCTGTAGCGGCGTGCACTATACCGTCTTCTGCCAATACTGTGTCTCCGGCATTGTTCAACGGAATATCTATTTTAAAGTTGTTAGGCATCCCCATGACTTGTCTCCTTCATTGATTGTTTTATTAATTGTAACGCAAGAGCTGTCACCTCGCGCGTTTTTTTTGGTTTCTCTTTGTTGAGTACATCTGCTTCCAACATTGTGATTGCCTTCAGTCTTGGTTCCATTGGTAGCTTCATAATGTCTGCTGCCATATGCGCAGGAAAGTCTCCGCCGTCCATGTCCTTTTTCATTTGCTTCAGCAACTTGTCGAGCTGGTCTTCTTCGACTCCGCCTCGCCTTGTAACACATCGGCAAATTACCGGCACCTTGACTTCGTTGTTTTTGTTTTCTGGGTCTTCGATGGTACGCATTCCTCGCCGCCCCGTGCCGTGACAGCGTTTGCACCCCGGCTTTGCTTTGCTCATATCAACGTCTCTTGCAAGTCTTAATCTTGGTGCTCGGTCTGCCATTGTCTTTTTCCTTGTGTTGCTTTGCTTACTTTGCCGCTTCTAGTTTGTGCAATGCCTTGTTCCATAGTCTCCAAAAGCAATACCAGCATTTTACCTTCGGCAATTCGTCTTCTTTGTGTGTACAGCGCTTGCGGCTTTCGTTTGTTCGTGGTCCGGTTCCTTTTTTAATTCTATTGTAGTGCTTCCCAATTGACCTGAACAAAACCTTCACTTTGATTTGTGGCAGATACGGGTCATTGACAATCAACGGGATTTCGATCTCGTCAATTAGTCCCTCTTCTTTTTTGTAAATAAGTGCGGAGAGTTTTTCTTCGTCGATGTTCAGTTCACATCCGCCTGGCAACCAGATTGCAAACGGTATTATTCTTTTCCATTTCTCGTCGTCGACTAAAACCAGCGCGGGGCTCAGCGTTACGAATGCCGCGCCCTTCAACTCTTCCAGTGTGTTATCTTTGATGCTTACCGCCTTCATTTTAAAACCTTCGCCTGCGTTGTGACCTGCGACCTCATCATATGATGTACTTCCTCTCATCATCGGTTCTGCCTACTGTGATGTCTATTACATTCTGGCCTTCATCCGCTCCGTAGTCAAGAAAGTATCTTCGTACAATATGTATCGCTTGCGAAAATGCATCCACTAAATCGTCGTGTCGGCCAAATGGAAAATCTATCAACTGCTCAACCAGTGACCCGCGTCCTGGCACCCATAGATCTCCGTCTGGATTCAATGTCTCGTTGAAAATTATTGTGCCATCTTCAATTAGAGGTGTCGCTCCGGACAACCGAAGACCTTTGTTCACTGGCCCCGGTTTATAGACCTCCATCGTTCCTACCATAGTCGGCTCCAGGTTTATTACCCACTCGTCTACCGCTGACTGGCTTGCCTTCTCGACCACGGCCCTGAACGGCTTAAACCTTCTGGCGTCTTTGATTATTGTCTTTGCTTGCTCTTTGACGGTTTTGCGATAGTCCTCTGCTTCTAAAATATATATTTTATTCTTTGGCATATCGATTGCGAGAATCACTTTCGCTGCAAAATCTTGAGTAGCTTTTCCCGTTGGCGTTCCTGCTGTGTCGTACGATGTTATCGTTACCATGTCGTCGAATCGTTTTAAAAAATCTTCGTCCACTTCGATGTCTTTGAATTTTATCCACTCCGGCCTCACCAATGCGGATTCGAAGTCGACTGCTACATTTCTAAATGCTCTATTGAACTCGACGCTGCCTATCTCGTCGTGTCGTTCTATTAGCGCTGCTGAATTCCACTTGTCATCCCACAGTGCTCCAAAGTTGTCCGGCACCGCGTAAAATAATTTGTCGTAAGCTTTGTTCTCCATAAGCATATGGCTCAAATCATCTTTATGCCATAACGTGCATATGTACCAAATTCTTGAATCCGGTTCTAAAAGGTTTGTCCAGTCAGACTTCCATGCCTGTTTGATTTGTTCTCTCAACGCTGGAAACGATAAAGCGTTTCTTCTGTCGACTACATCGTCTGCGACTAAGAGGTCCGCCCGTCCGCCCGTTGCTGTTGCTGTTACGCCGAGCGCTTCAACGCTTGCATCTCTGTACCTGGCTGACCTTTGAATAACAATCTTGTGTTTGCTCCACTCCCCAGAATCTGCCGGTCTGAGATGAGGGAATATTTCTATCACTCTTGGATTGTACATAAGGTTCTGTACCACTTCGTACAATCGCTCTTTCGCTTTGCCGTCTGACGCGCAAGCTATTTTTATTCTTAGGTTTGGATTTCTTCCAAGCTCCCAAAGAATGCGAGCCACCATCTGTGATGTTTTTCCGTGGTCCCTTGGCGCTACGATTATAAGCCGCTTGCTCGTGTCCATCGCCTTTGACCACTCATCGTGAAACCATTGCTGCTGAAACGGCATTCCTGTTTCTTCATTGCAGAAACAGTATTCAGCAAAAGCCGGAAACCATTCTCGGCATCGGCGCTTCTGTAGCTCGTTCATATTCACGTGAGCTTCTATCAGCTCTGAACGTGTCACTGGCGGTATCCACTTCTCCTCGTCGAAACCTGGCAAGTGCGTTACCGGCTTTTTGAAGTTCGGATGCAGTGTGTTTTTTTCTGGTTTAATCAATTCTTCTTGAATTCCTTGTGGCAACTCGGACACTTGATGCGCTTCGCTTTGTCGTTCCAGTCATATGTCAGAATGTTTTGCAGATTGTTTATCTCTCCCTCGCTGAACGGCATGGTAGCAGATAGTTCTTGCGTGCCAAATTCCTTTGCAAGGTCTGTTATGCTTTCCGCAAGTTTTATTCTGTCCGGTGCAAATCGTGTTTCGTTTGTCTCGACTGCAATTTGTTTTGCTGCCAATAGTGTTATCTTTCCCAGGTTGTAACAAATGACTTTCTTGTATCCAAGTGTTTTGTACGCCTTCAGTCGGTGGTTTCCGTTTACCACCTCGAACTTGTCGTTCTTCATCTCTCGTACAATTATGTTTTCGACCTGGCCGTTCTTGCGTAGGTTCTCTATCAGCTTTCGTTCTGTGAGCGCATCTTCCTCTTTGTAGTTCCAGTCGGCCTTTGTCAGTTTGCCTATTTCGATTTCTTTAAATCTCTTGTCGACTTTACTCATCGTCGTGCTCCTCGAAGTTATGGCCACAATGCGGGCAATTGATTGTCTGTACTTGTGGCGCTGTCTCCTCGATACCTTTCTTCTTCTTTGGTGTCGTCGTCGTCCCTACTCGTGCTGCTCCAAGTTTGTCAGGAGGTTGCTTATTTTCTTTTTTTAAGTCGATGTCTGATATTTCTTTGAACCTATGGATCTCTTCGTTTGAATACGGCAAAGTATGCTTCTCAAAATCGTACTTGACGTTCAAGTCGTACTTGACGTCCCGAGTAATCTCCGCAATCAGACTGCTCAATCTGTACAGTGATGGCTTAAAGTTTGTCTCGTTTGTTTCGATGGCAATTCGCTTGGCCTCTGACAGTGTGATATTACCGAGGTTAAAACAAACTGCGTCCTTTGCTCCAATGTCTCTCAGTGCTTTCAGCCTATGGTTTCCGTTGACAACCTCGTGCGTCCCGTCGTCCAGCTCCCGAGTGATAATATTTATTATTTGACCGTTCTTCTTGATATTGTTTGCTAGGATGCGCTGTGTCATCTCGTTGTCTTGTTTGTAATTCCAATCGGCTTCTACCAATTTTGCAATCGGTAAACTGTTCATTCCCTTTTTCATTTTGCGCCCCCATAGTATTGATTGTTCACCGTCATCTCAAACCTCTTGTGCTGACACGCAGACATCGCGCCTCTTATGTCGTATGGCTTGGTCTCCAAGTTTGGTTGACCTATTTGTTTTTTCGCAATGTCGATATATGTGCGTATAAAACTCTCTTGGCGTTGATAGGTTTTTTGCATGACCTCGCTATCCTTGTCGTATGCAACAAACTTCTTCCCGTCGAACATTTGGAATCGTCCGAATCTTAAATTCGATTGCCATGACGTTGAGTCCGTCGAATAATAATTTGAATTGTACATCAGCCCGGGCTGAGTACATCCGAGTAGATGTATCTTCGGATACTTGCTCGCATCTCTTCTTACACGTGCCATTAGGTTGTTTAGTAGCACGTCCAATTTCTGCTTTCTGTTTTTCGCAATGATTCGGAGTTCTGGTACTGAAAATGCTATGTACGGATACTTGTTCGCAAGCTCCAACAGTCCGTCAATATCTTCCTCGACGTGCCAAACGTAAATTGTTTTCTCTATTGGCCAGTTGTCCGCTATGTACTTGCGCAGCTCTGCCAGTGCGTCCAGTCCCAATACCTTATGGACGTCCATCTCTACCATGACGTGTCGATAGTTCATCTCTCTCAGATATTCGATGTACTTCACCGTATATCTTTTCAATTCGTCGAATGAATACTTTTGCCCAGCTCCAGCGCCAAACATCAGAGTGAATAAACCGGAATCCATAATCCAATTCGCGTCCGTCTTGTCATAGAGATTCCTCCAGCGCATTCGTTCTTTCTCTCCCATTGATAATCGGTTGTAGTAATACGAACATAGCAAGTTTGGTTTCGATGTTGCGTCAGCGGCGCTTGAACCTGCCAATGGCATCAATGTAAACCGCGTATCCTCTGCTCCTGCCAAGTGTAGTCTCATTCGGTGTCCTCAATTATCGCGCCGTTCTCATTGTCCTCGAGTACCTTGCAAGTTGTCAGTGCGAAATATTTCATCAACACTTCTGCGATGCTTTCACATGAACTGCTTCCGAAATTGTATCCCGTCCCATTGTGTCCTTTGTATCTTTCGAAACTTCTCTCGAAATATTGTAGTATCTCTCGCTTGAAACAAATGAACTCGATGTCTCTCTCATTGTGGTCTACTTCTTTTTTGCAAGTTATGTGAAATACATGCCGGTGTGGATTCCTTAAATAGATTGCCTCTTCTATGTTGCACTTCGGCCAATAATGGATTCCTTCTACCTGTAGCGTCACTACTATGTATCGCTTCATGCCTGGCCTTTCCCTACTAGTGCAAGAAACTCTCTCCTGGATTTCTCGTCATCTTTGAATATCCCTCGCACCGCGCTTGTGACCATCACACTTCTGTGTTGTTTAATTCCTCTGGCCAACATGCATAGGTGCTGTCCCTCTATGACCACCATGCATCCCTTCGGTTCTAACTTCTCGACCAGTGTGTCTGCAATTTGTGTTGTCATCTTTTCTTGTATCTGAAGTCGTCGGCCAAACATTTCCACCAATCGCGCCAGCTTACTTATGCCGACCACTTTGCCATTGGGTACATATCCAATATGCGCAACATAGGAAAATGGCAGTACGTGATGCTCGCACGTTGAGTATCCAATGATATCTCGCAGAACAACCATCTCGTCACATGCGCCATCCTCGAATACTGTTTTCAAAATGTCGTCCGCGTGCTGACTGTACCCTTCGAACAGTTCGTTGTATGCCTTGTCGACTCTTTTCGGCGTGTCGATTAATCCTTCCCTGTTCGGCTCTGGGTCGATTGTTGTCAGTAATGATTTGACTAGTGATCGTCTATCGATTCCGTTCGTATTCCCCATGCTTCACTCCTGTTTTTTTTCTTACTATGTTTACTGCCAAATAGCAGAACGGCGTATCGATGGCAGCTAGTAACGCCTTCGCGGTGTACTGTCCAGCCATCATCGCTATTAAAGTTTCCGCATCAAGTCTTCCGAAAAAGGCCACGGTGACAAACACAAACGTATCAATCAATTGTGATATCATTGTCGACCCGTTATTGCGCAGCCATAGCCATCGCTTGTTCGTTTTCTTTTTTATCCAATGGAATATTCGAACGTCAAGTGTTTGTGATATTAGATAGGCAATCATTGAACCTAGCACGATGCGCGGTACTGGTGCGAATAGTTTTTCAAATGCCTCGCTCATCTCAGTGTCAATGGAATCGAATTGCAGTACCATCCAGACAAAAAAAACGGCGAGTGCCTGGGCGCCTAATCCTGTCCAGACTGCCCTTTGTGCCGTCCGCTTTCCAAACACTTCAGACAGTACATCAGTTAGTAGGAATGTCACAGGATACAATAGCGTTTCTGCCACAAATGTAAACGGTCCCGCATTGATGACATTCCCGCTGACCGCATTCGTCATAACCACTGACGCTGCGAATAGTCCAGTCAGTATTGCGATGGTGCTCGATGCCTTTTCATCTGCTGGCCTCTTCCACTTCATTATCGTATCTCCATGATTCGATGAATCTGCGGCAGCACGTAAACCGTTCGCCCCTCTTCCAACCATCTCAATGACCACGCGATTGCAATATCACAATTTCTCTTCCAGTGCTGGTCCACTGTGTACGCGCTTTGCCTTGCCAATTCCTCGCTTGGCGTCAATGGTTGCAAGTACATTTTAATTGCTGGCTTCCTTGCCAAACCTTTTCCCTCTGCAACAGCCATAACCTCTTCCATGTCCCTTGCTGAAAGATGATCGTGCGGTACAAGAAATTTCACAACGTCCGCGTTGCGCAGTATTGTCGTTGAGTAGTTCATTGTCTTCGGTGACACTACTACTTGTGTTAGTGCTAGCAGAACATAAGTAAGTTCTTGCTCATGCTCCTTGTCCCTGAAGATAGACTGATCGCCATTCGTCTCGATGCCAAAGTCATAGCGATTGTCTATCGATAGTTCCTCAATCAATTGTATGTCCAAGTGCAGAAGCGGCTC
>Ga0307376_10004137_pt1 | contig 13367 bp, 12 predicted proteins | sample TR2MG_FD_202536 | JGI IMG/M metagenome (GOLD analysis project Ga0307376, IMG submission 202536) | Soil microbial communities from Risofladan, Vaasa, Finland - TR-2 | ecosystem: Environmental > Terrestrial > Soil > Coastal area > Acid sulfate soil | place: Finland: Risofladan, Vaasa | collected...
CATTTAGAAACTTGATGTACTTGCCAGAAGACAGTGAGAATAACCGTATATAGTTTTCCCGAGATCCCAGGCGTTGTGCATTTCTAAAGTACTTAATCCGGCAATCTGAAACAGCATACCGGGAGACTATCAACGCTACTTCCTGTCCAGGACTATCGTCAGATACAAGGATCTCCAGAAAGCCGTAGGATTGACTGACAGCACTTTTCAAGCATTCTTCAAAGTACTTCGGATTAAAAGCCGGAATCAGCACGCTTACTAATGACTCTTGACCTGAGCAGGGAAAATGCTGTTTCATAATATCCCTCCGCCCTTTATCCACCGTTGAGGGACGTTGTGTCTGCGTATGCTTATTCTGGTAATCTGCGAGTTGGACTGCGGATTTTTTAAAAGGTTATCATCAATCATATCCAATATTACATGGTCTGTTCTTTCGTCAAACTTTCGAGCGAACAATGCTGGTGACCTGGATAAGTGTGCGAAATCACGGACAGTGAGGACTCTAGGATGGGGTGGGTCGTTTTGCCAATCTATACCCCTTTTAGATATATTAACATGCGACCAATCAACATATCTCAGCCCATTATTTATCACTCTATTGGAGAATTCCGAGTTCATAATTATTGTTTGGAAGAATTGTTCGTCAGGAAATTTAGTGTATCTGTAGAAGTTAATTATTTCACTATTTTCGTTAATGGTTTTTAATATATACTTAACACAGTTTTTAGTTATGCTCCACCATTGAGAACCATGATATGGCTTCATTCCCTTAATAAAATTTCTTTTTACGTCCATACGCTTCATTTCCCTTTCATAAATATTAAAATTAGGACTATTGTAAGAGGTTTCGATCTTATCAAAGTCGTAATAGTATTCGATTCTATCCATACCTCCATCAGGCAGATCAGTAGTAGGGAAAGCACTATAGTAAAGAAATTCACAACCGTAGTTCTTTTGAAAAAATTCACATATTCTATTGTTTGGCTTGATAGGATAATCTAGTTCGCTGAGCAAATTTATATAGTCAAATTGGTGGTTTGTATTAACTATTTCCTGAAGTCCGTTTAAAGTTGCTTGAACCATACTATACGCCGCCCAGTTTACAATTACTCTTTGTGTAATAAAGTAGGTGTTTTCAATCTCTTTTAGTGCATCGAAATAATCTGAAACATTGGTGATCTTTTTGTCAAGATGAATAAATATATAGGCGTTCTCAGATGTAAGTCTAGCAGCAAGTCTTTTCAATTGATTTGGATTTTCATGAGCTAAAATAAGATAAGCTATTAACATAAGAAGTCATCCTCTCGCCAAATAATCGATACATTACTATATTATCAAATTCCGTATAGTGGTTTAGCATAATTTCAGAGACTATGCAAAATGATCGCTTAACTTCCTGGTAACTCATGTATCCATTGAGTTAGGGTTTCATCATGGTTGGCCATTTCACGTATGTAGTGGTTATTATTAGATGATGTGATAAATGGATTGTGAAAAAATAATGTAACGTATTACCATATGGCCCGTATCCTATATTACGCTATGCCTGATCGGAGGGTGCTTAAATGAATAACCTTAATGATGGTGTATCTATTGTTACTTGTACACATGTTCCCACCTATATGGAGAACATATTTAATAATTATGGTAGACAACTGTATAACCCGAAAGAATTAATAATTATCCTTAATAATATCTTGCTTGATAAATGTGAATGGATAGAGAAATCACGGCAATATGAAAATGTAAAAATATTTTCGTTGCCTGAGCAAGTTACAGTAGGTTCATGTATGAACTTTGCTGTAAGTCAGGCTCAATGTGAATATATTGCCAATTTTGACCATGATGATTATTACGGCGCGAGATATTTAAATGATTTTATGGAAGTTGTACCGCATGTTGATGCAGGCCTATTCGGAAAGAAAACGCATTATATATATATTGAAGACGGTCAGACATTGGCATTACTGCATCCTGGAAAGGAGGATTGTTATGTGGAACATATGGATGGTTGTACAATGTTTATGAGAAAGAGTATATTCGATAAAGTAAAATTTATCGATCATAATATATCTGATTGTCAGCTATCCTGGGATTGCACTGCAAATGGTATAAAAATCTATTCTGTTAATAAATACAATTTTGCATATATAAGAAAAAACGATATTAATTTGCATACATGGAAAATTAATAACGATGAATTAATAAAACAGCATTGCCAAGTCATAGGTAGGGTAGAAGATTATAGGTCTTGTGTTGACATTTCTGGTGCTGCTTCAACCAAAAAAACTATGATCATAACTCAAAGGAATAGGGTTTTAGCAAGATTTATTCATTTTCCGAGTTCTTTATAAGGCAAGTCTTAATCCTTCAGCGCCCTACGTGAGTAATGCCTAACAGATAGATATCGAAGGGGTGCCGTAACATTGATTAATGTAACGCAGATCGATCTGCCGGAACTCGACATATATGTAGTTTTTCTAAAAAAAATCTGGTCAAGCAAATGGGTGACCAACAACGGCGAATTTCTGCAATCACTGGAGGCCAAGCTGGCAGAATATCTCCGCGTAAAGAACCTTCTTGCTGTAGCAAACGGTACTGTAGCCCTACAGATAGCCTTCAAAGCATTGGGACTGCAGGGTGAAGTTATCACTACTCCTTTTACCTTTGCCGCCACCACCAACGTTATCCTCTGGGAAGGACTGACGCCGGTCTTTGCCGACATTGATCCGGAAACATTCAACATCGATCTTCATGACGTAGAACAGAAGATCACAGATCGAACTAGCGCTATCCTGGCAGTACATGTCTATGGCAACCCTTGCAGTGTACGAGAATTACAGCGTATTGCCGACAGATATAAGCTAAAACTGATCTATGATGGCGCTCATGCCTTCGCGGTCGAATACGACCAACAACCGGTGCTGAACTTCGGCGAAGCATCAACTCTTAGCTTCCATGCCACCAAAATATTTAGTACCATTGAAGGGGGGGCAATCGTCTTCAGGGATGAGGATGCATTTGAGAAAGCAAAGTTGATGAGAAACCACGGCATCAGATCAGAAGAGGAAGTTGTGCTGCCTGGACTCAATGCCAAAATGAACGAGATCCAGGCCGCAATGGGCATTTGTGCTCTGGCAACCATTGACGACAAGATTTCAAAAAGAGGAGAGCTATACCGGCGATACAAGGAGCAACTGAAAGGTATTCCAGATATTACGTTTCAAACAATAACAGCATCGAAATATAACTATGCCTATATGCCAGTTTGTTTTGTCTCCCGGCAACAACGGGATGCCGTCTATTCGGAGCTTGTTAACAACGGCATCAAGCCGAGAAAGTATTTCTACCCTTTAACTGCAAATTTTGATTACTTCAAGGAACAGAATATCGATCTGGTTGCAAAATATATACTTCATACCGCTTCCGACATTGCTGGCCGGGTTCTATGCCTTCCCCTTTACACTGATTTGTCGGCAGAGGATGTGAATCACATTACCGGACTGATCTCGCAGTTTATTCACACGTAATGAGGCGAAATATGAACTCTCAGTATAAGGCTTTGGGTTGGGCTGCAGTACTGGAGGTGCTGAAATGTCAGGTAAAGAGGAAAAGAAAGACATAAAGGTTCTGATCATCCCCGGGGGAACGGAAATAGCTTTGGAGATATGGAGATCATTAAAAGACTGTAAGAATATCAAACTCTATTCAGCCGCCGCCGATGTTTCTAACCATGCGCCATACGTTTTTGCCCGGCACTTTGTCGTTCCCAACGTGAACGATACGGAGTTTGTGGACGGCTTGAACCGGGTTCTCATCGAACAGGATATCGATTTTGTGTTTCCGGCACATGATGATGTGATTGTTGCCTTATCTCAAAATGCGGACAAAATAAAATCCCAGATCGTATCTTCCCCAACGGAAACCTGTCTGGCCACTCGTTCCAAATCCCAGACCTACCGCCTTCTCGCCGGCATTGTTCCGGTTCCCCTGCTCTATGACCACATTGAGACGATCGACCAATACCCTGTTTTTGTAAAACCTGATAAGGGCCAGGGCTCACAGGATACGCATATTGTTAATAGCGTCGATCAGCTTTCTGATCTGCTGAGAGAAGATCGCCAGTACATTGTGATGGAATATCTGCCCGGTGAGGAGTATACAGTGGATTGCTTTTCAGACCGGGAAGCAGGGCTACTATTTTGCGGGGGAAGGCAGAGAATCCGGATCAGGAACGGCATTGCCATGAATAGCAAACCGGTCTACAATAGCATTTTTATGGAGTACGCCAGGGCGATTGCTGAAAAGTTCACTTTACACGGTGCCTGGTTTTTTCAAGTAAAGAAGGACCGGCGCAATACACTCAAGCTTCTTGAAATCGCCCCCCGAATTGCGGGTACTATGGCGGTGCACCGGGTTCGCGGAGTTAACTTTGCCTTGTTGAGCATTTACGAACAACAGCGCATGCCGCTAGAAGTCCTGCTAAACGATCTAAATGTAGAGGTTGACCGGTCATTTACCAACCGTTACCGGCCATGTGACATTCAGTTCGGCGTTGTTTATGTAGATCTGGATGATACGCTAATCCTGAATGGAATTGTTAATACGAATCTCGTCCGGTTTTTATATCAATGCATCAACAGGGGGATACGGGTAGTCCTATTGACCAAGCATACGCTTGATATCGGCCGTACTTTGCGCAAACACCGCATCGCCGAGCTCTTCGACGAGGTCATTCAGTTGAGGCAGTCGCTTTGTAAGGCAGACTTTATTCCGGAAAAGAATGCTATTCTGATCGATGATAGTTTTGTTGAGCGGAAAACGGTTCGCGATCGACTTGGTATATTAACGTTTGATTGCAGCATGATTGAAATGCTTATTGATGAAAGAGTGTAAAGTCAAGGGATCTGCTCAGAAAAATGTCCCTGCTGGTTCTTTCGGATTTCGGCTAATATTGGTTGCAACGCCTTTGGGCGACTTACATAGCGTCGGGTAGCAGCTTCTTTGGAGGCGCTCAGCTGAATGAGGGCCGGGGGGAAGACTGGCTTGGATTCTTTGCGCTCAACGAAAGTATACCACCGTTGAAATCCTTGGGCCTTTTGGGCTTGCAGTCTGGATGATTGTGGGAAAGGTGTACATAGTATTGTCCTTCGTCCAATCCCATGTACAAAGCAGTAAGTTTGCGAGGTAAACGTCAGTCGGTCAATCCATCCGGGCGGCATGGACGGGCAGAGGGACACTTCAGGCATAGCTTGAGTGTCCCTCTGCGCTGGTTTAAGGCTAATGGCAGGGTCCTGAGCTTTACACCATGGAAGTCCTCCTGAAGGCAAGTATCTGTGCGCGCGATTCACCAAGCTTTTCTTTAAATACGGTACGGAACCAGGCGGTCCGATTTCTGACGGGCGGATCGGTCCGTTGCCGGTCAAAGACCAAACATACCGCCTGGATCATCTCGTCCTCCGTGTAACCGAGGTCTGTGGTGATTGAGATGGCGTGGGGCAACAAATCGATGAAGCCGGTTTCCGTGAAGTAGGACTTCAGTTGCTCCGATTCGGCAATCCTCGACCGGCCGGGGGCTGATGAGGAACGATGCTGATTGAAGTCCCTGTCCAAGCGGAATTTATTCCACAAGACATGGTAAAGTGCACAGTCGCGATCCTTACCGGCCCTGATGATGAGACCCCGTGCCAGCATCTGATCGATTGCCTTACCTATGCTGGTAGACGAGAGACCGGTCAGGGAGCGGATCTCGCTGTAATTGACCGCCATACCTCCATCCGGGTATGCGGCGCTCCTTGCCAGAATGGCCAAGGTGAGCTTCAGTTCACTGTGGTCCGTGATCTCCAGGAGGTACTCGAAGACATTTTTCAAGATTAGTCACCGTCCTTCTCCGGGGGGGCCCGGGGACCCCGAAGTCATCCGAACCATGCAGGGTGGGATGTTAGCTTTGACCCTCCCCCTTGGCGTCCTTCAAACGGTAGCCCTTGCCGTTCATGTTCAAGATCTCTGCTCGGTGAACGAGTCGATCCACCAGTGCCGTAGTCATGACTGGATCGTTGCCGAGGAATGGAGGCCATTTGGAAAATTCCAGGTTGGTGGTGACTATGGTACTGCTGACCTCGTATCTGGCGGCAAAAACCTGGAACAGGAGGCTGGCCCCATGCAAGTCAAACTGGAGATAGCCGAGTTCGTCGCAGATCAGGAGATGGCAGTTGTTTAACGTCTTGATGTACTGGGAAAGGTGTCGGTCGTTTTGAGCCTCACTCATCTGGTTAACCAGATCCGAGGCCCTTCTAAAGCGGACGGAAAAGCCGCGGCGGATCGCTTCCAGACCAAGGGCTACCCCAAGGTGACTTTTTCCGGTGCCGGGATTGCCGATCGCAATGATATTCCTTTTTTCGGTAATGTAGCGACTTTCGGCAAGTTCCCAGATCTTGTCCCGGTCCAAGTGTGGTAAACGGTCATCGAACTCAAAGGTATCCAGTGTGTGGACAATGGGGAACCCGGCCGCCTTGGTCCGCCGTTCCGTGCATCGGCGGTCCTTTTCCAGAGTCTCCATCTCCAACAGCCGGAGGAGGTTGTCGGTGAAATCATCGTCCCTGGAGATGTGCCGTTCAAATTCGGCTATCAGCGGAAGTTTTAACCCCTTAGCCAGGTCCGCAATTTTTGCACGTCTCTCTTCAGTCGTCATCGGCGTCATCCCCCAGTAACTGGTCGTATTCCGTCAAATCGGTATGCTCGACTGTGATGTCTGACTGGGAACCACCTTCAACAATGGGCGTGCTGATCTTAAGATAGAAACAAACCATCTGGTAGGTGGGAGAACCGTTCCGGTTGGCCTGACCCACCGCCCACAGGAGCTGATCCGAGTCCACAGTTCGCGCCAGGAGCATGACATCCAGAAGTTGATGCTGCTTGTCCTTGGCCTGGCACAGCTTCAGAAAGTCCTTGAGTTCCCGGGGCATGACGCCCTTCTTCAGGGGCGCCGCGTTGGCGACCGCCCTGGGTTTGCGCAGCAACAGTTCCAGGTAGTGGTCGGGGATGTACTGGTGGTTACCCTTTTGCAAAGGCTTGGCGTGGGTGGCGATTTCTTTGCCCTTGCACCACACCGCGATGGTAAAGGGTGATACCTTCAACGTTACCTTTTTCGCCACGTAGTCCAGGGGAACGGAGTAGCGGGTGCCGTCCAGCAGTACCGTGAGGTCGGAATTAACGAGTGCGGTAACCTTTTTTGCCGTCTCCAGAGGAGTCAGCGGCAGCGGATTCAAATTTTCGCGCTCCCGGGCCAGCATAGCCTTGATGCTTTCCGGGCGGTAACGGATTTTGTGGGTTTCGAGATAGTCCAGGCAGCAGGCGTCCACGTGCTGCTGCAATTCGGCCCAATCAGCGACCCGCGGCATGGGGGTGAAAGCTATCCGGCGAACAACGGCTACAGTATTTTCCACGGCACCCTTCTCCCACCCCGCGTAGGCGTTACAAAAATCGCCGTCAAAGCCGTAATGAGCCTCCAATTTCTTGAAGTCCTCTGTTTTTTCGGCCGTGGTGCCGGAACCACTGGCCACGGCGCTTCGTAAGTTGTCGTAGATACAGCGACTGGGAACTCCGCCGTACCATTGAAAGGCACGGACATGGCCTTCGAGAAAGCAGGGTTTGGTCTTGTCCGGGAAAACCAGGGCATAGGGGGCGTAGCTGTACGGCAGGATGGTGACGAACGTGGACACGTTCGTGTTGACGCCGCCGATCCAGGCCTTGTTGTCCCCCCAGTCGACCTGCATTGCCTCGCCCGGTTCGAAATCCAACGGCACGAAAGATGGGGCGTGTTTTTGACCCAGTTCACATACATGACGCCTGACGGTGGATTCGCCTATGCCATAGCCTTTCTTCCGTAGTTCCTGCCACATGTTCTTGGCCGTCATTTGTTGTTTCCTGGGCAGATTTTTGTTTTCTTCCAGCATGGACTCGATTTCCTGTTCCAACGTCTGGCGCAGGGGTGTCCCGGTTTCCGGGACAGTTTTCTTGGCGTCATGGGTCAGGGCACCCTGACAGTATTTCCTGACGGTCATGCGGCCGCACCGGAGAATTTTGGCTATCTGCCGCTGGCTGCGGCCGTCATTGAACAGGCGGCGGATGTCGCGGTACAGGTCAAGCTCAATGGCCATGCACTTCGACCTCCCCTGAACGGTTTTTCCCCGGGGAAAGATCCCGGTCTTCCCAGGTGGTTGCAGCCAGCCGGCAAAACCGCCCGAGAACCTGAACACACTGTCGCAGCACCGGTTCCAAAACCTGCTTGTCCTCCGCCTTCATACCGGCCAAGAGACCCTGGGCCTCCCCGGCCAGCCGGAACAGCATGGTCAGTGTGTTGCGCAGTCTTTCCAGTGACAGGGCATCGGCGTCCATGTCTTCTTTGGCCCTGCGGCCGCTGACCCGTCCCGCCGGTGTCAGCTGTCCCAGAACGGCCCGGGGATCCTCCAGAACCACCTTCCTCACTTCCCGAGGGATCCCCTGGTGGTTGTAGGCGCTTACCAACCGTTCCACCACCGACTTGGCCAGACGCTCCGTGACAACCTTGTTCGCAAAGGTCTGTTGGACATCGGAGGGCATCCTGGCGATTTCCTGGGCGACATGGGGTGACAACCGCCCGGTCTTAACCATCTCCACGACACTGGCGGCCAGGCGCTCGGCCAAAGCCAGGCGCTTATTGACCCAACTGACGGATCGCCCGACCAGTGAGGCCATCTCGGTCTGACTATGTTGCCGGTCATGACACACTCCTTGAGCAAAAGAGCCTCGCTCAAGGCGGTAGGACTTCGCTTAAGCGCGCATAGCAGGAGGGCCAGGCGGGTGGCCTCCGGGTCATCCAAGCCCTCAACCACCACCGCCGGCGTCTTGGACCGGCGCATCTTGGCCAGAATGCTGCGTTCGCATTCGCCGTCCAGCACCTGATAGCTACTTTCAACCCTGCGGACCACCACCGGCGGTATGACACCATATTGCCGCAAGGTTTTCTCACACCTTTCCAACTCGCGGCTGCCTACCGAGAGGGCCAGAATGCTGTTCCCTTGGATAGCTTTGGTCGGTATCTCTTCGATTCTGCTCAGCATGATTTCCATCGACGCACCTCCTTGCCCGTGCCCAATCCAATGAAACCATCATCTCAAATCGATCCCCCGGCCGCCGCCGGCGTTGCCGATAGAAACACCCAGGCAGCCGCATTACCCATTTGGGCAACGGGAAACCAAGCCCGTTCCCTTTGCAGACCGTGCTCCCCGCCGTACATCCGCTCTCCCACCTTCACATCCCCAGGATTTGGGTGGCGGAGGCTTCCACCCCGGGGATTTGGGGCCATCCTATCACCCAGAGTCAGGCACGGGTAGGGCAACAGTGATGGGGTGGAGTGATTCTTTTCTCCTTCGTCCCTGACGATCCCAAAACCGCAGTTCCCGACGTTCGCTGCAGAAGAGGTAAACGAACTCCAAAAGGCTGTCCTCAGACCAACGGACCTCCTGATCCCGGCAAAGAACCGTCACCAGGACAAGCACCGCCGACACCAGGCAGCGCCACATAGACACCGACTTTTGCGAAGCGGCCGCAACCACGCTGCCGGGACGCATCTCCTGTACCTTGGCCAACACCGGCCCGACGACCAGGCCGGCCAACTCTTCTCCTTCCTCTGTCCATCTCCGGATCAGATAGGGGAAAAGCCGCAATTTGGACGCCAGCGAGTAAACCGTGGCGCCGGCGTCTACGGCCTCAATGACGGTCTGCCGTGCCGAATGAACGTACTGCCGGTACGGGGCAAGAAAACTGGGTAGAACGGTATGGTAAGGCTGCTCGCACTTGGGATTTGTGCAATGCAACTTGTGCAGGTCAATGCGCTCGACGGGCTCGGGATACTCTCCGGGTACCTCCCCTACAGGAGAGGTGGTCTTTACCTGTCGATTACGGTAGTAACCGTTGAGCACCAACGTAGGTTGAAGACAGGTTGGGCAAAGCCACGGCAGGACCAGAAGAAGCACTTTCTTGGCCTTGAAAAGCCCCGTATATTCGTTGCAATTATTTCCGGCTTCCACTACAATTGTTGACAAGACGATTTCATCGTCCTCAGGAGGGTCCTTGTCGCGGCCAAGCAACAGGAGGGCCCTCTCTCTATTTCCCGACAAAAAAGCCGCTACTAATTTCGCGGCAAATCCTCCCAATTCCTCTCTTTTCCGGCCACACTCCACAACTTATCGGCTTCTTCTGGGCGAAGTCATCCAACCTGCGCTACATCGCCCCGACTGACTGACTGACTGACTGACCTGGATAGGGTAGGGTGGTACCGATTGACCGAGCGCAAAAAGAAAAGGACCATCCAACTGGCCCTCGTTCTCGCGAGCGCACGGTACCATTTTGGTACATTTTCCGGTGAGCGAATCCACTCAACAAATGTTGCGTTTTCGGGCGGCTGCTGGAAGAGTAGACAGGCGGGCGAGACCGGCTGATTTCCGGTCCACCAGGAATGGTTGATGGTATCCCATCCTGGTCGAAGGCAAAACCATCGGTATGTGCTGCTAAGCCGGCAACTACTTGCGTCCCGGGGTAGGGCCAAGGACTCATGCCGACCAGAATCAGATGGTCTGCGACACCGGAGAGGCCCCGGGGCCGCCCACATATTTTTGGTGGGCCTGGTCGAAAACATTGGCCATCGATATACGATGGCACAAACGACAGGCGGGACGGACGCCGGTGGCGGGGCCGGCGTCATCATGGGGGTGAAATGGTTTCGACGGAGGAACGATGCCGGGAAGAGCGAGCCGGGGTCCCACCTGCCCGTAAATCGGTGGAAAGCCATAACTGCCACTGTAGCAAGACCTCTGGCGGCTTAGGCCGCCCATCCCGCCCGGCCGGGCCCGCTGGCCGGGGCTGGGGTGTCAAATCAGCGGGCTTGTCTGGCTGGCCAACGCCCGAAGGCCAACCAGAGACATCAAACGGGCTGGTTCACGTGTAGCCCGGCCGTGGGCGCCGCGTGAGAAAGATCAAACCGCGGTCTGCGCTCGGAGAGCTTTCCGAAGTTGTTCCTTCGGACAGGGGTTCGAATCCCCTCATCTCCACCAATAGGTCCAGGGGGCTGTGCTTAGCAGCCCCTTTCTTCTGGGCCAGTTGGGCAAGAAAAATGAGTTGACGTCGTACATATGGACGCTCTGAAAGCGGTGGAACTGGTCGAATCGGGGAGCCCGCTGGCACAGCTTGTAGGCCATGGCTTTGCAAAATCGTCCAACGTTTATATTGTCGGTGGTTTAGCCGTTAAGGAATATTTGCACTTTAAGCAGAAATCCAAACCCATTGTCCGCGCAAAGAATGAGTTTGAACTGTTGACGTATACCCAAGACATTTCCGGAGTTGCTCATAATGCGCAACTCTTTATTCGGGGTGAAAGGATATTCCTAACTAGAGAGGCTGGCTTAAAGCCTGCCCGATGGGAAATGAGCCATCTACTTCAAATACAAGAAACACTTGTGGCATTAGTCGGTAAGTCTGTATGTCTCAATGATCCTGTTCAGTCTCTTGTTAGGGAGGATGGATCGGCGTTTATATACGACTTCGACAATGGATCGTGCGGAAACATAAATAAGACTGATTCAGATACTACGGGGTATCGATTCCCAATTCAGGAAACGGACTTATGGCAAGATGCCAATATCAATTATCAGCGTTTCTTGCGTGAAGAAGGCATGGAAGAACGGCTCCTCGACATGATAAGATACATTTCGTGGGAAATCAATAGAATCAATCAATTTACCGATGAGCAGTCGGTATTCGATAAATTTTATTCCAGCCGCGTAGAGGCATTGAAACAAAGACTAAACAGGGAGATCGAAAAGTTTGTATCGGTTTTATCCTGCTTCCAGATATCATATCCAAAGTGGAAATAACCGTATAAGGAGGAGTTGAGATCCATGTTCGCCCCTGTAGCTCAACGGACAGAACAGGCGGCTTCTACCCGTCTGATGTGGGTTCGACTCCTACCAGGGGTGCCATGGGGATGTAGCTCAACGGAAGAGCACCCGCACTGCAAGCGGGCGATGCAGGTTCGACCCCTGCCATCTCCACCACCGCGGTCAAAACCGCTCCACCTTCCCAACCTGGCCCGGCGGGCATCGAAGGTGTTGCAAATACCCGGGCCTTCCCCTGGTCGGTTCCCGGCCGGCCAGGGTGCATGAACTTTCTGTCCGGGATACCCGGCGGGTCCGTTCTGGCCCGGCCGCCGGTGAGAAGATATGGCTGGGGGCAGGGGGACCCTTTCCCCCATTTTTTCGTGCCCCTGTAGCTCAGTAGGTAGAGCATCCGCGCTGTGAGCGGCAGGTTCGCCGGTTCAAATCCGGCCGGGGGCTCCAGCAGACCAAAAACGGTATGGTACCGGAGTTGCCGTTCACATCGATATTTAGTCGGCTGCAAAGGAGGGTGTGTATTGCCACGCACCGATGAAGTTTGTCGATTAATTCGATCTATGGGTAAAAAAGATCTTACCGCTGCCCGTGTTTGTGTTGAGCGTATGATTGCGAAAGAAAAAGACCATAACCGTCACACGGTCGCCCAATCCCTGGAGTATGCCCTGCGCTCATGGCCCACCACCTTTACAATGGTGGAGCTACCTCAGCAAATACAGAAACTGGTATGGGCCGACAATCCCAAGCGCTCTCTTTCGGATCTCTGGTTAGACCCATCCGTAGGAGAGCAGATTTCAGCGTTCCTCCGGGAACGGGCACTTGCGGAAAAGATCCGGGAGGCCGAGCTGTCTATACGGAACCGGATCCTGTTCCACGGGCCTTCGGGGAACGGGAAAACCAGCCTGGCCGGGGCCATAGCCAAGGAGTGCGGCCTACAACTACTGACCCTGAAACTCAGTGGGATTATCGAGTCCCACATAGGCGGGACAGGGAAGCATTTAAGGGATCTATTCAGCCATGCCATGCAGAACGAGTGCCTACTTTTTCTGGATGAGCTTGACAGCATCGGGACTGCAAGGGCAGGAGGGGAAGCATCGGCGGGCCGAGAGTATAACCTTATCGTCAACCAGCTAATCATGCTGTTTGACCGTATCCCTGATTCCAGCATCATTGTTGGGGCCACTAACCGAATAGATGCCATTGATACGGCGGTTAAGCGTAGGTTTAACCTCACTATGGAACTATGTCCTCCCTCTACAGAACAAGTAGAGAAATATATCAGTACCTATCAACGTAAGCACGGTATCCTATTCCCTACACATACAGAGGAGTCGTTTCCATCGTGGGCTGCTGTTGAGGAATATTGCTTCGATCAACACCGTAATCTGATTCTTGCTGCGTGTTCATAGGGTCCACAAAACGAATATCGGGGTATTGACC
>Ga0307376_10004138_pt1 | contig 13356 bp, 16 predicted proteins | sample TR2MG_FD_202536 | JGI IMG/M metagenome (GOLD analysis project Ga0307376, IMG submission 202536) | Soil microbial communities from Risofladan, Vaasa, Finland - TR-2 | ecosystem: Environmental > Terrestrial > Soil > Coastal area > Acid sulfate soil | place: Finland: Risofladan, Vaasa | collected...
CACTATTTCTTTTGTGGCCAGCCTTGCTCATGGCGCGATAATGGAAGAAATGTACCGGGATGCCGGGATCAAAGCAAAACTTATCCAGGGCGGCCAGAAATATATGAGAGAACGGGAACGCGCCTGCTTGGAATTGGCAGACGGATCTCTGGAAATTTTGATTAGTTGTGATGTAATATCAGAGGGATTCGATGTCCCGGTTGTAGCCGGATGCCACATGCTCCGCAAAACCGCGAGTCTGGCGCTAAATGACCAGCAAATCGGAAGGGCACTCAGGCCGATCTATGCAGACGGTTACTGCCTGGATACCGTTCCCGGCAGGCTTGCCGCCATAAAAGCCGGACCTAAACCATACGCTATAATTTTAGATTTTGCCGGGAACAGCCTTGAGCATCCACACATTCTACAAGAACGTGACTGGCAGCTCAATTCTCAAAAACGCAGCCGCAAAAAACAAAAACCAAACATTACCCACTGCCCGAAGTGCGGCGGCGTCTGGCCTGGCAAGCCACGGGTCTGTCCTGACCCGAAATGCAGGTATGATTTTGTTACTGCGAGCACCCAGCGCAGGCAGGAGGTTGTCCAGCAGGTCAAGGGTAAACTTGTTGACGCTATCCCGGAGCTGTCCGTCGAAGACCTGGACAGACTGTCGGCGGTGTTTGCGATAGGTGATTCAAAAGAAAAACAAAAAATTATGATGCGCGAGGCCTGGAAAGCTGTAGCTACTGATAGCCGCGAAAAATTGAAAACTCTTGCCAGACTCGCCGGATATCGTGACGGCTGGACAGAGTGGGCCTGGAATTATGTCAATAACAAAAGACAGGGATAGGTGAGCTATGGCCCCCCAGATTGTATATTCTGAGGCGGCTTTTTTTGTGCATTTTCAGAGACATTCAAAAAAAGATTTACTGTTGAAATAATAAAAGCGATTATCGCGAAAATAGTAGTAATTTTGAATTTGTTTTTATCATATTTCCGCGACTCGGAGGCCGCTATAGTTTTTTTAAAATCATTCACGACATTTTCAAAATTTTCAGTCACCTGCTGTAGTGTTGCCAGTTTCTCTGATATCTCGAATAATTTTCTAACAATTTCTTTATTTTCCATTGTTTCCCATGATTTCATTTATTGTCTTGATCTGCCCCTGCAGCTCAGCGATAATTTTCTTGTTTGCGCCTATCAACTCTTCTGCTTTATCTATCCCAAGCGATGCCGCTCTTAATATTTTTTTCTCCCGGTTGATTGTCACAAGATTAATAGTAGCCAGCGCCAAGCAAAACAAAATTACAAAACTACACAGATCGCTTGCTGGATTACCAAAAACCGTCACCGACAAAATCGCCGAAATAAAATAAAGGCCGGCAACTGAGAAAAAGTAAATTTTGCCGACGCCATACTCCCGGGATAGCAATAAAAATATAATGAAAAAAACTAGACAGGATGGATTTCTCATCGTGTCTAGATTGGCCAAAATTAAAATAAAGGCGCAGGCGGATAATTGCCCGTAGGCGATGATCCGGTTCTGCGCCTTGATCCCCATGATAGACATTGCCAGTATTGCCGCTGTGTAAATCACAGTTAAAATATTGGCAAAGGTCAGCCCGGCTGCGCTCAAAAATAAAGAGTATACTAAAATATAAATAATGGCAACCCCTGAAACCACTGTAAATAAAACCGAAATTTTCTTTATTAAATCTTTTTTAAAATTATCTATAATCATTTTTTTACCTCCATTTTCCGATAGCGTGCCACTTGACGGATGCCGTCCCTGTTCTGGCCGTGGCCTCATAATCAATGTATGTTAGGTCAATACTCCCGGCCGCCTTGTTGGATTGGGAGTAATGAAACCATGCACTCCCGCCAACTGGCGCGGTTAGTTGACTTAATATTTGATAGTTTGTATCTATGAACGCCTCTGGAAATGTGATTGTAATTGTTTTAGATGCCGCCGCACCAACTGCGCCACTTGCGGCCCCGTACTGGATCATAGTCCCGTCTGATAATTTTGTATAGTACCCGTTAGCGTCTGACCCGGAATCGATTATCGAGCTTATCTCCCCTACAATTTTTGTATGCCTGACTGTTTGCGCGTTTACATCCTCGACATCGCCAACATAAGACTCAGCCGAACCGCCGGCATTAACTACCCCGGCAAGGTTTCCGCCCGCATTAATCCACACCCAGCCGATCATCCTATAATTTCCAGTATAAAAACCGCATTTTTCTCCGTCGTACGCACTCCCGGCCGTTGCGGGCATTGTCGTAGGATCGGTATCAGCCGGTTGAGCGGTTGCCGTAAAAACCGGGGTCGTGCCCGACCTGGATGCCGTAATATAACACCACTGACTGGTAACCGCCGGAAGTGTAATTGTCGCAACCGTGTCGATCTCAAGGATCCCGTATCCGGAATCAACCAGGCCTATTTTACCGGTAGTTATTTTTAAACTGCCTGCATCGTCGTATAATTTACAGCTATTGATCCCAATGGCCGCTCTGTTTTGCGCCAATTCTTTAGCACCCCAAACTCCGGAATCACCGGATATTGTTGCCTCTGGTTTGTATGTGTTTGGCATTTTTTACTCCTCTTCCATGTCAAGCGTTACGACTAGCGTCGCGCTATTCCATGCAGCGTCATCAAACGACCCACCGGTAAACCTATTCACAGTAATCAATGTACTACTTATGCTACTAAACGACAGTTGCCACTGATTGACCTCATCTACTTGTGGTAATATCTCAACGGATGACGCCCCGTTTCTGACAATAGCAGAAATTCCTTTAACTTTTTGTTCATCCGGCAATTTATGCGAATGCGTAATCCCGGCCGTGGTGTCCATGTTCCAGGCTCTAGTCAGCACGTATTTTCTTTTATGCTCTGCTGTCGTTTGATCCCAATACATCACATCCACCCCGATAGTAACTGTTGACCCTATGTCCGCGCTACCCTCATATCCATACACGCCGTCCTTGCAATTAACCACTCCGTACAAATCCCCCGCAGAGTCCACCCAAGCAACCCCGATAGTCCTGGCGGCCGCAACCATATAATACCCGCCTTTTGATGCGTTATACGCGGCCACAAAAGTAGGCGGAATAATTGCCGGGTTAGTCGCCCCTCCGATATCCGTTGCCGTAAAAGTGACCGAGGTTCCGGAAACGGTCATCTCGATTTTTTGCCAGATTCCTGCAGTACCAGACAAGGTAATGGCCGTTTCCTCTATAATCGACACGCCTAAATTCGTACCGTCGTTTATCCCGATTCTCCCGGCTGATACTTTCAGGGTCCCGGAATCGTCAAACAAATACGACGTATAATCGCCAATCGCATTTTTTATATAGGCGTCGTTATACGCAGCCCAGGCGTTATTATCCCCGCCTATGATAGGTTTTCTAAAAAACTCATTTGCCATTTTCTTTATCTCCCTAAACTGACCCGTAGGTCGGTTAAATCTTTTCTTAACTTAATTATCTCGACATCCAGCTGAGCAGGCCTGCTGCCCAGCTGGATTGACCTTCCCGCCCCGCCCGAACCGACAAAATAATCAACCTGGATAATCCGGAGCACGTCATCGAGATTAAATCCCTGATATTGCCCGCCGCCATACAGTCCCGATCCATACGTCCCGGACCCGTAGGGATTCCCGGTCGGCGTCTCGGCATCTTCCGGCAAAATATTAGATATAATCCTTATATTACCGTCGGCCACCAACAGCTGTGGAGACCAGGTCCATACCTGCCAATTTATGGCAGCGCTGCGCGTTATCCGCTCATTTTCGGCAAGAATTCCTTCAGCCCAATTTTCAGCGTCGGCATCATTCAGATCCGGAGCAACAAGTTTTTTTTCGCTTATGTCGTTGTCCTCTGTGCTTGTTATCGTGCTAATGTACACCCCGTCTTTATCATGCAAAAAATAATTTGTATCAGCCTCGATAGAATCATCTGGATTATATTCATCGATTCCGTATCTTCCCTCGGCGCCAACGACCAGGGTTGTTTTTGTGTCATCACTGCGCTCATAAAAAAAGAAATCCCCGTCCGCGTCAACGCCCCACACATACGACCCGGCGCTGTTGGCGACTTTCAGCAGTGCGTCAAAAACTTCCGGCAATTGCCCATGATTAGAGTCAAAGGCGACTACTGTGATGTCAGGCGGCCTAAGTTTGCCCGTGTTTTTTGTTATCGGAGTTTTTGGCAATATGATATTGTCAATTATGTCATCCAAGATATACGCGATTGTTTTGTTCGCATAACTCAGAACCTCGCCATTTATCCTGGCGACATAATCAACCAGCCCGAATCCGGAATAATTGTACTCCGTTTTTGTCGCTCCCTGGATCGGTGCAATCCTGACCACGCCCGTAAAAAAATAATCTATGGCATCAAACAGTTTTATTTTAATAATATCTTTTTTTTCGATATCGGCGAAATTCTGAAAATACAGTGTGAAGGCAGCGCAACCTTTTTCGGTGTGGGAAAAATCACACCCGGCAAAATCACCTACGCCTATCTGATAAGTCCCTTTCCTGGCCCCGGTATTGTCGTAGACGTTTACGATAGCTCCCGGCCAGGCGGAAAGAGCCGGCTCATCAGCTCCGCCGTAAACACCCTCAGAATATAATCTTGACCCATATGTAAATGGCATTATAAATATACCTTTCTGAATTTAAAAGTGATCGTGCACGCGGCCCCTTCATACTCAATTGTATTATTCCCGGGCTGCAGCCGCAAAAACGCGCCGTCAAAATATTCGGCCGTATCGTTGTTATTACGCATTACCGACCCGGTCGCGCAGTCAATCACCAGTACATCACCGGACGAAAAATTCGGATCATTATAGGTAAAGCTCATTCCTGCGTCTGAATTATTTGTCAGCTTCACCCCAGGAACATCCGCCGCCTGGTCTGCGTCTATCTGGATGACAGGCTTAATCAGGTAGTCCGTCCCGGTTGTCGGTATTGTAAGGGTATCATTTCCGGCCACGATATTATCGTCCTCAGTCTCCGTGTCATCCTTCCAGAAACACTTATCGGCTTTAAATGTGATAGAAAATTCCTGGAATTGGATTGATCCGGATTCAGGCCCCTCTGGCACTCCCCAGTCAATCGCCTTGCATTTGACCTCGATGTACCGGTTTACAACATCGTCCGTAAACCGAAGATCACCGCCCTTTAAACAGGCGGACACAAGCGCTCTTTTAGCGGCCTCAAATAATGCGCTTGTATCCGCCTGTAGATTGCCAGAAAATGTTAATATTTTGGGCAGCAGAAATCCGTCCGCGATGTCCCGCCCGCCTGCGGTGTATGCCGTGTTAGTAACATTCGTGTTTATTTCGTCCGCGCATTTTTCCAGACTGAAAATGGCTGGAAATGTGTAGAGCGTTCCGTTTTTATCTGTTATAGTATAACTCATATTTTTTCCTTAATATGCTTTCGAAGACATAGCCAGTGTCCTGCCGAACAATTGGTTTACTCGCTGGATGTCTGATTCATCTCTCACGTTATTATAAATATTAACGTTAGTCGGTCTCATAATGTTATTAGTTTCTGTATTTGAATACACCTTGCCAGGCCTGCCGGAAAAATCGACAAGCTCAGGACCCTCCTCGCCAACAAGTGTTAACCCGGTTGCGTATCCCCCGCCTTTCATGGCGCGAATAGCTCCTCCGGCAATATATCCGGCTGCTGATGCAGCTGTATATTCTGCGGCCGCTGGAATTTTTGTCAAATCTCCGGCAAACACTGCGGCCCACATAGCCGTAGCCATTACAGCCCATTGAGCAGCAAACGCCTCGATCACTGTGGCAATTGCGTTTTTAGCCGCATCTTTAAAGCCATCCCAGCCCGCCTCTTGATCTATTAGCGCATTTCCGAGCTCTTTTAAAACAGGCGCCATTGTGCTGATAATTGACTCCCCGGTCTCTTTATATTTAGCGATAAGCGCATCTTGCCTGGCGATTTCGTCAAGTTTTGCCTGCTCCCTAAGTTCGTTGCTTCTTTCTATTTGCGCCTTTTCCAGGTCGGTTATGCGCAAATAGCCGTCCTCCATTTTCCAGGTCAGATCATCAATTAACGTTTCGGCTGCGGCCGCCTGTTCTTCAACTAAAATCCCGGTTTCTTCGACTGCGTCCTCAACAGCTGCTGTCAGTTCATCAGCGGCTGCAGTTCCTAAACTTTTGATATATGCCAAAAATGTATCCAGCTCAGCCTTGAACTGTTCGGCAACCGACAATCCGGTGTCTTTTCCGATTATTGCAACATCAACAAGATAATCTTTCGCTTGTCCGGTGAATGAATCAAACGCCACTCCCATGTCGGTTAAAGTTTCTTCCCATGCGTCGCCAATATCTTTTATTTCTGGCACGAGCGCTCTTTCTATTTCAACAAATGGAATTTTGTTTAAAGCATCTATAAAAAAATTTCCTATGTTCGCAAAAACGTTTTTGAAAACACTTCCTAACCAGTCTCCAAAATTTCTGACAGGCGCCAGTAAAAAATCAAGAGCTGCCTTAAACATCCCCGGTATTTTTTCAATAGCGAGTCTAAGCACTTTAACAAACCCCGCGCCAAGGTTTGCCACGGTCGCCTTTATGCCATCCCAACTAATGGCCTTTTTTATAATATCGCCGACAAGCTGAAAAGCTTTCATTGCGACTTCAGGCAGATTTGAGAGTATCCCGGTTATCTGCGCTTTGTTTTCTTCGAAAAAAGAATTCATGCTTTCGACCGCGTCGTATATCATCGGCAGAAATGCGTTTCCGATTGTAACCGCGGCTTTGTCCATGCTGTTCTGCAGCGTCTCAAAAGTCAGCTGCTGTTTTCCGAACGCCTCATCAGTTGCCCCGGCTGAATTTTTTATTTCATCTAACACGCTGGAAAAATCAGCAGCGCCTTTCCCGGTCAGCGCCATAACGCCTTTTAGCGCGTTGACGTTGTTAAACATTCCAGCCAGCTGCTCTTTTGAGCCGCCGGTTGAATCATTTAGCGCCTCTATTGTCCCTTTAAACCCCAGGGCCTTGATGGCCGCCTCGCCCGATTCGTAACCAAGCCTTGTAAGCGCCGCCTTTAAATCTTCGGATGGCTTCATCATGGCGGTCATTATGCTGCCAAGTTGCGTGGTGCTTTCGGCCGCGGACACGCCCTGCCTGGTTTCAATCGCGATTGATGCGCCCAGTTCATCAAACCCAACGCCTAAATTCGCGGCCATCGGGATGATCTGCCCGATCACGGATGACAGTTCAGCGCCGTTTGTTTTTCCGAGTTTGACAACCGCAAAAAGCTGGTCTGATATTTGCGTCGCTTTTTCGGCTTCGAGCCCGTAGGCGTTTAAACCTGTTGTGATTACGTCAACCGCCGTATTTGTATCAATCAGGGCAGCCTTGGCAAATTTAGCAGCCTCGCCAACAAACTCAACGGCTTTAGCCGGATCAACGCTGGCGGATATCGCCTGATATAATCCGTTGGTAAGTTCTGTCGCGGATCCCAAGCGGGAATCAAGCCCAAGGAGTTGCGCCTGCATTTTCCCCATATTGACAGCTGATGTGTCAACCAGGGTTGAGACGTTGGCAAATTCTTTATTAAATTCGTCGGCTTTTTTTACAGAAGCTACAAGCCCGGCAACGATAGCGGCGCCGGCTGCGGCAAATGCAGCGCCAACGCCCTTCGCGACCCCGGCGAGTTTCCCCTGGCTTGCCTGGATTTTTTTTGATCCGGCATCCCATGAGGTGGTATTCATTACAAGGCGGGCAACCGCCGCACCAGCATCAAAAGCCATTAATGTTTTTTCTTTTTTTGTAGAAATTCAAGAAATTGTTTTTTCTTGGATTCCTTTGGTGCTGCATCTAACAGCTCTTTGATTCTACCTTCTAATCTGTTCAGCCAATTTTCATACACCCTACAAGTTTCTTTCCGCGTCCCGAGGGTTCCGTATAACATCCCTTCTGATATAGTCGCCATTTTTCGGATACGCTTAATTTCAAGTTGTATCTGAAATTGTTTTTCAAACTCCGCCCGGTCTACCTGGCTAATTTCCGAATTCAGCCAACTTATCTCCTCGAAAGAAAGTCCGTAAACTTTTTCATATGCTAGTTTACGGATTCTTTCTCTGGCGGAGCTGTTGGCGTCGTAGGGTTTCCCGCTTTTTCTGCCTCGGCATGGTACGCTTTAATCAGATTCAGCTGCAAAATTTGGGAATATCTGGAATAAAATTCTGGCGCATGCCCGTACATAATCGCTAGGACTTCCTTGGTTGCTGCTGAAATAAAAGCTTGATCTTTTTCTGTCTGCATTGCTTGCGCGATTGTATACGCTCTTGCCGCGTCATCATCAGACATAGGCATTCCGCTCAGTAGCGTTCTTTCGCTATTTTTGTCTACCGCCTCAACAGTAAAAAGTGGCTTATCGTCTCTTAAAATAAGCATTAGTTTCTCCTTTATAAAAAATATGCTACAGCCCCAAAGAGCTCGCGGCTCCCATATAAAACCAGCAACAGGTCGTGCTGTCGTAAAAAAGATGCCATTCGATGTCCACGTTGCGCTCATTTTCCGGCCCAAATGTGTACACGATTGATGTCTGTACGGGTATGGCGAGCGGGCAGGTGATGATATAGTTTGGGTCAACTGATTTGTCACCGCAGGAATCGTTTCTTGTCAGGATCAAAGTTTTCGCAGCGTCCCGCAATGATTTGTAGCCATCACAAGTTTTTTTCATCGCCGTTCCTGCACCGCTCAAGGTGATCCCGGTTTCATATTTCACCATTTTCGCTAATGTCGCCTCGGCAATTTTTGCCTTAATTCTAACCCAGGAGCCGGTTTCGACAAAATCATATGGCGCTGTGCCATGCTGCGACCGCATAAGTTCTTTTAGCGTTCTGTTTGATTCAAGAGTTATGTCGCCGACAGTCAGCCCCATTTCGACATCATCAAAAGTAATGTATGCTGCGCCCAGGGCGCCGCTAAACGTATTCGCACCCAAAATATTAGCCATTATGCTTCCCTCACTGTAATCATAAAATTAACCGTCCATACTGCAAGCCCCGATTCGTCAACGCCTAACCCTGACGGCTTTTGTATGGCTTTTATGCAAGCAGTTTCTACCTCTGGGTAAGTCGTACCGTCTGCCGTGGCTTCCGGCAGTATTACCCCCTGTCTATCGTTAATATAATCATATATGCTATAAATCAATTTCCTGGCCGATAGCTGGCTAACATCAAAACAAACAACCTGGATTGTAGGTTTATTTAATTTTGCAAATAGCTGAATCTGCCCGCCGGTTTCCTGTATCAAAACTTTTCTATCCGGCTGCTCCGTCTGCGCACCCGTCGGGATAGACGCATTCAGATAAAAAGTCTCTGCGGGAAATTGATTTCGTAAATATTGAATCAAATTAAAAATCATTTTCCATCCATTTCCTTTTTATGTATCGCCGCATAAAGCTCCGTACACTCCTCGCCGTCGGCCACCAGGTGTTTTTCAATAAATTTATTTCCGACGTTTCCGGATTGTTTCGACACCGGCCCCGGCGTCCAGGTATTTTCGTGCATCCGAGCAGTGTAAGGCGCGTCAAATCCAACAGTAACCACATTTTCTTTATCAGAGTGTCCTTTATTCGGTTTTCCCGCACCCCCGCTGTTCGTATCACCGACCAGATCAGACCCAACAAACACAGACCCGCTTGCCCGCAGGAATCCCATAAGTTTTGGAGGAACCACTGGCTCCTTTGGGGATCCGTTTACAATATTATTGATCATCTGCAGTCCCATTGCCCCCAATGCTTTTTTTGACACCTGCCCATGCACATTAAAATATCGTTTAAGCCCTACGCCTATGTTGTCCTGGAATTCCATTTTCATCATTTGCTCGGCCATTAGATGTTAACCTCAATATGGTTGGCAGAAAATCCGTGGTTTTGGCTGACCGTCTTAACTGGGTATTCCTTTGCCGCGTTCGGATGCGCCGCTCCAAATAATTTTGTTATCCGGATTTTGTCATTCCACCCAACAGCAATTCCTGCATTAATAAAAATTGTAGTGTCAGAAAGCAAGGTCTGACCTTTTTGATCTTTTACATATTTCTGCCTATACTCAACCCTGGCCTTAATGTCCGCCTGTTCCGTCCTGGTGGTTTTCCCCCATGCGTCGGCGATATATGAGACAATTGCTATTTCATCGACCAGGTAGGTGCCGATCATATTTTTTCAAACTCCAAATATTGGTATTTTGATTTTTTGTCAATTGCGGATTTTCCCGTTAGCCGGTAATTTGTGAGCAGTTTTTTCAACTCGCCAGCATTAGTCCTGCAGGCGTTTGCGATATCGTGCGTAGTTTTGTACGGCTCTTCCCTGAATTCAGTTTTCCCGCCGTGTCTGATTTGCAATAATAGTTTTTTGATTCCCGCGCTATTGAGCGCCTGAAAAAAATTATTGAAATATGCAATATCCGGGAAATGCTGAATAACCGAAAAACATACAAAATAATCAGTGTATAAGTTTCTTATCGCGTCGAAAGCGTCCGGGGGAATAATGTAAAATCCTGCCAATCGCTCCAAGCTCGTTTCTTGTAGCCTCTCTACGGCTGCCGCTATCGATCTAAAAGCGATGTCATACCCGGTAAATTCTTTTGGGCTGTATCTGTGGAGCAGCCACTCTGCAAACAGTCCGCCGCCGCAGCCAAAATCGACTACTGATTTTTTGTTAAAATCATTACCAAAACAGCCTTTTTCGAATTCGTTATACAGTATCTCTTTAGGTAAACACTGCTCATGGAATTTCAGGTGCGCCGTCACCTCCCCGACGCGCTGCTGCCAGGCCCTTATATATTCGTCAGTAGTTATCAAATCTTTCGGGTCGGGCTTTGTAAAATCTTTTTCAGACACCATTTTTTCCCCTCGTATCTACCTTAACCGATGTAAATTTTTTTGTCAAGCCGTATATACCAGATATCGCCTGTCCTATGCAATACCAGCCGATCCCCATGCCCTTGATAATCCTGACATGGTTTCTGGTAGATATGTTGCCCTCTGCAATTAGATTATAACACTCATAATCAAACAGCACCCGGTAGAAATCAAAATCAGGCTCATACCGTTTTTCAAAAACCCGGAATGTCGTCGCGAACGCCCAGGGGTAAAAATCATTTTCGACGATCTCAAGATAATCCTCAACCGTGGCTATGTCTGCAATTATCTGCAGCCCGGCATCCCGGGCATACTTAAGAATTTCGCTGGTATTTTTCCCGTTTGCACGCCTGCAATCGACTGCAATAAATTTTGTCCAGGCGGCCACAGCCTTTACGTCCTCAATTGTGGGGGTAATGTAAGGCGTGCTCCTCGGGTCGGAAACTTTAATTTTTTTTAGTCCGATCAACGGCAGCCGGCAGCTGATTAATTTATCAGTCCGGATTGCTACAGCCCCAGCGTTTGCCGCCTCTGATGCAAGCTCTTCTGTCGTTTCCCGGCTGTATCCCTGGATGCTGACGATCAATCCTTTTGGTATCATGTGTTTCTCCTATATATCCTTGCGATTGCTTTTTCCTCTTCGGAAATAATCCGCCCGTCTCCGAGCAGCTCCTCTGCGTACAGAATATCATGGATCAATATTTTGACATTTTGATAATCGCTCGATACTGTCCCATGGTCGCTTCCCTTCAAATTTTTGCACAGCGTGAAATGACGCTCTATATAATCCGCCCCGGCCAGTACCGCATTATAGGTATCGTGGCCCGTTGGCCCGTGTGATGAATAACCGATCTCGCCTGATGCGTGGCGCCTGAGTTTTCTTATCATTCCCAGGTTGAAATATTTGTCTTCTTTTACCGGATAAGTGGATATGCAGTGCAGAATAATATCAGCATTGATCATCCATTCGCTATTAAGCACCTCTTCTTCAGAGTGCATCCCGGTTGAAACAATAACTTTAAAATCTTTTCTTCTCCTGGCCTCATGAAGTGCATCGTGCATTTCCTGGTCTGAATAATATTGTGACGGAAGCTTGATCCAGCTGCAGCCAATATCAAGCAAATCATTAATTGAATTAAGATCAAACACGCTGCATACGAACTGCAACCCGGCCGCTTCAGCGTGTTCTTTTAATTCCTTGATCTGCCAGGGAGAAAATTCAAGTTTTTTCCTATGTTGGTAATAATCATATCCAAAAGAATTTCTCAAATCGCGTGGCTTCCTTTTTAGCTCTTCGGAAAAACTTTCAATATCCCGTTTTTGAAATTTCACCCCCCACGCCCCAAGTTTGGCGGCAAGATCAATCATCTCTTTAGCTATGTCGACGCTGCCCTGATGGTTACATCCGGTTTCAAGTATTAGTTTGGTCCTCATTTCCCCCACCGTTTAAACTATTTCCGTGAATTTTTTCTGTCAAAAAAAGCCAGTCTACATATTCCCTCACGGCCCCGCGCCCGCCAAGGGCATCGGTGACACAAATATCTTCCAGCTCCTTGATTATTTGATTCGCATCCCCTGGGCACCCCATGTACCCGCAAGCCAACATTGCATCCAGGTCATTTGTATCATCACCAAAAAAAGCGCATTCAGAAAGATCAACGTTTTCCTGTTTTGCGATTTTTCTCACGATGTCCTGTTTTGTCTCTTTGCCCCCCACAAATCCCGCGATAGTCCCGAGTTTTTGAAACTTTGCAGCTCTGGCAGCATTGATTCCCCCGGTTTCCGATGTGATCAAAAAAACTTTTACCTTTGATTTGTGCTTAAGAAGGTGAAAAGCCCTTCCGTCTCTGTGTGAAAACTGTTTAAATTCCTCGCCGCGCTCCGAATAAAAGACAGTCCCGTCCGTCAGTGTCCCGTCTATGTCACAAAATAAAATTTTAACCATTCCTTAAATCCCCCATCGTATTGATATCGATGTCATGTGGATCCTCAAAAATTACCAGATTTTTTGTATTTAAAAAATGATTTTCAAGAATCTGCTCTTTTCTAAAAATATAAAACGACCCCGTCTCTTTGTAAATCGGCCGGATCGTGTTGCTGCAATAATTCCTACCGCCGATATCGTAAGCCGGGTTACCGTCAATATAATAAAATTTTCTGTCTAGTTTTTTGCACGCAACACCGGCGCTGTATCCGCCCTCGATGTACTCCTCGATCCAGCCAATAATTTTTAATACATTTCGCAGCGGTGAGGTCGGCTGCAACAAAATTATATGATCGGCTTTCACCTGTTCGTTATAGGCGGCCAGCTCTTTTCCGGTTTCATGTATCCCGCTTTCATTTTCGAAAAGTTTTTGCATCACGCTGACCGGCCTGTCTTCCAGCAGCTCCTTTATTTCCGGCATGTCGGTAAACACGTAAACCGGGAATCCCATTGCAATCGCGGTTTCTACCGTCCACATTATAAG
>Ga0307376_10004139_pt1 | contig 13349 bp, 17 predicted proteins | sample TR2MG_FD_202536 | JGI IMG/M metagenome (GOLD analysis project Ga0307376, IMG submission 202536) | Soil microbial communities from Risofladan, Vaasa, Finland - TR-2 | ecosystem: Environmental > Terrestrial > Soil > Coastal area > Acid sulfate soil | place: Finland: Risofladan, Vaasa | collected...
CCGTGGCCTTTGGGCAAAACAGGTCTTGCGTGTTGTGTGTTGCCGCTGGGCGTGCCCGGCTCGGCGGTCCGCCCCGCATTGTACTGGTTGTACGAATCCCCCAGGTTCAAGAACAACAGGCCCGTCGGGTGCATCACGCGCCGGACCGAGCGGAAAACCGCAACCATCGTTTCGATGAACGCATCTGGCGTCGGCTCGCTGCCGATCTCCTGGGGCTTCAATGGGTGGTCCTTGGCCAGATAGCTCCGCAAAGCAAAGTATGGGGGGCTCGTCATGCAGACATGAAAGTGCCCCGCCGGCAAGGTCGGCAACACGGCCATGCAGTCGCCGGGGATCACCTTGCAGTCAGCATCCGTGCCTTGTATGGTCATTTCGCTGTGCTCCCTGCCCCGTGTCGTGCCCGAAATGGTCCGGCTTGGGCCGCTCTACTTCGGCCTGAATCTCTTTGGCCGCACACTCGATGCACAGCCCGCTTGCCATCGCGCCCTTGTGGCCGCACTTGCGGCAGGGCTTGTCCATGTCTATCGTGATCGTGGGGATCGTCATGTCGTCACCTATTCGCCCATCGCAACAGGGGGTCGCCGTGGCAGGGCATGTCGCTAGGCTTGCACCAGCAGCTAAGATTGCAGCCGCGCAGGCGATCAACGTCTGCGAGGTCGAGTTTTGGCAAAATGTGACGCTCATACGCCCGCTGGGCCGATCTCGCGGCAGAATGATAACTAGCATGGCAAATGTCAAAGGGCTGCAACTCGCCATTGTGGCTGAGCATCACGTCCCAGCATCGCCGTCCCGCGCGCACGATGACGAACGGATTGCCGTAGCGGCTGCCCCGCCCCACGTACCGCACAGGCAGGCCGTTGGGGCTGATGGTTTTCTTGCCGCGAATGCGCTGGAGGCGTACTGGGGTTGCGGTTTTCATGGCTGGTCTCCCGGCCATTGCCGCACCATCAGGCCTTTGGGGATCGGCTTTTTCCGGGGGTAGCCGCCCATCTGTTTGAAGAAGAACGGCACGCCCGCTTCTTTGCACTGGTCTCGCAGGTCGCGCGCCCACTCGGGGTCCATCGGCCGCGCGCCCGGCCCAGTCTCGCCGCCACAGATAACCCAATCCAGCGACCGGCCGCAGCGCTCTCCGACATAGTGCTGGTGCCTCCGCCCGCCAATATCACACGATACGCAACCCGCGCCAGTATCTTCGTCCGGCCCCATGTTGTCCCCCATGCGCAAATCGACCGGCCCCAGCATCGGCTCCACCGACACAAACCGCACGGCGGCGGGTGTATCCAGCAGTATGGGGATACGCTCGTCTGCGGTGCGCTGGTTTTCGGTAGTGACGCCCAGCCAAACGTTATTCAGGGGCCACGGCCGCCAGTGGTATTCGTGGCCAGAGAAGCCATGTTCAAGCGTGGCGCCGTTCGGTGATTTCGGCCTTCCTTCATACTCGCTGGCCGCGTCATAGATGGCCCGCAGTTCCGGGGTGGGGGGCGATGGGAGCGAATATCCCGACGTGAACTTCATTTTGTATCGCTCGAAGTGGCGGCGGATCCGCCGCTCGTAATCCGCCGCCGCCGCCCGCCCGCGAGCCGTAAGGCCCTCGATATACGCCTTCATCCGGCCGGCGCGCTTGGTAAGCACCTGAAAAACGTGTTGCCCGCATGATGCCATAACAGCCCACGAATGATCGACAACGGCTTGTGGGTAGTGGGCGTGAAACATGTCCCCCATCGAGCAAACAAAGACCATGCGCGGCTTACGCCACGTCAGCGGCTCTCGCAATTTGTCCAGGTGAACCGCTGGCGCAAACGGGTCGTCGGCCGGATAGCCGAACCGCCCCGTCAGCCGATTCGCCATGCGGCGCGCGTAGCAGTTCTGGCAGCCATCCGAAACGGGGGTGCAGCCGGTAATCGGGTTCCAGGTCTCGCCTTTTGTAAAGTGACAATTTCTAACCCATTCAATTTTGGTTGACATTAAGCTATCCTTTAACCCCCCGGGCGCGCACCGGGTAGCGGCCGTGTACGGCCCGGGGGGCGAAGAAGGCGCGCGGGGTGAGCCGCGCGCGGCCAAAGTCAAACGTCCGTGTCACTGGGGGCCTCCGTGCCTGAGTCGGTGGTGTCCGGGATTTTGTCGCCGGTCTCCAGGTCATACTGCCCGCCCAGGAGGGCTTCGTGGACCTGCTGGAGTTCACCCACGGTGTCTATGTGGTCCTTGCCGAGTTCGCTCTTGGCCACGGCGACGATCAGGTCCGCGGTAGCCATCGGCTCGGACAAATCACGAGCCCTCACATACTCGTTGACCTTGCCGATCAGGGTCCGTTTTTGCTGGGGCGAAGCGGTATCATCAGGGGCCGGAACGTCGATCACGTCGGCCTCGATCGGATCCGGCTCGTGGGCCACGGGGGCGAGGTCTTGCCATTCCTCGGCTTGGGTGATGCCCTGTAGGGCGTCGGAGTAGCAGTCCCGCAGCCCCCACGCCCGGGCCCTGCACGCTAGCATGCGCTTCGGGTACAGGCACCACGGCGTCGGAAAGCCGCTCTTGCCGCGCTTACCCCAGAGCTTCGCCACCTTGGCGTCACTGACGCTGAAACGGTAGACCTTCGACGGCTCGGTGGCATCTTTGCGCTTGGTCTGCCAGCACACAGCCAGGCTGTCGGGGTATTCCTCCAGCGTGGCGTATTGGGGCTCGCTAACCTGCGCGTCGTTGAGTTCCCACCACTCCTTGATCCACTCCACGCTTCCTGAGGCCCAGACAAGCCCGGTCGGGCCGTCGCCGTACATGCTGGGGCGCCCGTCGATGACGGCGATGTACTGGAGGGATTGCATCGGCGCCCAGCCCACGGCCGCGCCGGACAGGATCGCAATCAGGGCATCCGCCGGTCTCTGCTGAAATTGCTTCGGGCATAGTCCACTCTTGGTGATCTCGCTGGCGAACCACGCCGCGTCTTTGCGGCTGGTCAGTAGCATATCGCCACGTTTGGCCAGTGCTGTTGTCATGGCAGTCTCCTACACCGCCCAAGGCGGTAGCATGATGTCCAGGATTAGTCCATCGGGTGCATCGGGCGCGAAATACCCGCGCCAATAGCCGGTGCTCCGGCACTCAGAAAGCTGCTCAAGATACTGCTGATAGGCGAATCGCCCGATGTTCAGCAGCGTGTCGGGTTGCTGCTGCTCCGTGGTCTGGTGGCCGTTGTAAACTGTCACCGGGTACGGTGGGGTGCTGCGTACCACCGCGAAGTAGAACCGATGTGTCTTGCCACGTAGTGAGTTCATCGCATCGGTGTACAGGGAGGATTGGACGTCGTATGCGTACTGCCAGAGAGATCGCCCGAACGCCCTCTGCCCACCACGCGCCCCCGTTTTGAGGTCAACGATGATGTCCTTTTCCGTGTTGAGGTAATCGAGCCTTCCCTTGACGCGGTGGGTCACCGGCGCGCCGCTCGCGCCCCTGAAGGTCGCATCCCAAATGAAACTCACTTGCCGCTGGGCTCCCTCTATCAGCTTGGCGGTCAGTGGATATGCCTTCACGGCTTCCGCCATGTCCACAGCCTGCCGGACGCCGGAGAGCCATTTCTGATATTCGTACTGCGGCAGAAACTCGATACCGGGATATTCTTCTTGCAGGGCTTCCCATCGCTTCCCCCTCCGCTGCTTGATGTCGTCCGGCAGGGGCTCTACGTTCCCCATCAAGACATCGGGATTGTGCATCGCGATTTCAGTCATCGTCCCGAGGGCCATTTGTGGCGTTGTCTCGATGGGGCGTGTCATGCGATGCTGCACATCTAGCTCGCACAGCCCTTCGTCTCGGAACGCCGACAGTAAACTATAGCTCGGGTACGGCCATGCCCTGTATTCATCGTCGGGCACGTCAAGATATATGCCGGGCAATATCTCTGCCATGGTTTATTCCCCTCCGTTGAGTATCGCGTTCTTGACCATCCCGTCCTCAATGACGATTTGGCATTCGTCTCCCTCGCCGACACGCTCCAGCCAAACCTGGGCGTCCTTGGCCTCGGCCATCTCCGCGATTAGTCGCAGGTTTTCTTCGTCCAGAAGTGAGCCGTCGCGGATCAGCAGCACGCGAAGTTTCGGGTTCATCGCCAGTCCGACCGCGACAGAGACGCGCAACTGCTCTGCGGAAGATGCTTGGCCGAACGGAAGATCGTTGTAAAGCACCCCATCCCCGGCAAAGCCCAATCCGTCAACAGGGAATGCCGCTTCTCTCATCGCTTTGGCCTTGTCGGCGTCCACGGTGTTGATTTGTTCGGTGAGGATAGCGGACGCCTCCTCGTGCTTTGCAAGTTCGGTGGCAGCATCAGACCGCGCCCGGTTGTCGCGCACCTTCCGGTTGGTCGCTTCGGCCGTGGCGATCTGCTGTTCAAGGGCCATAATATCCACATCGGCAAGGTCCGAGCCTTGCGACCTCAACTCGGCTTCATCCGCCTCCAGAGCTGCCAAACTGCGCTGTTCCTCATGGGTTTTGTCACGCAGGCCCTTTGTGCTTCCTTCGGCTGTAATGACTGCCTGGCGGACATCGGCGTTGTGTCGATTAGTGGCATGGGCGGAGACGAGATTTGCGGACAGGTCAGCGATCTGCTGCTCAAGGGCGGCGACATCCACATCAGCTACGCCCTTAGCCTGCGCACGCAACTCGGCCTCTTTGGCCTCCAGGTTGCCAAGGATGCGCTGGTCCTCCTTGATCTTGTCTCGCAGTTGCTTTGCGTTTGTCTCAGCCGCAATGACTCTCTGGCGGACCTCAGCATTGTGCTGGTTGGTCGCATGGGCGGCTGAAAGGTTCGCGGACAGATCGTTAACGCTGACCTCTTCGGCTGGCACATCCTCATGCGCCACAAGATCGTTCACGCGAGCCGATAGCCGCTTGACATCCTGGTTGACTGTATGCCGTTGCTCGTACAGTCCGGCCCTGCGGCTGTCGGCCTCGGTGAAGTCCAATCCCACCAAGCCCTTCAGCGTCTCTAGTTGCCGCTTTGGCGACTCACGCAAGAAAGCCAAGGGGTCAAAGGTCATCTTCCCGACCAGGGAATCGAGCATCGCCTGGGGACTCGGGTAGGTCGCGCCATCCTTGCTTTTGACTACCAGCGTCCCGCCGCCAGACTCCGTGAAGGTTCGGATGACAATCAAGTCGCCGAGATCACAGACGACCTTTGCCTTCTTCGTTCCCGCCCGCACCGGCTTGTCGGGGCAGAGCCCCTTGCCGCCGAGCGCGCTTGCGATGCTGTCCAAGACCGAAGTTTTGCCCTGTGCGTTCCTGCCGCCGATCACGACGAGATGGCCTTCCGGCGTGATGTTCACGGCCTTGAGGCGTTTCACGTTCTGAGCTTCCAGTCTCACAATCTTCATGTTCTATTCCTTTCCGTAAAACGGATGTTCTCAAATTGCCTCGCGGGCTTGGGAACACCTACGTCTTCCCGCGAGGCCCGACAGGACCGCCCTGCCGGTGGTATGGGTAAGTTGCCCGGGCCCCTATCCGCTTAAGGTCCGGGCACGGGGCTGAGGGTTGCTGCCGGCGACGTGATACCCGGCAACTGCCGCGACGGCCCTCATCGCCCCGCCGCCCTTGTCCATGCACGGCGGGACTGTTGCTCCCGCTGGCCTGCATGCCCAGCGCAGAAACTGCCGCCATCGGCCATGACGGAATGCCATCTAGGACTCCACATTAGGAGACCCGCGAATCCGCAGCGGGAGCAAGGTTGGTGCTGGCGTGGCCGCTTCGCCTTCAGTGGGCGGCTATCTCTCACGGGCCGCAGCATCGCGCCCGACTGCCGTTTCACGCCAATGTATTGGAGAGAGGCGGGCGGATTCGTTAGTCCGCTCTGGCGGGCCTGGCCGTCGCTGCCGCCCGCAGGATGCGCGACGTTCGCAACTCACCCGCGTGGTCTATGCCCACGCCGCCGCCTCCCGTTTAGTCAGTTGTCAAAGACCGTGCCCGCCCTCAACGGCGGGGGTGTGTGTAGTTAGGCCGTCGTGCAGGATTCGTCGCGGCGGAACACGGGTCTGCTCTGTTTTCGACTGGCGACATCGCTGCCGGGAATTAATTGACCGGTCAGGCCGATCTCACACCAGTCATCCTCCATAGGCACCCTCTCCCCGATTTGCGTGAACGTCACCACCCGCCGTGTTACCTTTGGGGCCTCGGGCTTGCGGAGCTTGGCGGCGACTAGGTCGATTGTCCTGGCCAGACTGTGTGCTGGTAGAGAATTCATCTGCTCCAGCATGAGGCCCATCGCCCTGGCGATCCGTTCGTCAACCTCTTGTTGGTTCATGGGGTCGCTCCTTCACGTTGTGCCGCTTCAACAGAACGGCGAGTTCGTGCCCCAGGCCGAACAGTTCAGCCGCCAGGCTCGTGGACTCGGCACGGAAAATATCTCGCGGGTACGCAGCGCGCCAGAATCGGGACAGCCGCTCCAGGAAGCCCATCACATCCGCCGGCGACTTGCACTCGGCGTCGATGGCCGCGTCGATGATCGGTTCGGCCTGCCGAACAAACTCTGCCTGCTGCACGCCTATTGACGGCCAGCGCCGCCACAATGCCTCTGCCGCAGTTTTCGCGTGGTCAGTCATCATCTTGCTCCTCTGCCCGCTTCTCGGCGTCCTTGAACGCCCACTGTTTCGCCGCCGTGATGATCGCCTCGCCGTTCACGGCCAGCGTCAAGCCCGGCATGTCCCGGGGCTCCAACTCCGTGATCTCATCAACCTGCCCGCCGTCAACCTGATATTCAACGTCAATCTCAAACGCATTCCACCTCATCACGCCTTCGTGGGTGCCGTCCGCCAGCGGCATCGGCTCCGGCGGTGCTGTCGCCCGTGGTGCTCCGCATTGTCCGCCAAGTGGGGCAAGCGTCATGTCGGCTCTCCCTGCTGGGCCTGCTGGGCCTCGTCGGCGCGGCGGCGCAGCATTTTCGCGGCCCAATCCCACGGGTAGCGGTTTTTGTGGGCAGGCCTGTCCCCCTCGGTCTCAAAATAGTCAGCCGCCCCTGTCAGCGCATCCGCCTTGGCCGTGGCGAGTGCGGTCTTGGCTTCGGTAAGCTGGTCTTGCAGCATCCCCAATCCCTGCCCTATCTCGTCGAGCGTGAGGTCTACCGGGTCGCCAGAATCACAGCCGCTCCCGTCGATTTCGGAAGCGTCAACGCCAAGCTGCTCTACAATGTAGCTGTGAATGCGGTCCTGCGTCTCGCCGGTGATACCGTCCGCCTTCAAGGTAGCAAGCTGGCGGCGAAGGCATTCGTAATAGGGGTACCCGATGTGCCTATCGCTGGTACCGCACTCGAACATGCCCGGCACTTTGGATTCCTTTGCGCCGCAGAAGTGACATTTCTTGTCAGCCATTGCCGTTCTCCTGCTGACCTGCTCCGCCTTGGCGGGGTTTTCCATCGTGGCCATATCTTGAATATCCTCAATGTACCGCCACGCATCTTCCGTCGGCCCGGCCTGAATGCTCTCGCACAGCGTCGCTATTTTCACCAGGGCGGCCCGCAGCTTGAAGTTCTCGGTCTCAACAGCACAGAGTTCCCGGCGATGGCATGTGCCGCATACCCATGCGCCGGTAGGCCCCTTTCCATCATGTTTGCAATGCAGACATTGGGGCTTATCCTTCCACAGCTTGGCGTTCTCGGCCTCAAGCGTAACGAACCGCGACATCACCCACTCCGGCTCGCGCTGGATCATGCCGCGCAGGTTGCACGAAGCGCCAGTCGAGTCGCGGTACAGCCGTTCTCCGCTGCTGTTGACTTTATCGCCCATTGGTCTGCTCCTTGGCGGCTTCGGCAAACTCTGCCTCGGCGTAGTCGATCACTGCATCCACAGTAAACGCATCGAGCCTGCCGTCACGCGAAGCCGACTTGACGGCGTCGAGAATGTATTGCAGCCTAGCGTTACCTTTTTTGAGATCAGCCCAATATCTCTTACCGACGATCTCCGTGACATCGCCCACAAGGCCCATCGCGGTGATCGTCTCTGTCAGCCGCTCCACCACGGCTCGTAGCCGCTCAACCTCGCACAGCTTCCGCACGGCCTCGATGTCGATGGGATTAGCCATTGGGATTCTCCTGCGCCAAGCGTCGGCAGCCTCTTTTGTGCTCCATGACAATCCGCACTCTTCACACACCAACGATCTACCGGGAAGGCTGTATTCCCGACTACCGCAATCTGGGCATTTCTCAGTCATCGTCGCGCCCCTTTCGCCGCCTCGGCGGCGTCGCGGATGGCCAGAGCCTCAAGGACCAGAACCTCGGCCATGTTGCTGCGGCTGCGATGCTCGTCCTCAGCCAGGCCTTCAAGCCGATCAAACACGCCACGATCAAAACTGATGCTGACGTTCACGGTGTTCGCGGTTTCGTTTACCATTGTGTTGCTCCTGCTCGAACGGGTTACTCGGTTGCCTTGGCGATAGCGGCGCGGGCGGCGTCAAGGCATCGGCGTCCGACGCTTAGCTCCAACAGTGCGGGCTCGGCCTCTCCGGATTCATAGCCCGCGCTACGCACGATTGCCCGGCACGCCGCCAGCAGGTCCGCGTTCACCGTCCGCAGGCGAGCTATCTCCGGCTCCGCATTGACGCGGGCCTCATTCAGGATCACGGCGGCGTTATGCAAACCCGCAGACACTTCCGGGTCGCGATTGGCAAACGCGGCCCCGGCGTTATTGAGCACCCCGCAGATGGCGGGGCATACGGCGAGTAGCTTTTCTGTGTGTGCTGTCATCGTCTTGCCCTTTCGTGTTGCCTTGGTTTCGGTTTTCATTTTCGTAGCCTTCATCTACTGTCATTATCGTCACCCGCAAGGCAAAATCAAGAGAAAAATAAAATATTCCTGAAAATAGTTTCGTGGTTTTGCTAAGGAATTCGCGCGTTTTGGGATAAGCGCGAAAAAAAAACTCGCGGCGAGCCCTGCCCTTCCCGCTATAATGCTTGTGAAAGGATACTGACATGCGATACAAGACAGTAACATGGGGCTTCGTGCTTCTGGTTGGAGTATTCCTGGCCGTCGTCTTCACCGGGGTCGCGATTCAGCACATCCGCCTTGACACCATCGAGGCCCGCATACAAGAAGTATCAACAAGCGGGCCAGGGCACGCGCGTTGAATTTGCCGCGTGGTAATGCACCACCTTGAGTTCGCCTGGGCCGTCGAAGTCGCCACCGCCCAAGAGCCGACAGAATAGCCGACGGTCCACCACCCGGCCCCCCGCCGAAAACCACGCCGCCGGCAACCGGCAAATCAGGTCCGGCCGATGCACGGCCAGGTCCGCGAGAAGTTCCGGTGCCAGGGTCCGCGCCCCAAGCCGCTGCGCCGGCAATATCGACAGGATCATCTCACGCAAGACGCCGAAGACGTCCGCGCCAGCTTCGCCTGCAAGGAACCAGTTATTCAGGCCCCCCGGCACGCTGGCCGTCACAAGCTGCCCGGTCGTCGGCAGCCAGGAATCCAACGGCGCGATCGGCCAGGTGTCGGCATCGACATACACGCCACCCTCTCGGGCGAGAATCGAGTATCGTAGCAGGTCCGACCGGATCGACGCTTGCCTTGCCCGCCGCCACAAGGGCTGATATTCGGCATCGAGGCCCCGGCCGTCATGGTGCAGGGCAATCCGCCAGCCAGGGTTCAGGCTTCCCCACGCATCGCGGGTGCGAGTCACCCAGCCGGGCACGGCGTCGCCCAGCCACACCATATTGATCGTGTTGTTCACGATGACCGATATATCAGGCCGACGTAGTAATACTTCGGGTCCACGTCGTGCGTGTGGTCCTCTGTGGCAACGGTTTGGGGAGCCCCTGGGTTCGTGTCGATCATCGCGGAGTCGGTTGCACTCGGTCCGCCTGATGTCCAGGGCGGCGGGTTATTGACGGTACCGCCAGTTGTGCCGCTGTAGTGTGCGCCGTCGGCCGATATGAGCACACGCCCATTCGAAGCGGCCAGTTCAGACCATCCAGGAGGGATGTTCGCCGGGTCCGCGTGCATCCTGATCGTTTCGTCTATCTTCCCATCGAGGCAGCCGGATTCGTTTACATAGTCGCCCTCGGCTTCCGCGATATACGGGATAACCGCGTCGGCCTGTACGTTCGGGTCTTCTCGCCTGCCGTTGCGAGGAAGCCAGACCTTGTGAGTTGTCCCGGCATCAACACCCGTGCCATCGCGGTTACACGGATTCACATTGACGAATGAGCCGTTGCCCGTCGCGGTCGCGTCATCCGTCCATATCGCCGTCGCCTTACCCCAAAGGCCACCCTGATCGTCGGAACCGTCCCCCAGCCGGACTATCGCCCATTGCGTCCCTGTGCCCGTCGCCTTCCAGAGTATGCGCGCCGAGCCGGAGGCACCGCTGGCCAGCATCGTGCGGTCGTCGTCCTTGATCTCGGCGTAAGTATGATCGGCGTCGGTAACATCGATCTGGACCTGCACCACGCCCGAGACAACCGCCTTGCCGATCTGGCCGTCGGGGATCGCCTCGATGCAGACGACGAACAGGCCCTCATGCTTGTCGATGTCCGGCGTACTCGCGGTGAACATGACGCGCGACTTGAACTCGTTGGAGTTGGTCGCCTCGGCGATCAGCGGGCCGTCGATGCCGAGCACGCCGAACCAGTCAACGGCGTAGCCGGACTTATTCTCGACCAGGACGACGCTCGCCTGCGGGCGCGGCCCCTGCCCGGCCCGGCCGCCCATGATGCCCTGAGCCCCCTGGATTACTTCCGCCGCGCCGACGAACTGATTCCAGGTGTCTGCCGGGATGCCGTTCAACCTGTCGCCGACCTTGATCCGCTTCATTAGATAGCCAACCCGGAATGATCCGCGATTTCATAGACCTGCTCGACATAGATCGCCTCCATCGTGGAGATGACCCTATCGCTCGCATCATCCTTGCGCGGCACACAATAGGTCCAGACGTATTTCCACCCCAGCTTCGCCGGGACGTCCGTGTCGCTGATCTTCACCTCGCCGTCCGCAATGTTCGGCGATGCCGCCATGTGGTAGACCACCTCCAGGCCGCCGTCGCCCCGGGAGCGGCCGAAGTCGGCCCACTTGAAAAGGCACTCGCCGGCCGCCAGTGTAATGTGGATCCCCGTTTCGGTGTCCGTGTAGGTCACTTCCGCGTTGTTCACGGTCCAACTGAGATTGTACAGCGTGTCCAAGATGAGATCGCCCGGGACCTCCCACACCTTTATGATCGTGAACTCGAATTGGCGCACGCCGACATCGACGCCCTCGAACTCCTCGCCGTTCCAGCCAATGCCTTGCTGGAAGTCGGGAGCAACGGCGGGATCGGGAACTGCGTACCGGCCCCTCGACGAGTTGGTATGGATGCTGTGCGTCCGGTGCATCGTCCCGCCGCCCGTCGTGCCCTGGATCACGATGCCGTTCAGCGCGATGGGTTCGCGCTCCTCGCCCGCCTTATCCTCGGTCGAGATATACGGTGCCCGGCCGATCCACCGGCAGTGCGATGGGTTTTCGGTATCGATGAAATCCGGCTCGACTTCGCAAACATCGCGGATCAGGCTGTTGGCCACCGAGGGCGCCGCGGCCTTCAGCGCGGTCATCGCCTCGGCTTCGTCCGACGTGCCCGTGACGACGTATATCCGGACATGGCTCTTGCCGTCGGTCAGCGGCCGTGAGGTGCATCGTTCTGTTACCGTTATGCTCATCCTGCCACCGCCGCTATCCTGGCCTTTTCCGCCAACAGCCGCGTTTGTTTCTTTTGTTCAACCAGGGCGGCCTTGAGCGTCAGGTCAACGTTTTTCAGTATCTTGCCTTGCGGGTCCATGCCCGCAATCGCGTAGGGGTTGAACGTGCCGACGGACCGCGCCCGCTGCATCTCGCCGTCCACGTCAGGGCTCGGGCCCGCCCCCGCTCCGCCGCCAGCTCCCGGAACGCCCGCCGCCTTGGCCGCCTTGGCCGCGTCGATTTTGCTTTGCAGGGCCTTTTCGGCCGCAGCCACCACAGCCTCTAGCGCGGCGATCTCCGCGTCGCGTTCCTTGTGGATCTGCCGAAGCCGCGCCTCGGATTCGGCATCGGTGGGTGGCCTCATCCTGTCGGCCTTATCCAAGGCGGCCTTCAACTCCTTGCGTATTCTGTCCCGCGCGGCCATTGCCTCGGCCTGCGACATGATGCCAGTTTCCTTGGCAAAGCCAACCGCCGCGCCCTTCACGGCTGCGCCGACCTTCGCATTGAGCTTATCCAGTGCCCTGATAGTTGGATCCAGTGAACCCTCAATGGAGTGGAGGAAGATCTCCCACATCGTTCGCATGTCGGCGACGGCCTCGATCCAGCCGATCTTGAATGAGGTCGTGAACTTCGCCCAGAGCAGCGACAGCGTAGCCGTCAGGACGCCGAACGCCGCCTCCATGTCGCCCGCGCTCAATGCGCTCATGATCGCGCCCCATGCCTCAGAGAAGATTTTGCCCATGCCCTTGAACGCCCGGTCCCATATCCCGAAGACCTTCAGGATCGCGTAACCGAGCCCCGCGAGGATCCCGACAATAAGCGTTATCTTCCAGAAGACGAGGTGCAGCATGACGCCGAAGATTTTAAGCGCCACGGTGGCGACAGTGATGGCGACAGCCAAAACCTTGAACGCCGTGCCGAGATGCCACAGCGCCGCACCGGCGGCTATGGTGTAGGCCGCGACCTTCGCCAGCCGCACGACCAGGCCGCTATTTTCCTTGACCCAATCCTTGAGGCCCTTGAGGCAATCCACGACGGCCTTGGCCAATTCGATGAGTGCAGGCGCCAGGGCCGAACCCACCATGAATACGTTTATCTTGAGCACGTCAAGCAGATCGCCCCATGCGTCGGCAAACGCATGGGCCGACGCAATATCCTTCGCCGTCAGGATCAGCCCAAGCTGTCTTGCCTTCGCTATCAGGGCATCATACCCCTGGATCATCGGCAGGATCATCGTCCCCGCCCGGCCGAAGAGGATCTGGGCAAGCGCGGCCCTGGTCGTCGCATCCTCCACGGCCGCCAGCCGCCGGGCGATGAGTGCGAACTGATCCTCCGGCGCCAAGCCGGCCAGGTCGGACAGCGTGAGGCCAAGCGCCTTGAACGCATCCACCGTCTCCGCCAAACCGCGTCCGAAGTCATAGACCGTTCGCTGCATCCGCTTGATGGCCATTTCAACATCTTCGATATTCGTCCCGCTTCGTCTGGCTGCAAAGGCCAGGCCGGACAATGCCTCAACGGAAAGCCCCGTCCGCTTGGACATCTTATCGAGCTGGTCACCGACCTTGGTAAAGTGACGCACGGCGAGGATTAGCGGCGCGGCGATCATGGCCCCCATCATCATCATCCGCCGGCCGATGGCGGCGATCTGTACGCCGAAGGCCTTGAGCCGCGCCGACACGGCGTGCA
>Ga0307376_10004141_pt1 | contig 13341 bp, 13 predicted proteins | sample TR2MG_FD_202536 | JGI IMG/M metagenome (GOLD analysis project Ga0307376, IMG submission 202536) | Soil microbial communities from Risofladan, Vaasa, Finland - TR-2 | ecosystem: Environmental > Terrestrial > Soil > Coastal area > Acid sulfate soil | place: Finland: Risofladan, Vaasa | collected...
ATGCGCTTGCGGTGCGCGCAAACGGACGGCCATACTTGGCTCACGCCACGCGCGAGGCCACATTCGAATAACCCGGTTGGCAGGAGCGCACCTTGTGCGCGATCACGGATCGCATCGCAGCATGTTTTCGCCCACAGGGTGGGCTCCTACCGGAGTTGTCGCCGTGCATGACCAAACCCCGGCTGCTACCGCCGCGACGCCCGCGTACATGCGGCAAATCGAGCAATGGCGCGCCGACCGGGTCGCGCGGCTCACGGCACCCGACGGCTGGCTGAGCCTGATCGGGCTGGAATGGTTGAAGGAAGGCGACAACCGCGTTGGAACCGCCATCGACAACGACGTCGTGCTCAAGGCCGGGCCCGCGCATCTGGGCAGCGTGACCCTGGACAAGAGCGGCGTCGTGCACATCGTGCTGGCCCGGGACAGCGGCGCCACGATCGACGGCAGGCTCGTGAATGAAGCCGTGCTGATCGACGACATGCACGCCACCGGCGATGCTGCACCGACCATGGTGAGCTTCGGCAGCGTGAACTTCCATGTGATCGACCGCGACGGCCGCAAGGCGCTGCGGGTGAAGGACAGCAACGCGGTCGCGCGCAAGGATTTCCTCGGCATCGACTACTTTCCGATCGATCCGTCGTGGCACGTTGTTGCCGACTGGGTGCCGTTCGATCCGCCGCACGCACTGGAGTTAGGCACGGCGATCGGCACCATCGACAAGGTTGCCGTGCCGGGCAGGGCGGTGTTCCGGCGCGATGGCCACACTTGCGAGTTGCTGCCGTATCAGGAGGAGCCGGGCGGCGAGCTGTTCTTCGTGCTGGCCGACCGCACATCCGGCACGGAAACCTATGGCGCGGCGCGTTTTCTCTACGCGGCCTTGCCGAAAGACGGCAAGCTGGTGCTCGATTTCAACCAGGCCTACAACCCGCCGTGCGCGTTCACCCCGTTCGCCACCTGTCCGCTGGCGCCGCCGGAAAACCGGCTGGACCTGCGCGTGACCGCCGGCGAGAAAAAATATCGCGGCGGAGACCACTGATCGCTCGCCTGTAGAGCGCACCTTGTGGGAGCGGCTTCAGCCGCGATGCTCTTGCTTTGACCAAGCCAAGAGCATCGCGGCTGAAGCCGCTCCCACAAAAGCCATCCCGCCGACCAGCGTTCAGCGACCCTTGAATTCGGCCTTGCGCTTTTCCAGGAACGCGCTGGTCCCTTCGCGCATGTCCTCGGTGGAAAATGCCAGCGCGAAGGCTTGCGTCTCGAATTCCAGTCCTTGATCGATCGCCGTTTCGCCGCCGTTGAGCACGGCATCGAGAATGCCGGCGGCGGCCAGCGGCGCGGCGGCGGCGAGTTGATCGGCCAGCGCATCAACCATCTCGTCCAGTGTCTCGGGCGGTACGAGGCGGGTGACGAGGCCCAGTTCGAAAGCGCGTTGCGCGCCAATCACGCTTCCGGTCAGGCACAGCTCCAGCGCCGCCCCGCGGCCGGCCAGCCGCAGCAGGCGCTGGGTGCCGCCGAAGCCGGGGATCAGGCCGAGGTTGATTTCCGGCTGGCCGAACTTCGCCTTCTCGCTGGCCACGCGCAGATGACAGGCCATGGCCAGTTCCATGCCGCCGCCCAGCGCGAAGCCCTGGATCCGTGCGACGACCGGTTTGCCCAGCCGTTCGATCGCGCTCATCAAACGCTGGCCGGCGCGCGAGAAAGCCTGCGCCTGCACCGGCGTGTAGCTGTGCATTTCGGCGATGTCGGCACCGGCGACGAACGCCTTCTCGCCGGCGCCGGTCAACACCACGACGCGCACGGCATCGTCCTGTGCAGCCTGTGCAAAAGCGATGGTCAACTCGTTGATCGTGTCGCGATCGAGTGCATTGAGCTTGTCGGGCCGGTCGACGATGATCGTGCGTATTGCGCCGCGGTTGCCGATTTGCAGGTTGCGATAGGCCATGGATAGCTTCCCGGGGATGTGAAATCGCGATGGTAACAGCGGGAACCTTTGCCACGGCCCGGTTTCTCAAGCCCGGGTACCATTCGCTGCAGAAATTCCGCGAACCGCATAGGATGCCCGCTACGGATTCGCCGCCGCGATCAGAGAAGGCCCGATGGAGAAAGGCATGATAAAGCTGCGTTGGTTGTTGCCTGGCGTGTTGCTGCTCGGTGCAGTGGCACATGCGCAGGGCCGCGCGCCGGCAGCAGCCTCGACGGGCAAGCTGGACAAGACGAAGCTTTCGTATGCGATCGGCTACCAGATCGGCAGCCAGTTCGCCGACGGCAAGCCGGAAGTGGACGTACCCACGCTGCAGCGGGCGATCGAGGATGCCTACGCCAAGCGGCGTCCCGCCGTGCCGATGCAGGAGATGGAGCAGCAGCTGCAACGCCTCAATGCGCAGATGCATGCCAATGCCCTGGCTGAATTCAAGCGCATCGCCAAGGCCAACGCGCGCAAGAGCGAGGCCTTCATGGCGCACAACCGGCAGCAGCCCGGCGTGGTGCAGCTGCCCTCGGGCATCCAGTACCAAGTGCTCGAAAAAGGCTCCGGCTCGATCAGCCCGACAGTGACCAGCACGGTCACGGTGAATTATCGCGGCATGCTGGTCGACGGCACCGAGTTCGACAACACCTGGGCACGCGGCACTCCGGTCAGCTTTGTCGTCAACTCGGTCCTTTCCGGCTGGCAGGACGTGATTCCACGCATGCACGTGGGCGACCGCTGGAAGGTGGTGATCCCGCCCAGGCTGGCCTACGGCGGGGCCGGTGCGCTGCCGCGGATCGGTCCGAATGAGGCGCTGGTATTCGATATCCAGTTGCTCGACATCAAGGCTGGCACAGGCAAGCCCTGACACCCGCCAGTGGTAACATGGGACGGTATGCCAGACGATGCCGCCCTCGCCGCCACGCTTCCGCTGACCCCCTGCATCGGCATCTGCCGGCTGGATGATCACGGCTATTGCATCGGCTGCCGGCGCACGGACGTGGAGATCGGCCGCTGGCTGGTGATGAGCGATGCCGAACGGCAGCATGTCATGCACGAAATCCTGCCAGCCAGGCACCGGCAGGCGCAGGGCATCACGGCCGTGATGAATACGCTTCAGCACGCCCTGCTGCCGCTGTCGGCACCACCGACAGGCCCTGCCTGGAATCACGCCGACATGACCGTTCTGCTCGGTCACCCCACGCGTCAGCCGGCAGCCGTGCTGGTCGGTTTTCGCGACGGTGTGCAGCCGCATCTGGTGCTCACCTTGCGCACCGATCACCTGCAGGCGCATGCCGGCCAGGTGGCGTTTCCGGGCGGTCGCAGCGATCCCGGCGATGCCGATGCGGTAGCCACGGCACTGCGCGAAAGCGAGGAGGAGATCGGCCTCGATCGTGCGCTGGTGACACCGCTGGGCTATCTGGATTGCTTCGAGACGATCAGCGGTTACTGCATCACCCCGGTGGTGGCGCGCATTGCCGCCGAGGCGCAATTGCACCCGGCACCCGACGAGGTCGCCGAAGTGTTCGAAGTGCCGCTGGCGTTCTTCCTGGAGCCGGCGAATCTGCGCCGCTACACGATGGAGTTCCGCGGCGAGCGACGGCCAATGGTGGAGTTCGTCCACGGCAGCCATCGCATCTGGGGCGCCACGGCCGCGATGCTGTGCAATCTGCTGCAGCGGATGGGCCACTTTTGATCGGGCTCGCAAACAGGACGAAAGCCCGTTCGCCCTGAGCTTGTCGAAGGGCTAGGAGCGTGGCCTGGCTTGAGCCGTGGGCAAACGGTGGAGATAAACGCATGGCGCGGGTTGTAACATTGGACTCCAGCATGAAACGTTTGCCCTCATGAGCCTGAAGACCACCCTGATCGATCCATCCGCTCTCGCCGCCCTGACGCCGGAAGAGGTGCTCATCGTCGATTGCCGTTTCGATCTGGCCGATCCGGAGCAGGCTCGGCGCGATTATCTGGACGGTCATATTCCGGGCGCGGTCTACGCCAGCCTGGACAGCGACCTGTCCGACCTGTCGCGGCAGGCCGAAGGCCTTGGCCGCCATCCGCTGCCGCTGGAATCGGCGTTCAACGCGCTGCTGTCGCGCTGGGGCTGGCGCGCGGGCATGCAGGTGGTGAGTTACGACGCGGCCGGCGGCGCGCTGGCCGCGGCGCGTTTGTGGTGGATGCTGCGCCTGGCCGGCGTGCAGGGGGTTGCCGTGCTGGATGGCGGCTACGCCGCCTGGCTGGCCGCGGGCTTGCCGGTCGAGGCCGGTCAGCCGGCGGCACGGATGCCGAGCGAGCTGTCGTTGCATTACGTGCCGACGCAGGTACTCATCGAACCCGCCGCACTGCGCGATCGTGCGGATCAACTGTTGCTGGATGCCCGCGCCGCGCCGCGCTATCGCGGCGAGATCGAGCCGATCGACCCGGTCGGCGGCCATGTGCCCGGCGCGTTGAATCGTCCGTTTGCCGACAATCTCGGCAGTGACGGCCGCTTCAAGCCGCCAGCCCAACTGCGCGACGAGTTCCTTGCACTGCTGGGTCCGGTCGCCCCGTCCGGCGTGGTGCACATGTGCGGTTCGGGCGTGACCGCCTGCCACAACCTGCTGGCGATGGAGCACGCCGGATTGCATGGGTCACGGCTTTACGCGCCGTCATGGAGCGGCTGGATCAGCGACCCGGCACGGCCGGTGGCCAAGGGCTGACCCGTTTCGCGTAGGAGCGCGCTTGCGCGCGATGCTTTTTGTCCGGGTGCGAGCAAAAAGCATCGCGCGCAAGCGCGCTCCTACAGCGTCACTTCTTGCTCTTGAGCTGCGCCACGAGTTGCCGCAGCACCGCCTGGGTTTGCGTGTGGAAAAACGCGTCGACGAACCCGTCCAGCGGCAACGCATCCGGATCGGCGAAGGCTGTGATGAGGTCGGCGCGGGCCAGGGCACGGGTTGTCAGCATCGCATGCGAGGGCAGCGTCAGCAGTTCGCCGAGCCAATGCACGGCACGCGTGCCGACCTGATCGACGCCGGTCAGTTCATCGACGAAACCGCAGGCCAGCGCCTCGGCAGCCTCGATCATGGCGCCCGAGACCAGCAGCCGTTCGGCGCGATACGGCCCGACTACCCGGCGCAATGCCAGCTGGATCGCATCGGGTACGATCAGCCCGACCCGCACTTCGTTGAGGCCGATCCGGAACGGGCCTTCCGCCATCACCCGGTAATCGCAGAACAAGGCCAGCACCGCACCGCCGGCCGGGCTGTGGCCGGTGATCGCGGCCACCAGCGGAATCGGCGCGCAGGCCAGGGTGGCGCACAGCGCGAAAAACTCGCGCCAGTATTCGCGTACTCCAGCGCGATCGCATTCGATCAGCAACGGCACGTCCACCCCGGCCGAGAACAGGCCTTGCGCGCCGGACAGCACGATGCCGCGCGCGCCGCCGCGCACGCTGTCGTCGATCGCCTCGCGCAAGGCACGCACCAGTTCCAGGTTCAGCGCATTGACCGGCGGGCGGGCCAGCTGGATCTCGCGGATGGCGTCGTGGGTGATCAGGTTGAGCATGGTGAACTCCACAGAGGAATGCGGGATGCGGACCGTTTGTCATCGGGCAAGGTCGGCACACGCGGTCCGTGCGTCGACACCTGCCCTTCAGCGGTGTGAATTGTCGACCCGTTTCTGCCGGCGCGCCACCCGGCACGCCGACCAGCAGCACGAAACGCATCGCCATGCGGCTGTCCGACGATGCGTTCTGCGCAGGAGCAGGATCGGCCGCGGTCATCGGCAGATCGCCATGGGAGTACCCCGAATAACCCCGGTTTGCGTAGGAGCGCACCCTGTGCGCGATGCTTTTTGCATGGGCGTCGCGGCCAAGAGCCATCGCGCACAGGGTGCGCTCCTACAAGCGCCAAGAAGCAGGCTATTCGGGATTTCCTGGGGGATGAATGGCGGATCGCAGCGTCGGCGTCGGTCATTCGTTCGAGTTTTTCACGCGATCCGGCATGGTCGCGCTTCAGGCGTGTGCGCTGGCACGCGCGCGACCCAGCGCCACGGTGCCGGCGAACATCAGCAGTGCCGCCAGCGCGAAGCCGAACACCGGGGAGACGAGCGTCCATATCAGGCCCACCGTCGCGCTGGACACGAACTTCGCCGCGCCGTTGACGGTGCCCAGCGCGCCGTAGCTGATGGCGAGCGCGTCCGCGTGCACCATCTCCGCCGTCAGCGTCGGTTCCAGCGCCTCCTGCACCGCGACATACAGACCGGCAACCAGGAATATGCCGCCAAGCAGGACCACGCTGTCGACTGCAAACCAGAACGCCAGCGCGGTGAGTGCGGCGGTGAGCGCGCCCAGTGCATAGCCGGCCACCAGCACCGGCAGATGGCCGACGCGATCGGCCAGTACCCCGATCGGGTACGACAGCAGCACCTGCACCAGATTGCGCCCGACGTACATCAATCCGGCCACTTGCGCCGCGTGCACCACGCCCATGGATGGCGCGAGCAACGTAGTGGTGGCCAGGATCAGCAGGCTGTGCGAGAAATCGCCGACACCGAAAATGCCGACCGCGCCGAGATAGCGCTTGAAGCGCACGGGCAGGCCGCGCAGCGAGCCGAAAAACTTCAGTGCCGGATTGGGTGACTGCTGCGGGTCCTTCACCAGCGTCAGAAAGGCCAGCACTGCCAGCGTGCCGGGAATGATCGACAGCCACAGCACCAGGCGGAACGGCCATGCCGGATCATTGCCGCGCAGATGCTGCGCCCAGCCCAGCAGCGCCACGCCCAGCAGCGGTCCGGCCACCGCACCGATGGTGTCGGTGGCGCGATGAAAACCGAACGCCCGTCCGCGGGTTTCCGGGCTCACCGCCTGCACCACGATCGCATCGCGCAACGGCCCGCGCAGCCCCTTGCCGAACCACGACGCCAGCCGCCCGGCCAGCAGCAGCGGCCAGCCCAGCGCCAGCGCGATCAGCACCTGGCCGACTGGCGTCAGCGCGTAACCCACCAGCACCAGCAATTTGCGGTGGCCAAGCTTCTCGGCGATGTAGCCGGAGACCATCTTGGTAAAGCTGGCGACCGCGTCGGCGCTGCCTTCGATAAAGCCCAAAGCCGCCGCCGGAATACCCAGCACGGCCAGGAATCCCGGCAGGAGCACTGTGGTGGTTTCGTAGCAGAAATCGCCCAGCGCACTGGTGACGCCGGCGCCGACCACGGTGCGGTTGAGCCAGCCGGAGGGCAAGGGTGGCGCGCTCTCGGCGCGTGTTTGGGCCGCTTCGTGCGTGTCGTGCATCGTCGTTTCCTGGTGCATTCGTGCGGGTGGGCGTTTTCCGGCAGCCGGCACAGCAATGAGAACCTGCCAGGCAGACGGTGGCACTTGTCGTCCTTGATGCGCTGGTGCCAACGCGAGCTGCGGTGTCCCGGCCGCCGATCGCAAGGAGAGGTTACCGCGTCTTCCGAGCCAACACTGGGCGATGAACAACGCCACGATCGGATCGTCGAGGCGATCACGGCGGGCCGGCAGGACCACGATCTGGCGCTGTTCTTCCACGCACCGCTGAACCGTCTCGATGAAATCGCCTATCGGCAGGGGCAGCATGCCGGGAACGCGGCGCCAGTTGGGCGCCAGCGCCTCGCCGACGCCGGATCTGGTCGACACGGCGTTCAAGCAAATGGCCTTCTATCCGGCCAGCTACTACTCGCGGCAGATGCAGATCCAGCCGACCGTGACGCTACCCCCGGGCCGGAAGTTTGCCAGCGCCACGCCGCTGACCTACTGCGGCGGTAGCGGCTGGGGCAACGACTGCCGCGGCACCGACTTCTAGCCGGAAGACCAACTGTTGTGGCTGGACGTGGATACCAGGATCCGCCAGCTCAGCCACAACCTCCCTTCGCTGGACGACAGGCTCCGGGTCTGCTTCAGCGTGCGGGCTTCCTGAAACGGTAGATGAACTGGCTGGTGTGGCCACGGATCGACTTGTCGAACACCTTGATGTCGAGGGGGTCCCCGGGGTTCAGCAGTGCATCGCTGGAGCCGTCGAACACGAAGCCTGCCGATTCCACTTCCTTCTTCACCACCGCGGGGTCGATCCGGTGCAGCGTGTTGGTGTCGCTGGTGCCGGAACCGGCCGGCGCGATGTGGTCGATCACGATGAACACGCCGCCCGGTTTCAGCGCGTCGTACACCTGCCTGTCGAACTTCGCCATGTCCACCGGACCCATGAACGGATCGTGGTAGTCGTGGTAATTCTGGCAGGTGAACACGATGTCCACCTTTTGCGGCGCACTCAGCATCGCCGCCGGTTGCTTCGACAGGGTGACATTGGCGTAATGCGGCGTGGCGGTCAGCTTCTGCCACTCGGCAAAACTCTTGGTGGCGTATTTGGCCATCTCGTTCGGCCACACCGTGTACACATGGCCCTTCGGCCCGACGACCTGGCTGAACACGCGCGTCCAGTAGCCCGATGACGGTACGAGTTCCAGCACCTTGTCGCCGGGTTTTACCCCGGTGAAGGTCATCACCGCAGCCATCTGGCGGCGTACATCGTCCTTCCTGTCCGCGGCGCGGGCGGGATCGTTGATTGCCCTGGTCACATAGGCCGGCACCGCGCTCGATGCTGCTGGCGTTTCGGCGAAGGCGCCGGCGGGGACCATGAGAATGGCCAGTACCGTTGCAGCGAGTACGCGCATGACACCTCTCCTCGGCATGGAAGGAAGCCGCCATGGTGCACCCGCGGCGGCGTGACCGCACGCCGCACCGCGGCGAGCTTTCCGATCGACCGCCTGTCGGGTCAGGCGGTGGTCTGTTGCATGATGTCGCGGTCGCGGATTTTCGCCGACCCTGACCATGCCCGGCGCCTCACACATGGCGTGCTTCAGCGCGTCGACGTAGCTCAGCGTATCCAGACCGATCTCGCGCTGATCGAGCACGGACGCCTTGTGCAGATGCAGGTATTCGACCGGCCCCTCGATCGTGAGCACGCCGATTGGGATTATGCGAGGTGCGCCTCACGATCGTTGCCTGTCGCCGCCGCGCGGACCGATGCGGGCAGCGGTACCGGCCTGCCGAGGCGCGGGTCGATCCACACCAGCACGGTTCGGCCGTCGCAGTAGACGCAAGCGGCATCGGCGGCATCGACGATGCGGTGGGACAGCGTGATCGAGCTGTTGCCCAGGCGTTCGCAACGCAGTTGCACATGCAGCGACGCCGGCCAGGTGATCGGCTTGCGGTAGTTCAGTTCGCTGGCGGCCAGGATCGGCGCGGATTCCTCGCTCATCCAGTCGTTCACCTGCTGCAGCCAGAGCAGGCGCGCCTCCTCGATATAGCTGAGGTAGGTAGAATTGTTGACATGGCTGAACGCGTCGAGGTCGCGCCAGCGCACGGGCAGGCTGGCGACGAACAGCGGGGCGCCTTGCGCGACGGTCGAGGTATCGATGGCATCCGCATTGCGCGGGTCGGTCGATGGCTGCGGCTTCATGGTCGCTTCTTCCGTGGGAAGGGTTTGTGCTTGTCGGCGCTGGCGATGTGCTTGGTCGCGGCCTTGACCCTTTTTTCGGCACCCGGCGCCCTGGCGGCCTTGCCCGCCTTGGCCAGCTTCAGATGCGGCGCGAGGAAGCGGCCGGTATGCGACCCGGCGTGGGCGGCCACGGTTTCCGGCGTGCCGGCGACCAGAATGCGGCCACCGCCGGCGCCGCCCTCGGGGCCGAGATCCACAACCCAGTCGGCGGTCTTGATCACGTCCAGGTTGTGCTCGATCACCACCACCGTGTTGCCTTGGTCGACCAGCTGGTGCAGGACGTCGAGCAACTGCTCGATGTCGTGGAAGTGCAGCCCGGTGGTGGGCTCGTCGAGGATGTACAGGGTGCGACCGGTGTCGCGCTTGGACAGCTCCTTGGACAGCTTCACGCGCTGTGCCTCGCCGCCGGACAGCGTGGTCGCGCTCTGGCCCAGCTTGATGTAGTCCAGACCCACGGCGCGCAAGGTGTCGAGCTTGCGGGCGATGGTCGGCACGTTCTCGAACAGTTTCAGCGCGTCCTCCACCGTCATGTCCAGCACGTCGGCAATCGTGTGGCCCTTGTAGTGGATCTCCAGCGTCTCGCGGTTGTAGCGCTTGCCGTGGCAGAGGTCGCAGGGCACGTAGACGTCGGGCAGGAAATGCATCTCCACCTTGATCAACCCGTCGCCTTCGCACGCCTCGCAGCGGCCGCCGCGCACGTTGAAGCTGAAACGCCCGGGCGTGTAGCCGCGCGAGCGTGCCTCCGGCACCTGCGAGAACATCTCGCGCAGCGGCGTGAACAGGCCGGTATAAGTGGCTGGATTCGAGCGTGGCGTGCGGCCGATCGGCGACTGGTCGATATCGACCACCTTGTCGAACAGCTCCATGCCTTCGATGGAATCGAACGGTGCCGGTTGCGTGCCGGCGCCGTTCAATTCGGCGGCGGCGAGGCGGAACAGCGTGTCGTTGACCAGGGTCGACTTGCCCGAGCCGGAGACGCCGGTGATGCAGGTAAACAACCCGGCCGGGATCGCCAGGTCCACGTTTTTCAGGTTGTTGCCGCTGGCGCCTTTCAGATGCAGCCACGCCTCGTTATCGAGCGGCCGGCGACGTTCTTGCGGCACCTCGATCGCGCGCTTGCCGGACAGGAACTGGCCAGTCACCGAGCGCGGCGCGGCAAGCAGATCCTTCACCGTGCCTTGCGCCACGATCTCGCCACCGTGCACGCCGGCGCCGGGGCCGATGTCGAGCACGTGGTCGGCCATGCGGATCGCGTCCTCGTCGTGCTCGACCACGATCACCGTGTTGCCCAGATCGCGCAGCCGCGTGAGCGTGCCCAGCAGGCGCTCGTTGTCGCGCTGGTGCAGGCCGATCGAGGGTTCGTCCAGTACGTACATCACGCCGACCAGGCCGGCGCCGATCTGCGAGGCGAGGCGGATGCGCTGCGCCTCGCCGCCGGACAGCGAGTCGGCCTGGCGATCCAGGGTGAGGTAGTTCAGACCCACGTCGTTGAGAAAGGTCAGCCGTTCGCGGATCTCCTTGACGATCTTCGCCGCGATCTCGCCGCGCCAGCCGGCGAGCTTGAGCGTGCTGAAGAACGCCAGCGCGTCGTCGATCGAACGGTGGGTCAGCGAGGGCAGCGCGTGGTCGGCCACGAACACGTTGCGCGCGGAGCGGTTCAGGCGCTGGCCTTCGCAGGCCGGGCACGGCTGGTCGCTGATGTACTTGGCCAGTTCCTCGCGCACGGCGGCGGATTCGGTTTCCCGGTAGCGCCGTTCGAGGTTCGGCAGTATGCCCTCGAACGGATGCTCGCGGGTCACCTTGCCGCCGCGCTCGGTGAGGTAGCGGAAGGCGATACTTTGCTTGCCGCTGCCATGCAGTATGGCCTTCTGGACGTCCGCGGGAAGCGTATTCCACGGCGCGTCCACGTCGAAGCCGTAATGCGCCGCCAGCGACAGGATCAGCTGGAAATAGTGCGCGTTGCGGCGATCCCAGCCGCGCACGGCGCCACCGGACAACGGCAGCTCCGGGTGGCCGACCACGCGCGCCGCGTCGAATACCTGGGTCACGCCCAGGCCATCGCAGGACGGGCAGGCGCCGACCGGCGAGTTGAACGAGAACAGCCGTGGTTCCAGTTCTGGCAGCGAGTAGTCGCAGACCGGGCAGGAGTAGCGCGAGGAGAGCATCTGCTCCTTCGCGTCGGCAGCATCCATGTTCGCCACGATCGCCAGGCCGTCGCCCAGCCGCAGCGCGGTCTCGAACGATTCGGCCAGGCGCTGCTTGATGTCCTCGCGCGGCCGGAAGCGGTCGATCACCACCTCGATCGTGTGCTTTTGGCGCAGCGGCAGCGGCGGCACGGCGTCCAGATCGAACACGTTGCCGTCCACGCGGGCGCGCACGAAACCCTGCGCGCGCAGCTGGTCGAACACCTGCACGTGCTCGCCCTTGCGCTCGCGGATCACCGGGGCCAGCAGCATGTAGCGTTGTTCCGGGTCGAGCGCGAGCGTGGCGTCCACCATCTGGCTCACCGTCTGCGCTTCCAACGGTATGGCGTGGTCGGGGCAGCGCGGCGTGCCCACGCGGGCGTACAGCAGGCGCAGGTAGTCGTACACTTCGGTGATCGTGCCCACGGTGGAGCGCGGGTTGTGCGAGGTGGATTTCTGCTCGATCGAGATCGCCGGCGACAAGCCCTCGATATGATCGACGTCGGGCTTCTCCATCATCGACAGGAATTGCCGCGCATAGGCCGACAGCGACTCCACGTAGCGCCGCTGGCCCTCGGCGTAGATCGTGTCGAACGCCAGCGAGGACTTGCCCGAGCCGGACAGGCCGGTGATCACGATCAGCCGGTCGCGCGGCAGGTCGAGGTCGATGTTCTTGAGGTTGTGCGTGCGTGCGCCGCGGATGCTGATGGTGTCCATGACGCTCGGATATGGGGGGAACTCCCACTATACCAAGCCATTCCTCGGCAGCGCTCTGCTCCCCTGCGATGCGGGGGAGGGAGTACTTCCGCGGGCTGCGCGGGCAGCGCTCTGCTCCTCCCCCTGCTTGCAGGGGGAGGTTGGGAGGGGGGGCTCTTGATCTGGGCTGTGGCGAAGAGCACCCCTCCCCTGCGATGCAGGGGAGGGAGCCAGAGTGTCGGATGGTCAGTATTTGACCAGTACGCCCGCGGGTCGTTACAATCCCCGGTTCGTCAGGCCCGACAAGGTCATGGCGATACCCAAGAGAATAACTAAAGAAGGGAAGTTACCCATGAGTTATGCAGTCATCAAGACCGGCGGCAAGCAATACCGCGTCCAGCAGGGCGATGTCCTGCGCGTGGAACTGCTGAACGCCGAAGAGGGCGCTACGGTGAACTTCGACCAGGTGCTGATGCATGGCGCCGGCGAATCGGTCGTCGTGGGCGCGCCGCTGGTTGACGGGGTCACCGTCAGCGCCACCGTGCGCAAGCACGGCCGTGCCGACAAGATCCGCATCATCAAGTTCCGCCGGCGCAAGCACTACAAGCGCCAGCAGGGCCACCGTCAGCATTTCACCGAAATCGAGATCACGGGCATCAACGCCTGATTCAGCCGGAGTAGATAGTCATGGCACATAAAAAGGCAGGCGGTTCCACCCGCAATGGTCGCGATTCGAACCCGAAGTACCTCGGCGTGAAGATCTACGGTGGCCAGGCCATCGAGGCCGGCAACATCATCGTGCGTCAGCGCGGCACCCAGTTCCATCCGGGTACCGGCGTGGGTCTGGGACGCGACCACACCCTGTTCGCACTGGTCGACGGTACTGTCCAGTTCAAGGTTCGCGGCGAGAAGAACCGCCGTTTCGTCGACGTCGTGCCGGCGTAAGCCTTTCGCGATGCGGCAACGAAGGCCCCGCTTCGGCGGGGCTTTTGCTTTTTGAAGCGGGGAACGG
>Ga0307376_10004144_pt1 | contig 13334 bp, 32 predicted proteins | sample TR2MG_FD_202536 | JGI IMG/M metagenome (GOLD analysis project Ga0307376, IMG submission 202536) | Soil microbial communities from Risofladan, Vaasa, Finland - TR-2 | ecosystem: Environmental > Terrestrial > Soil > Coastal area > Acid sulfate soil | place: Finland: Risofladan, Vaasa | collected...
TGCTGACTTGATGATGAGCTTCACTCTTTCCTTCGGGGGTAGAATGTATTGGGGTGGTAGGTCCAGTTGTATTGGCAGGTCTTTATCTGTTACACCGATGTGTTTGTAGAGGTCGACGGTTTTCATTGGGTCTGGGTTGCTTAGTTTACCCATGAGGAACTGGAATCCTCCACTGTCCCATGCTGGTCTATGCCAGTTGGTGAAGCGATTCTCTCTATATCCGTCTGCGTTGGATGGGTTCTTGTAGAAGTCTGCTACTGCGAGCATGATTTCTCTGCTCATTGTGTTGATGTTAGGTCTGCCTTTTAACTGGTCTGTCAGAAATATGCGTACGTTGTCATCGTTCATTTAATCACTGGATAAATAGGTGTATCGTTCCCTCTCGTTTTCTTCCAATATTTTGAGGGCTTCTATGCATTGGTCGATGGAGATTAATGCGTCGTCGATGATGCTTACTCCGTTGTAATCGTAGTTTTCTTTACGTAACTCCAATGTGCTTTTGATGGTCTGTATTCGTACTCGGGACTGTTTCACATCTTTCATTGCACTCATTTTGATAGACTCTCCAGTAGTGACTTCAGATCCATTGCCTTAGGCACCGCCTTGATCGTGGGATCATTGTAGTGTATCTGGTTGTTTCCCTGTTTGTCCTTGAGGATGCTTGGGAATCTGAACACTCCGTTCTTACTTGACTCGAAGAACTTGACAGTGATCTCCAACGTGGTGTCAACAGGTGTGTATGGTATTGGCTTATCATTCGCATCACGGGCATCTACCCCTGCCTCTGTTGTTTTGTTAGCTAACATTTGATGGATGTGCCTGACTTCTGCTGCGTTAAACCCTGAGCCTACTTTGCCACAGTAGCGCAGTATGCCTTGGTCGTCTGCTCTAGCCAGTATGAGGCTGCCGAATAGGTTGTTCCTTGAGCCTGTGCCATCAGTGTATCCGACTACTTTGCATCGTTCACTGTACCATTTCTTGACCTTGAGCCATGAGGTTGACCTGTCTCCAACGTATCTGCTGTTGACATCCTTGAGGATTAACCCCTCTTCGCCCCGGGCCACGACTTTCTCGAAGTAGTCACGCTTGTTCTCGAAGACGTTGTCAACGTAGCGGATGGTGTCTTGTTTGTTGTCTCTGATGAGCTGCTGCAGTAAGTAGTCTCTGCTCTGCCATGTGTTGTTTCGCAGATCTTTACCATCTATCTGCACAACATCCCATGATTCTATGACCAGTGGGTATTTGACTCGGTACTCGCGTTGCTTGTTCATGTCCTGTGTGCTGCATCTGCGTTGGCTTCCTTCAAAGAGTGACCTGCCCTGTTCATCATAGTAGACTGCTTCTCCGTCGATGATGAAGTCCTCATATGGCATTGCCTTGAGGACCTCAGCTATCTCGATGAGTCTATCTGTGTACTCGATGTTCTTCCTGTTGATGATGAATGGTTCATTCTCTATCTTGCCGAGCCATACTCTTGTTCCGTCGAACTTGAGGCTGGCTGCTTTCAGTGGGTCATCTAGGTCTTTCTCTGTTCCTGAGTCGCATAGCATTGCTTCTACTGTTGGTTTCATTTCTCTGTCTCCTTTTGGGTGCTTAGTTGCCCTATCGGTTTCTCTTGTATAATCGCGTCTTTCAACCAATGCTCGTTAGTATTGGTGATCTTCTGTTCTTTACAGCAGGCTTGAGCATCGCTTTGTCTGTTGTAGATTTTGTTGCAGATAGGACAATACCATCCATGGCCAGTTACGAGTTTGATTCGTTTAGCTAGTGGCTTCATTTCTTGACCTCCATCTTCAAGAATGGGCAGGTCTCGGGGTTCCAGTTACAGTGCCTTTCACTGTTGATGTAGCGTGGGCATTCTGCTTCTTCGCATTTGTTCATCATATCACCGCCATTTCTCTGAGGTCATCTGCTAACGCGGCTAAGTAATCGCGTGGTGTGCCTTGGTCAAAGAACGATAGGTCTTTGTCTGTCTTGGTGTGTGTGTCTAATGCGTGAACGTAGTCATCTAGGTTGATGCTTAGTCTAGCTATCACCATGTATGCTTCGCAGTTATCGTCACAGTGTTTCATGTGGTTACACTTCAGACAGACATCTGCCTGTGTGGTTCGTTTCTTCATCAGACTCAATGCTTGGTTCAGCTCGTCTTTAGTTAGGTAGAGTACGTGGGTTTGCTTGTCCTCCTGGTCGTACCATTCGAACTCTGCCTCCTCACCTGCTTCCCTTATCTTGAGGCTGCTTCCACCAGTTGCTTTCAGCTGCAGTTCTCGTTGTTCATCGGGTGTCATGCTTCCACCTCATGTATTTCTATGAGCATGAGGTCGCCTTCTCTAGCTGGAAACACATTGTCCAGTTCATTAGAGTCGTTGCGTTTGCCCCATATTGCCCGTATCTGTTCCTCGAAACCTTGGTAGATTATACCGTGGTCATCTATGATCGCCCATTGGTTTGTCATTGAACAAGATCCTCCTCAGGATCATAGCCTAGCTTGATGGCTTTGGCGAGTATCTTCTGTCGTAGCTGGTTCATTTCCTCAAACTCTTCTTTGAAGATGGTTTTCATGTTATCTTGGTTGAAGTGGTTGTAAGGCCAGTTGTGATCTTTCAGCAGTCTCCAGACTCGTCTTCTCAATGCTTGTGTTTTCAGCACGTTTTCACTCATAGCGATCCATCCATGTCGATGATCTTCTCTAGGATCTCCCTGTCCACTGGGCGTTTGTCGATGATCAGCTGGTGCAGTACATCCGTCAATTCTTCCTTGGTTAGCCCGTTTGTTTTGAAGGCGTAGTAGATCCAGCCTTCATGTCTCGATACCACATGCGCGTCCGAGCAGCTACATCCGCTCGGGCACACCCAGTCATGTGTGTTGCAAGCGCGTATGATCTGTGCCACTAGGCTACCTCCGCGAATCTGATTCCTCTTTGCATATGGAAGGGATTAGCCTTGAGTTTCTGGATGTGGGTGCAGTCTCTTCTCGGGACATGCATAGTCCATCCTCTGCAGCTACACTGGTACTCGCCATCATAGGTTAGGCTGATGATGTACTTGTCAGGTACACCTTTGCTGTCAGGCACACGCCACTGGTTCAGATATGATACCATTCAATACCTCCATTACTTTCTGCATCCACTCCTCGAAGTCTAGCCCCCAATAGGATTGGTCTAGCACTTCGATTCTGCCTGAGTCTCTCCACGTTCCGAGGCTCTTCTCACAGTATGGGCACTCTGCCTGCATCTGTTTCTCGGATCCGTCGATGACTCTCGTCATCCTCCAATCGTGGAGTCCGACCGCTTCTTCTTCGGGTGTGACTTCATACTCGACTTCTTCTACTACGAATACGGATACGCTTGGTATCTCCTCGTTACAGTGTGGGCACTTCATTGCACCCACTCCCAGATCCGTTTCTTCTTCTCTCCCTCATGGTAATCTATGAGCATACTCAGAGATTCGATGTTGTCATAGGTTGAACCCATATCACCCCAGCTCATTCCACCTGCAACTATCACAAGGTAGTCAACGATTCGGATGCTGGCTACTTCTCTGCTGTCGAATAACTCGAACCCCTCTAAGACTAGGGTTCTGATCTTCTCCTTTGCCTCGACTATGGATTCATCCAGTTCGTTGCCGTGGAATAAAAGCGGATAGACTTCTTCGATGTCTTTGTCAGACATCCTCTTGATCTCTTCGATTAGCTGTGTCTTGTATTTCTCGTAGAGCGTGAGATCCCACCCTTCATAGGGGAAGGTGATGAAGGCTACCGCCATGTCTGCGCCCATTATTTCCACCATGTTCCTTGGAAGGCACGCTCCGTAGCATTACCCACCAATGATTTGATCATGGTCTCAAGCTGAGGCCCATTGTAGATTGAGTGGTAGAGTCGTCTGTGTCCACCTTTGCCTGTTGTCTCTGTGTAGGCGAAGATGCCATCCTCAACCATTCGGTTAGCGAAGTTGATGACGCTGGCTCTGCTGACGCTGGGTCTGATCTCTCCGTCTTGTCCTAGCTTGTTGCAGTATTCCCATAGCTCTCGGCTGCTGTATGGATCCTGTCTGCCTAGATCAGATAATGAAAGACTTCTTTCTTTCTGGCTGACTAGGAGCTTCACGACTGCTGCTTCGTAGTCTTTGAAGATTACGTGTAATCCTTGTTGGTTTGTATCTATGTTCACGATTTCACCTCCTGTCCGTAATCATGTAGGTAGGGGATGTTTCCCCTGTAGAGGTCTTTGAGTGCTCTGATTTTGTCAGCTAACTCATACTCTCCTTGAAGGTGAAGCGTCTTGTAGATGGTGTGTAGGTTGTCCTCGGTCATCCATAGTTCTTGAAGGATGGCTCTTGTCAGATACACTGGCATTACTAGTAGGCTGCTTTCGCTATACTCGAAGTTCTCTGGGTCATAGTTTGCTATGTCCATTGAGTAGAGTTCGTCGCTGATCTTATCCATCAAGTAGAGGTAGTGTCCTTTCGGCACAGTCTTCCACTCTTTAGGTAAAAGCAGAAGCGCCTTAACTTCCTTTGAGCATCGGTGCCATGGTATTAGGTAGGGCATCACAACTAACTCAGGGTTATCCTTTGTCTTTCGGTTAACTATGAGTCCGTAGTGCAGTCCACCGTCTATTACTTTGGAGACTATGTCTCCAGTTTGTTTCTGGTTTTCCAATTATTCTCACCTGTTCCTGTCCTAGTGTCCGTGTTTCCATCGGATCAGAAAAAATTGGGGTTAGAGGATTTCCTCTAATGGTATCTTCGCTTCTGTCTGGTAGCGGTCTGTCATCTTGGATGTGCGGGTAACGTGGATGTCGAGGTCCTTGATTTCACCATCTTTGATCCAGACTCCTTTAAGGTAGTTACCGCGTTCTTTCACAGTGTCATCCTCGATGTTCTCATCGTACTCCCAGTCCTCCCTATTCGCTCTAGCTTTCTTCAGCAAGGAGGCTATAGCCTTCGGTGATAGTTTGTCTGCGTCAAGATAGAACTCGTCCACTACAAAGCTAAGGTTCTCCTTGGTGGCTGGTAGGTTGCCGTTAACTATGGCATACCTCATAGCCTCTCGCTGTAGTTTTATTGCTTGACAGGGGAACTTTTCGTCATATTGAACCCGTGCTTTATCTACGTCTACTTGCAATACTCCACGTCCTTCTTTGGTTGGCATGTTACTTCACCACGGCTGCCTGTGCTAGCATCTCTGCGATGTTCACCATGTTCAGCGACTTCGCTGGCGCAGTTATCGTGACTGGCACTTCATCTGGTTTCGGCACAGGCACAGCTTTCTGGAACTTGGTTACGGTTCTGCTGAGTTTCATCTCGAAGATGAACTTCTCCTCACCATCCTCTCCATTCAGCCACACTGGTCTGAGTAGGGCGTAGTATGGTTTCGCATCTTCACCTGTCTTAGCGATGTATCCTTGCATGTAGAGCATGGCTTCTTGGTTCACAGTCTGCCCTGTCTCTGGGTCAGGCATCGGGTAGTTGTCTAGTTTCTTAGCGAACTCGTAGAGTCCGAACCTAGATACGTCATCGTATGGTGCGAGTTCATACTGTGAGTCTGGTAACCAGATATCCCAGTACGTTCTCGGCATAACCTGTGGGTTTCCATCTACTGCCTCTGGTATGAGGTGTGTCTGTGTGAGGTATTCTGCTGCCTCTAAGATCTCTCTGCCTGTAGCCTCGTTGTATCCTACAACCTTGTATGCTGTGTACTCCTCATGTTCCATGAGTTTGCTATCCACATAGCCCCATCTGTATTTCGCTGGGACTGTCATCGCTGTTTGGCACACCGCTGCTATGAGGGTGGTTAGTCTTGTCTCTGCTATTGGGTCGTTGGGGAACAGTTGTTCTGCTTTGAAGTTTGCTTCAGCGAATTTCTGTTTCACAACTTCTGTCACGTTTTCCCTGAATATGGGGAACGTGGTTTTCTCCAGTAGCTTAATGTTTTTGCCATCAGCTATGCCATACCTTGTAGGTATATCTGGTACAAGTTTGGCTGAGGAAATCTTGTTGGCTTTGACCTCGAAGTATTTGCCATCCTTAGTTTGTATCCATAGACCTGAGTCTAAAGACCGCACTCTGCTTTTCCTTTCTCTCGTTTTCTTATTTGTACTCAATTATTCTCACCTGCATTTGGTGGCACGCATGTTGCCGCCACTCAGTAATGAACTGAGGTTCAGATGGATATAAATATAGTGGGTTGTATAGAGGCTAGGTGCGAATGTAATCCTTACTCGTCTTACCCATTTTCGTTGGTCCCATTACAAGCCTCAGGAACATAGAGCCCATCTCCATGTCCTCTTCATCATCTTTATCCACGAAGATTATCGCCTTCAACTTGGCGCCTTCGATTAATTCTAATAGGAAGGGTAGGTTTCTCCGATCCTTTCCTAGCCATAGAATGTAGGTGTCGTGGTTTCCCTCTGAAGCTATTTGTAGCTGTGCATTCAGAGCTATATGTTCGTCGTCATTAGGGTCTCGGATTGATTCAATGTATTCCTCGCTGAACATGATGATCATTCTCTCATGTTCTCTGAGTTCCTTTACCAGTCGTTCAACATCTACGGTTATCTTTTTCAACTCCGAGATAGAACTCCTCTTTTATTATAACATAGTTATCTGCAGTTGGTGTATGGAATTCTTGATTTCTTTCATAGAAGCAAACGGTGCAGATGACGTTGTCTTTATCTTGACTGAGAATGGGGCAATCATCTGGGCATTTCATTCTCATCTGTGCCCCATAGTTTGATCTCTTTGATGAGGGGATAGAAACTTCTCTAATTCCACTGTGAATAGATAGTGTTCAACCCACCAATCATTCATCCTATTTTTATCGGTGTTTGGTATCATTTTCTATCCATCCCCAATACGAAGTAGTAATCCTCACACCACCAACGCCACGGTTGATGAATGTTAAGCAATCCATTTGTCTCTGCGTAGTAAAGTGTTCCCCATATGTGATCATCCACATCATCTCCGAGGAAGTCTATCCAACTCCAATATGCTTCTTGTTCTTTATTCTCCATCATTCTTCACCATCACTGATGGTTTTTGTGCGATTCCACCTGTCTCCTCGAACCATCATCAAGCCACTGCCACTATCCCACTTGATGCTATGCTGATTCTCTAACGGGTTGCTCTGCTTCAACTCAAACTCGTAGGTTTCCTTGTCTCCTGGTCTGAGCTTGGTGTATGAGTCGTTAGTGTAGATGAGCTCTACTCTTCTACCTTCATTGGTTTTGTCTATCTCAGTCATTGACCATACCATCTCCTGATTACTCGTTGGAAGGCTGGTATGCCTCCGTCTAAGTGTAGCCTAGTGTCGTGGCTTGGCACTCTGAAGATCTTTTTGTCTAGTAGATGGTACTCGATTGTCCAGCTGTCCGTGTTGTGTGTGTCGATTCCGATTGATGAGGCGCCTTTCGGTTGGTCACTGAACTTAGCGTCATCTTGGAACTCGTAGTAGATTGACTTCATTACCTTGGTTCCCTGCATGAAGAAGAGGAAACCTGTGTTGGAGAAATGTGGTTTATCTAGTATGTGTCTAGGCTGCCCTTCGACTGCTCCTGCACCAACATCTAACTCGTCAACAGTTTCCTGTATCTTCTGCATTATGTACTTCTGTATGTTCTGCATCCTGTTTCACCTTCTCTCTTAGAGCCTGTTTCCACAACTCATTTCTAGGCCATGGTTCTGCTTCGTTGATCTGTTTCTCTATCTCCTCAACTGTGCCGACGAACACCCTCATGTCTTCGAGGCGTTCAGGGTTATACATGCTCATCATGTATTTCGGCTCACTCAATGACCGCCACCTGCCTGTTGTCATCGGGGATGTGGTAGCCGTAGCCATCTTCATCCTCATCATAGGGCTGTAGATAGAACACTTCACCCTCTTTGTTTACGAGATAGAGTTCCTCTCTAAGCTCGCTGAAGAAGACTCTACTTTTTCCATCCTCAAAGTATTGATAGGATCCATTACAGTATGGACACTGGATGGTGACAACCACTCCTGTGCTTTCACTGCTTCCTTCATTTGGTTCGAGAACTCGGTCACACTCTGGGCAGATGTTAGCTCTGTGTTTGCTTACTACCTTCATGCTGACACCTCGTACTCGTAGACCATGTCATCGGGTAGCTGTTCGATTAAACCGATTAGCTGATTAAGTTTCTCGATACGATCCTTAGCCCATTTAGTGGCTGTGTATTTGTAGTCAGCCATGTGCTTAGCACCATACGCGATGTTGATGTAGCTATGGTATTCACCACTGCTGAACTCATCTTCAACGTGTTGGTCAATGGCTTTCAGCGAATCATGTTCATGCCATTCGATGATGATGATCACATCATGTTTTGGTTTTCCATTTTCCATTTTCTCACCTTCACTTGTTTTCTGGGTGGTGAGCCGAGTAGTTAACTCGGGTTGGTGGTGGATCATAATTATACTCAGGCAGATTATCCACCAAATCTCTGTACCTGTTACGTATCGTGACCTCTGTTACCCCAGAGACTTCAGCTATAATCCCCTGGGTGACTTCAAGGTTAAGCTCCAGCTTAGCTACGATGTATACTATCCCAGCAGCCATACCTGCAGGTGATCTTCCACCTGTTAGCTTCATCTCGATTGCTCTGTCTAGCAGTATCATGGATCGTTTCTCTACTTCCATCGGGAGCTTTGCTTTAGCTACGATTGTCCCTATGTAGGGTTTGATCTTATCCAGCTTAGCTTTGAATGGGTTCTTCCCTTTACCCAGCTCTTTGTGAAGAAGCCTGTAAGCGTGAGCTAAGTCTGCTCTAGGCAAACCAATCATATCAGCCACCGTGTCTAGTTTCATGGGCAATCCATACCTACGGTGAGCTGCGTAGTAGCTGGCTGCGATCATGTTGACTATGATTCTGCCTTTAAGCAGGTTCTTCCTTAGCGCCGATTTGTATATTTGGGCTGCTTCATCTTTAACGTAATTAGGTGTAGGTATTTTCACTGTTAGTGTGTCGAGAATAGCCATGGCTGTGATGAAGTTACGGTTATCTTTACGCGCGTTCGTTGTCTTCAGCTGTTCTCTACGCATACGGTAGATAGTGGCGCGGTCTTCTCCCATCTTGATACGCTGTAGATCCATGTAGTTGATTTGGCTACCTTTCACGTACTCTGTTTTATTCGGTGAGATGAACTCGCCGTGATTTACTTTCTGCTGGTTGTCTCCTTCGAATGGATTATAGATCGGGATCTGTTGCACTAATCCTCGGTCCTTCAGCACTAAGCCACAGGTCATGCAGGTTTGTTCACCTGTCACTGAGTCTGTGTGTATGTTGGGGCTTTCACATTCAGGGCAACTCATTTCCACCAGTCCTTCATCAGTACTGTAACTACTGCAGTATGTAACGTATCAAGGTCTATGTTGTAGTTCTTCATTAGTTTCTCTATGTGGTCTATGAATCGTTGGGCTTCTTCGCTGTCTGTCTTTAGCACTTCGGCTAGTGTCTGCATCAGTTCTTTGTTTTCCTTTAACTCTCGCATGGTAGTTTCCCTTGGTCCTTCAACTCATAGACTATGTCACTGAGCCATGTATGAGCTGACTCGAAGTTATCTCCACCGTATCTCTCGATGGCTTTGATCTCCTCGATGGTTGGCTGTTCGTAGAACTCATTCAAGTAGGCTGCTTTGATATCAGCTTCACTAATCATACTGCTAGGTGCTAGGTCTATGAGTTCCTTTAACGCCTCACTGTATTGCTTCATCCATTTGCTGCTTATCCATGGGTCGCAAGGCAAGTCATCTGGGGCTGGGAACTTATCTATTATTTCTCTTACACTCATATCTTCACCTCCTTTAATGGAATCTAACTATGCCTTTGACTTCGACGCATCTCTCAGCGATATGCTTCCACATATCCCACTTCCTTAAGTAGTACTCTGCGTCCCCGTCACTTCCCACTGTCTTGATGAACAGCTCACGGTTCTCAGGTGTGAAGTCCTTCAGCAGTTCCTCGAAGGCATACCAACCAATGTCTCCATCGCAGTCACTGTGATCCAGCAGCTCGACGTAGGGATCAACACTATCCCACTCAGTAGCTCCACCGAATCCAAACATGTCACCGAGGACTATGCCCACTGACAGGGCTAGGTATTTACGGAAGTCCCCGAATCCACTGTAACTACCGGGATGGAAGTCTTCGATTGGTTCGTCTTTAATTGGTCGCCCAAACACGTCCTGCCTTGGTTCGTAGAGTGTTAGATCTAATCCCATCACGTCACCTCCTCTTGTTTGAGAATCGTAACCTCATACCCTTGACTCTCCAAGTGTGGTTTGTTCACATTGTAGAAGCCAAGGTCTGTGGTAATTGCCTGTCTCGTCTCGGACTCATTGTTCCGTGACACTGTGAATAAGAATCTGTAGTTCATTCTTCATTCCACTCATCGAACTTATCCCAGTCCTCGATGCCGTTCCATGTCTGATACTCCCATCGATCCTGGTCCTCCTCATGCATAGCCTTGTGGCTGATGTATGATAGCAGATATTCGTTGATCGCATCCATCTCCTTCTTCTTGATGAGGCTCTCAACCGTGGACACTATTCCCCATGGTACAAGCTCATCTCTGAATCCGTTGATGAAATGCTCAGGGTCTTCCCATAGCCGTGTCTGTTCACCGTCACCTACTTCGAGGCAACGAACAGCGTAGTTAGTTATCTGGTTCCATTTCTCGAACTCAAGGATAACCCTGAATCCTCCGTCACCACTCGTGTCGATGCGTATTGCACCAGCTGGCATTGTATCCTTCCACTCCTCGTCTTTGGTGTGAGTGTCATTAAGATACTTCATCCACTTGGATACGTGGTAGCATGGATCACCTATCAGTACACGCCCTGATGTGACTTCAAGCCACTTCGTTCCATAGCAATCCTCTCTCCAAGCGTTAGGTATATGGTAGTTGACTGAGTAGATACCATGATCTAAGCTACAGGATAGATACCTGCTGTCACGTTTGAAACCATAGGGTTTGTAGTGGTTGTAGTCTGCTATCTGTATTATGCCCGCGTCTACTGGCACTTCGCTGTATTCTATTTTGTAGACCTTCGGTCTCATCGTATTTTCTCTCCTGATAAGTATGCTCTGCTAGGGCACTCCTTCCTGTATCCGCAGGGTTGCTCGTTACAGTCTAGGCATACGTCTGGTCTCTTCAGAGTCCTTGCGTTTCGTTCAGCTATTTGGTTCAGCTCTGTCTGCATCGCTTCGATTCTTGCAGAGTCTTCTGGGTTGGCTGACCACCTCAGATAGTTGAGGCGTTTGATTTCCTCACCCCATGTTAGAAGATAGTGTTGTCTGCTTCTCGCTTCAGGCATCCATCACAACTCCGTCTACTTCTCTGTATCCATACCATCTGAGAACGGTTGCTTCAACCATCTCGTTGATGTAGTCCTTGAATCCGCTGCGGTCAATGTACTCGTAGTGGATATCGAACTCATCGCTGCCTCTGATGAATTTGCCTGTGATGAATCTGCCCACGTTCTCTCCGAATGTTTGATGCAGTGTTTCATTCAGGCGTTTGACTTCCTCCTCTACCTCCCATGACCATGTGTATTGTTTGTCACTGGGGCTTCGGTACGCTGTGATGAACCGTGTCTTCTCATCGTTGATGACTGCTACCATGGTGATGCTGTCGAAGGCTACGATGGTTCCATCCTTCTGCTTCTTCAATGCCCACCACTCATCCCCAGCATTCACCTGGTTGATGAACGCTAGGTCTTTGTATGTGAAGCATTGTCGAATCGACCAGTTCCCATAGAGGAAACATCTCATCAGCTCAGGTATTGTGTAGCATTCGTAGCAACTGTATGTGTAGTCATAGGTTGGGTAATCTGTGTAGATCCCATCCTCTGCGTCACGGTTCTTCAACCAGTCATTCTCCTGGCACTCAGCCTCGATCTCTTTCTCTGTCCAGTACTTGCTCTCGAACTTACGGTTAGAGTCAAGAGGCCAATGTATATCATACATTACACGTTCACTCCTTTCAATTCCATTAGCATGTTCTTCGTTGAGTCTCCGATGAGCTCAACATGGTTCATTACTTCACGGATCTTGGGATCACCTTCGCCATCAAAGGTATACTTGAGGACTCTACCCCATACATTCCAGATGAACGGATCACCTTTGACTAGGTTGCTAGTCTTGTAGACGTCCATTCCTGGGCTATGGAGGAAGTCTGTCACTGTGTATACCCATTCAAGGTCAGTGATGTTCTCTGTGAAGATAGCGTGGAACTCTCTGCTATGAGGAGGATATCTGATGTCCATCTTCTTCAACCCAAGGTACTCTGTTATCTGATCAAGCGTAGTCCATGGGTCTGCTTTGATATTCTCTTCATGTCTGAATAGTTCTCTTATCAGTCTCTCACCTAGGCTGGTTGGGTTTCCATCCATGTTCGCGTAGAACACATCATATGAGTTGTTCCAGTCTTGGATGAGGACTGCTGCGTGTGTAGTCAATTCATTTTCTCACCTGCTTGCATATTTTTAGGTCAGGTTGCCCTCTTGTTATGGGCAGAGAAATGATCTAATGGTATTTCTCTTTAGGTATCTCTCGTATTCCCACTTCTTGATCTTCTTCTTCGTCAGGTTCTTCTTATGCTTCTTACGTGCCTCGATGTGTGGCTCCTGCATAGTGAATACGAAGTTCACTCGTGCTGCAGCTGAGTTAGAATCTGGTGACGGATACTCACCATATACGAAGCCAACGAATTCACCGAAGGCTTTGCGTCTGCCTCGTTTGTTGAGCCAGTAGTTGATCGCATCTCTTGGTGAACCATAGCACTCAGCCTTCTCGAACATAGTGATGATGCCACCTCGCATCCGTTGATATTCTCGTATCACTATTTCGTTACCGAACATATCCAGTCCCTTATCTGTTGGGATGTATGTCTTAGGGAACGCGCGTTGCTTCTCCTCTAGGTACTGTAACGCTGTTGCTATGAGTTTGAGTTTCTCTATTTCAACGTCAACTGGTGGGTTGTTCTTGTAGAAAACCTGTAGTTCTTTGATAGTTTTGGAAATTTCTTCTTGTAGTTCTGCCACTGGTCTATTCTCCTCCATCCCGCATTCATCCCTGCTTCTGTTGCTCGGTATGGTTCAGGAAAGTTCTGACATCCGAGGAAGCAGAGGTATAGTATCTCATCCGTCTTCTCGTTAGTCCAGATGGTTAGTTTCTTTTTCTCTGATCCGCAGAAGCTGCAGTGGTAGGGGTTTGCTTGAGTCCGTAGTTGCACCGTGTTTTGTCTCTGCATATTAGTTCACCGTGTAGTTTGAGGCACTCACCGCAGTTGGTGAGGGCAGGTAGAAACGTTCGATGGGTTTCTT
>Ga0307376_10004147_pt1 | contig 13329 bp, 11 predicted proteins | sample TR2MG_FD_202536 | JGI IMG/M metagenome (GOLD analysis project Ga0307376, IMG submission 202536) | Soil microbial communities from Risofladan, Vaasa, Finland - TR-2 | ecosystem: Environmental > Terrestrial > Soil > Coastal area > Acid sulfate soil | place: Finland: Risofladan, Vaasa | collected...
TTTAGTTTTTATTGACCAAAGGTGTTTTTAGTGGTAGAATGAAGAGGTTGTGAGTTAATATAGATTATTGCTTTGGAGCAAAAATTGGGGGCGAGGCAACTCGCCTTTTTAAATAAAGATGGCAAACATAAGTATTCCTAGAACTGAATTTGCGGCGGCTCTGGCCCAAGTTGCCAGTGAGCGGGGAATTGATGTTTCTCAAGTTTTGGATTCAATTAAATCAGCGATTTTAACTGCTTATAAAAAAGATTATGGTATCAAAGAGGGCTATGAGTATGAAGTGGAGATTGATCCCACCAGTGGCGAGTCCCGTCTTTTTGCCTGGCCAGAGGGTGAGGAAGAGAAGAAAGAAGAAGTAACCCCAGCCGGATTTGGCCGAATTGCTGCCCAACAAGCAAGAAATATTATTATTCAAAAGATTCGCGAAGCTGAGAAAAACTCGATTTTGGAGGAATACGAAAAGCGAGTCGGCACTTTAGTTAATGGGATGATTTTGCGCTTTGATGGCGACAACATTGTCGTTGATATTGGTAAAGGAGAAGCAATTATGCCGCCCTCAGAACAAAATCGAGGTGAAAGCTATCGGCTTAATATGCGCCTGGCTTTTTATCTTGAGGGGATTAGGGAAACGATGAGAGGAAGGCAAATTATTGTTTCTCGAGCTCACGAAGGCCTGGTTGAAAGTCTTTTTAGAAGAGAAGTTCCTGAGGTTGCTTCTGGAGCAGTAGAAATCAGAGCCATTGCTAGGGAAGCCGGTTCTCGGACTAAAATTGCTGTTTACTCCACCCAACCGGGAGTGGACCCAGTCGGTTCGGCGGTTGGCCAAAAAGGAGTTCGGGTTCAAGCAGTTATCAATGAGCTTAGTGGTGAGAAAATCGATATTGTTCAATATAGCGATGACCCGGCCAAATTTATTTTGGCTGCTTTGGCGCCAGCAGAAAATCTGGAGGTAAAAGTTGACGAGGAAAAAAAGACCGCTTTGGTTTTGGCTCCTGAAGGCCAGCTTTCGCTAACGATTGGCAAAGGGGGACAGAATGTTCGCTTGGCGATTGAATTAAGCGGCTATAAGATTGGTATCGAAGCTAAAGAGACTGAAGAGACAAAGTCAGCTAAAAAAGAGGATAAAGAAAAGCAAGGCTCAAAGACTAAAAAAACTGCCCCCAAAAAGCCGACAACCAAGAGAAAATCAGCCTAAAGAAAATGGTGACCAACCAAAGGAGGTAAGCAATGGCACTTCAAAAAAAACCGCCAGTCGTGACAATTATGGGCCATGTTGACCATGGCAAAACCAGCCTTCTTGACTTTATCCGTCAGTCAAAACTGGCTGCCAAAGAGGCTGGTGAGATAACCCAAGCAATTGGCGCCTATCAAATCAACTTCAATCGTCAAAAAATCACTTTTATTGATACCCCAGGTCATGCGGCTTTTACCAATATGCGTTCCCGAGGAGCGAGTGTGGCTGATTTGGTAATTTTGGTGGTGGCTGCCAATGACGGAGTAATGCCCCAAACTAAAGAAAGTCTTAAGATAATTGAGAAGGCTCAGGTGCCAATGATTGTCGCTATTAATAAAATTGACCTTGCTCAAGCTTCGGCTGACAAAGTTAAGGCCCAGTTGGCAGAAAACAATGTTATTGTTGAGGATTATGGCGGTAAAGTAGTGGCTGTCCCTGTCTCTGCCAAAACTGGCCAAGGGGTAGATCAGTTGCTGGAGATGATTTTGTTAAGTGTGGAAATGGCTGATCTTCGGGCTGATCCTGAGGGTCGGTTTGAGGCAGAAGTAATTGAGTCAAGAGCGGACAAGTTTTGTGGCCCGCTGGCGACTTTGATTGTCAGAAATGGGACTTTGAGGAAAAAAGATCAAATAATGGCTGATGGTGTAAGAGCAAAAGTGAAGATGTTGCGCAATGAGCGAGGTAAGCCTTTGGAGGCAGCCTATCCAGGAGATCCAGCTCAAGTTCTGGGTTTTGAGGCTTTGCCAGCTGTCGGCGCCGTGGTCGTACGGGCAGAAAAAGAAAAGCCAATCCCCAAGGTAGTAAAAAAAAGAATCTTACTGCCTGCGACCAAAGAGACGAAGCTAAAAATTATTCTTAAAACTGATACGGCTGGCTCGCTTGAGGCAATTTCTGCTTGTTTACCTAAAGAAGTACAAATTGTGGAAAAAGGAGTCGGCGAGGCAACCGAGTCAGATGTTTTGTTAGCCAAAACTTTGAGGGCGGAGGTTTATAGCTTCAATTTACCGCCAAGAGCCAACATTAAAAAATTGGCCCAGACAGAAAGAGTTAAGATTAAAAATTACAATATTATTTATGAGCTTTTGGAAGATCTTGAAGAGCGAATTTTGAAAATTCTTGAGCCGACTATTGATCGAACAGTCTTGGGTAAAGCCGAGATTTTGGAGACTTTTGAAATTAAAGGGGAAAAAATTGCTGGGGCCAGAGTCTTGGAGGGGAAAATTAACAAAAGCGCCCCTGTTTGTTTGCAACGGGGGAACAAAATTTTGGGAGAGACAAAAATTGTTTCTTTAAAACAGGAAAAGCAAGATGTTAACGAAGTTCCAGTCAAAGGAGAGTTTGGAGCGGTTTTTGCTGAAAAAGTTGATTTTCAAAAGGGCGATATGATAATATCATACAGCCTAGAGGAAAAATAATAGTGTCTATGAATAAAAATTATCCCTTAAATGATTTAGGTCAAAGGATCGAAAGTGCCCAAAAAATCTTGGTCCTTTTACCCAAAAATCCCCAGTTTGATCAAGTGGCGGCCGCTCTTTCTTTAATGCTTTCCTTTGAAGCCGCTGGAAAAAGTGTTAGTGCGGTTTGTCCTTCACCAATGACGGTCGAGTTTAATCATTTGGTTGGCGTTAACAAGATTACTGACCAGGCCCAAGGCTCGGACTTAGTAGTTTCTTTTAATTATTCTGCCCAAGATATTGAGCGAGTCAGCTATAATGATGATGGCAATCGGCCCAATGTTGTAATTCAGCCTAAGGTTGGTGCCCCTCCTTTAAACGAGAAGCAAGCCCTTTTTTCTTATGCTGGCCAAAGTGCTGGTTTGATAATTACTATTGGTATTAGAGATAAAAACCAGCTTAGTTTAAGTGGTGTGGAAGCAGGAAGTAATTTTGTCGTTAACCTAGATACTCACCCTAGCAACTCCCAGTTTGGAAATCTTAATATTGTTGATCATCAGAGTGCTTCTGTTAGTGAAGTGGTTTTAGGGATAATTAATGGTTTGGGCTTGAGACTGGAAGCGGATATTGCCCAAAACTTGATTGATGGTATTTGGGCTGGCAGCAAGGGCTTGAGCGATCCTCGCTCTGGCGCCGATACTTATGAAGCGGTGGCAATTTGTTTGCGCAGCGGAGCGCGAAAGCCAGAAAAAAGTTTTCCTGGCAAGCCAGTTTTTTCTCTGGCTCCCAAAAAACCGGCTGAACAACCACAGGAAAAGCCTCAAACTACTACTGAAGAGAAGACCAAGACTGGAACAGACAAACCACCGGCTGACTGGTTTGAGCCCAAAATCTTCAAAGGAACTAGTATTTCCTAAATCTTGTTCTTGGCCCGAAAATTGGGTATAATGGTTAAATAATTGTAAAATAAAGTTATATGGCCCTAGATACAACGGCAAAAAAGAAAGTCATTGATAAATATGCTACTGCCAAAGGCGACACTGGTTCGCCGGAGGTACAAGTGGCCTTGGTTTCAGCTAAAATTGACCGTTTAACTGAGCATCTGAAAATTAATCGGAAAGATGTTCATTCTCGCCGAGGATTGCTTTCAATGGTCTCCAAAAGACGAAGATTATTAAATTATTTAATGAAAAAGGATGAAGAAAGGTATCGAAGGCTGATTAAAGATTTGGGGCTTTCTAAGTAGACTTGTTTCTTCGAAAACAGATGATAAAGACTGTATCCAAAGAGGCGGAGATTGGCGGTAGAACCTTAAGACTACAAGTCGGCGGTTTTGCTCCCCAAGCAAATGCTTCGATTTTAGCCCAATATGGCGAAACCATGGTTTTGGTAACCGCAGTTCGCTCTCCCGCCCGAGAAGACTTGGGCTATTTTCCTCTGAGTGTTGAATATGTAGAGCGACTTTATGCTGGGGGAAGAATTAAAGGATCGCGTTGGGTAAAGCGAGAAGGTCGGCCGAGCGATGAGGCAATTCTTACTGGCCGCTTAGTTGATCGTTCGATCAGACCTCTTTTTCCCAAAGATTATAAAGATGAAGTTCAGGTAGTGATTACTGTCTTGTCTGTTGATTTAGAAAATGATCCTGATGTTCTTTCTGTAATTGCTGCCTCAGCAGCCTTGGCAATTTCTGATATTCCTTGGAATGGACCCTTGGGGGCTGTCAGGGTGGGCCTTAAAGAGGGAGTTCCTTTTGTTAACCCGACAGAGACAGAAAAAGAGTTTTCTGAGCTGGATTTGGTGGTTTTTGCCACCAAAGAGAAAGCGGTAATGATTGAAGGGGCAGGCAATGAGGTGCCTGAACCTCAAGTTTTTGAGGCAATTAAATTTGCCAAAAAGGAAATCCAGAGAGTGATTGGTTTGATAGAAGAACTACAGGCCGAAGTAGGAGTTTCTAAAGTTAAGCTGACCAAAAAGGAAATTAGTTCGCCAATAAAGCAAGAGGCTCAACGGTTTGTCAAAAAGCATTTGGAGGAGGTTTTTGGCAAAAAGAGCAAGGGGCTCGAAAAAGTCCCGGTCGAGGCAATTAAAGAAACTTTTTTGGCTGATTTTACTGAGAGTGAGAAACAAAAAGAAGCCAAGGAAGCTTTCGAATATTTTTGGAAGAAAATTTTTCGGGAAAAGGTCCTGGCTGGCCAGAGAATTGATAGCCGGGCTCTTGATGAAGTGAGACCAATTGAGATTGAGGTTGGAGTTTTGCCCCGCACTCATGGGAGTGCTATCTTTAAACGGGGCTTAACCCAGGTATTGACTGTTACTACTTTAGGGGCTCCTTCTTTACAACAATTAATTGAGAGCGCGACTGGAGAGGAATCTAAGCGCTACATTCATCATTATTCGATGCCTCCTTATTCAGTCGGCGAGACCGGTCGCATCGGTGGTCCTTCCCGAAGAGAAATTGGCCATGGCGCTTTAGCAGAAAAAGCTTTGGAGCCAGTGGTTCCGCCAGAAGAAAAATTTCCTTATACCATTCGGGTGGTTTCTGAAGTCCTTTCTTCCAATGGTTCTACCTCCATGGCTTCGGCTTGCGGCTCTACTCTTTCTTTGATGGATGCCGGTGTACCAATTGGTGATCCGATTTCTGGGGTAGCGATGGGATTGGTAACTGGGGAGGCTCAGGGAGCCAAGGGAGATTTTGCTATTTTGACCGATATTAGCGGTGAGGAAGATTTTAATGGTGATATGGACTTTAAAATTACCGGTAGCCAAAAAGGAATTACTGCTTTGCAGTTGGATGTTAAAATCCCAGGCTTGACTGACGAAATCATTGAGAAGACCTTAAATCAGGCCAAAGAAGCTCGGGATTTCATCCTAGAGAAAATGCTCTCAGTTTTGGACAAACCTCGCCAGAAAATTTCCCGCTATGCTCCCAGGGTAGCGGTTGTTCATGTGGATCCCGACAAAATTGGTGAGATTATTGGTCCGGGGGGACGGACGATTAGAAAATTAATTGAAGATACGGGGGCGGCGATTGAAGTTGAAGATGATGGTTCGGTAAATGTCTCTGGGGTTGATGATACTTCCGTTAATGCCGCCATTACCCGGATTGAGGGTTTAACCCAGGAAGCAAAAGTGGGAGAAATTTATGAAGGTGAGGTTAAAAGAATTCAGCCGTTTGGAGCTTTTGTAGAAATTTTGCCAGGCAAAGAAGGTTTGGTCCATGTTTCCAAAATGGCTCGAGGTTACGTGGAAGACCCGAGTAAAGTTGTTAGTTTGGGTGAAAAAGTACGGGTAAAAGTAATTGAAATTGATGAACGAGGACGGATTAGTCTTTCAATGCTTTTGGATGAAGAAAAAACGGCTCGTCGCCCTCAAGGGTCTTCTCCAAGAAGAGATTTTCGGTCACGGCCTCGATCAGCTAAGACTTCGCCTTCGCGCTACCGCTCCTCAAGATATAGCAGATAAGTTCTGTTTTCTTATGATATCATTGAAAAAGGCGAAAGACTTCGGGGAGAAAATTTATGGACAAAGCGGACTTTTCCGAGGATTTGTTTTTAGAGATAAAAAAGCTTGAAGAAAGACTGACGAGTGTTAGTCTTCCTCCGGATTTGCAAGAAAAAGCCTTGGCCTTAACCGAAAGGCTTAAACTTTCTTTTAAGTATGGTAACTATTCTCGAAATTTAGAGGAGGTTTCCAATTATATTGACTGGATTTGTTCCTTGCCTTGGACAAAAAGGACGGAGGATGTCTTGGATCTTAAATTTGCCCAAAAGATTCTTGATGAAAATCATTATGGTTTGGTAGGGATAAAAAACAGAATTTTGGAGTACTTGGCGGTTTTAAAACTCCAACAAGAAAGAGAAAGAGAAAAAAAAGTTCGGGCGCCTATCCTTTGTTTTGTGGGTTTGGTCGGTACCGGCAAAACCACTCTCGCCTATTCAATTGCCCAAAGCATGGACCGACGTTTTGCTCGAATTCCTTTTGGGGGTTTGGGTGATCCAGGATTTTTACGCGGTCGCTCACGTCAAGAGGTTGGGGCTGAACCTGGCCAGGTAATCAAAGCCTTGCGCTCTGCCGGCAGCAAAAATCCAGTAATTTTACTGGACGAAATTGATCGGGTGGTTGAGGAATCGCGCTCCACCATTATGGGAGTTTTGGTGGAATTGTTGGATCCTGAGCAAAACTCCCGTTTTAATGATTACTTTTTGGATTATCCTTTTGACTTAAGCGAAGTCTTGTTTATTGCCACCGCTAACAATACCACCAATATTTCCACTGCGGTTTTGGATCGGCTGGAGCCAATGCAAATGCCCTCTTATACTGATGAGGAGAAAATTACGATTGGCCAGCGCTATATTTTAACCAAAACCATGAAGGCCATGGGTTTGAGAGCTTCGGATTTGGAAATTGCTGGCCCTGTTTGGCCAAAAATTGTCCGACCCTTGGGATTTGATGCCGGGGTAAGAACTTTAGAGCGCAATATTTCCACTATCTGCCGCAAAGTGGCGAGAATGATAGTCGAAGGGAAAAGAGAGAAAGTAGTAATTACAGAAGAAAATTTAAAGGATTTTGTCAGTACCTGGTAAAGGCTGGAGGTTAAGATAAGAAAATGGATAAGCAAGGAGAATTAGATAAAGTTGCTCAGGAAATTGCTGCTTGTAAAGACTGCCCCCTGGCAAAAACTGCCACTAATCAGGTCCCGGGGAATGGTAATCCTAATGCTGAGATTATACTGATTGGAGAGGCGCCCGGATATTGGGAAGACCAAAAAGGAATTCCTTTTGTCGGTCCGGCTGGCAAACTTTTGGACCAGCTTTTGGCCTCGATTGAGCTTAACCGAGAAAAAGTTTTTACCACCAACATTTTAAAGCATCGGCCGCCGGGAAATCGCGATCCCCTGCCAGAAGAAATTAAAGCTTGTCAACCGTTTTTAGAGCAACAAATTGAAATTATCAAGCCTAAAGTTTTTCTTAGTTTGGGCCGATTTGCGATGTCTAAATTTCTCCCTTATGGTAAGATTAGTCGTGACCACGGCCAGGGAAGAATTATTGACTATCAAGGGAAAAGATATATCTTAATTCCCATGTATCATCCAGCTGCTGCTTTGAGGAGCAAGCAAGTTGATCAGCAGTTGCGAGAAGATTTTTGTCAAATCCCGGCAGAAATTAAAAGGTTGGAAAAGAATTTAACCCTTGACGATAAAAAGCCAAGGAAGTCAGAGCCGGAAAACCAGCAGCTTTCTTTGGTTTAATTAATTAAAAAATAGAAAGGAAGATAAAGAAGATGAAAAAAAACTTAAAAATTATTTCTTTGGGTGGTTTTGGGAAAGTGACCAAAAACATGTTTGTTTATGAAACCCCCCAGGATATTATTATTGTTGATGTTGGGGTAGGGTTTCCTGAAGAAGAGATGTTGGGAGTGGATTTGGTTATTCCTGACATTTCTTATCTCCAAGATAAAAAGCATAAGATCAGAGCCATTTTCCTCTCTCACGGTCATGATGACCATATTGGCGGGCTTCCCTATCTTTTGCCCCAATTAGGAAAGGCTATCCCAATTTATGCTCCCCGTTGGGCCAAAGCCTTGGTTTTAGACAAGCTTTCCGAGTTTGGCATTGTCCCCAATATTGAAGAGGTAAAACAGGGTAGCAAAATAAAGGTAGGTGGCTTTACAGTCGAGTTTGTCCATGTAACTCACTCAATTCCCGATACGATGCATTTGGTTATCCAAACACCGGTAGGCCTTATCTACCATGCGGCAGACTTTAAGTTGGATTTGCGACCGGTAATGGGAGAGCCGACCAATCAAGGGCTAATTCGCTCAATCGGCAAAAAGGGAGTCTTGTGTATGCTTTCTGATTGCCTACGGGCGGAAGTTCCTGGCTTTACTCCACCAGAAGCCCGGCTGGAGGAAGTTTTTGAGGAGGAAATTGCCAAGACTAAGGGTAAGTTTATTGTCACTACCATGTCTTCCAATCTTTCCCGGCTTAAACAAGCCATTGATGTGGCCAGAAGAAATAATCGAAAAGTAGTTGTGGTTGGTCGCTCAGTTGAAAAAAGCATTAAAATTGCCCAAAAGTTAAAGTATATTTCTTATCCCAGGGAGGCTTTTGTCCCCAAAAAGGCAATTAAAAGATATCCTTCTTCATCTTTGGCTCTGTTGGTAGCTGGCAGCCAAGGTCAGCTAGGCTCAGCTTTAGACCGGATGGTGGCCGGAGAAATAAAAGAAATAAAAATTGAACCCAATGATAGGGTAGTTTTTTCCACTGACTATATTCCTGGCAATGAAACAGCCATTTACCGATTAATTGATGATATTTATCGACAAAAAGCCAGCGTTGCTTATGTTGATATTAGAAGTGATATTCATGTTTCTGGCCATGGAGCTCAAGGCGATTTAAGCAAATTAATGGAGATGGTCAGACCCCAGTATTTGGTTCCCATTGGTGGCAACTACCGCCATATGGTCGCCTACAAAAGACTGGCTGAGAAAAGCGGTTTTGGCCCAAACCAAACTCTTATCAAAGATAATGGTGAAATAGTCGAGTTTGATGAGAAAGGCTTAGTCCCCAGCAAAGCTAACATTGAGATTGGTCAAGTAATGGTGGATGCTTTGGGGGTTGGCGATGTCGGTAATGTGGTTTTGCGGGACCGCAAGATTTTATCCGAGGAAGGAATTGTGGTCGCTATTTTACCTTTAAACCAGACGACTTATCAGCTTGATGGTGAGCCGGAGATTGTTTCTCGCGGTTTTGTCTATATTAGAGAAAATATTGAGCTTTTAAAAGAAACCAAAAAAGGAATTCGTGAAGCTTTAAAACCAGCTCGTCGCAGTAAGGGCGATCCTCGGCTGGTCCGCCAAAACGTTCAGGATTTTTTGGAAAAGTTCCTTTTTGCCAAGACTGGCCGAAGGCCAATGGTTTTGGTAGTGATTATTGAAGTCTAATTGCTTTCTTGAGCTTAAGCAGTGTGTTAGAATTCTCCCCATATGGAAATTGTTTTAGCCTCGGGTTCAGCCAGAAAAAGGGAAATTATGGAAAAATCAGGCATTCCCTTTCGAGTGGAAGTGCCTGAAGTGGACGAGTCTTTCTTTGATAACTTGCCTGCTCAGAAAAAAGTTGAAGAAATCGCCCGCGCCAAAGCCATCAAAGCGGCGGAAAAGTTTCCCCAAGATTTAATTATTGCCAGTGCCTCTTTAAGCAAGTTATCGGACAAAATTGTTTTGGGCAAGCCAAAAGACTTAAAAAGAGCTCTAAAAATGGCCATGAAACACTCCGCTAAACAAACTACTTGTTATACAGCCGTTTGTTTGATTCATCCTCAGCAGGGGGAGTTTATGGAAATGGTGGAAACTAAGTTTAAGTTTCAGCCCTTTACTCGAGTGGAGTTAAAGCCTTTAGTTGATGAGCAGTTTTTACAAAGAGCCGGTGCTTTAGGAATAACTGAGGAAACCAGCGGCTATACCTTGGTAGAGTCAATTTCCGGCTCTTATAGTGGTGCTTTCGGTCTACCAATGGAAATTGTGAGAAAGTATTTGAAAAAATGGGAGCTGATTTAACTTTCGACAAAGCTTCTGGTTTTAAGTAAAATTACAGCTAAAGATGTTAGTTGATGAAGTTGAGATTGAAATTAAGGCTGGGCAGGGCGGAAATGGTGTTGTTTCTTTCCGACGGGAAAAGTTTGTCCCTAAAGGTGGGCCGGATGGAGGCGATGGTGGAAATGGTGGAGATGTCTATTTTCGTGGAGTTGAAAACATTACTGCTCTTAATAAATTTCGTTTTAAGAAGAATTTTTCCGCTCAAGATGGAGAGCCTGGTGCTAAGGCAAAGAAAAAAGGGGCTAAAGGTGAAGATTTAGTTTTGACTGTTCCGGCCGGAACAGTGATTAAAGATTTGGGCACTCAAGAAACTTGGGAGATTAGTGAACCTAATAAAGAACTGTTAATCGCCGAAGGTGGTAAGGGTGGTCGGGGCAACTGGCATTTTCGCTCAGCTACTAACCAGACCCCTCGGGAATTTGAATATGGCCTTTATGGTCAAAAAAGAGATTTGCTTTTGGAGTTGCGATTGATTGCTGATATTGGCTTTATTGGTTTCCCCTCGGTGGGCAAATCCAGTCTTCTTAATGAACTAACTGCCGCTTCAGTTAAAACCGCCGAATATCATTTCACCACTCTTGAGCCGAATTTAGGAACCATGGATGGTCTTATTTTAGCTGATATTCCCGGGCTAATTGAAGGCGCCTCAACTGGCAAAGGTCTTGGTTTTAAATTTTTGCGCCATATCAAAAGAACTAAAGCCTTGGTTCATGTGATTGCCGCCGACACCAAAGACTTTTTTTCTGACTATAAAGTTATTCGCCAAGAGCTGGAGAAATATGATCCCGAACTTCTAGAAAAACCAGAAATTATTCTTGTCAATAAATCAGATTTGGTCTCCCTTAAAGAAATTGAAAAAATAAAAAAAAGCCTTAGCTCCACTAAAAGGGAAATTATGGCTAGTTCAATTTATGACTACGATAGCATTCAGAAGCTTCGCAAAAAACTAAAGTCTTTGGTTTAATACGCCTGAGCAAAGAGCCAGAGGAATTTGGCTGGACCCTTAGCTTCTGATATAATCTACTCATGCGTTATTCGAGATTATTTGGCAAAACAGTTAGGAGGGCTCCTAAAGATGCAGTTTTGGCGAGCCATAAACTTCTTTATCGGGCAGGCTATATTCGCGACTTGGTAGCTGGTCGGTATCTATTTACTCCTTTGGGTTTTCAGGTTTTGGAAAAGATTATCAAGATTATTGATGAGGAAATGAAAGCGATTGGCGGTGAGAGAGTGACTACGCCCACTCTTCACCCTCTGGAGCTTTGGCAGGCGACTCATCGGGATGAAGCCTTTGGCGCCGGGCTAATGCGGGTTAAAGACCGGCGGGGAGCGGTTTTTGCTCTGGGGGCGACAGCAGAAGCGGTGATGACAGAATTTGTTAAAAAATTTAAACCTTCTTGGAAAGACTTACCCATTGTCATTTACCAGTTTTCCCAAAAGTTTCGTGATGAACTGCGAGCGCGTGGTGGTTTGGTTCGAGTTAGAGAATTTATTATGAAAGATTCTTACTCTTTTGCCGCTGATGAAGAGAGTTTTATGAAGACTTATTGGGATCACTATCATGCTTACGAGCGGATTGCCGAAAAGCTGGGGATTAAAAAAGTAGTTTCCGTGGAGGCTGATCCCGGTGCCTTGGGCGGGGACTTTTGCCATGAGTTTATTTTCCCCAGCCCATATGGAGAAGATACGATTTTTACTTGTCAGTGTGGATACCGGGCTAATCGTGAGCGGGCGACTTTCTTTAAGGAAGATTTAAATCCAGGGGAAAAGGAAGAACCACTTAGGCAAGTGGCTGCCAAGCGGGGCAACACTATGGAAGATGGGGTAAAGCTACACGAAAAACCGCTCTGGCAGCAAATTAAAGATGTGGTGTTTGTAGATGAGAAAGGCCGCTTTATTTTGGCGGTTATTAGAGGGGATCTGAATGTTAATGAAATAAAGCTAATGAATTTGACCGATTCCCACCAGTTGCGAGTTGCCGAGGATGAGGAAATTCGGGAAAAACTTGGTTCTGAGCCGGGATTTATTTCTCCAGTCGGCATTAAAGATAACTTGGCAGCGGGAGTGGAATTTGTCTTGGTAGCGGATGAATCGCTGAAATCAATTAAAAACGCTTATGGCGGCGCCAACAAGAAAGATCGCGATTTAGTGAACATTAACTTTGCTCGGGATTATCAGCCAGATTTAGTCGGCGATATTGCCGAAGCCAAAAAAGGCTTTTTGTGCAGCACTTGTAAAAAGGACCAGCTTAAAGAAGTTCGGGGCATTGAATTTGGCCATGTCTTTAAGTACGACGACTTTTATTCAAAGGCGATGAAGGCGACTTTTGTCGATAAAGACGGCCAGGAAAAGTTTTTGTTGATGGGCGCTTATGGCATTGGCATTGAGCGGGCGATGGCCATTATTGTTGAAGGCCACCACGACGAGAAGGGAATTATTTGGCCAAAGTCAGTGGCTCCCTTTGATGTTCATTTGATTGAGCTTAACGGCCAGCGGGCAGAAAAAGTTTATGAAAGGCTTAAAGGGAACGGGATTGAAGTTTTATATGACGATCGGGAAGATGTTTCCGCCGGCGTAAAGTTTGCCGATGCCGATTTGATTGGAATTCCTATCCGGTTGGTTGTTTCTATTAAAACCAAGAACAAGATAGAATTTAAAAAAAGAGAAGAGGCAAAAAGCGAACTATTGACCTTTAAAGAGGCTATTGCTAAAATTGCTACTGAGTTATAAATTTAAATGGAGAATTTGGAAAGCCCGCCTGTAACCGTAAAAGAGGGAGTTAAGGTCCCTTTGTTTGGAACTGTTGTTTTAGTCCTTGTTTTCTCCGCTTTAAGCACATTTTTGGCTTTTAAGCTGCTAGGAAATAAAACTGCCACTACCAGTTCGCCTGTGGCGGGACTGCCTGATATTTCCAGCTCGCCTGAGCGATGTCAAACATTAAAGTTTAGCCCCCTGCCTGAGAGTAAATTTAAAAGTTATCCTCAAGTTCAGACTGAGACGGACAAAGCCTTGGTGCTATTGCCTCTTGAGAAAGGCCCGGGTAGAGAGGCAGTAGAGGTAGACACTGGAGTGAGGTTTGGGGGGGGAGAGCTTTTTTATGGCTCTTCC
>Ga0307376_10004148_pt1 | contig 13327 bp, 13 predicted proteins | sample TR2MG_FD_202536 | JGI IMG/M metagenome (GOLD analysis project Ga0307376, IMG submission 202536) | Soil microbial communities from Risofladan, Vaasa, Finland - TR-2 | ecosystem: Environmental > Terrestrial > Soil > Coastal area > Acid sulfate soil | place: Finland: Risofladan, Vaasa | collected...
AAGTCATCCCCGGTTGCAGGATTCCTGCCTTTCCGTTCCCTTTTTTCCTTTACACAGAACTTGCCGAAATTAGAGATCAGAACGTCCTCACCGGATACCAGTGTGTTCTTGATGATCTCTATAAGAGTTTCGACAATTTCTGTGGATTTGTTCTTGGGCAAACCGATTTGATTGTGGACCGATTCTACGATCTCAACTTTTGTGAGTGTCATGGGGGGAGGCTCCTTTGTGTTTACATAATCCAAGATAAAATTGCACTTCCAAGTACCAACGAAAAAATGCCAAACAACCTGTATGTTTGATCTGATACTGAATTAAGATACCAATCAATGAGTTCATCATACAAGTTTTTAGGAATTAAAAAGATAACACCACCTTCAATGATCGCCATTAACCCAATTAATCTTATAAGCCACGACTGACGACTTGCAGTTGCAGAAATCAAAAGCAGGATACCCATTATTATTTCAAAGGCGGAGATAAATTTTCGATCAATCTCGTTGAATATACTTTTCACAAATTTTCTGGTTTCATCGGTATAAATAATCGTGCAACATCCCATTGCAATACAAAAAAAGCTGATTACATAGAGAAACCCTTTCATAATTGACTCCTTGCAGGTCTAAAGGTTGTTGTGGTAAGACATTATTTAACGAAGGGATTTCTATTTTCCCAAATATCACAGCATTTGTCAATATTTGTTTTGATACACTATCCTGTTTTTCTTGAATATTCTTGACAAGCTCATGATATTGTGAAATGGCGGGCGTGTTTCACATTCGCAACTCTTTTCTCAACTTGTATCCTCGATCTGATTTTATCTGCTGTTGATCCGGCCTGATTTAGGATGCATTATCCGGAATGCCCCTTGTTTAATCACGATACTTGTAGAGAGTTTCATAACCGAAAAGTCTGTGCAATGGTACGAAAAAATAACACGTGTATAGAAGCCATTTCAAAACCTTCCGGTGAGTGATTTTTGAGTCGTCATGTCAAAGGTATGAAAAATCGTTGCGGAATGAAATCAATATCTTTTTTCAGATGCGATGATATTGATCATTGGAGGAGTCAGAATGTATATCGCCCAAACAGACAGCTGGTATCTTGAAAGAATAACGGTATTGATCGCCGGCATCGTTATCCTATTAACTGTTATCTTTGCATGGATTCATAGCCCTTACTGGCTGATCTTGACATTCATCGTCGGCATCAACGAAATTATGTTTGCACTGATCGGCGTTTGTTTAACCTCAAACATTCTATACGTATTGGGTGCAAAACCGAGATTGAAGAAATAGGTTCTTCTCCAATTTTGTTGGAGAAGAGGGGCCAGGATTCAAGGGGTCAAGGGTTCAAGCGTTTATTCTCCAACGATACATATTCTGACAAGTTGTATCGTATTACGTCTTCGATACTATAGGATTTGGCATTCCAAGGGGGTTGATCCGGCCCATTTTATTCTTATCTTAATTACATTGGTCGAAACTCAACTGTCACTGTCACAGGAGTGTACCCATGCCATTTGTTGAACTGCCCGGCATAACGGGAAAAGTTTTCGTTCCCGAAGTACAGCAGGAAGGCCCCAAAAAGCATCCGTGCAAGGATTGCTATTTCTGCCGGATTTGCAGTGACGATCGGTGCAGATTGTGTATTGGCCCCAAGAACTGCAAAACCCGGAAATCTTCCGGGAAGTAAACAATCCTCGCCTGAATAGACGGAATTATTTTCAACAACGTCTTCCTCGATGTATATCCAAACAGCAAAACTGTGATAAGATCGCAAAGCGATTTTATTCATGGAAAAAGCCTTGTCAAAATTTCTGAGTTGGTGTATTTTTCCAGCAATACATTTCGCCCCCGTAGCTCAGTGGATAGAGCAATGGATTCCTAAGCTAATTTTAGCAAAATCATTAAGTAGTGTAATTTTAACGGGTTGATTTGATTGTAAAAATTTTTTGAGTTTTTGGTTCTGTTTGGAAACATTCTGAAAAATTTGACCTTGACGGGCACATTTTGGGCACAATTTAGGCACAGGAAAAATCCTGTGCCTTTTTATTTTTCTGCATTCAAATGTAATGCGTTCTGATTGTCGGGCTGCACCCTATTCTTATGTGATTGGGTTTTTTATACGATTCCGGTCTAACAGTCGTATATCAATTCAAACAACTTTTTCGAATCAAGCAATGGCTTTTGCAATACTTTCTTTATTAGCTCCCATGACCAGCAGCGATTTGACAAGAAGGTCCACAGACACAGTTGGATCTCCTCTTTCCATTTTGGCAACTCTTGACTGACTGGATTTCAGCATCTTTGCCAACTGTGCTTGTGTCAATTTGCTTTTTTTTCGCCGTTCTGCCAGAGCTTGGCTGAGTGACAGCTTAAGTTCAATGTATTGCAATTCTTCCTTGCTCAGACCCAAAAATTCATCTACAGATCCGACTTTATAACCTTTAGATTCTAAGATTTCCTTTTTCTTTTTATTCATTTTTCTTTTTTACCTTTTTTGACATCTGTTTCATAACGTTTGATTCTCTGTTTGCAAACATCAATAATCGATTTTGCGGTTTTGTTTGTCTTCTTTTCAAAAATCTCCAGGATTAATATCGCGTCGGCGAATATTCGGTAGATTATTCGCCACGTCAGATTCTTATCGTTTATTCTCAATTCATAACACTGTGTCCCTATGGACGGCATTGGGCGTGACTGCGGCAGTGATACCTTTATGCCTTTTTGGATTTGCCGCAACAAATATCCCGCTTCTATTCGAGCGTTTTCGGTAAAGGGGGGCGTCGTAATCTCACCATGCATCCATACAAGCGGTTTGTCTTTTGGACTCATATGGCAACAATATGTCATATCTGACATATTGTCAACACATTTATTTTAACAGTGTCTTCTTTATCTTTGATAAATGAAATGACAATTGATTAAAAACGCAAAAAATAATAAAAGTTATAATAATTGATTTCTAAGGGAAATATATTAGAGGCCGTTTTGAAAAATCAAAAAGTAATCAATGGGCAAATCAAGGCCGCAGTACGGGAATTAGCTGCTATTGATGCAAAAAGAGCGGCACTGCAAGACAGGATTAAACAGCTTCAAGGCCTGAAACAATCAATTGCCGAGGAGCAGCTCCCGTTTAATCGGCGACCTGAAATAAACTTGACAAACGAGTCAGACGAGAAACAAAAAATTGCTATTTTTCGGTCCCTTTTTCGAGGGCGGGAAGATGTTTTTCCAAGGCGTTTCGAAAGTAAGCGCACTGGCAAAAGCGGTTACCAGCCGGTATGCCGTAATGAGTGGATCAGGCCTTTTTGTCAAAAACCCAAGATTAAATGTGGTGAGTGTGAAAAACGAGATTTCACACCGATTACTGATGATGTCATTCGGAAGCACCTTGTCGGCGTCGACCCAACTGATAGATATCAGAGAGAATACGTCATAGGTGTGTATCCAATGCTTCTTAATGAAACCTGCTGGTTTCTTGTGGTGGATTTTGACAAAGAGGCATGGATGGAAGATTCCAGAGCTTACCTGAAAACATGCTTGGCTACCAATGTCCCAGCTGTCTTAGAACGCTCAAGATCGGGTAATGGCGGGCACATCTGGATATTTTTTTCTGAATCGATACCGGCAAAACTCGCCCGTCAACTGGGCGCTTTCATGATGACACAGGCAATGGAAGCTCGGCCCGAAATGGGGTTCGACTCCTACGATAGATTTTTTCCCAGTCAGGATACACTTCCGAAAGGGGGTTTCGGAAACCTGATCGCACTTCCACTACAGAAAAAACCTAGAGAAAAAGGAAATAGTCTTTTTGTAGATGAAAACTTCAATCCTTATCCTGACCAATGGGATTTCTTGTCTACGGTTAGACGGATGAACCTCGCACAAGTTCAGTCTATCGTTGATAAAGCTGCCTATCAAGGTGGGGTTCTTGGTGTAAGGTTTTTTAGCAGCGATGAGGACGAGATCTCACCATGGCTTTACAGTCCATCCGGCAGAAATCCTGAAAGCAAGATCACCGGACCTTTACCCAATCAAATTGAATTGGTGCTTAGTAATCAAATTTACATAAGCAAAGAAAACCTGCCACCATCCCTAAAAAACAGACTGATCCGTTTAGCGGCTTTCCAAAACCCAGAGTTTTATAAAGCACAGGCAATGCGGTTTCCGACATATGATAAACCTCGGATTGTTCATTGCTGTGAGGACTTCTACCAACACATAGGTTTGCCAAGAGGATGTCTCGAAGATGTCGTTGATTTGCTTGAATCACATGGGATACAAATTAAAATAAGGGATGAACGGTTAGATGGATTTCGTCTAAAAGTTCATTTTAGAGGAGAGTTAAGACAGGATCAAAAGAAAGCGGTTAAGGCTGTTTTAGCCTACGAAATCGGCGTGTTATCCGCTGCCACAGCTTTCGGGAAAACCGTGGTTGCAGCATATCTAATCGCTAAGAGATCTGTAAACACTTTAGTGCTTGTTCACCGAAAACAGTTGCTTGATCAGTGGATTGAACGTTTGAAAACCTTTCTCGATATCTCCGACGACGCAATTGGTCAAATCGGTGGGGGAAAACGTAAGCCAACAGGTTTGATTGACGTCGCCATGATCCAGAGCTTGAGCAGAAAAGGCGTTGTTGATGATATTGTCGCTGAATACGGGCACCTGGTTGTGGATGAATGCCATCATGTTTCGGCTCGAAGTTTTGAAATTGTTGCTCGCCAAAGTAAAGCCAAATTTGTCACTGGCCTTTCAGCGACAGTCATCCGTAAAGATGGACATCACCCAATAATTTTTATGAATTGTGGACCTGTTCGTTATAAAGTTGATGACAAGAAGCAGGCTGAAAAAAGACCATTTGCGCACAAGGTGATCGTCAGAAAAACCAACTTTCAGATTCCACCAACTCTTGATGCGTCAGGACATACCGCCATTCACAAGATATATGAGTCTCTGATGGAAAATATAGAACGCAACCAGATGATTGTTAATGACATATTGCAAGCGGTTTCCAACGGGCGGGTCCCATTAATTCTGACCGAACGCAAGAGACATTTAGAAAAGCTGAAAAACCTTCTTGAAGATAAAATCCGTAACGTAATTATTATGAAAGGTGGTATGGGGAAGAAGCAGAGAAGGGAGGCCTTAAATGCAATAGAAAATATTTCTGATGGTGAGGAAAAAATTATTCTTGCGACCGGTCGTTATCTTGGAGAAGGATTCGACGAGAAGCGACTTGATACGCTGTTTCTGACACTACCGATTTCTTGGCGGGGAACCCTTTCTCAGTATGCGGGCCGGCTACATAGAACTCATAGGATGAAAAATGAAGTGGTGATTTACGACTATGCGGATCTTGAAGTTCCAATGCTGTCCAGGATGTATGAGAGAAGGGTAAGAGGGTATCAAGCAATAGGATACAGAATTGTAAAATAATGAAGAAAAGACATGTGAAAAACGATTATGAAACACCGCCCAGTGAATACTAAGCTGTTGACTGAAAAAGGTTTTCGAGGAGCAGAAAATAACAAAAAGATTATTATCATTATAATGAATAGAAAAAAACTTTGGAAGTATTAAACTAAATATTTACAAAATATCTTTTTTGTGAAAAACATTTATCAAAACTTTAGCAAAGCAATGGATTAATTGTAAATTGCTCCACTTATCTATACTTATAATTACTTAATATCATTACAAATTGCCCCCGTAGCTCAGTGGATAGAGCAATGGATTCCTAATCCATGTGCCGCAAGTTCGATTCTTGCCGGGGGCACCAGCAATATCAAGGAATTGGCCATTTAAGGTTAAACGTCAGCGAACCGGTTTGATCTTGAGGCGCTATGGCCTTAAATTTTCATTCCTTTGAACAGCGCTATGTCTCCTTCACTTTCCTGAGCAGGCCCGCAAGCGTGGCCACATGGCGCTTCTCTTCCCTGATGATCTCATCGATCTTCTCTTGGCCGTATTTGGGCGGTACCATGTCCTTGACTCCCAGGTAGAACAGGATCGAGTCCTTTTCGAGTCCCAGGGCGATTCTAAGGATATCCTCGAGGGTTTCATTGCCGGTGAGCGCATCTGCCACCGTCGGACTGCCTTCGCCCCCGAGGGTGTCGGCCATGGCGGCGAGATATTGGGACGCCTCGTTATACGGATCGAACACCGTCCCCCCCTTGTCCGCTTCGGTCAACGTTTTGCGCATCTCGTCAAATGTTTTCTGATGCTGATCTTCCATGGCGGCCAGACCTTCTAGAAACTTTTTGTTTTCGGCATCGGACTGCATGCCCGCAGCCTTCCGATAAAAGGCGGCGCCGTTGCGCTCGATGCGAATCGCCATTTCAAAAACTTCATCTGAGTTAAACATTATGGCCATTTTATTTCCTCCTTTTTCACACCCCTTTCCGGGCGGTATCCTCGAGTGCTGTGAAGCCTCACAGGGGTATCTGTCATTGATGATATGCTTTAAGCCATTTTACAACCTTCATCATTCGATGGTTACAATCCCCAGAAAACCGTCCACCGTCACCCGATCGCCAGTATGGATTCGGCGAGTGGCATCCGCATCTCCGTAACGTTTTGAAAGCGGTCCACCAAGATATACCGTTCAACCTCCATCGCCATCATTGCAGTCGAGGGTGATGTTACAAACGTCTTCAAATACGGATGTCGGGAAAGATATAATTTCGTGACGTCTTCCTGTTCCCCACCCGTAATCTCGACAATGCCCCCCGTGGCAGTGACCGCCATGGCACGGTGAAAGTCCTCCACTTCATTCGACCGATTGTCGATGAGCATGCCGGCGCGCGGATCCGCTTTCAGATTGGCGTATTTGCGCGTCGTCCGCGGCGTGGTGAAAAAGAGTCGAAACATGTCTTGTGAACAGACAAACGCAACCAGGTTGGCATAGGGTCCATCCGGGCTTTGCGTCGAGAGTACCGCAAGACGTTGGGTTGTCAAAAGGGTTTCGATTTTTTTAGAAACCGGTTCGGTGAATGGCATGATGGATGTTCTCCCTTTTCCGAATGTGTCTCTTTACGTTATGGAAATATTGACAGGTGTTGCATTTCCGCATGAGACATGGGTGGCCGCATATCCTTTTTTATCAAAAATCGGGTGTTTTTACCCAGGGCGACGGTAAAACTTGAACACTTAGAGGGAAGCGGCACCGGAAGATATAATCCCTTTACACTTTGATCCTTTTTGGTTATCGTGTCTACAGAAAAATATTGCCCAAGCTCCAACGTAAACGGCGGGACAAAAAGTGAGGACAAATCACCTTCAGCGTCTGAAGCCTTAAAAGTTGCCGACACCCAATGATCTACCCGGATATTCCCGGTATCCTGTCGTAAAAATCAAGCGAACACGATCCGTGTCAGATTTGAGCTCATTTTAAAAGAAACCCATGGGGTCCGAATCACAACAGCTTTTTAAAAATGAATCGATCGGAGATTCGAATAAATTTGTTATCATTTTTTTAAAAATAATGTAATATTTTTTTGGATCATCTCCAAAAGAGTTGATGGTTTTGAAATCCTTTCAAACAGCAAATTGGGAGAAAAACCAATTTTAATTTTAAACTTAAGGTGAAACATGAAAAGTATAAAATCAAAATTGATACTCTTTATTGGAATAATTGTCATAATATTCTCATCCATATTGCTTCAACGCACCTATAGCGTGACCACTTCGAATATTGAGGATTTAGTAAAACAGCAGCTGAGCCTAGCGCTGCATTTTGATCTTGCCATCCGTGAATATGTGGCTGAAAAGGTTCGTCCACTGATGTTCAATCTGATCTCCAAAGAAGTGTTCATTCCGGAAACCATGTCCACCAGCTTTGTCGCCCGGAACATATTTGAAAAGGTCCGCGAAAATTTCCCGGATTACATCATCAAATTTTCGTCCGGCAACCCGAGAAATCCCGTGAACCAAGCAGGTCCTGAGGAACTTAATATGATTAAGTATTTCAACAATAATCCTCTGGATAAGGTTTGGACCGGTGAGATTAACATGGGCGGTAAGCGATACCTTGCACAGTTCAGCGCAATGCGAATGGAAAAACCCTGTCTTCGCTGCCATGGTAATCCTGCAGATGCGCCATATGAATTGATAAAAAGGTATGGTCCCGATGCATCGTTTTATCGTCCTCTCGGAGAAGTGGTCGGTCTGGATACCATCGCCATCCCCAGCGAAAAGGTTAGAAAAAAATTATGGGAGGAGAAAGTCAGAAATATTGGATTTTTGGGGATCCTAATCCTTTTGCTTTGTGCATCCCTGATATTTATTTTCAAATTCGTAATCACGGATCGTTTAAGTAAAATTACCGATCATTTTTTACACACCGAAAAGCAAGGCGACGATGTGAGGATCGGATCCATCGAGATGAAAGGCCAGGATGAGATTGCTGTTCTGAAAGAAAGTTTTAATAAATTGGCCCACAGGCTTAACGATTCTTACACCAAACTCAAGATGGAAGTCGAGGAGCGAAAGCAAGCCCAAGCAGCGCTGCGGGAGAGTGAGGAAAAATATCGAACATTATTCGACATGGAATCGGATGCACTGGCGTTAATGGATATAGAGACCGGGGATATCTTAGATGTCAATAAAGCGTTTATCAATCTTTATGGATTCCGCAAGGAAGAAATACTGTGCATGAAAAACACAGATTTTTCGGCAGAGCCCGATAAGACCCACAAAGCCGTACAAGACCATGAGATATATATTCCCATAAGATATCATAAAAAAAAGGACGGCACCGTTTTCCCCACAGAAATTTCTGCCAGTATTTTCGAGTACCAAGGAAGAGAGGTTCTTATCGGTGCAGTAAGGGACATAACGGAACGAAAGCACGCAGAAGAACAAATAAAAACATCCCTCAGAGAAAAAGAAATACTTTTAAGCGAAATACACCATCGCGTAAAAAATAATTTCGAAATTGTATCCAGCCTCCTGGATATGAGCAGCCTGCGCACGGACAGTCAGGAGACACAAAATCTTTTGATTAATGCACGGGCCAGGATTCATTCCATGTCCCTGATCCATTCCCAGCTTTATCAAAACAATAGATTTGATCGGATTGACATGGAAAGACACCTAAGAGAACTGTCACACCATCTTCTGTATGTCTATGGAAGTGGAAAAAAAATTGACTTGATCATAGGGCCTTCCAAAGTGTATCTTTCTGTAAGCCAGGCGATTCCCTGTGCTCTGGTGTTGAATGAACTCATTTCCAATGCCTTCAAGCATGCTTTCAGAGAAAAGAAACAGGGAACGGTTCGAGTCTCCATATCCACCCCGGACCCTACAACGGTTCTTATTAAAGTCAGGGATGATGGTGATGGAATCCCTGAGGGGACGGATAGTTACCGCCAGACCGGTCTTGGGTTAAAAATGGCCAGGCATTTGGTTTCCGGCCAACTGAAGGGTCAGATGCGTGTCAAGAATGATAGCGGAACTGAGATTTCCATACAGTTCAAGCGATCGAATGATGGGGAAAAACATGAATAAAATAATGGTGGTAGAAGACGAAGCTGTCATCGCCATACGGCTTCAAGAACGACTGACGGCTATGGGATACCATGTCATCGCCATATCTTACTCCGGTGAAGAGGCTATGGCGCAAGCCCGGCGTCTCCGTCCCGATCTAATCCTTATGGATATTATGATCCCGGGAAAAATGGATGGTGTCGCTGTGGCAAAATCGGTTAAAAAAGAGCTGGACATTCCGGTAATCTTTCTAACAGCCTTTTCAGAAGATAAAATTATAGACAGCGCCAAACAGGCCGAGCCTTACGGCTACATTGTCAAGCCGTTTCAAGACCGTGAACTCAAGGCTTGCGTCGAAATTGCCCTTTACAAAAAGGAGATGGAAAAAGCGCTCAAGGAGCGGGAAGAAAATTTTAGGACCTTGGCTGAGAATGCCAATGACGGTATATTGATCGCCGTGGGAAAAGATGAGTATGTCTTTGGGAACCGACGCGCCGCTGAGATAACGGGGTATGGCGTGTCTGAACTGCTTAAAACGACCATCCAAGATATAGCACATCCGGATGACCTTGAGAAAATTAAAGAAACGTATCGACACATATGGGCGGGAAAGCCATTTCAAAGACAGTGTGAAATAACGATCATCCGTAAAGATGGGAATAAAGTGCCCGTAGAGATGACGAGCGCCAGGTCCATATGGGACGGGCAGCCTGCCGCCATTGTCATCTTCAGGGATATCACCGAACGCGTTAGGGCCGAGCAAGCGCTCCAGGAAGCGCACCATGAACTTGAACTTCGGGTGAAGGAAAGAACCAGAGATCTGCAAATCAAGACCAAAAGTCTTGAAGAAATGAATATCGCAATGAAAGTTTTGTTAAAGAAAAGGGAAGAGGATAAGACAGAATTAGAAAATAATGTGCTAACCAACGTTAAAGAACTGGTTATGCCATTTGTCGATAAATTCAGAGAAACTCAATTGGACGGTCAACAAAAAACATTGTTGAGTATTATCGAATCGAATCTAAACGAAGTCATCTCCCCGTTTACCCGAAGATTGTCCCTGGAATATTTAAACCTGACCCCCACGGAAATAAAGATAGCGAATATGACAAAGCATGGCAACACCAGCAAAAATATAGCAAAAGTCATGAATATATCCCCAAGAACTGTTGACACCCACAAAAAAAATATACGAAGGAAGATCGGTCTGGAGGGCAAGAGAGCAAATCTCAGGTCTTATCTGCTGTCCCTCCATTAAACGCTCGTTTAAGAGGGGGCAGAGAGCAAAGGGCATGGGGCAGAGAGCCGTGGGCAGAGGGCATAGAGCAGAAGCCAGAGAGCAGAAGTCAGAGGTCAGAAGTCAGAGGTCAGAGGACGAAGGACGAAGGGAAAGGGATAAGGAATACGCTTGATCCAAGGCGCTGATAAAGTCTTTAGAAAACAAACCCTTGAATCCTGGACCCCTGGGATCCTTGGACCCTCTATTTTAGAACCGCATCCCCGGGTGGAACCCGCCAAAGATTATCCTTAAAATTCCCAACAGTATGGATCCGACGACCGTTAAGATAATCAGTGCCGGAATCGTGGCAACGGCCCATTTCACCATAAAAACAACCATGGATGAAAACGACATTCGTATGTCTGTAACAACGATTTCATTGATTTCTCTCGATCCCATAAAGTTATCCTCGTAAAAATTGTAAGCTCCGATACGATGCGCCGATCGGTCAGTTCACAAAAAAAGTCTCGCCATGCCGGATGTCGACGAGACGGTCCAGCAGACCTTCTTTCTTTAATTCCTTTTTAATATCCACAGGCGGGAAATGCACCGGCTCGTCCCCCAGACGAAAGGTCCCCCAGTGAACGATCATCAATTTTCGGGCATCGAGTTCTTTAAACGCTTGAACAGTTTCCCGGGGATTCATATGGCTGGAGGCCATTAACCACCGGGGCTCATAGGCACCTAAATTGATAATGGCAAGATCGATGTCAAAATCCCGGCCGATCTCTGTGAATCCGTCAAAGTACCCCGAATCTCCGGTGACGTAAATGGTGCGGCCGGCGGAAGTTTCGATGATGTATCCGCCCCAAAGGGACCGGTTGGGACCTCGTACCGGGTTTCGCATGGTCCAGTGATTGCCGGGCAAAAATGTTATGGAACGATCGCCGTCGCGGTATATATCGTACCAGTCCAGCCGGGTTCGATTCATCATGCCTAAATCTTTGAACACGCTGTCATGCCCCAGGGGGCTGATCACATGGGTATTTTTCTCCAGGGTCGCCAATGAGGGCTTGTCCAGGTGGTCGTAGTGCCCGTGAGTGATCAGAACGTGATCCGGTACCGGGATCTGGCGGAGGTTGAATGCAAGCGGCGAAAAATCCTCGATAAACCAGTAAATATCCGAAAACACGGGATCCACAAGAAGATACCTGTCCACGTCCTTGATCAAAACGCTGGCATGTTTCAGAAACGTGACGGATGCCCCTTGATGGGCCCGGACCGGTTCCCAGTCGATGGCGATCGGCCGGGTGGGCTGATCTTTGAGATTGGGGCGAAAACTGTTTTGGCTGAGTTTCCATTTCAGAATCTTAAAAAATCTTCCCTTCTGGGAAACGCCGATTGGATTGATAAAGACATCACGGCCGTGATGTTCCTTTCCCAGGGCGATGTCCCTTAGGCTTCGGCCGTTCAAGGGCCGATAATGCAGTGTTCTACCGTCCATTTCCCCAAAAGCCGCCAGCAACGCCCGAGGGTCGGCAAAACGCATCAGTAGCATCGCTTGTGCGCTGAGAAACATTTTTTGTATAAAAGCTCTGCGTTTCATGGGTCATTTTTCATGGGTCATTGGTCATTGGTCATTGGTCAGAAAACCCATTTTATCTCAATTTTATATTCCGATTGTGGTTCGGCAGAATCAGAGAAAGAGGATATTTTCTCCAAAATGTAAGCACGATCAAGACACATGCAATACCCGACAGGAATCCAGAACCGGTCAAATGGTCAAATGGTTAAATCGTTGGGAGCGTTACGATCGTTTTGATCGTTAGGAGCGTTGAGATCGTCCTCGAACCAACGAACAGGGGGTTTTGAAACGGCTGTCGATCATTGCGGTTCGGGCTGGGGTTGGAGACTTTCTTTGGCATCTTCTTGCACAGCGGTTTCCTTTGCTTTCACTGCGGCTTCATACGCTTCAATATCTTGACGTAATTTCTCCTTTCCCGCATTGTATTTCATCACCCGTTGATTAAAATCATCCGTCTTTTTATTGAATTTTTTGGTTTTGCTGCCGCGTAACGTTCCGCCACGAGCGATTCTGTTAATCTCTTCTTCTTGTTTCTTTATGACCGCCCACTCCACCTCCAGCGCCTGTATTCGCGCCTCGAGCCGTTCTCTTATTCCGGTCATGTTCTCCTGGGTTTGTTTAATTTGTTCGTCGGCAACCGGGGACGTTTGAGCGATGAACCCCCTTATCCGTGGGTCACGGTCACCGCCGCCGGCAATAAAGGTATCGAGCGTGTAGCGATGATTGTCCCCCATGCCAGGGTTTGAACGTGCCAGGATGGATGAAGCACCGAAGGGTTCAGAATACGGCTGAGCATCGACGCTCGTTGCCGGGAACACCGAAATGATAAAGACCACAAGCAGTCCGCTTCTAAAAAGCATATTCCCCTCTCTTCAACAAGTTCGCTTCGCCCCCCTGCCATTGCAAGCTCGCCCGCCAGCCAAGCCCGCCCGGCATTCGCCTGAGGCGAAGCCCATGGCGGACGGGCAAGGCGAGGCGGCCTGGGGCACGAGCGGGCAGGTCACGATTGGAATGATGGAACACAGGATG
>Ga0307376_10004149_pt1 | contig 13325 bp, 13 predicted proteins | sample TR2MG_FD_202536 | JGI IMG/M metagenome (GOLD analysis project Ga0307376, IMG submission 202536) | Soil microbial communities from Risofladan, Vaasa, Finland - TR-2 | ecosystem: Environmental > Terrestrial > Soil > Coastal area > Acid sulfate soil | place: Finland: Risofladan, Vaasa | collected...
CGCCAATTCAATGTTGACGTTTCCTTCGACATCGACTTCGGTGTCCGCATTGACTATCCAGTCGTGCTCGTCCAAGAGCCCGGCACTGAGTAAACCTGACACTGCATTTATTGCAAGAACATCCAAAATGGACATGTGTAAATTGCTTGACTTTAATTAAACAAAACGACCATACACAGAATTCAGCAATGAGCGACACTGGCCGCAGAATCTTCGTATCCAGGCGCTATGGAAAAATAAATTGGGCTGTGGACTACATCACAGAGTTTCTCCGTCAAAATCCTGACCAGCGGGTCTGTGTGATGGGGGCATCGGCGAATCTGAGAGCTCTCCTTCCCATCGAACTGCAAAGCAAAGTCCTCTGTCAAGAGCACCCACCTCGCAGTTGCCCACGCTGTGCTGAGCCCCTGACGCAACATGGATACTGCCCTGCGTGTGAGTTCTTTGAATTGGACATCGGCAGCAGTGCACACCCAATTGCACTAGTCGCAACCCAGCTCATTGAAGACCCCACATCCAACATTCCACACTACGAAGACAAAAAGGAACAAGACCAATTCTTGACGGAGATTTTCACACGCCTCGGTGCGATAGGCGCGAAGGCACAACGCGAGGGAGAGCGAGAACTTGGCTGGGCTATCGGCGCTGCGCGAGATAGAATCAGAGCAGAGGCCAAGCTCCTGTTGAAGTAAAGTATTGCAATTATTGCTGCAATGCGGAACAAGATGCGAACTGATGAAGCATCACGCCGGTGAGCGTGGAGTTCTTACACAGAGCACCTAGCCGTTTATTCAAGTACGCTTCGGAGCAGAAAAGTGCGTTTCCCGTGTAAACGAGAAATCTCCCTTCAATGAGCTGTTTGCCACACGTGTTCCGTCCCGGGATTTTGCCCTGGCAAACGTGGTACTGGGACTGACAGTTGGTGCTGCAATAAGCGCCTCCATTGTCCCAGCACACGGGATTCAACCAACGGTCTAAATTAAAGCACCCTTTGCACTGCTGGCATTCATACGTTCTTCTGACCATTGTGTTAAAATTTGCAACGGCTTGACAACTGTGTGGGAAAAATACTCTATAAGCCGGGCCGTTGGTGTACGCCCTCCGGTTTGTTCATTTTTAGCATCGAGGCGAGTGTTTGTTGGTCATGCTGTCCACTGATTCAGCAAAGTTTGCATGATAAAGGCAACCGAACCCCGGTGACAGCGAACTTCGACGTCCACTGACTGCTGATGGCTACCTCTCTATATTGTTGCGCGTTCCTAGGTCTGTGCCCAGACACCCAAAGGGTACTCCTATAAAAAAATAAGCGACAAAAAAATAATTGAAAAAATTCTGCATTTTTTACAGGTATCACCAATGGTCTTCGTTCTTTGCAAGCACTTTCAGTGATCAGTCTACACATCATCGTAGACCGTGATCACGGTCATAGAAAACCTACAACAAGAGTGGGGAACTTTATGTAAAGTCTCCATTGTCTCGAACCAGCAACAGAGGCTAGTTTGTGAGCGCTTTTTGCTCTTCCAACAGTTGTTTCACCTGCCTGTTGATCGCTATCTGCTGGTCTTGAAGCATTTTGATCGTAGAAGCGAGCTGTTCCAGCTTGCCCGCACGTACGCCTTCGTCGTAACGATCAGCAACACGCCGCAAAGACGGCATGTCCTCAGCAGGTTTGCTAGGCGATCGTTTTGGTTTTGGTTTTGGAGGAGAAATCGGACCTTTCGAACCGCGTACTCTCAAAAATGCGGCGAGTTCATCCTGAAGCATTCGGACTGTCCGAAGCTCCATGTTCACTTGATTTGTGTAGGCGTCGTAGAGAGGTAACCAAGCGACAGGTGCATTGTCGAACGCAGTGGCATCAATTGGATCGGAAATTTCATTATTCATCCAACGAGTTGCAACGACCATAAAGTCGCCACGGCGCAGCAACTTACTCAAAACAGCAGGGCTGTAATGATAATTCCACTCCTCTTTGATACGAGGGCCCGTAACAGAAATTACAACCACAATCTTTTCATCCTCTGGTATAGCGCTGATGTCGGTAAACACGCGCTGCTCGAAGTTGGGTAGCAAGGCAGAAAAAGCATTCTCCGCCTGCTCCTTGTTCGCGTTATTGACGAGCAAATTGATAAATCGGCTCATGAGTGCCTCGGTGGTGCGTTGAAAAGTATAATGCGCAACACAAGGTTCATAGCTGGCAGAAGAGCTCTGGCTGTTTCAAACAAATATCGGGCATTTATTGCCGCTTATGCTTTCGCGGGCCAGCAGATAGAAGGAGTCGGTGATGGGCAGCTTGCGCAGTTCTTGTAGCAACTGGTTGCGCAGTGCTCGGTCCTCGATGCGATTGAAAAAGCAACTGAAGCACAGAAAGCGCACGAGTAACACACCGCGCGACGCTTCGTTTTCCAGCTCGTTCGCTTCGAGTTCGTGACACTGGATGCGCAGGATGTCCTTCAGGCGGGCTGGAAATCGCGAGATCTCGACCATGGCGAGTTGAATTGAGTCGAGTGGCACCGGTGACCATTGCAACTCAACCCAGAGTTTGAGCAGTTGCCGCAGTGGACCATCCATGCGCAGTACGTTGTCGCGCGGTTCCAGCGGCGTCCACGTCTGAATCAGCGGGATCGAGAGCTCGCGGGCCAGACCGTTCAGTTCGCCGTCCGCATCGCAGATCAGCTTGCGCAGATGTTCAATGCGCCAGTCGGCCGGTGGCACTTCGCAGAGCTTGTTGATGGCGATCGGCTGCCGGGTGAGAATGTTGTGCAGGTGCCGACTCGTCTGTGAGGTGTAGCGGTCAGTGCAGAGCTCATCGAACTGTTGTTTCTGCGCAGCACTGCAATGCGGCAGAACAGCACGTGATAGGCGGAGTAGAGCACTGTTTGTTTCGGCGGTCAGTTCGCTAGGTGGCAGGTGTTTTTGTAGCGCGAACAAGATGTCGTCGATTTCAATCACGGCACGCTGCTTTCGTCGGGTACGTGGCGAGAGAGATTTGTGACGTTTGTGCTTCTTGGTTGGGGGTGACAACTTCTGCTGTTCCTCCCAGCGGATACGCAGTGAATCGATCCAGTCCGAATTGTGCACATCGATTGTGCTGTGCACATTCAGCTGGCTTCTCGAAGCCCTGTGAATAAAATTGAAGCGGTGCGCGGAGTCCATCTCACTGCAGCTGGGATTCGACATCTTTACACAGGAAGTGAACAGCGCTCTATGGTTTGAGTTTGTGTTTTACGAGGCCTAGTTACAAGGGTGATTCATCAGAGTAGAACTCTGACGACGAGGAGGGCAGTGGCAGTGACTGCGGTTGCGTGCTCACAGCGTGCGCTGGCAGAAACAGTTGACCGTTGCGTACCTCAGCCAAGTCGCTGAGCTGCAAAAGGGGTTCCCATTTCTTGGAAAGTTGCAAGCGGCGATTATCGTACAAAAAAACTAAGTCCCGAAGGCTGCCTTGTGTTGTGCGCTCAACCTCTTCGCGAATGTTCTCCAGTGTGTCCAGCCAGTGCACCTTCAACTGCACAACACGCTTGTTGCCGAAATCGAGCATGCATTCAACGTGGCCTGTACTATTCTTTGGTCGAAACGACCACAGGAACCGGTTCGGCTGGCCGTAGCCGCGCTTGAGGACCGCTGGATGAAACAATGGTTCAAGCTGTGCTGGCTTCAACGAGGCAACATAGCGCCACAACTGCAAATCAAAATTGAAAGGATTATCACGAAGCCAAGTTCGCCATGCCTCAAGCATCGCTGGCCCGCCAAGAACACCAGTGGCAGCGAAATTCTGAACCATGTATTGTCCAAACGCTGTACTGTACGTCAATGTTCCAGGCAATGTATCAGTTGAGCTGTAGACCAGCATTGCTTCGCGGAATGCTGATTTGCTTGCGCAGAACCACTCAGTCGTTGACGATGTGTTGCCGAAATCAGTCAAGCACATTGCGCGCAGCCGGTTGGTCCGTTTGTTTGTGCGAACGAGAATGTTCTTTGGATAGGCATCCATGTGGATGGCATCGTGATCATGCAGCTGCCCCAAGCCTCGGATAAATTGTTCCAACACCCCATCTTCAACAACCCGCGAATCGACGAGCCTCTCAATGGTGATGTTATTCTCTTGCAAGTAGGTCGCAAGCGAAGCATCCCACTGCTCCGTGACAATGAAGCTCAGCTCACTGGGGTAATTACCCAGCCAGTCGGGCCTCGGACTTTTTGCATCAGCAAAGCTGCGTGTCAAAGGCAGTGTTGCGAAGTGATCAAAGTCATCATAAGAGTCGAATCGTACAGATCCCCAGAGTTTCACTTTCGGTCCGACGCCCAAGTCCGATGCCAATTGGCTATACGCAATCTCACGTTTGACCAACGGACTCTGTGGCTGTACATCAAGCAGTTTCATCACTTGGTTGCCCTGCAGACCGAGCACCATGCCAGCGGCGCCCCAGCCGATGACAGCAGTAGCGGTCAGCTGAATGCGGGCACGTCCAATCGTTGATTTGAATACCGCGACATTGCCCGGGGCGATGCCGTATTTCAGTGGAGTTGAGGCGGTTTTCTCGATGTCAAAGTACGCAGCTGGGCCCTCAGTTGGGTTGGGAAACTGGTTGATGCGTGGATTTGCAAGCGCCAAGTGATGGTGGAACGCAAACGAGGGCGCTCTCAGGACAAGAGCACCGCTGCTACTTTGACAACAGCACGGCGCGGTCAAGCAGTCAAGACATGCCGACTCCGCACTCATTGGTGCACTACTAGCAACAGTGGTGTGCTGCACACCGCTCAATATGTTTACTTGGGAATGCGCTGGGTTACAAAGTTCTGCGCGCTGTTGGTGCTGCGCGGCTTGGGTGCCAGCAGTTCGCCTGTGCAGCGTTTGCACTGATGGTCGACTCGTCGGCTGGTGCAAAAACTGCAAATGCGGTGCTTGCAGCTGAAGCACAGTGTGAATTCCTGACGCACCATCAAGCACTGAGCGCAGAGCATGCTGTTGATATATATATCTGACTTGATTGCAGGATACAAGCATAAGAGTTAATCCTACACACAGAGTACGCATTGCTGATGCGTCTAATCTGTGCTCTTTTGATTTTGATCGTGGCGGCACTGGCTCGCAGCGATGCCGACCAGCCGACGAAGCTTGACTACGACACGCTGCGCTCGCAAGTCAGTGCTGTTGTCTCGAATTTGGAATCGAAACAACGTCAGATCGATGCGCTGAAGGAGCGTCTCGACGACAAGCAGAAGGCCGAGATTTTGTTCTACCGCGATCGAAACAGCTGTCCAGTTGGCTACAGCCCCATGGAGAACAGCTATGGCAGGCTGATAGTGATTGATGGGCCGGACCGTGGCAGCGTCAGTGCACACACATTCAAAGATGAGCGTGTGCTGACGATGCCGTGCAAGCAGCGCATTGGGGTGGCCGAGTCTGGCTTTCACCAGGTCTGTGGATCTTCGATTGAAGACGACAACACGCCGGTCACTGTTGACCTAGAGAATCTACTGCCCAACATCAAGCTGCTTGCATGCTTCCGCGACAAGGGACCGCAGCCCGTCATCCCGTAGTGGGCTTTATTCTAGCATTGATAAAGTAGTGTTCTGTGAGCTCCACTGGTACAAGAAACAGGCGTTCGTAGTAGGATACAGTGCTCAGCCAGCAGTATCGATCGAGTCCAGAAGTACACAGTGCAGAAATTGTAGAAAACGGCTCAAATGCCATCATCGAGTCAAGCAAGCAGGCTAGCACTTTGGTGCAGTCTTGACTGATAACACTCGAATACAAGGCTGAGCCATTGCGTATTGCTTCAACGGCACGCCGGGCAGCATCATTGTGCTCTGGCTCAAGCAACAAGTTTTGCAGTTGGACATTGTTTCTAAGTAGCGTAAAAAATAGGATCGTCAGCAAGGTGATACGAGCCGTCCACTTAATTGCCGATTCCAGAACACTCATTCTCAGTGTTTTCACTTTTAAAGCAACGCAATGCGCATTCATTGCGATTGGTTTCCTGATGTGCGCGACATTGGCGATGTGCTCTACTACTGGAGATTCTACCGAACCGTCGGCAAAGAGGACTACTGGCGCTGCGAGGCATATGGCACACTGATTACCATTGTTGGAGTGGTGTTGATGCTCACTCTGGGCATCACACAAATAGCACTGCTTGATCCCAGCGATGCGTTCATGGCCAGCAGCGTGGTCAAGACGACGCTGTGTGTCAATTTGACATGCGGTGCGCACTACTGCTCGTTCACGCAGCCGACCCAGTGCAAAGCAACTCCAATTCACTTGGAGAAGAACGAAGTGGCCGAATTCTGTTCCACTGGCGAAGCGTGCACTTGGAGTGCTGAGGTGCTCAGCGACAGCGGCTACGAGAACCGCAGCGCCAGCGTCTACATTTTCAACACCGACACTGGCCAGCGCAACTACTTCCCGCTGCTCGATGAAATGAAGCGTCAGTTCCTCGGCATCACCAAGTACATCAACACGCAGTCTGGCGTCAGCCTGGTGAGCTGGGCAATTGCGCCAAGCACACTCAGCGAGAAGATGACCAGCTGCGGCGCAGGCCTACCGGCAGCAGTGAAGCAGAACACGCGCTGCGGCGGCTACAACATCTATCTTGATGACAAAGTCTACGAGACCGCGATGATGCAGCGCTACACCCTGGAAATGGTCAAATGGCTGATACTGGTGTTCACTGGCGTCGTGGCGCTGATCACCGTCATGGGCTGGCTGCTAGGTGTCTATCGAAGTGCTGGGGTCTTAGAAAAGAAGATGGTGCGACCGCATCAGGACTAAAAACGAAGTTTAGTGTGCACTTCAAATGGCATCAGGGTCTTCCCAGCTACCCGAGCTCGACGAAGAATCGGCAGCTGGTGCGACAGGGACAGGGGCGGCCTTTTTCGCCTTGGGTGCTGCGGTCTTCTTCTTCGGCTCTGTTGGAACTGTGGGCACAGCAGCGGCAGCCTTCACTTTCTCGAGTTTGACCTTCGGCACAACTGGCGCCTTAACGAAGGTGCCCTGTTCGTATTGCTCCATCTCTTCCTTGTGACGAAGCTTGTCTTGCTGTGCCTGCTCGTTGTACTTCGAGATTTTCGAGCCTTTCGGGTTGGCCTTGTGTGCTTCGCACAGCTCTTTCCAGCGCGACTTGATGTAAGCAGCGAGCTCGAGCTTGTTCTTGGTCTCGGGCTGTAGCTTGACTTCCTCCGGATCGGTCTTGAAGAAGATGAAGTTGTTGCGCAGGCCGACTGGTGCCTTGGGGTCACGCTGCTTCTTGGCACGTCGCTTCTTTCCGTCGGTCTTGTCCGCATTGCCACCACGACGCTTGGGTGAGGCATCACGAGTGTGCTCTTTGAAAAGAGCACGAGTTGGCGACATTTCGCGTAGCTTTTGGGCGACAAGTTTGCGCTTTTCCGGGTCGTACTCGGCATACGCTTTGATGTAGAGCTCGCCGCTGCTCAGTGCATTGGCAACTGCTTGGTGGACATCCTTCTCCATCCGGTAGGCAACATAGCGTGCAATTTCTTCGGCAAAGGCGACTTGCTTCTCGTTCATGTTTTGGTTGTGTGTGTTCTTTACTGGTGTTCCGGTCGAGCAAGTACTGAACTGAAGCCTCGTGCTCTGTAAAAAATACACTCCTCTCTTTCAAGAATATTCCGAGTTCGGAAAATTATTCTGCAAGTTTTACTCGCTTCTGTGCTTATGTGCGCTGGTGATGGCGGCGACGTCGAACAGGGGTCCGATCAGCAACAATCACCTCATTACCGTCGCCGTCGATGTGGATCTTTGTGATGGTCTTGCCGCTGTGCACATCACGATAGGCCGGCATGAAATAGCCCGGATGATGTGGGTTCGGAATGAAGACGCGCTGGTAGCACGGCTTTACCCAGGCGTCGCCGTGGTGGCCATAGAAGCAGCTGCTGCCGCCGCCGAACATAACAAACGCAATCACACCCAGCACCACGAGACCAAGAATGACCAAAAACACCCATTCCCAAGTGCTCAGCGAGTGGCCGTGGGTATGCGCACAGCACGCACAGACTGGGTCCCAGTAGTAGCCGTAAGGACAATCAATCCAGAAGCCCTCGGTCGACGCGACATCGTCGTACATTGAGCGGGCCTCGAGGTGTACAACACCAGAAGCCGAGTCGTCGTTCTCGCTGCCCGTGATCGCCGTGGTGTAGGCCACATCGATGACGTGACTGAAGTTCTCGATTTTGCGAACATTGAAGCAGTAGGTCAGTTCGTTGCCCTTGCCTTCGGGCTGCACCACAGAGCCGTACTCAGTGCTGCTGTCGTCGATGCTGTACAGCGCCATTGTCTTCATGTCCTCAACACCTTCAGTGCGACAGCCACGCTGGCGACCGAGATCAACACTGCTCGAGGCACACAGCGTCACCGCGTGCAATGTGAGTGGTGTTAGCGCGGGGGAAGCCAGTGCAATGCAGAGCTGCTGCTCGTCGACAAGATTCTTTGTGCTCTGACCATTGATGATGTACGGCGTGAGCTGTTGCGTGGTCTGCTGTGTGCTGGGCTCAGTTTCGTTGGTTGCAACGACAAGATCAACTTCGCGCTGGGCCACGCCGTAGTCGCTGCTGTCGATGTTGACATCAATGTGCAGCACTGCCAGCGAGTACGAACCGCCTTCGTCAGAGTCGAACGACGCGTGAATCTCGAGCGTGCCCTTGGCCTTGCTGTATGCAGTGTCAGCCTGATCGACTGGTCGCAGGTAGAGGCGTTGCGTGCACGCAGTGCCGGTTTGCTCTTCGCACTCAGTCAACGCAACGAGCTCCATTTCTGGCTCGCAGTGCTGCTTGAACAGCTGCATGTCTTGGAAGCTGACCGGTGCGGCAGAGCTGCTGCCTTGTTCATCCTCGGTGTTCTTTTCTTCCAGCAGCGTCGTGATTTCAAGCAGCAGGCCAATATCGCTGATGCGAATGTTGCGCGTCGCCTCGGCTGAGTACTCGTACTTGGCGAGCTCGTAGTCAAGCCCGGTGAAGCTAAGCTCCTTCTCTGCACTGGCCGGCATGTAATTGACATTGAAGTGGTAGGTATCGGAGTGCTTGAAGACTGGGCAGCCATCTTCACAGCGATCACCAGCTTCCCACAGACTGAGCACCAGTTTGCCACTGTACGTGATGATGCCGGTGCTGTCGTCGACAGTACGCAGCACATCGGGTGTTGCATTGCAGCCGAGTGCTGAGTCATCGCTCACCGACAGTGTGCGGCGAATGTACACAGCGCCAGGATCGGCATTGCTGGGATAATGTTCAAGCCAAAAGCTTTCCCAGTCCTGCGTCTCACGAGGCTTCTCCGCTGCGCAGAAGGCATTCACAGACTGCAGGCAGCTCTCCTCGCAGATCGGTTCGCCAAACGACAGCACATACTGATACTGACGTGACGCGGATTCCGCACGAACGGCCGCAAAGAAAGTGATTTTGTCGCTGTCGGCGTTGGCTTTCAACTGCTCGACGCCAATTTCAGTTGCCTGCGAGAAATGTGTAACGATATCGGCCCGCAGGCCCACAAACATGCCGGCCAGCAGTATATACAGTGGCCGCATCGTTCACTCTGTTCTACTGGTGAAAGGACATCGAGGCACACTGTATCTAGTCGCACTCTGGTTTTTACGCTGCCGTAAACGATCAGATCACCAGCTCGGCGAATCGATCAACTGCGAGTCGCATCAATTTGGGTGCATCTTCCCAGGTGTCGATACAGTGTTCCATCTCGACGACTTCGTCGTCCCAGTCGCTGAAAAGCACCATAAAGACGGGTCCGCTTTCTTTCGACTGCGCCCAAACGACCAATTCGGCCCTCCGCTCGGTGCCATAGAGACGCACAATGCCTTCGGGGCGTTGGGTGGTTCTCGGTGCCCAGCAGGTGACGTCGAAGTCGCTTGGGTTGCCTGGAAGCTTGAACCAACGATGCGAACGCAGCTTGCCAGTGCACTCGAATTTCCACCGAGCAAGCTCTTTCGTGATCGTCTCTGTGAAGTAGTCGACCAATTCTTCGTGCCGTTCATGTGTGTAGATCAAAGGCCCTTGTTGAGACATTATGAAAAGTGGATTTATGTAATAAGTAAATCAAAGTCATCATCGAATGCGTCGTCGGCAAACAACGCCTTCTCAAAGTCGGCAGCATCTTTGTCTCCCGTCGTCCGCCGCAGCAATTCGTCCAGTGGAATGGCATCTACTTCTTGCTGCAGAATGTAGCGTTGTGCATTCTCCAAAGCTTCTTGCTTTTCGCGCTCGCGCTGGCCGACAATATTTTCCCGATTCTCTCGCGGCGCACAAGTGTATGGCCGCAGTAGTGCGCGCAGAATGTGCACAGCTTTGCGTGCATCTTCGCGCGCCTTGCAGCCCATCAGATTGGCCAGCCCGCCTTCGAAAAACACCACGGTTGCCAGCGGCTGCCCGTTGTCGCCCAGCAGCGTTGTATTGGCGCCAGGAAAGCTCTTTGGCTCATACTTGATACCCGGCACTTCAGCACTGGCCCGGGCCAGATCGAACGGCGCTTCAGGCAATTCAATCGTGAACACGAGATTGGCCTTATGCGGCGAGCCAAAAACCAGATCAGCTGCTGGCACTTCTGGACAGTGCGCTCTGCGGAATTCCTCCAACTCCACGCGATGCCGCAACGCGACAAACAGCGTCGATGGGTAGTTGTAGCCGCCGACGTACACGTGCTGCCCGCTGGGAAAGCCCATCAGCGTTACGCCTGGATAGCGAAAGCGCTTCATCAGGCAGGGGAACGTCTCCATCGAGCGTCGGCATTCTACGTAGAACTGGCAGTACTTGGCAATGAGCGGGGCAACTTTGCCATAGTTTACTACGAGCACCAAATTGTGTTGGGTGATGGTGATATCAGGATCTGGCACATAGTCTTCATTCTGGTAGCTGTCAATCAGCTCCCGAAAAAGTGGATGCATCGCTGGGCAGGGTGATTGCCTGCCTGCTTTTTGCTAAATTCTGCATGTCGCTGATGTGCGGCGGCAGGTCTCGCGGCATTGGTTCTTTGTGGACATTGATCAAATTGCGCGCGGGGTTGATGTGTGTTGCTGAATAGCAGGTGCCAATGCGATGCGTACGCCCGAGCACCGCCTGCTCGCAGACCAAATTGTTGATGTACGGCGCATCGGTGTGCACTTCACCACTGCTCAGCAGTTGGTCGATGTAGGCACTGCGAACGCGCAGCTGGCCGGCATAGTGCTGCAGATTGCGAATCCCACTGACTGACTTGATGCTCAACTGCACTGCATTCTTCAAGTCGACTGGCACTTCCACCCGGGCACCTTCTTCGTTGCGGCAAATCAACGACACGGTGAGCTGTCGGCCCTTCAGCTTTTTTCCATTGAGTCGCAGTTGGGAAGCATCAATTTTGACAAGCGGTGTATCTGTTTTGGGCATGATTTTGTGTTCACCAAGCAAACGACGCTTGGTAAATTTTACTAGCAACAACGTTATCAATTCCCAGCAAGGGTACCAATTGTCACAGTCCAGTCGAGGTAAAGCTTGGCAGTCAGCGAAAGAATAATGTAAGCAAGCTCAGTGCGAAAGTTGTTTTCGATGTTGCTCTGCTTTGTAAATCGCCACAATAACGGGGCGACGAACGTCAAAGACAGCCCAAAAGAACCCACAATAGCAAATCCATCAGACACTGTGCTGGTCGCAAAATTGATACCATAGTAACTGAATATCGCCAGCCAAATTGCAATCCATGGCACAAACCCAGTCACCAACGGGTCAAGCGAGCGTGATTCGGCACTTACTCGGTGATTTTGATGCTCGTGCAGTCCACCGAAATACTGCATTAGCGCGTTGCATAGCACCGCCATTACGAGCACAATGACGTTGCCGCCTCCAGCAAGCGCGAGCAATGAGACCGTCATCAGCCCATTGGTAATCGAGTATTCGATCCAGCGGAGACGATTGCATCCAGAGACCAAGACATCGTTAAAATAGTTGCCAACGCCAAAGTATGCCAGAAGGTGGAAGATAGCGGTAATTGCTGGAAATGGAAGTAGGGTCGAAATAACAGGGAAACTTCCAAGACTTCGGATAGCAGTGCCTCGACTTTCTTCCACCCAAATTGGTACATAGCGCGCCCCGCTAAGCGTTGCGAGCGCAATGCTTAGCAGTGCCGCAAAGGAAACAAATTGGACAATGGCAACTGCAAGATTCCACCGGCGCAATCGTCGAATGTAGAGTTCATTGAGAGGCGGTGCTTGCTTTTCCACCCCAATGGTCCGCAGGCTACCCACAGTCAACGCGATGTGGGACATTTTCGATTCTATTCAGCAACAAGCTGAATACGAATACCAATCGATATACCTGGCGGTGTGATCGCTAAGAGAATAGGACTGGAAAACGTAGCTAAATAATGTCCCTGGCGGCTATTCGCGGATACGTGCAAGGCGTGTTCGATAGCCATCGCGATGAAATTCTCTGCAATCGCAACTATCGCCGCACGCTGCTTACCGATGCAGCGAACAAGCGCCAAATTGTGCTCATGACGCTGCGCCACAACGAAGACATTCCCAGCGAAATGCATTCAGATACTACCCAATATCTCCACGTCGTTCAGGGCTTGATGTATGTCAGTATGAATGCGGAGCCACGTCATTACCATCCAGGGCAAGGTGCATTTGTACAACCGGGGACACGGCACTACGTCGCCAACGGTTCACCAGACAAAGAACCCTTGATCATTCTCAGTTACTACAGTCCACCACATTGGCCCGAAGATTATCGATCATACCGACAGCGGCCGTAAACCTTGCAGAATTAAACCTCAGCCAACAGAGCATTTACTGCAGTGCTCTAGAGATGAACAATAGCCAAACGCCATTTGATGAATTTGAAGAGTGGATTGACTCGTGCGTTGAAGGTCCCTATGCGCGAGAGACACGTCTACCAGTCGAGGTGATAGAAGAGATGCGTGGCCGAGGCTATACAATATCAGTAGTGCGACAAAGGAATCCGCTGCGATATCTTTACTATGTCGAGTAGGCGTCATTCAAAAAAACCAATATTGCCAGTAAAATTTGCAGATTTAAAACCCCCAAATATGCAAACTTTTTTGTTCAGCGTTCTCTTGGCGGCTTCTTTCGGGCAAAAGATTGAAGTTCGTTTCTATCCAAATGCTGCATGCGATGAAAGTGATAATGTGTTTGCACGCGGCGTGCTTGCCCGTGATGCAAATTCAACCGAGTTCCGCGGGACAGTTCATCCATGGCACTACATGTACAACTGGTCTGCACGTTTCAACTCAGCTGCGTTCTTGAACAGAGAAAGTCCAGAAAGGGGATATGGCCAGCGCTATCAACTCTCCTTGAATGCCACAGATGCCA
>Ga0307376_10004151_pt1 | contig 13324 bp, 12 predicted proteins | sample TR2MG_FD_202536 | JGI IMG/M metagenome (GOLD analysis project Ga0307376, IMG submission 202536) | Soil microbial communities from Risofladan, Vaasa, Finland - TR-2 | ecosystem: Environmental > Terrestrial > Soil > Coastal area > Acid sulfate soil | place: Finland: Risofladan, Vaasa | collected...
GAGATGCTCCCCGGCGAGGACGCGCTCGAATGGTTTCGCGCGTCGTGCGCCGCGACACGACTCGTCCTGGCAGGGATCGCGCCGGCGCCCATCCTCCAGGAACTGCGAACGGCAACAGGCTGGGGCGCGGCGCCGTGCTTCTATGCCAAAATGCCCGGGCGACAGGACTCCCCAAATCCGCCCGTGGCGAGTCCGCCTTTGGCGAGATCTCGCCGATCCCCGGCGGAATCTCGCCGCGTTGCGGCGGACGACAGGACTGCCAAACGACAGGACGGCCCTCAGACGACAGGAGCCTCAAACGACAGGACGCGGCCCGTCATCTGCGCGCCCAACGAGGACGCGACGCGCCTCGCCTATCTCGAGCGCCGGCCGCTTCGAGTGCTCGTTTTCGAGAACCGCGCCGGCGAATGGGTGGCGCGCTCGAAAAACCGCCGCATGACCGGACCGCCGTACCCCGAGGCGACAGGACCGAGTCCCGAAATCGCCGTCGAGCGCCTGCAGAGGCTGCTGCCCGACAGGCTGTTCCACGTCGTTTCCCGCGACGATCTCAATGCATGGACGCGGGGCGAGGTCAGCGTTTTCGATTTCGCGCGGGAACTCGGTCTCTCATGTTCGCGTGACTACGCGGCGGATCGCCGCATTCTCTACCACCTCGCGCTTGACTGCTCGCCAGAGGACCTCGAACTCGATGAGAACCCCGACGACCTCGACGTCGCAACGCTCGAAACGGCCGAACCGGTAGCCGCTGGCGCGTCCGCGGAGACATGGCCCCACCGCCTCTGCGATCTGCGGCTCGTCCGAGCGCGCTCCGAGGACGAGATCAAGGGGTTTGTTAGCCACGCAGCGACGCACGGCGGCCGCGTCCCTACTCGCTCGCAGGTCGACAGGCTGCTCTCCGCGCTCGCGCGGCTCGATCCATCGCGCCGCCCGCCCCAGGCGGCAAAATACAGCCCCTGGGAGACGTGCGAACTCTGCGATGGAGCCGGAGAGATCGACGGCGTATTCTGCGACGAATGCGGCGGAACGGGCGTCACGCACGCCGACGACGAACTGCTCGCGGGCCCAAACCGCGACTGACGGCTGAGGCGCTGCGAGGGGCGTTCGACGGATGGTCGAGCGCCCCTCGCGCCATTCCCGAAGGGCCGGGCGACAGGACACGCCCCGAACGACAGGAGGCGGGCGACAGGACTACCCCCGTAGAAAAAAGCCCGGGCGACAGGACTGACCCCATACGAAAAAGCCCAGGCGACAGGACTTCATTTCTTAAGTTGTCAAAGAACCGCAACCTTCAAACGACAGGACGCCAAACGACAGGACGCCAAACGACAGGACGGCCGTCCGCCGCGTTCAAATGGCGAGACCTCGCCATTGGCCGGAAGGCCGTTGGCGGGTCCGCCGCTTATTTCCGGCTAACCGCCGGCAACACCATCGCGCGTGTTGTCGGCTGGCAGATCGGCCGCCGGCGCCGCGCCCTTCACCTCAGCGAGGAATCGCTCGAGCGCCTCGCGCATTTTCATAGCCAGCTCGGCGAGTTCAAGCGACTGTGCGGCCAGCGGTTCGAGTTGGCCCGGCAACGCCTGGAGATCTATCTTCCCTTCGGTCGTCGTGTAGATGACGCCGGTAACCGTGGCGGCAACGGCCGCGACCGCCGCGACGATCCCGTCGATCGTCGAGACCTTCTCCGGCGCCGTCATGAGCGCCCATAGATAGAGCCCCACGAGGACCACCTGGAGGGCGATCACGATAAGCGAAATCCAGAGTTTCCTCGAACCCCATCTCGACGGAGTTGTTAGAGCGTTCGTCACGTCCTCTCCCTTCTGCGCCGGAGCGCTTCCTTGAAAACCGGGCAGCGTCCGCACACGCGCGCGCGATAGGCCCAGTCATTTCCCCGCCAAGCCTGTGGGCGGCAGACGCTCTTGCCGGCCGACTCGCCGAGGGCAAACACGCATTGGACGCCGTAGTTGGATAATGAGCGCCACCCCGCGTCCAACACCTCCGCGAGGACCTTCGCATCGGCAAACGTCAAAGGCGTGGCCTTGGCGACGAGCCCCGCGAGGATCGCATGCAGCAACTCGTTCATTCGATCTTCACCGCCTCCGCGTCCCTCGCCGCCAGTTCCGCCGCAGCCCATTTCGCGTACGCGATGCCGTCGAGTATTCCGCCGAGGATATTGCGAGCCGTTTCGACGTCCTTGCCCTCGAGTGCCGAGGGGTCTTTAAGTTTGACGCCATCGACGACGGCAGCGATCATTTCGGAGACGATCTCGCGGTCGACGGGGTCTATTGAATCTGTAATTAGCCCGTCGAGAAACGCGCGAATCGTCGCCTGAAGTTCCGTCTCATTTGCCGCCGAGAGCGCCTCGTCGGCCGCCGCGATGAACGGCTCGGCCCGCTCCAGTTGGTCGATGGTGAAGGCTCCCGTCCCCGCCGCGTCGCTTCCCCGCCAGAGGGCGTAGGTCGCCCACTTCGCCGCCTTGTGGACGTCGGTCCCCTCGGGCGGAGACCACCCAAACGTCGCGCAGCCCAAGATCGCCGCCGCGACGCACATCACAGTGAAGATTTTGATCCTCATACAAACCTCCTCCCCCACTCAACAACAGCCAATAGATGGGGCCGCCGGTTTAAGCCGGCCCGAAATGTATTCCCCGAAAATCGGCGCCGCGTCATCGTCGTGAGTCAGGATATAAACGGCTCGCAGCGCCTCCCGCGCGACGATCTTTCTTATCTCGCATGAAACGGGCGAGGGGCTCCGGACGTCTCCGGTCGCGGTGTGGTTCGCCGCGGGGCAGCCGCCCTTACAGGTGATGACGGCGGGACAAGACGTGCAGTCGCCGACGACGGGCCGCGCATCATAGCGGGCGCGATAGGTCCTCCAGGCCGCGAGTTTCGATTCGTCGACGCCGTCCCGGACGTCGCCCAGGCGGAACGCTTCCTGCCCCGTAAACCTGTGACAGGGATAGATACCGCCGTCGAGCGCGATGCCCGCGTACTGTCTCGCGGCGCCGCACTGCTCATCGGGGCGGCGTCTCTTGAGCCAGGCTCTTATCCCCTTCTCGAGCGGCGAGAGGTAGAACGGCGCGCCCTGGGACATTGCGAGAATGTAGTGGTCGGCGGCCGAGCGCCAGGCGGCGGCGAGACTCTTGAGTTTCGCGCCCGTCCATTTCGCGCCGAGGTCCGCGTCGATAGCGATCTCGCTGACCATCGTCCTCAAGTGCGCGACGCCGTCGGCCATAAGCGCCGCCGTTTCCGGAGAGACCGTCATCCGAGCCTCGCCGGGCGTCACGGAGAGGTACTTCGAAGCGCCCTCGAAGGCCGCGCGAGACGACCCCGAACCGTCCGCGAAGACGCGGCATTTGTCATGCGCCTCCGGCGTGCCGTCGAGCGACAGATTGAGTTTCAACCCGCGCTTGACAAGCGCCAGGACCCGTTCGTCGATGAGCGTGCAGTTGGTCGAGCCGGAGAAGACGATCTCGATACCCCTGGCTGCGGCGCGCTTCGAGGAGTACTCCATCACGAACTCGATCACGTCGAGAGCACACAGGGGTTCCGCCCCCATGAAGTTTATCCCGAGGCGGGACTTGGGCGCCTGGCGGATGAACCACCGCACCGCGCGCGCGGCCGTCTCGCGGCGCATGTGGCCGCCGAGGCCCGCCGTCGCCCATGAACGCCGGTAGCAGTACGTGCAGGCGAGGTTGCACTCGCCCGTCACGTCCAGATCGATTGTAGTAAAGCGATCCACTATCCCCTCCTCGCGTAGCGTCCAAGCCAGCCCCGGACGAGTCCGGCGTCGTCACTCGACAGCGCCGGGTTTGCCGTCGGCGCGTCGAGGTCCTTTAATACCAGGCGCAGGTACGGGAGACATGACCTGCGCTTGAGGACACTCCCGAAGTCCGTATTGGTCTCGCGCCATTTGTCTATCGTCCAGCCGTCGACGCCGATCAGTTCCCCGTGGAGAAAGGTCGTATCCCACCGGAAGACGTACGTGTTCCACGGGTGAATTGATCCGTGCTCCGTGCGGCCCCGCGCGATCAGTTTCTGCAGTAGATGGAGGCTCTGCCTCAGATGGCACGGCGCGTAGCCGATCTCGCGCGCCGCCTCGCGGCGAAAGACCATCTGCGACTCGAACATGTTTCGCGACGTGCCCGCGTATCGCCAGGCCGCGCCCTTGCCCTGCCGCTCGAGTACCCAGGCGGATTCATTCCTCACGCACTCGATGCCGGGCTTTCGCAGGAGGCGCCACACGCAGGTCTCGATGTGGTTCGGGAACCACAAGTCGTCATCCTCCCAATGGGCGATCACGTCGCCCGTGGCGAGTTCAAGAAGCGCCGCGTATTTGTGCCCCAGCGTCGGAAAGAGAGCCGCGTTGTGAACGACAACGTCGACGCCGGGCCCCGCCGTCCAGTGCCCGCCGCCGCAATCCGCGCGCGCGACCTGGCGAAGCCCCCGGACCTCCGTGATTGCTTTGGGGGCGTCGTTGAGGATCACGAGTTCACGCGGCGCGTACGTCTGGATAAGAAACGAGTCGAGGGCCTCGCCGAGCGTCGTCACGCGTCCGTAGGTGGGGCAGACGCACGAGACCTTGGGCCGCGCGCCCGGACGCCACGCAAGGGGCGCCGTCGGCCCCCTGCCGAGAACGGCCCGGGCGCACTCCCCCGGTTTAAGTTCAAGACCGAGAATATATCCCTCGTAGAGGCGTTCCGAGTACACGCGCCAGCCGGCAAAAAGCGCACGGGCCTGAGCCTCGTTCCAGACGTGCTTGTGGAAGGGGTTTCGCGGCCGGTCCGCCTCGATGGGGACGGTTACATAGAGCCGCCCGCCAGGGGCGAGCCAGGAGCGGATTTTCTCGAGCGCCGCCGCCGGATCATCGAGGTGCTCGAGACACTCGCAGGCGGCGATTAAGTCGTAACGCTTCTCTGATTGGAATTCCTCAAACGAGGCCAGGCAAAAGCGAGGACCGCGGGGGCCGAGAAATTTCGCCGCGTCTGCGCAGTTGTCGAATGCGTGGACGTAGTACCCCTTCCGGTGGAGGATCAGCGCGCCCTGACCCACTCCGCAGCAGCAGTCGAGCGCCTTCATCCCGGGTCGTTCGGCGTCGGGGATATCGAGGTACCGGTCGATGGCGTGTCCGTCGACGACCGCCTCTCCGCGCTTTCGCGCCTCGATTGCCGCGACGACGTCGGGCCAGGTGTTTCGCTCTATCCAGGGACCGGTCATTTACCCCTCCGGGAGCGCGTCGAGAAACGCGCGCTCGTCCGCCGGCGTCCACGTCCGCCGACACTTGCCGTCGGCTCTGGCGCAAAGCGCATCGACGGCCTCGGCGCTGAGGAGCGCCTCCGCGCCGGCGCGGAACCGCTCCTCGAACACCTCCGGTGAAAAGTAGAGAGCGAGAACGTACACGAGGTTTTCCCACCTGCCCGTCCCGCCGCCCTTGCCGGGTACGAGGAATAGGTGCTCGTGAGTCTCGCCTCGGTAACAGAAAACCGGGACCGCGAGGAAGTGCGCCTTGATCGCGAGACACTCCTCGATGCAACCGTAATGCCCGGCGTGCGTGTCGAAGATTCGCCCCGTGGGCTCGGCCAGAATCCGCGCCGTCTCCGCGCTCATGCAATAGAGACCGCCCAGGGGCGCCGTGACCCTCCCCCAGTCGTTTACCGGCGGCGCGGGCGCCCAGGTGACCGTTACGAGATCGCGTCCGCCGGGACCCGGCGAGATCTCGCCACAGGCGGACCGGACGAGCGCCCCGCCGAACCCGGCCACGGCGTTAGCCGCGTACCCCCTCGCCGCCGGCGAGACGATTGCCGGGGCTTCAATACACTTACCCGCGACCGCGCGAAGGAGCGCCCCCGAAGCCCTGACGTGCGCGTCCGAGAAAATGAGCACGTCCGCCCCGAGGGCAAGCGCCAGGCGAGCGCCGACATTGAGGTTGGCGCCCACCCCGCATTGCGAGTCGCGCCGGATCACGTGCCCCGGAAGCGCCGCGCAGGATTTGTCGGTCGAGGCGTCGTCGACGACTATCGTCTCGAGGGGGATCCCCTCGGCCCGCCTGAAACAATCGACGGTCGCCCGGACGCGCGGCCCCTCGTTTCTCGATGAGATAATAACGGCCACGCTCGGCGCCGTTTCCGGCGCCGGGCATGGGCCGCCCCCCCCACCGTATTCGGCCAGGAGTTGAGCGCGCTTTTCGATATCGAGAGCCATCACCATTCCCCCTTGGGGCACGCGCCCCCAAGGGCGCAGCGGATCTCCGCGATGCAGTCGCAGACCTCGCACCTGTGGAGCGGTCCGGGTCCGAGCGAGAGCGCCGCTCGCGCCGCGAGAAACCGTCCGTCCGTACCGGGAAGTTCCGGCGCGTTGCACCTGCCCGCGTCCCTCGCGGCCTCGCAGGCAGCCAGATGCGCGCGCGCCGTTGCCGGAGCGGCCACCGGGCCGGAGCGCGTTCGCGATCCGGGCGGCGACGGCGGCGTCCGCCGGTACTCGTCAAGCGTTCGCTGTCTGGTTTCTGGGTTCATCGTTGGGGGTATCCGCCACCAGGTTGAATTTCTCTATGAGATCGACCGCCTTGTCGGCGTCGACAACACCCAAGCCCGTTGCGGTCTTGTACTCGGTCCTCCATGCGTACATCGCGTCGACGAGGCGTTTGGCGAGGTCCGCGCCCGAGAGCGCCTTCACGGCGACGATTGAGGCGTCGAGGTCCTCCTCGGTTATCTCGCGCGCTCCCCCCTCCGCGAACTCCCGCACCGCGCGGACGTGGGCCTGCTGGAGGGCGAGCATTGTAAGATATGGGTTCGCCGCGAAGTCCGCCTCGCCGTGCGCGACGCACATGCGGCAGACGGCCCTGTCCATTCCGCAATCCTTGGGGAAGAGCGCCGATATCGCCCTGCAGCGGGAATCCTTCCCGACCGCATCACGTTCGCCGCACTTGTCGACCTTGCCGTCATTTTCGGGCCCGGCCAGAAACGCGGGGTCGAACGTCTGAAGGCCGTCCACCTTTGCTATCGAGTCGTAGGTTGTCGGTTCGACTCCCATGATCGTCCTCTATGTATGCGCCGGGCTGCAGTTGTTGTTGACCCAGTTGTAGCGGTACCTGCCTGTCGGACACGATGGCGCGCCGAGGGCGCCGCGGGAAAACGTGCACGTCCCCGTCGCATACTGACAGGCCGTGAGATATCCCCCATCGCAGTATCGCACGACGGTCGCCGTCGACACCCCCGGGGACTCGCAGTACCAGCCCTGGTTGTATTCTGCGAGGCCGTCGAAGCAGCACTTGTCCTTGGCCTGGCCGGGGGTCGTCGTCGAAGGCATCGTGGTCGATGGCATCGTGGTCGAGGGCGTTGTGGTCGAGGTCGTCGGGGGTGGGGGCACATCGCCTAATGGGCAGGTTGATATATCCCCCGCCCCGCAGTGCGGGACGTCGCCCGCGCCGCAGGATCCGCCCTGCGTCGTATCCTGGGGGCAGGCGCCTCCCTCGACGTTACACACCGAGCAGTTCTCCGCGTCGCAGACGTCGCAACCGGAGCACGCGCCCTCGAGAGGACAGCCCTCGCCCGTGTCGCAGACGCCGCACTCGATGTCGCCGGCCTCGCAGCCGTCGCACGTCGTACATGAACCGTCGCCGGCGTCGCAGGACGAGCAGCAGCGAAGTGGCGTCCCGATGACGAGCGTCCCCTCGGACGCGACAAGCGCGAGCGTCGTCTCGACGCAGAGGGTCTGCATCGGCCACTGCTGTTCGCGCGTGCGCTGGTCGAGTACCGTAATCATGATCCCAACTCCAGTTGCATAACCCCGTCGCCCAGCGGCCGGCATAATTGCTCGCCGGAGACCTCGTCGTAGAAACAGAGTTCCTGCGCGGGCTCCGTGCCGATCACTCCGTTGCAGAGCCAGTTGTAGTAGTGTATCTGCGCGTCGCCTGTCGAGTTTTTGAACACGACCTGCATCACGACACCTTCGCGATCATCTGGTAGCCCGGCGACCAGTCGTTGAGGTTAAACTCGCTGCCGAAAATAAGCGTCGTCAAAGACATGGCCTTGTAGCCGTTCGTAATATCCCCGCCGACGAACGTCACGTCGCAGCCGTTGTCGGAGAGGATCTCCGCGACGAGCCAGTCGGCCATCGGGTAGCCGTCGCCGGAGGTTTCCCCGTTGTAGATGACGCTCGAGACGAGAAACACTCCGAAGTGCGGCCCGTAGAAATATCCCAGCGGCCCGAACTGGCCGTCGCCCGTGAACCTATGCCCCGGGTAGATCCCCGCGCAGTTGGGCGCGTACACGAGATGCTTTCCGGAGACCCATACCGGCCCGACCTCGCCCGCCGCGATCTCCCCGGCCGTAATGCATACGCCGAGAAAGCCGGGCCTTGCCGGCGCGAACTTCTCCACGCGCGCCGCATCGTCGAAGCCGACTATCATACCGAGCCCGCCGCGCGGCGCGCTGCGCCCGGAGACGTTTTTCATGTAGCGCCACTCGGGACTCCTGGCTCGCGCGCGGCCGCGCGCGAACGACCCAGTCTGCGGCGCAGTCGCCCTCATGATTGCGCCTCCAGTACCGCCATGCGCTGCTCGATACTGCCCAGTTTCGCGCGGCGCGTCTTCTCGTGTCTCGTCGGCGCGCCGGGCCGGGGGAACTCCATGTTCCACTGGACCGAGGTCGTCGCGCCGCCCGAGCCGACCGCGTACGTGATCGAGCGCATCTTGCCGTCGAGGTCGAACGTCTTGATCCCCGGAAAGAGCGCCGTTTGCGAGTCGAACCACGCCGCGCCGGGATCGGCCGCGGCGATGATCGCGGCGGCCTGGGTATTGAGGTCGTCCGCGTTCTCCCAATCGACCTCTTCCGTGATCATGCTCCATATCCCGTAGGCGACCATGTCGGGCTTGCGGATTATCTCCTCGAGCGCGCCCTCCCCCACGCTATACCAGTAGTAGTCCTCCCATGTGACGCCGGTCTCCGAGGTCGACCGGTAGGCGAACGTGAGCGTGATCTCGGGCGGCGTCTCGTCCGCGCCGGGGTCGGCAAGCGCCGCGATCTGCTCCTCGTCGAACTTGACGATGCCGAGGTCGCTGTCGATCTCATAGCCGGACGAGGCGACGAGTCCCGCCGGGACGTCCGGGCCGTAAATCTCGAATTCCTGCGCCGCCCAGGCGGCGTCCTCCCCGGTCGAGACATAGGGCTTTTTGCGGCGCAGAACTGCGTCGACCGTCTCCGTCTCGACGACCTCGTTCAAGACCGGCAGCATATAGCGAAGGCTCGAGGGGAGCCGGTACCATTTCCAGATCGATTTCTCGGCGGCGTCGGCCGCGGCGCTTCCGGCCGTCTGGCCGAAGAAATCATACGAGCGGTAGCCGGCCTTCCCGAACCCCCCGTAGGGGTCCTCGCTGTCGGGCGCGTACGAGAGATCGGCGAGGTCCTGGATGCTCCCGTCGGTATCGAGCCCCACGGGAACGAGCGCCGCGTCGCGCTGGATCACGCACCGCCCGCCGGCGACGGTGTAGATATCCGGCCGCCCCGTCATCTTCTGTCCCGGCGCGCGCTCCTCGACCGAGCCCGCGGGAAAGTCATCACCCGTCCCGAGTTTAACGACCTCGACGAAGTCCGTCAGCAGCAGCGCCACGGCGCAGCCGTAGTCGCGGCAGAGGCGCTGCAATTCCTCGGCGGGTTTGGCCCACTCCCAGGCGACGTACGGGTAGACGCCGGCGGGGAGCGCCGTCACGTCGTAGCCGGTTTCTCCGAGGGCGTCGAGTAAGAGTCCCGCGAGTTCCCGCGCGGTTTTCTCCGTCGTGGGCGTCCCGTCCGCAAGGGGCCGGTTATGCTCTCCGGTGATCGCGCCGTAGGCCCACTTCCATCTCCTGTCGCGGACCACGACGTCGATATATTTGCCGGACTTGTCCTCGCGATTGGTGTGGCTGTCGATGTAGAGGTTTAGGATCGTGACGGTCGTCGTCCCGTCGTAGAGTACAAGGCTCCCCGGCGTCGTGGGGATTGTATCTTCCGTCCATGCAATGGGGATCGTGTTGACGTCCGGCTGAATACCCAGCGTCCGCGTGTAAGACGCGCCGCCCGCCGTCGCGTCGACCACGTATCCGTGCAGTGTCGCCGTCGAGTTTGCCATAGCCTATTCCGGGGGGACTCCGGGGTCGGGAAAGGATGGGGTAGTCGGGAACATGAACGTCCAATCCCACGAGATCGCGTAGTCCGTCAGTCCCTCCGCCAGCCGCCTGGGACCATGTTTCTGATAGCCCGGCTGCGACGTCAAGTATGTGGCGCTCCAGACCTTAGCCGGCGGCGTCGGATAAGCAGTCCTGCCGACCGCGCGGCCGGACTGTCTACCCACGGCCGGACGCCCCGTCGTCGTCTGCTTTGTGGCCGTGCCGCCGTCCAGGACCTCGCGGTAGACCGTCCGGACGGACACCTCCTGCAATTCCACCGACTCGCTGAACGAGATGACCGCCCGGCTCTCGGCGGAGTCGATGTATTCGTAGGTGAACGACACGCTCTTTGCGTCGACGTCCTCGTCGGTTCGTTCCGACACCACGAGCATCCCGGCGAGTTTCTTTGAGGCGGCGTCCGTGCGGGCGTTTGCTATCGTATCGGCGGTGACCTCGCCGGACACCGTCACAAGCGCCGTCCCGTCCGGCTGCAGGAGGTCCGCGCGTTTCAGGCTCCCGTGGCCGTGTGTGAATAATCCTGAACCTAAAAAGACCGCCTCGACGACGATTGTGTACGTGCGCCTGGTCGCGAACTCCGCGCCCTTGCCCTCGGGGAACGCCGGCCTCATCGTGACGCGCGTCCCGTGGATCGCGGCCGAGGAGTCGAGTTGGTCGAGGATATTGACCCCGTCGTTTTTATACAGCGTGAGGTCCTCTCCGTCCGAGGCGTACGCCGCGACGAGGGCGTCCATCGCGGTCTTCAGTTCCCCCTGCGTCCCGAATAGATCGCCGCGAATCGTCCAGGTGCGCCTGGTGGCCTGCCTCGCGCCGCTGGCCGCGCCGAGCCTCTCCGATGCCATCTCGACGATCGGGACGAGCGTGTGCGCATAGGAGCCGTATTTGAGGACCGTCATTCCTGCGCCGCCCTGCTGATTTCGTTGAAGCGATCTCCCAGCGCCGCCTTTATCTCGGCGACGAGTTGCTCGTCGCCCTCTTGGATCGCCAGGCGTATCGCATCGATAAGCCCCTCGCTGTTTTGTCTCGAGAGGATGTATTCGACGCGTCCTATCTGGACTTCGATCCGCGCCGTCTCGATGCTTACGACTTCGCGCGCGGCCTGGATGCGCCTCGCGCTCTCCTGGGCTATCGCCGCCTCGGCCTTCTTTCGCGCCTCGTCCCCGGATTCGGGCAGCGCGGGCTGCCCCGCGAGCCGCATCCATGTTTCCCATTTCGGTTGAGCGATGAGGTCTCTGAGGTCGTGCTTCCCGCCGATCTCGCGGCCCCTCTTCCAGGAGAAGAACTTCTCGAGGCCCGCGGCATCGAGATTCTTGATGTAATCCTCCTCGCGCAGAAACCGCGTCCTCTCCTGCGGCCCCATCGTGAGAAGTTTCTCGGCGCGCCCCATCGCCTTGTCGCGGATCGCGTCCATCTCATCGGCGATATTCGTCCATTTTTCAAACTGCTTGGCGAGGACCGCCGTCTGTTTCTCGTAGATTTCAAGCGCCCCCTCGGCGGTCTTGGCGCGCTGGGCGTCAAGCGCCGCGATCTTCTCCTGGAGTTTCGCTATCTCGCTCACATGGGATGTGGTCTGCGTCTCGGCGGCCCGCACGTCCCTCGCCGCGCCCTTGTCCTGGAACCCAGGGGTCTCCGTCATAGGAAAGGCGCGGCGCACGTCGGCGCGCAGCACGTCAAGCACCGCGATCCTCCCCTGGAATCGCGCGATCTGGCGCGCATAGGAGGCCCGGAGGAAATCCGGCGCCAGCTCCGCATCAAGCCCCGCGAGTTTTTCCTGGAGTCTTGATATTTCTCCCATCCGCGCGGCGATCCTCTCCGTGGGGGTTGCCCTCTCGATCATCGCCTCGAAGTTCGCCGACCTCATCGATTCAGCCAGGCCCGACTGCACATCGTCCATCCTCCCCAGGAGCCGCTCCAATTCCGCTTGTCGTCCGAGGAAGTTGCGCAGGATGCCCCTCATCGCGTCGCGGTCGTATTGCTCCTGTTCGCGCGCGAGCCTTCTCTTCTCGGCCGCCGACATTCCCTTCCGCTCCGCGCTCTCTCCAGCCTCAAATCCCGCCTCCCGCGCCCCCCGGCCGGAGAGCCGGTTATACGCGAACGTGAGCGGCGCCATTCCCGGAATGAGGTAGGACCACCAGGGCAGTTTCGCTCCCTTCGCCCAACGTTCGCCGGCGCCGCTTCCGCCACCCATATCCTCGAAATACGTCCACCACTTACCCGTTTTGATCTGGGACGCGATTGCCGTGCCTACGGCCGCCGTTGCGAGAACCGCCGCGGCCACCACTGCGATCGTCCCGACCCCGCCCACGGCCGCGAGCCACCCCCCGCCTGCCGCACCCGCGCCACCGGCAGCAGCGGCCTTCATACCGAGAAGATATTCAACCGGCGGAGCCGCCGCCGCGCCTCCCATTGCCAGACGCGCCGCGAGGAGCTGCGCCGCCGTCATGCCGCCGGCTACTCCCACGGCCGATGCTCCCGCCGTCCCCGCGGCCCCGCCGACCCGGCCCCAGATGGACCGCGCTCCCGCCGCCACAGCCGCGCCCCCACCGAGTTTCGCGCCTATGTAGGCCAGCCCCATGAGCGCATACGGGTTTCCGCTCGCCCCTTCCTTCATGAGGCCCTTGAGTGCCGTCCAGAAGGCCCTCGCGAACGTCCCGGCCACCCAGCCTGCCGCTTTGGTTATCGCGGGCTCCAGGCTCTTCCAGAGGGCCGCAAAGGCCGTCCCGAAGCCCTCCGAGAGTCCCCGGGAGAAAAACTGCGCCACGCCCCTTGAGGCGCGCATATAGAGCGCCTGCATGGGCGCCTGCACTCGCGCTGCGAGTTTGCCGAGTTCGCCCTCTCCCGGCTTTCCCATCCAGGCGTAGAGTTTCGCGAGGTCGCGCGTCAAGGCCGTGAACGTGGGGGCCGTCATTTCCTTGAGGAACAGCTTCCACCTGATAGCAATGTTGGACGTAACGCCGACGAAGGTCTTCGCGAGTTCGGCCGACATCCCCCCGAAGCGGGTCCTCGCCCAGCCGTAGAACTTCTCTAAGACCTCCTCCATCGGCTCGGCCATCTCGCTGCGCGCGTCGAACTTGATTCCCGCCTGGGCGATATCGATGCCCATGTACCGAAACGACCGCCTCGCCATCCCCCCCGCGCCGGAGAATAGATACCTGAAGCCGGTCAACGT
>Ga0307376_10004153_pt1 | contig 13322 bp, 18 predicted proteins | sample TR2MG_FD_202536 | JGI IMG/M metagenome (GOLD analysis project Ga0307376, IMG submission 202536) | Soil microbial communities from Risofladan, Vaasa, Finland - TR-2 | ecosystem: Environmental > Terrestrial > Soil > Coastal area > Acid sulfate soil | place: Finland: Risofladan, Vaasa | collected...
CGATATTGGATGAGTTGTCTGGGAAATTGTTTGTTTACAGTCAGTTGTTCAGTGGTGTTGCCAAGATAGTAAAGGATATGGACGATAAGAAGGAGAAGGAACAGGCAGCACCCGACCCGCAACCCCCATCCCCTGCCACAACCGTGACTGTTTACGGTTGCTTTCCGTTGGACGGTGGAAGTGAAAAGTGGTATGGCAATTGGTATTCTTCCAACACATCCATACCAAAACCGGAAACGGCCACCAAGTATGGTATTTTCATGCCTAAGAAGAAGGAAGGCTAAAACATGTCGCACTATAGAGTCTGCCTAAAGGCGGGGGTGTACGATTGATGATTTTCAAAAAGGGAAGGAAGAGAGGGGAATGGGAACCACTCCAATCTGGCGACCAAAGAAAGGCATCAATCGTATGTCCAGAATGTGGAAGAATGCGCCTAATAATATCACATACTATAAACGCTGATGGAACCGTATCACCTTCTGTAGTATGTGGAATGTCGGACTGTTCGTTCCACGAGTTTATAAAATTGGAGGAATGGAATTGAAAGTACTAGTAGCGTGTGAAGAATCCCAGGAAGTCTGCAAGGCTTTTAGGGCGTTGGGTCACGAAGCATATAGTTGCGATATTCAGCCTTGCAGTGGTGGACATCCTGAATGGCATATACAAGAAGATGTATTAACCATTCCAGTAAAGGGATGGGATATTATGATTGCGTTCCCACCGTGTACTCATCTCGCGGTTAGTGGAGCCAAATGGTTTCGAGATAAGGTGCGGGAACAGAAAGAAGCGATAGAGTTCTTTATGGCACTTGTAAATGTACCCATTGAAAAGATATGTATTGAGAACCCAGTGGGTATTATGTCCACGAAATACAGGAAACCAAACCAATATGTACAACCGTATGAATATGGGCATCCGTCACGTAAGAAGACCGGATTGTGGTTGAAGAACTTACCCAACCTGAAGCCCACTAAAATAGTAGAACCTGAATTATACACAGACAAAAGGGGTAGAACATATAGTAAAGATTTTCTTTTCGATGAAAACGGTAAATGGATGCCATTCAAGGGACAAGGTAGACGTAGAAGTGTTACTTATAAAGGTATTGCGGAAGCGATGGCCGAACAGTGGAGTAACATTCCGATTACTTCGCAACCTAAAGATATCATCGGTGGGGGTTTATGACAATATGGTTTACGGCAGACCAACACTTTCGGCATGAGAACATAATCAAATACTGTGACAGGCCGTATGATAGTGTGAAGGTGATGGATTCGGCTTTGGTGCAGAACTTCAATCGAGTGGTGGGAATGGAAGACATCACCTATCATCTCGGCGATATCGCGATGGATGGACCGGAGAACAAGTGGAAAGTGAAGCGCATCATTGATAAGTTGAATGGGAAGCACGTTCTTATTTATGGAAACCACGACAGAATGAAACCCTTCCACTATGTTGACATGGGATTCCTGCATGTGCATACCTATCTCCATCTCCCCGAATACGACCTTCATCTTGTACATGACCCTGCGATGGCGCAGGACCGCGATAAGATGTGGGTGTGCGGTCATGTCCACAACGTGTTTAAAGTGTCGGAGAACGGGAATATAGTGAATGTGGGTGTTGATGTGTGGGGGTACACCCCCGTATCCTTGGAAGATGTGTTGGCAGCTTTCCGAAAGTATTAAGTACTCAGGAGTGTATTACCCAATTATGACAGAAAAAAAGGATAACACGTTGGAAAAACGAAGAATCAAACTGAAAGAAGATGCGATGAATCTCGTAAACGAATATCACAATGACACTGGAGAGCGGATATCTATAACAATCGATTGGGAATTGAAAGAAAACGACCCACATTGTAGTTGGTAGTAAAATGCTGTGGTGATATGATGAAATGGATATGTGGTTACAGACGAAAGGGGTTCTGGTGGTTTAGAATCTTTGATAGAGGTCTTTACTGTAAAGATGTGCGACATGAAACATTGTTGTTGTCGGAAAGAAAAGGATACACGAGGATGATTAAGATTGGCACTTATAGGATTGGGGTTCTAAGGAAGCTTGCGATGCGGAGTGATTGAGATGGAAAAACGAAATGTGAAAGTGTATATTGCTGGAAAGTTGAACGACGAAGCTACAAAGTACATTGCGAATGTTCACAGGATGATTAAAACAGCAGCCGAAGTGAGGAAAGCGGGATATTCTGTATATGTTCCTGCCGTTGACCTTTTGGAAGGGATAGTGTCAGGAGATTTCGAGTACGATGATTATTTCGATAACTCTCAGCCTTGGTTGTTAGCGTCTGATGTGATGATGTTGGTTGAAGGGTGGGGTTCGTCACCCGGAGTGTCTAGGGAAATAACGTTGGCAGTTGCTAATGGCATTCCAGTTTTTAATAAAGTAACAGACATTGATAGATATTACGCAGAACAGTTGAAGTTGTGGGGGTGATTGAGATGGATGGAGATTGGGACGCAAGGATTATACGGGCAGAAAACGGATGGATACTGGAAACGGACAGTGAGATTTCACCAGAACCGTTCAAAGCGAAAACTCTGATACAAGAGAGAGAAGCCGGCGAGTTCTCAGAAGAAGAAGCATTCACATCACTTCTATATGAGTTGGCGTGGCATTTCTGCGCTACGGGAAACAAACACGATGGTTCTAAGCTTCGTATCATGTTACAGCGCGATTTGGACAAGGAAGTTCGGGAAGACCGTGCATATCTCACGGAAGATTTCATGGACACGTTTAATCGTGGGTTCCGTGAAGGTGTTAAGTATTCGAAGGTGATAGAATGAATGAAGACAAGAGAGTTCGGGGAGAGTACAAGTGTAGGGTGTGTAAGACCAGAAAGCCAGAGAATGAGCATTTCAAGGTTTTGACATATCATAGGCCACACAAAGAGGTTTATGCGTACTGTACAGAAGAATGCTACAATGTGAGTCTGAAGAAGATGGAAGAAGGGTTTATGACCGCAAAGGCCAAACGAATCCTTACCCTACTCGATGATGATTTGGGAGATGACCCCGAAGCACTCGGAGCAGAGTGGATAGCAGATTTCATATCGAAGCCGATGGAAGAATGTGATTAGATGGAACTTGCGGACATAATGACGGCGATACTTGCCCAGAAACCACCCGACCTACTCATTTACTACTGGGATGGGTTTGTTCCAGTGAAGGGTGTTGCATCAGAAGGCCATGTCAAGAGTGGGAATGGCATGGTAACTGTTGGCAATGTCAGAGTCAGATTACCAAAGTATTAAATCCCTCCCCACTTTATTTTTTCACCAATCGGTGAATATCATCAGTTTAATGAAAGTATTTATAGTTTTGGCAAAAGTATTTATAGTAGAAGCAGAAACATATCAGTAAAGTATTTATAGTGGTGTTTTTACTTTCATATCACTGACACCTTTATATACTCGTCACTTCCCACCGATATAGAAAGATTTAAATACTATGACGGGTATTACCACTACTGTATGTGTTTGCTAAAGAAAAAGCCATGCGTGAAGGTGTGTATATCTCTTCCTGTTAAAGTGTTCAACAAAATGGAGTCTGACCGTGCTTTGAGTGGGTTATCACGTTCTAAGTGTATTAGATTGAGTCTGGAGAAGTATTTATGGCCGAAGACGTATTAGACACCGTTGGAGAAAATGGATTGGATATAAGAACCGAGTTCGCTCTTAACATTTGGAAGATGTTCGGGGAGAATCCGATGTACAAGGAGCTTTCCCAACCCACCTTCGACTACATAAACTACTTCCTATCTCTACTCCCTGAAGAAATGAAGGGATTGTCGTTCTTTGAAGTGAGAGAACATCTCTGTAATCAGTTGGTTCTTTCTTTTATACGAGACTCGTTGCTTAAGAGAATCGACGGGAAGGAAGAAGTAGAAGCGAAGTTTTATCGTTTGGCGTTGAAGGCGGTTGAGATTCAGGAATCATCACTGCCAAAAATATTCCTAAACACTGGGAAATCTGGTAAGCTTGGGGAGTTCGGGGCAGAACAGAGAAGGAAGATAAAGACCATAGCCGTTAAAGTGGATTTCGAAGACGAACCAGAAGTTATTGATGGAGATTATGAGATTGAGGACGGTGAAGAAGATGGAAACGATTAGTCTGTGGTATAGCGGGGAATATTATCATAAATGGTTCGATTCACGATTTGGAGATGAGTAATTATTATGGTAGTGGACCGCAATCTTGAACTGTTTGAAGTCGGGTGTACAAGCAAACTCGATGTCGTATTAGAACGTCGTGACGGTAAAGTAGAACTCGATATGGTTCTGGTTGTCAATACGAAGCACTCTGCTACCATAGATTGTGTGTGGGACACTATTAACGGTGATGGATTTATAGACGATTACATACGACGTAAGATAGTGCCTACGCTAAAGATGGACTTGAAGAGTGCGCTGGCCGATGGGGTGAATCGGGTATCGACCACACTCCCCGTTGGTAAGGTATTCTTCGCCAAGACAATGATTCTGGATGAGAATAAAGACCCGTATCCCACAGAACCACAAGTCATTGAGATGCTGTTGAACACAAGCAGACAGGCATTGTATAGATGGAGTCGTAGATTAGCGAAATCGTGGGGTATGAAGATAGATATGCTCTATCATGCTGTGTTTGATGGACCTTGTAACGCACTTTACCTATGTCATGACTGGGATGTTGCGAAGGGGCATATACGGGATATACGGCTGTGGATTGATGCGAATCCCATGATATTGGAGTTTGCGGGCGGAGAACCACCCCACAAGATACTACAGAAGTGGTCCACCAGTTACATTGAGTTTGTGAATGGTTCAATTATAGCGTGTCGTTCGGCAGCGGGTGGGATGAAACTCGCAGGAAAAGGACCAGATAGACTTTATAGAGACGAGATGGCACTGTATCCCCAGACAGTGGATGTACAGATGCTGTCTATTATGCAGGTTGGGCAGTATCGCAAGGATAGGACTGTAAGCATTGTTGCGTCAGCACCTTATGGAGACGATAACCTCTTTGAAAGACTGTGTTTTGATGATAACCTTAGCACAGGATGGGATGTGGATATACGTCCCATGTGTTTGGGTGACCCTCCAGTTACATTTGATGATAAAGGTCAACCCGTTTTTCATGGAATACAGTCAACAAGAGTAACACAGGAAGAGTTGAGAAACGAGTGGTGGAACCAGTTTAATGGTGACCATGCCCGATTTATGGAGCAGTTCCAGCTTATTCCAGCGTCCATAGAAGACCAAGCCATACCTTTAGAGTTGATTGCCCAGTTCTTTTGTAAAACGGAGAAGGATGAGACGCGGATTGTGCGGAAGAAGTACACTTCGGAGAAACCGTGCATCCTATCCTACGATTTGGGCGAATCGTCTTCTCACCGTTCTGTGATTTGTATATTGGAGATACAGGACAATGGTGAGATACATCTTATTCGCACAAAGCGGTTCAATCCAGGACACCCTATAAGAACCAGACTCGACAAACGGGATTTAGGTGTTATAGAACACATCCCAGAGGTCTTTGCTCCCGCATACAACATCCAATACATCATTGGTGACGCGACTACTATGGGCACGGAAGACCACTGCAACGATTTGGCAGTTCTGATGGAGCAAGCGAACCACCCAATAGCACCCGCGAATATCATCCCATATAAATGGGCAGGGAAGTCGGAAAAGCACTTGGGAAAGGCCCCGTTGTGGTTCAATGTCGTTAAAAAGTACATGGAAATGGGGATGTTGAGGGGGTATTATGATGAGAATCTGGAATGGGAGATGAAGGTTTGGTGCGCCATTCCTTCCGCTTCCGGGCAGACAACACTACTCAAATCCCGCAAACAGACATATTCCGATGACATTATCACCACACTCATGCAAGGAGCGTATGTGGCCTTTGTCCATAATGGACCCGCACCGAGTGAAACGGTGGTTTCACCGAAAGGTTTATATTCTGGTAGGCCTATTAGAGATGATAATAAGATACAAGGTGGTAAATTGAAAACGATGGGGAACAAAATCAAGAGAAGGCCGCCAAGATGGAGACGCGATTGAAGATGTTCAGAAGAAAGAGGAAGATAATAGTGGAAGTCGAACAGCGAATAGACATTACCACATTGCCAGTGGGTACGCGATACTTTGGGGACGGGATAGAAGGAATATATAAGGGGCAGATATTGGAGTTCGCAGTTTCCAAGAGGTTTGTCAAGGTACAGGTAGACCGTGAATCACACACAATCTATGAGCCGAAATGGGCCAGAGTTGAGAGCATCCACGTGCTGGAGGTGATTGAAGATGAACGACACTAAGTTCAAGATATGGTGTATGGACACAAAAACGTGGATAAAGAACGAGTACGGTGGTTATGAGTTCACAATGGGAGATGAACATGTTGGTATGCCATCATATATCTACGTTCAGTACACCGGCCTGAAGGACAAGAACGGCGTTGAGATATACGATGGTGATATAGTTAACCAATGGTGGCGAAGTTCGTTTGGGAAAGACGGTGACAAGATAATCGGGGTGCATAAGATAGTATTTGATGAGCAACAACTTGCTTATGGCTCAAACGCTGGCGGTTTTTGGTATTATCTCGCAAAGATGCACCCGATGAATATAGAAGTCGTCGGAAACATCCATGAGAACCCGGAACTACTGGAGAAAGATTGATATGAAATGCCCAAAGTGCAATACGGAACCCAAAGACACCAAACTCCCATTCTATTATTTTGATATATATCTTGGGATGTTCGATGCAGAATCTTGTGAATGCGGTCACATGGCCTTTTTCACCGAAGAATCGTACAATCACATAGAGGCGATAGCCAGAGATAAGGGATGTTGGGGTGGTATCTTTGAGGAAAGTGATTAGATTTTGGTATTACTTTGGTCGATTTTACCACAAAGTTTAAATAGTATAACAGGAATAAGCACGTCTGTTGATTGTTAGAAGTGCAGACGGTAGGGACACTTTCATACCGGACAGGTGTCTTTCTTCAGTGAGAACTAATGGAATTGGTCAGGATAATGTTTCTTCTATAGAATTGGAACAGATTACTAAATCCAATGTGCCTGGAAGAGTACCACCCGGAGGAATCCTCGAAAGCACATCATTGCATTCTAACCGCGATGATACCAAAGTTTCTTATACGGACAGTCAGAAAATAAGGAGACTACTTTTTGAGAATCCTTTAGCATATTCTTATTTGATGGACGCTCCCAGAGCCGCGTTGTACACACCCCGCCCAGTTCAAGCGATAAAGCAGGATTGGCAGGATTCTGAAGAAGGTGTGGACGCAATTACGAATTGGCAAAGACTTTTTGAAGCACGGGAAGGGCAAGAATCTCTTATGGACCTCAACATTGGAGCCGCATATTATATGAGATGGTGTGGGGAAGTGTTGGCATGGGTTGGGTATCTGGAGAACCCCTATCTGGACTCTCTGGGCTATGTTAACAACAAAATGGTAGGAAGAGTACATCTTATATCGCCATTTCTTATAAAGGACTTGACTTATAACAGAAGCACTGGGAAGTTGGATTCGTTGAAGCTTCCATCAGTAAACGGTGGTCCGGAAGAGATAACCGGGCCATCGTTGGACAACTTCATATACTTCCACAATCTCCCCGCGAATGAGAAGCGGGGGGTGTCAAGACTTCGTTCTACTCGAAGGTGGCTGGAAGGGTTTGACGATTTACTAGAACTTATACTTGAGATTTATTATAATGATGCGAGGCCGATAGAACACCACACTCTTGATGAAGATGGCCTTACTCCCGCACAGATAGAAGACCAGAGAGATAGGCACGAAGCCAATATCACTGCCGCCATAGACGAACAGATGAGAATGATTACCACGTCAAAAAGGGTGGGTATAGAGTTAAAGGGATTTCAGGGAAGAACTTTGGAAGCTGCCCCGATGCTCGACAAAACATTCGACTACACTTCTGTAGCCCTCCAGACTCCCACATCGTTCACACTGGGAAAGAATGCTAATAAAGCGACAGTCGATGTGCAACTTGAGAATTATCAGTCTGTACAACTTCGGGCAAATGACCAAGCCACAGCACTTAAGTTTTCTAACCTTCTGTACAGAAAGGTTCTCAATACCACCGGGACAGATTTGCGATTGGTTCCCACAGTCAGACTCCCTCCGTTCAGAGCCGCAAACTGGCTTGAGCAGGTTATGGCTTGGCAGGGTGAGAAGGAAGTGTTTGGGCAAAGCAGAGTGGAACAGATAGCCAACGAACAGGGATTTGCGTTCGATGAGATGTCGGCTATGCTTAATGAAGATGGGTCGGAAAAAGAGAGGAAAAACACGGTTTCCGACCCGTTGAGAGTTTCGAGAGGTGATTAAAATTCCGAAAGAAGTAGATGATTGTGTTAACAGTGATAAGTGGTCGGGCAAGACGAACTCGAAAACAGGAAAGCCCTACACAGAATCAGAGAAGTATGCCATTTGTACAGCGCAGATGTCAAAGAGTTCTATAGTGAAGGTAGAAGACAAATATTATTTTGTGTCTTCGGCAGAATTGGTCGAAGCATTGGAAAGCGCAGTGGATGGAACTGAAATCGACATTGCCCCACTCAACTACGACGAGAAGGTATGTGAGTGTGTTGTGCTTGAAGCGGTTGTTGACGAAGGGATTGATTTCGATAGTGATGTTGTAGAATCACTGACATTCCGAAAGGACAACGACAAGATAACCGTCCATCTTTCTGAAAGCGTCACTTCCGAACCAATCAACTCCCAAACCATGAGAGCACTGGGTCTCACCGAATCGGAGTTGGCAGAGGTTCAGAGTGTTAAACCATCAAAGGATGGTAATTTCATTGTTTTTGCCGGAATGGAAGGGCAACTTGGTCTGTCTCGCCACCCTATCACTGGGAAGACTACCCAAAGGAGATATTCTAGCCAATTCTTTGAGAGCCGTGCAAAAGGCTTCGTCGGCACTCCCTACTACCCAACTCATGCCAAGAAATTCGATATAAACGCACAGTTGGCAAAGGTTGTGAAGAGTTTCACCAAAAAAGTTGGAGACAAGAAGAAAGTTGTCATGCTTCACGAAATAAAACCCAGAAATGAAGCGGTTAGAAGTGATATACAGGAAGGGTATTACAGACTTACATCCATAGATGTACTAAAACCCGTATATTCTGCCGATGATAACAATCACATTATAGACGGGATTCCTTGGGGAACAGCGTTTGAAGCGGTTCTTCCAAGTATGTTGGGATGCCCCCAGTGCGGTGTCATCTCTACGAGTTCCGAAGATGAAATTGAGAGTTCTATAGACACGTCCTCTAGCGGAGTGTCGGAACAAGATATACAGGAGAGTGAACCAGAAATGAGCAAAGAAAAACAGGTTGACGCGCCTCCGACCAAGGAAGAGGACGTCGAAAGCGTGAGTATGGAAGAGTATCGGGCTCTAGAGTCTCGTATGGAGGCTATTGAGTTCGGTGCTTCGGTTCAGTCGCTCGTTGGAGAGATTGGGCTTGAGTCAGTTGACGCAGACTGTATCATGTCCATTGTGTCCAACCAGACGGAACCAAGCGAAAAATTGGAAGCGGTTAAGAGTCTTGTAGCGGCTTATGACGAGAAGATAAAAGCTATTGTAGCGTCCAAAGTCATAGAAGACGAACCCGAACACGAAAGCGGAACCGACGATGATAGTGATTCAGCGGTAAAGAGAGCCGAAGAAGTGAAGTCTATCGTCGATAGGTTGGAAGGTAAGCCCAAGAAAAGGGAGAGTGATTAATCATGGCGACTATAACACAGGGAGATGTTGGCCAGGGACTTATGCTTCCGGGTTGTCCTATCTATGAAGGAACGGCAACCCGGACAGACGTTTATGGCCCAAGCGGACTCATCGAAGGTGGTGTGACGTATGCGGCAGGTGTCGATAATGATGACCTCAAGAACGGTTGGCAGTTCCTAAAGACGTATGGCTCTTTTGCTGAAGATGGTTTCCAGATTGTTGCTGCGGGTGGAAACGGTTCTGATATTGTTGGAAGGCTGATTTCTATCACCAACAACACTCCGACCATATCGGCAAACGCTGGAACCGCCTCCGCAACACTTACAAACTGTAGGCGTGGAACAGTAGAGCAGTTCGTTGTTGGACAGATTATATCTGTGAAGGTGGACGGTTCTGGAACCGCTGTAGCTATCGGAGACAAACTATCACTGAAAACGGCACTCACCGACACGTTTGTACAGGACAATTCGAACGGTACATTCTACGCACTGAAAACCGCAAGTGCGGATGGAGATATCATACCTGTGAGGGTGATTTAAATGGTAGCAATAACATATCCGAACGATGAGTTCTTGGCCCCGGATGCGGTCACGGAAAAGATTGACCGTTTTGCCAGAGGAAAGTTCCTTGGTTTTGACTTCTGTAGGTATGTCGAACTGAAGGGAAATGAGAGTGTCGAATGGCTTCAGGAAGTTTCTGCACCGCTTGGAGACGCGAAGGCATTAAGTGCTCTAAAAGAAATCACAGACGGTGGGGAGTTCCCAGAAATCACCTTCGAACTGTATGAGCACAAGACCGCTGTGACCAAGATGTATGGCCTTCAGATGACATTCACTCGGAATATCCGAAGGAACACACTTCTGGTCAACATGATAAACGATGGTATGGAGAGGGCGGCAACGTGGTTAGCCAAACTTATGAACGACCTCATCTTCAACTCTCTGACAAATTCGTGGTCAGTTACAGCATCCACGGAAACCAACGATGAGCCGTGGAATCAGGCGGCTGCTTATGTTTGGAGCGATACCACAAACAGGACACCACTCGTTGACCAAGACGGCATAACCCTGAAGATAAACGACAATTCGTATTGGGACAACGACGTTGATACAGCGTATGTCAGAAAGGACAACTTCCAGGAACTTCAGAACTATCTCCAGACCACGGGTAGTGTGTATTGGACAGTTGACCCGACGACTGGTGGATGGAACGCGATGCTCAACAACGTCAAGTACATCCAGGTCAGTAAAACGTCTGGGATACCTGCCAGCACCGCGTTGTATTTCCGCATGGGTGACACACCAACCACGTGTTACTTCAAGAACGATATGGCGATGGAAGGCTCTACCGGAGACTATACCACATCCCCCATCATCAACAACGATGGAGATGCCATACCTGGAAAGTGGCATGTCTATCGGTACTTCGACGACAAGAATCACAATGCCGTCGTACAGATATGGTTCGAGATGTATCCGGTCACAACCCGTAAGAATAGGAAGACCATCGGTATCTTGAGGACACTCTAAACATTTTCCATAAGGGGGGTGCATTTTAACCCCCCTTTAATTTAATGGGTGTGATATGATGGAAAGAAAATCGAATTGGATTCGCTGGAACACGTCGATGTGTCACAGGGGTACAAACAGTGATGGTGATGTGATTATATGGTACAACGGACTAACCTATGACATGTCCCAATCCCCTCTAATCGTCAGTGACCACACTCTTGAGAAGTGGATTGAAGGTGGTGTTTGTGAGTTCGTAGATGGTCCAGAGAAAGAAGTTGTCAAGCCGAAACCGACCCCCAAACCCAAGGAAGAACCCGAAGTCGTTGTGGAACCATTGGACGGGGTGATATCCGTTGATTTGGGAACATTCCCATGTCCACATAAGAAATGCGATAGGAACAGCAATCCCTATTCGGAGTGGTATCATTTCAGGAAACACATGGAAGTAGAACACACAGAGAAGTGGGTTCTGGAAGATGGAAAAGTATTCAAGGTGGGGGGGTAAACCCCCACTTTTCACTATTTAGATTCATAAAAATTACGGAGTGTGTCAAAAATGGGAGATATAGGATTTATAGCAAGAGACAAGAATGTGACTTACGAGTTGACAGGTACAGGCTCTGACTTGGTAGAACACATTGCGTTTGATTTAGGCTTAAAAGACGGGGCCAAGCAGGTTAAGGCTGTATTGACCTTAGATGCACTGTCGGAAGATTGGGGTACATTTGTAGATGTCACTGAAGAAGCTCGTAGTACGAGTGGAAGCACATTCACCGCAATACCTGCACCGTCTGCCCAATATGACGCACTGTATATATGTTTTGAAGAACCTGTTCCCGGCCTCAGGATGGGCATAGACACTGCCGGGGTTGACGCGGGTTCTTTGGCCGCAACATGGGAGTATGTTGGAGATACCGATGCCGGTGGTAAACCAATCACGTGGTACGACCTAAACGAAGAAGATGGGACCACATCACTCACCGCTGGAACATCAACATACAGTGTGAAATGGTTCATGCCTTCAGATTGGGAGAAGTCCACATTGCGAGGTATAGAAGGATATTGGGTCAAGTTCATGGTCGGTACTGTTGGATATGGAACCGCTCCTGTATTGGAAAGTATCGAAGCGGTATATCCCAAGGATTCTGTATCTGTTGTAGTCATGGACGATTCAACCGATGCGTTTGACCTTCATGTGAACTCCTATGCTACTGCGGGTTCTGTGACCGACAACGACCTTATTCCAGTTGGGGCCACAAAGGGCATGATTGTGGACGGTGTAAATGACCGCATTACAAACATGACTATCAAGAACTTAGCGTCTGCCGAAACCGTCACAATCATAGTGGGAGATTTCAATATAAGGCAAGATGATATATCTTCTACAGTGACTTATCCCGGATATGCACGGTTGGTAGATGGTGATGGAAGTACTCTTGCTGATATAGAACCCGACCAAGCGTTCACTGAAGATTGGGGCATTGCGAAGGGTACACAGAGCACTACTACATTACAGGACACAGATAAAACATGGTCGGTTGACCAATTCGCTGGAAAAACCATTGTCGCTCATACAGAATCAAGCACTACAGAAACGCATCCTATTATAAGCAACACATCAAACACAATCACCATAACTGGACCGTGGGCAACAACTCCTGTAACCAATGTAACTCACTACGATATAAAATCTACTCGTAACGCATTGGTAGTTAGATTGGCGAGTGGTTCTATAGACATTGATGAAATGACACTGGATGTAAACCCAAAAACATACCATTACAAAACGACACCACCCGACTTAGCCAACAATCAAGACACACAAGGATTGTCGGATATAAAGGGTAGAGTTGTTACAGTGGGTGCTGGAGCCGATGGTGCGGCTGTTACTGGAAACCCGAACTTGGTGGCCGGAACTGATGGCACTAATGCCCAGACTCTTTCTGTTGATAGTGGTGGACAACTACAGACCGCCCACGATGTGAATACAAACCCCCTATTCTCGAAAGTGACAGATGGAACAGACGAGTTGGATATAGCCAC
>Ga0307376_10004156_pt1 | contig 13320 bp, 12 predicted proteins | sample TR2MG_FD_202536 | JGI IMG/M metagenome (GOLD analysis project Ga0307376, IMG submission 202536) | Soil microbial communities from Risofladan, Vaasa, Finland - TR-2 | ecosystem: Environmental > Terrestrial > Soil > Coastal area > Acid sulfate soil | place: Finland: Risofladan, Vaasa | collected...
TTCGTGCTTCATTGCTTGCCATAACTTTAAAGTTATTTCAGCATCACGCTCTGCGTACTCACCCACCACTAACGCTGGCAACCGCCACATCTCGGCTTTAGGATCAACACCCCAAAGTTTCGCTGCGTCTTTTAAAACGTTTTCATTCTTGCCCATACCAATGTATTCTTTGGAAATAGAATCAAGTGTAAAACTAAATCTATTTTCGTTTACTAAACTTCCGGCAATCATAGTGTCAACAATCGTACCATTAATATTAAAGTTCATTGACCGTAACCACGACACATCGTACATCGCGTTGTGAAAAACTTTTGTTGCTGGTGTATTTAAAACTTCCTGCATCCAATCAATAACAATAACTCTATCAATATTACCTTGACCTTCGTGAGCTATCGGAAAATAACCTTTCCAACCTTCTACTGCTACCGCAAAACCTACCACCTCGCCATCTTTACGTACTGATCCAGAACCTTTAGTCATTAGATTAGGATCTCTAGTTTCTAAATCGATTGCAATTTCTTCGTGTTGTGATAGATCCGGCATAGCTGGTACTACCCATTCCGTTTCCGGACTAAAGTTCATCGGTAATTGTAAAGGTCTCATTTGTACTCCTCTTTTAATTTATTTAAAAACCAAATGGCTTTGTCTAGATCTTCAATTGGTTTACCTTTGTGCTCATGGCGCCAAATATATTTTAAAGCTGAGCCTTGTAAATAGTATTTAAAACCAGCACCTTGGCATGATTTGATAGCATCAATACATTGTACCTTACCTTTGTTATAGTGCTCTGGATAATCTACCGGATCAAACTTTTCTACAAAGCCTTCTAATTTTTTCTTAAACATAAGGATAACTTCTTTCGTAATTTAATGGTTCAATAATATTTAATGTTTTCTTTGCTCGAGTTACTGCTACATAAAATAGTCTATGTGAATCATCCGGATCATGTTCGGCTGCATCTAAACTTGCTTTAGTTATATCAGGCATTAATAAAACGTTGTCTGCTTCACCGCCTTTAGCTGCGTGAATAGATTTAAAAATAATTCTTGGCGTCTCTCTAATATTTTCTCCACGTGCTAACATTGCTCTTATATAACTTTCAGTAAAATAATCTAGCTCATCAAAAGCTTTATACCAAACAGCGTTGGTTTTTAATCCGTGTTCCGCGATACATTCTTCTTGTGTATACATCTTTTCTTTATTTAAAGTATTCGCCTTTCTATATCCCATAGTAACATTATTTCCCAAGTAGTTATATATATTTTTAATTAAAATTGCTTCAATGGCACCACCTTTGCGCCACTGTTCCCAACGCTCAATGGCCTGGACTAGTTCTACCGGCACCGCGTTCTTGCCTTTTGATTTTCGATAGTACCACCCATTGTCTTCACAATGCTCACCGATAGCTTCAAAGAAATGATGCGCTGTTCCTAATACAAGCCACTCACCCTCTGACATATCAACGTCGGTAACATCGCTATGATAATTAAGTTCACCGGACTGACCTTCTTTTGGTTTGTACTCTTTATTATATTTATTTGTAATTCTTGATCGTATGCTTTGAGCTAGATTAAATATTGGTCCAGGTGGTACGCGATAAGATCGATCTAATACTTTTATGTGATCAACTTGATCTTTCAATGCAATAAAATGATCTACATCAGCACCAGCCCATTTAAAAATGGCTTGATCATCGTCACCAGCAATATAAGTTTTATCTGAATTGTCCCACATCTTTCTTACCATGGCCCATTGCAATGGACTTAGATCCTGAGCTTCGTCAATAAATAAAATCTCAAATTTTGGACTTAAGTCTTGGTCAACAAACTTTTGCAGCATATCATTGTAATCATACATACCCTTGTCGCGCTTAAATTTAGTATATTCCTGGTCCAGGAGGTATAAAACATCCCTCTCTACGTCCACCAGGTGCTCATTGCGGTCGTAAATAGTCATTACATCGACCATAGAGACCCTAGCTTTGTTAATTAAGCTTAAATAAGCGTTATCTGAATCAAACAATCCATCAGCGTTACTGTGAGCAGCGCGTTTAATAGTCAACCCGTTCTTAAAACCAAACTCTTTATAATCTGCAGTGCCAACAACACGTTCTTTTTTTAATTTTGCTTGACCATAAGCCAACGAATGCAAGGTTCTAAAAAAAGGAAACTCATCTTCATCTAACTTAAAACTAGACATAGCTCTCTTCTTAGCTACCCGCGCGGCATCTTTAGTAAAAGTAAAGTAACCAATGTTTCTTGTGTTGATACCAGACGCAATGGCTTTTTCAACCAACTCTAGTAAGGCGTATGTTTTACCGGTACCTGGAGGTCCTAAAATAATTGTTTTCATTATTAAAAAGGAGCCTCATTGTAAACTGTGTCAACTTGAACCGCACCATCTTCAAAATCACCTAACTTAACTTGTATACAACGTGGTCTTTTTTGACCGTCTTTAGTTAAAACTGTTGGTCTGACTTCTTGGTCGTAAAGATCTAACTCTTGTAACAATTTACCGGTAACTTTTTTATCCATATCCCAAGCATTCTTTTTTAGAAAATTTAAGAAAGAACCAACTTGAAATATAGCATGGCCTTCTTCAGTATTTACATAACACTTACCGTTAATTAGTTCCTCCATCTTCGTGGTTCTAGTTCTATTCATAGTGTATTGTAATAATAATTGTCTTAACTCTTTTTTAGGTTGTAATGATTCTAATGGTTCAATCTCAGTTACTTCACCAGCAAACAAAGGTTTTAAATAAACTTCACGCCAATCCTTACCTTTTAGAATAGGTACTACTAAGTTAGCCTGCTCCATAACTGCAACCGCAAATAAACTGGGGCTATGTAATTGCTCACTTTTTAATTGCACCCGTTTATCACCAACAGTTAACATCCAAGTTGCCGGTTCAGAGCAATACTTTTGTAAATCTTTCATAGGTTCCATTTGCTCATCATCACCACCAACACCAAACTTTTTAGTTCTACATAAAGCGGGCTTACACACCCCACAAATAGGTTGATCTTTACATCTATATTTATCGTAACCACGTTTACCAATAGAACCAATTAAATCATTTACTTCTTTAAAAGGTAAGGGTGGATTAAAAAACTTGTGATTAGATTCTGAGACAGCGTCTTGCCAATTGTCCGGCGAAGACTGCTTGTGATAGACCGCAATATTAAACAAAGCATTGTTACGCGATCCTTCGCCAAACCCTTCCTCAGCTAATTTATTTAAACAAGGTGGACCACTCTTAAATGCTTCCGTACTAACTACTTTACTTTTAGCTACTTTAATCTCATCTATTTCTGTCTCAGTTAATGCAACCTTTTCATAATAAATATAAAAATCACCTTCTGTAATTGCTTCACCATTTTCGTCTAATGCGTAACGCATGCCTCTTATACCACCATGATAAGGTAAGTTTAAAAAGTTTCCAACATCTCCGCGTTCCGCGAGTAGTTCTGTTTGTTTCGGGAATATCTCACTACCGGCAAAGCCTAACACTTCAGCCATAGCGATTAGTTTAGATTGCAACAAAGACGCTGATATAAAAGCCTTACAAAATAAAAATAAATGCGCACCACCGGATTTTGATCTAAATAACACCAATGGGAACTTATGGGACTTGATAGAGGCCGCTATAGTTTTGAGATCTAACGTATAATCATCCACGTCAATACAACCCCACTTACACATGTTTTTCTCATTTATAGGTATGATACCCAATGCCGGTTCAACACCTTTTAAATGATTAGCCCAAAGTAAATCAGTAACTTGATCACGTTTTATAAAAGCTTTTGCTTTTTGCTTACCTTTGTCAGTAGTACCTGGTAGCAATACCATTTGACCGAAGGCATTGTTGTTGCCTTCAAATATATTTTTTAACTCTTTCATTACTTCTTCTTTCTAGGTCGTCCAGGGTTGTTACCTGTTGAGATATAAGTTGCAGCTTTACTACAAACAAAACCACAATATTTTTTCTTTCGTTGCTGCACTGCGTGAATTTTAAATTGTTCGCCACAAGTTTGACAGGTTAGTTCTTCATCAATCATAATTATCCTTTAAGATGGCAGGCGGGGGAGTGCCTGCCATCAATAGTACTAGTTAAAAAGGTACGTTAGATTTCTCTTCGGTACTGTCTTCGCTAGCTTTTGCCTTTACGTCTCCGCTAGAACACGATATTGCAAAATCTTTAGCAGCCTCGTACAATCTTTTATCTTGCACTGGACCTTCCTTTTCTACACTAAAACCAAACCAAGTTCCCTTGTCGTTTTTTTGTTGAACAGCTTTTAATCTATACAGGTGACTGTATGATGCCGGTGTAAACAAACCATTCTTACCTTCAAGTTTGATACTGTTCATCATTGAGTTCCACGTTCTGCTAACTTTTAGTTGCGTAGATTTCATAGTTATTACTGCCTTATTGTGGTGCTCGTCCATAACAAAATAAGTCGCTGTGTTCTCAAGATAATTACCATTTGGTAATCGGTCTTTCCAATCAGAGCCTCGCTTTGCTTGTTCAAGAATACCACTATTAACTGAATGATAAGCAACTGGTGCACTGGTACCTTGACCACGATCAGTCCATTCAATGTACTCACGTTTATAATAACAAGGCAATAATAAAATGCCTTTCTTACCATCCGTTAAAGTCTTAGAGGCAGTTTGAAAGATCATTCCAGGCTTAGCCCCTTCAACATAACTAGCATCGTGCTCGTTTACTTGTGGGGATAGCGGTCCTAATACTCTTAAAAAGGGCATCTGATAGTCTTCCGTAGTCATATTACTAGCACCAATATTGGCGTCAGCTTCAAACATGTTGCCTAAAGCAACTGCTGTGTTTTCTTTTTTCATTACTTGATTCATGATTCGTTCTCCTTGTTTCTATGTTTTCCGGCTTATTTTTGTTTGATCTTTAATAAAAGTATTAAAGATTTCCGAGGGCATATCGAGGCCGGCCTCGATACGCTCCCGGTAGAGAGCTTGCAATGTCATTGGCTCAACTTTTTGTTTTTGGTTGGGCTGATAACCTGATTGCTCTGCAAGGTCTAACAATTCGTTAGCCCTTGTGTCTTCTCCTCTACCAAACACTACAGAAACTTCATTCTTAATGATGTCTCCTAAGCCTTGGTCACGAAGCCATTGATACGCTGATTCAAGGTTGTCTTTAGGTATAGTACAGCTGTACGTTTTCTTGACGGCAACACCTGATCCATCAGCTAATTTCAAAGATGACAATCCCTGCTCCGCGAGCAAATTAGGAATGATCTCTGAACTAATTTTGTCTGCTTGTTGTTTTAAATCTTTAATAATTATCTCATGAGAACTAATATTGTTTTCTAAACGTGCAAGTTCATTACAATATTTTGCCAAAGACTGTATGTCTGACTTCTCAATTAAATCTTGTTTATCATCCTCTAAATCAGATAATATAAGTTCGTCACTCATTTCTTCCTCCTTTATCATGTATGTCTATCCGTAGTGGATAGTATTTTCTTTCTCGCTTATCCCATTTTAATAGGTTAAAGCAGCCGTTAGTATTATCAGAAACTATTGCAGTTGACAACCCTATAATTGCTGGATCACCAGTGCATAAAATATAATCATGTTCTTCAAAATCTCTTAAGTTCTTTTGCATCTTATGTATAAAAGGACCACTAGAAAAAATCATTTGTGAGTGATGCGGTAAACAAATTACTAAAACACCATACTCAGCAGCACCTAATATATTAATTGATTCCGGTGGATGTTGTAAAACATACACCAATGGTGCGTCAGGATTTTTATCTTTAAAATCTAAAAAGTCTGCTAAACTTCTTCGATCATACAGTTCATAGACTGTTATATTTTTTGTCATTTATTTTCTCTCTTTGCTTCTTGACTTTTAATATAACCATCATTATATATATGTCAAGAAAGAATTTAAAATAAAATATGATAGATAAGTATAAGTTCAAAACTAAACCTTTTGAGCATCAAATGCAAGCCTTGTATAAATGTTGGGCGCAAGAATCTTATGGCCTGTTTATGGACATGGGCACTGGAAAATCTAAAGTTTTAGTAGATAATATAGCTATGTTGTATGACCGGGGCGCGATCCGCGGTGCGTTAATCATTGCCCCTAAAGGTGTTTATAAAATTTGGAGTGATAATGAAATACCTAATCACATGCCAGACCATATAGAAAAAACTATGGTTTCTTGGGATCCAAATATAACTAAGAAAAAACAATTAGAACTTGACACATTATTTGATGGCGATTCTCAACTTAAGTTATTGATTATGAATGTAGAAGCTTTTTCTACAAAAAAAGGACTGGACTTTGCTAATAAATTCCTTAGCATATTTGGTGGAAGAGCCTTAATAGGAATAGATGAATCTACAACAATCAAGAGTCCGACAGCTAAACGCACAAAAAATATTTTGAAACTACGGACCTCAGCGAAATACCGTAGAATCTTGACCGGCTCTCCCGTTACTAAATCTCCACTTGATTTGTACACCCAGTGTGCATTCTTAGATCCTTATCATCTAGGCTTTGGATCTTACTATGCTTTTAGAAATAAATATGCAGTTATGGTCCGTAGAACTTTTAGTGGACGTAGTATAAATTTAGTTACTGGTTATAAAAATACTGCTGAGCTTAGTGCAAATTTAAAAACTTTTTCATATCGAGTTGCCAAAGAAGAATGTTTAGATCTACCACCTAAAGTGTACACTAAACGCGTGGTCGAATTAACTGACGAACAAAAAGATATGTACAATACTATGAAGCGTGCAGCGATTGCACACCATGACGGCAAACTTATGACTACTGAATCAGCGCTTACAACTCTAATGCGACTGCATCAAATTACTTGCGGCACGTTTAAAGCTGACGACGGTACCGTTACTCCTTTAAAAAATAATCGCATCACAGCTTTAACTGATTGTCTAGAAGAAGTTAATGGTAAAGTAATTATTTGGGCAACTTATCGGGAAGACATAAAAAAAATAGTCGAAACCTTAAAAAAAGCTTACGGAGAAGACTCTACAGTAGAATATCACGGCGGGGTGGATACTACCCTCCGGCAAGAGAACATTGTCCAGTTTCAGGACGTTAAGGGCCCTACGCGCTATTTCGTTGGAAATGCACAGACTGGTGGCTATGGAATCACCCTGACAGCAGCTAACACTGTAATTTACTACTCTAACAACTACGACTTAGAAAAAAGACTCCAATCAGAGGATCGAGCACACCGTATCGGCCAGACTGGCAGTGTTACTTACGTGGATTTAGTCGCAGAAAAGACTATAGATGAGAAGATAATAAAAGCTTTAAAAGAAAAGGTAGATTTAGCAAATGACGTTATGGTTGAAAGAGATATTAAGAAGTGGTTGGAATTTTAAACTGGCCAATATTCATATTGAGTTTTCCCATCTACTCTTAGTGCTAACAATCGTTCCCGTCTTGGTGCTGTTTTCGATATGGAACAATGTACCCACCCTGAATTTGGATCACCATCAATATAAAACTCTAGGATCAATTGATCATAATCACAATTTTCTTTAATCCAATTAGCTAACTCTTTATTATCCACTCCATGAATTTCAAAGTCTGCTGCCTCACCCTGAGCATGTTGTGACTTAGCCGAAGAACCGATAGCTTCGCACAACGCTGGGCTTCGATAGCCTGAAGATATCATAACCGGTTTACCGAAATGCTCACGCACTGGTTGCAGGATAGTTTTCGCTAGGTGAATAAGATTCTCAATCTCCGCGGTCCCCGGTTCGTTGTCAATACCTTTGCGGGTCGCGGTCTGTGATTTAGTTAATTCTTTTAAAGAAAAATTTTTACTGAGGTCCATTAAATTGCCCAGACATACCTGCAAACATATCATCAATTTGTTGTTGCTGTGAAATCGGATTAAATATGCCATTACCAGTGGTCGCTATATCCATATTAGTAATTCCAGCAATTGGTCCTGGTAATTGAGCAGTGCCGGTATTAAAGTCAGGTATTTTTGGGCCACCTTTTGCTAACTGCCAGTCTGGCCGATACACTGGCTCCTGACCAAAAAAGTCATTTTCATTTCCTTGGTATTGGCCAAAGTCCCATGCATCTATACGAGATATGTCTAATTGAGGCAACCTCATAGCACCTATCTGTGGAGGCATTTGTGCATTACCTATTCCACCGGGAGGAGTGTTTGTCATTCCACCACCGCCATTGTTAGGAACTAAAACTTCTTGTGGAGTGTAATTACTAGATAAACTTTGTTTGATAGTATCAAAAGCACTTTGCATGGCATTGTCCATCTCACCATAACTACTATTAATAGTATTCATAATACCAGACATAGCACCGCCGCCGCCGCCAGGCATCAATCCCATATTATTATCTAGAAAGCCTGAAAAGCCACCGATTTGCATCCCCATATCCATACCACCACCCCTGGGAATAAAAGAAGGCTGTGTAGCAGATGCGTTTTGTTTTAATAAATCGTAAACCATTACTTACCTTTTTTGGCTAAGCCGCCTTTAGCAGCTTTCCATCCTGATTGCATATCCTTATACGCTTTTGGACTAATAGTGCTGTTCTTTTTAGAACGACTATTGCCTTTGTTTTTACGTTTGTTAATATTTTCTACTAAACTCATGTTATCATCCCTAATAAACCTTCTATAAAAATTAAACCAACGGCCCCCACCGTAGTTAAAACAACCCAATAGATCTTATCTATCTTACCACCCAAAGTTTCAATGTCACGATGTAAATGCGATACATCGCTCTTTAAATTGTTTAGATCTCGTTTCACGCCGGTTATATGCCCTTGTATTGAAATTATGTGTTCGCGTTCAGTTTTAGGTTCCATTTCCATTAGGCCGATCCCCGTTGTCTTTGACGAATAAGTTGTTCGCTAGGTGATAATAAAGCAGTCTCGTTACTTGTCAATCCTGTTGCTTGATTTATTTGACCTTGGCCCATTACTGTTTGGTTAGGACTTGCTGCGGCAACTTGAGTATCCACATACTTTTCTGGCGTTGGTAGTGGTTGAGTTGGTATTTCTGCTTTAGATATTTCCATGGATTTTAAATAATCTGGATCAAATTTTATTTTATCCAATGGTGGTCTTGCTGGATCTAAGAAATCTTCAAAACGTCTGTATTCAAATTCATCTATAACATCTAGCAAATCGTAATATGGATAAAGATCATTATAATTCACATCAATACCTTTAGCTTTATATTCATCTACTAAAGAGTTAGCTCTCTTATCTAAAGCATCTTCACTAAAAGAAAGTGGAGTAAACTCACCGTCTAATAGGTTGTCTAAGTTAGGTACGTTACGTCCGTTTTTACCAAGCACTTCTTTGATTTGATCTTCAGTTAATAAACCTGAAGCTTGCGCCTTATGAAACATTTTCCAAATACCAAATTGTGCTACAAAAGCTTCTTCTTGAATATCTCTAAATTCGTTGGCCATTACGTGTCCTTTTTGTCTACCATATTCATCTAAAATAGGTCCACGTGACAATGCGTTTGTTTTACTAAAGAAGTGTTCTGTTTGAAATGCAGCTCCTCTAATTTTTCTTATGTCAATTGCTTTATATTCTAGTGCTGATACTGGATCAACGGTCATAATAGAACCACCCATTAGTCTAATTAACACATCACCTAGTTCCATAACTCTACCACCCTTGGTGTCTAAAGTTAACGCTCCGTATACTTGACCGGCAGATCGTACAAACCCTGGTGCTAAAGTGTTAAAGGCATGATACATAGCTTTTTCTCGTTTATCGGAGGGTGAATCTAGCTCACTAAATATTCTATTGCCGTTTCTAGTTACACCATTACGCGCATAAATATCTAAAATAGGTTCAAAACCAATTGACTCACTAATAAATGGATCTAACAATTTCATAAAAGGGCCAGCGGCATCAAAAAAACGTCGGTCTAATTCTGAATCTACTTGCGCTGGATCTAATCGTGTTGAATTTAATTCACGAATAAATTGTTCAACTGGTCCAACTATATAATTGTATGGATTATAAGTTGATGCATCAAAAACTTTAAAAGTACCGTCTGCTTTTTGTTGACTAATAGGCACTAAGATATGATCATCAATAAATTCTGGGCCTAAATCATCCTGGTAGGCTCTAAGTTTGTCTTCACCAACACCTGTCATTTTAGATGCTAACTTTTGTGCGCCGTGGTTAAAACCATACATAGTAGTAAATTGTCCCATCAATGCTCTATACCCCATAGCTTGTAACCCAGGGTTACCTGAACTAATCATTTTCATTGACGATGCAGTAGTAGCAAGTGAGGTTCTAATCATTTCAGCCGGGAAAGATATAAAGTTACCAATTGGTAACTTTCTTAAAGCTTGAATAGCTGGTGGCACCCTACTGTAAGTTGGATAAGTTTCTCTTACTAAATGTGCTCCCATTTCTTCTATGCCTTCAGCTAACGTTTTTGGCACACCTTTTACAGTAGCATCCCATTCACGACCAACTTGTGTTCTAAAGAAATTAGAAACATCATCTAATGATTTAGTAAATTGTTTTAGTTCTGACATGTAAAACTCATGGCCATATGCTTTCCATACGTTATCACCACCAGCATACAAACGTTGTACTGTTTGCGTCAGTTGTGTGTCACCTAATCGTTGCGTAAGCTGATTAAATGTACCTATGTTTGGTTTGCCATCTACACCTTTAACTCCTTTTAATTCTCTAAGCACAGCGCCAAGTTCATTAGCTACTACGTTCTCATCTAATACACCTAGTTCAATTTTTCTTTCAATAAATTTAGTTAAAGCAGTCTCATCAACACCAGGACCAGCACCAAAGATATCATCTAACATTATTTTAAAGTTTTGGGTAACACTAGTGTTGCCACCAATATGTCCGGCGTTCATAGCAAATAAACTAGCAGAACCAAAGTTACGCATTTGTGTGGCAGGAGAATAAAGTGTTTTACCTCCTTGTACCATTGATTTAAAAGCTAAAAAGTTTTGATAAATTTTATTTTTTAAGAATGAATCAAAAATACTGTAACCTGATAATTGTTGTACCATTTCAGGAGTACCATGTAGTCCTATTATATCTGACGGTAAGAAACCGGCGCCTTTAACATCGCTAACTGGTATAGAATTGTATATCTTACCTCTAGTTAAAGCTTCTTCAGCACTGTTAAACAACCAACCGTTTTCTAAACCTAGTTTTGCTATTCTATCTAAAGCTTCTTTTTGTTGCGTACTAGCAATAACATTACCGGTAGTTTGCATTAGACTATTTTTTAAATTTTTTTCTTGACCCATTAAATTTCTAATCACCGCAGGTAATTCTTGTCCGGTAAATATTTCCAAAGGATCTACTAGTCCTTTAACTCCAGTGTTTTCTAATTTACCAACCATGGTTCTAAAAGCTCGAATTGGATCTTCCATTTCGTATCTAGCTACGTGCATTAAGTCACCAACTTTAAGCTCTGCTAAATTGTTTACAGCTTCGTCTATATTTTTAGCTTTAGGAAAAGCTAATTTAGCTTCTTCAATTAACGATCGGTCTTGTTTTATAAATTTAGCAATGTAATTTCTAGCCGCTTTAACATTTTCAGCACCAGGTCTAAAATTAGAATTAGTAAACGCAGCAAAAGACTTTCGCATTTGACTGTCAATATCTTGAGTTAATAAAGTTTTAAGTTTGTCGCCATCTGGTAAAATATCTTTAAACTCTTTCATTATTTTTCTATTGTATTCTTTTAGTTCTTGAGCCGCTGCTCTTAAAGGTGGATCAATACTGTCTAATTTTTTATAACCATTAACATAATCCAATACATCATCTAAATATTTTTTTTGTATAGTAGGAAACTGTCCCCATTTTTTATGTTGTTGTTCAAAAGTTTTTGCTAAACGATAAGAAATATCTTCAACTTGTTTATATAGTTTTTCAACAGTTCTAGACTTTGCTCTAATATAAGCATTTGATTTTGTACTTAAAGCAAAGGCTTCTTTACTTAGTTTGCCTATATCTCTAAACATAGCTAGTTTATTATCAATACGTGCAAGGTTAGCGTGTAATGGGTCAGCGTTATTTACGGTAAACGTACGCCATTGTTTAAATTCTGGTAACCCACCGCCTTCACCACCAAATATTTTTGGTATGTTCTTAGCAAAAGTAGCACCGTCTGCATACATTGGAGCAACAAATTGATTGACTAAAGCATTTTTTGCATCGTAACCCGCTAAAGCTGCTCGAGCAAAAACATTTCTACCTACAAAAGCTGCTGTCTGTTGAATAGCACTAGCAGTTTTTTCGCCTGTCTTACTGATACCTTTACCAATAACCGGAATCATTTTTTGAGTATATGGAACTTTACCAGCTAATACGTCAGCCGCTATTTTTACCGGTATACCAGCTAGCTGCAAAGCACCACCAGCAACGGAACGATTAATAGCAGGAATAGTTTTAAACGGAAGTTTAGCGGTACCTTTTACTAAACCATAGATAGGTGGACCAAGCAATGGAAACAAACCCCCGATCAGCGCTCCGTCGGCCGCGAATTTTAGTCTGTTTCTAAAATTAGCCGCGGTTAAATCACCACCGGTTAAATCATCTGTTCGTTCTGGTTTACCTGGTAACAACGTTGCATCCTCTGGAAACATTCTATTTAAACTATTGTAAGGACCACCGGCAATAAAATCAGTTGCTCCAAAAATTACCGCACCGGTGCCAACGCGACTAGCTAAGTTAGTAAATTGAATTCCACGTTTAGTGGCGCCAGTAACAGCTGGATCTAAATAACGTGTCATAGTATTAATATTATTTAAACGCATTGCTTTTTGTGCTCGCGTAACTAGTTTAGTAACTAATCCAGCAGGAGCACCAAACTCTGTTAACAATGCTATCATATCACCAACAAAAGTTTCTGGTTCGTTAACACTTTTTTTATCATATAGATCTCTTAATTTTTCTGATAAATCAAATTTACTAAAAGAAGCTAAATCTAAACCACCTAAAATTAAATCCATAGTATTAAATCCAATATTAGTAACACCTGTTTCTAAAGCTCGATTAAATTCTTTTATGCCATCAATATACTTTGATTCGTTTGGGGTAGCTTCAGTTGGCCCCATGTTAAATATACCAAATGCATTAGGCGCAATTTTTTCAGCGTTGATAGGTCCTTCTTTACCAATTAAATCATTAATAAAACTTTTAATTACTATTGTTGGTAACATTTGGCTTTTTACCAATGCTTTAACCGCAACGTTATCTGTAATTAGAGATAACGTTGCGGTTAAAGCATTGGTAAAAAGCCAAATGTTA
>Ga0307376_10004157_pt1 | contig 13319 bp, 10 predicted proteins | sample TR2MG_FD_202536 | JGI IMG/M metagenome (GOLD analysis project Ga0307376, IMG submission 202536) | Soil microbial communities from Risofladan, Vaasa, Finland - TR-2 | ecosystem: Environmental > Terrestrial > Soil > Coastal area > Acid sulfate soil | place: Finland: Risofladan, Vaasa | collected...
AGCTATGGGTAAAACTTGTTTTTAATTCTGAAATCTTATTTATACCTTTGTTGTGGAGCATGTCTTTTTGTTTTTTGTTCAACACTAATATATTGAATATTAGTGAAATAACAAATTTTTCATGCTCTTTTTTTTAACTTATTTTACTATTTATCAACCATTTATATCATCTGCGAAACATCAGTCAATTATTATTGATAAAAAGTTTTCAAAAAAGTAATGTATAGTGTTTCCCTTTTTCTATCCTAACAAAATGCTTGTTAATTTTCTCATATTTGTTTAAATTGGGAAATTGGATTTATTTTGCTAAAATCTCGTTATTTATATCTTATTATTAATAAATAGGGAATGTAAGGGTGAAAAAAAATATAAATTCTTTTTGTGTAACCCTCTTAATAATTGTGATTATACAATTATTGAAACCTCTTCAGGCTTTTTCTGAAAATTCAGAGATTAGTTTTGATATTTTTACACTGGAAGACGGGCTTCCAAATAATTTGATACAATGTATTTGCCAGGATAAAAAAGGATGGATATGGATTGGTACCAGTCAGGGATTATGCCGGTTCGACGGTTATTCTTTTATCAACTTTCTTCCAGATCCAGACGATTCAACCAGTTTACAAGGAAACCTGGTAAGGGTAATTAAGGAAGACAAAAATGGTAATTTACTGGTCGGCACTGAAAATGGCGGGCTTAATATTTTTAACCGTGATACGGAACGGTTTTCGCACCCTTACAAAAATCATGAAGAGTTAAGAGGTAAAGAGTTCTCGGTAAATGCCATTGAAAAAGACAAATACGGGAACATCTGGATTGGTACCGATTTTAATATTTTATTTATCAACACCGCCGGAATACTTTCTGCAATTCACCCAAAACCTTTTCATTCGGAGATAAATTTTGAAGGGAACTTTGTGCGAAACCTGCAGTTTGACCGGAATGGTAAATTATGGATTGGCACCAACAACGGGGTGTTTATTTATGATCCTTCAACTAATGAAATGGAGATTTTTGAGCTTCCTTTCGGAGAAAATATGAGTAAACTAATAATGGAAATTTATCTCGATGATGAAGGTTTAATCTGGATTGGCACCTATTCATCGGGCGCAATTCTGGTGGACCCCGAAACAAAAAAAATGCAACACATTATACTTCAGCCTTCTGTAGAGCGTGCTGAAACAGTTCGTTCCATTTCCAAAGGTGTTTTTGGTGAATACTGGATCGGCACACGTGGCGGGTTGTACATCTATTCCAAAAGCCGGGGAGTAACTGGTTTTTATAGCCACGATGAACGAAATATACGAAGTTTATCCAATAATTCCATTCTTTCAATTTTTCACGATGCTAAGGGAGACACCTGGATTGGTACACGCGGCGGATTGAATTTACTTGCAAAAAGCAAACAGGTTTTTCATAATTTCACAGCTTTACCCGGTGATAAGAATAATCTTAACAGCAGTATTGTTTATGCATTTTGGATTGATGATACCAGGAAAATATGGATAGGTACCGAAGATGGGGGAATCAATATTTACAATCCGAAGACAGGTACTTATACTTATTTATTAAAAAATGAGAATTCTAAAAATTCAATATCTCAAAACTGTATTAAAGCGTTTCAGGGCGATGGAAAAGGAAATTTATGGGTGGGGACTTTCCTGGGTGGAATCGATGTTATCAACATTCAAACAGGGAATATTTCTCATTTCAAACACGATCCTGATATTCCGGGCACACTTTCAAATAACGAGGTGTGGGATATTTGTCGCGATAAAAACGGTGAATTCTGGATTGCTACAACAAATGGGGTTGATAAATATATAGAAAAAACAAACTCGTTTATTCACTATTCGCAAATCAGTGGTAACGAACAGGTTGCCTGGATTGAAGCAGATTCAAACGGGAATCTCTGGTTTGGAAGTGCCAACGAAGTTATAATTTATAATTCTGGCGAAAATACGATTAAACGTCATTTTGAACGTTCGCGTTCGATGCATGAAGACTCAAAAAAACGGATTTGGATAGCAACCCTGGAAAAAGGAATTGCCTTGTATAGCATTAATTCCGGAGCAATCCGGTATTACAACAAATCTGATGGACTGGCGAACAATCAGGCACTCTGTATTTTGGAGGATAACGAAAACAATTTGTGGATTAGCACCGCTAACGGGATTTCGAAATTTAATTCCGAAAAAGGATTCTTTCAGAATTTCACCAGTAAAGACGGATTAAGTAATAATCAGTTTTGCTATGGAGCATCGTTAAAAACCAATTCAGGAGAGTTGCTTTTTGGATCGATATCCGGCTTTAACCTCTTTAATCCAAATGAAATAGAATCGCAGGAACCCAATATTCCAATAGTTTTTACCGATCTTAAAATATTCAATAAATCGGTTCCGATTGGTGACCATAAAAAATCGGTATTACAAAAAAGTATTTCCGAAACCACTCACCTGATATTAAATTTCGACCAAAATGTATTCACACTTGAATTTGCTTCATTAAACTATGTGAATAGCGACAAAAACGAATATTCTTATATTTTGGAAGGATTTAACCGCGATTGGAACGAACCCAGCAAAATACGCTCCGCCACTTATACGAACCTGTCCCCCGGAGATTATATTTTAAGAATAAAACGTGTACTGCCAGGTAATGAAGATGAAAATAATGAACTACAGTTAAAAATCACTATTCTACCTCCATTCTGGAAAACAACATGGTTTCTTTCAATAATTGTGGGAGTCATTATTTTTTTGATTTACATAGTTGGACGATTTATTTTAAACCGGGAAAAGATAAAACACCAACTTGTACTCGAAAAAGTTAATGCTCGAAAACTTCACGAAATCGACATGATGAAACTGAAGTTTTTTACCAACATCTCGCACGAATTAAGAACACCACTAACCTTAATACTGGGACCGCTGAATAAGCTACTTCATAAGGATTATTCTAAAGAAGAAACAAAAGAAAACCTTCTCTTGATGCATCGTAATGCTAAAAATCTCGACAAATTAATCAGTCAGCTTCTCGATTTCAGAAAGCTGCAAACCGGCAATCTAAAACTTAATTTAACCGAAGCCGATATTGTTGATTTTGTACGAAATATTGTTAATTCCTTCGATGATTTGGCAGCCGAAAAAGAAATTATTTTAAAATTTAACACCCTTAAAAAGAGTTTAAATGCAGCTTTCGACCCCGATAAAATTGAAAAAATATTAAATAATCTTATTTCAAATGCCTTCAAATTTACCGGGCATGGGGGAGTAATTTCAGTGAACCTGTCATTGGTTTTCGATTCAAACTATAATGATTTTAATGAAACTCAAAAAGAAAAACAGTTTATTGAAATTAATGTAAAAGATACAGGTAAAGGGATCTCTGCAAGTAATCTGAACAGAATTTTTCAACGATTTTTTCAAGCTGATACTGAAGATGAAAATGCCGGAGTTGGAATTGGTTTGGCTTTGGTTAAGGAGCTGGTTGACATACACAAAGGCGAAGTATTTGTAACAAGTAAACCAGGAAAAGGAGCAAAGTTTACTATCCGGTTTCCGTACTATTCCGATCTTTACGAAAAACAAACTGAAATTGGCATTGATAATAATGAAACAGAAGCAAGCTCATTGGAATCATTTATTGGAGGGGAAGGGATTGATAATTTGAATTCCAAAATTATGTTGATTGTTGAGGATAATGCAGATGTCCGTAAGTTTATTGCCAGCCATTTTTATTCCACCTATAAAATAGCAGAGGCTAAAAATGGTGAAGAGGGATGGAAAGTTGCTTTGGAAATTATCCCTGATATTATTATTTGCGATGTTTTAATGCCTGTTTCTGATGGCTATGATCTTTGCAAACGAATTAAAAATGATGAACGAACTTCGCATATTCCTATTCTGCTATTGACTGCACTACATTCAAGAGAATATGAAATTAAAGGATTAACTACCGGCGCTGATGATTTTATAACAAAACCTTTCGATTTATCAGTTCTACAGGCAAAAGTTGAAAATATGCTTTCAATACGCGAATCTCTAAGGCAAAAATTTGCGGGTACTGTTTTCCTTGAACCGAAAAACATTGTGATTTCATCACCTGACGAACGTTTTCTTCACAAAGCAATTGAAATGATTGAAAATAACATTTCGGACAGTGATTTAGACATTGAAGGTTTTGCATCTTTGGTGGGTGTTAGCCGAATGCAATTGTACCGAAAACTTCATTCCTTAACCGACATGACTGTTAAAGAATTCATTCGCCACATCAGGTTAAAAAGGGCAACACAACTATTAGTCCAGGATAAAATGAATGTCTCGGAAGTAGCTTATGAAGTTGGATTTAAAGATTTGTCGCATTTTAGAAAATGTTTTAAAAGGGAGTATGGAATGAGTGCATCAGAATATGTTGCAAAGTCAAAACAATCGGTTCAATAAAGATCCTATTAAAAGTCATAACACGCTGACTATGGCTATAATAATGTAAAATAATATTATTGTTTTACTGCCGGATCTGGTATGAAAGATCGTGACAATCCAGAAAAAAGTACAAAGTGGATAAAATATTGCATTTCTAATATTGGAATTCTATTCAGCAAGAATGAATTGAACATCATAGGTTTTTAGCCATTCAATATCTTCATGTTTGATTTTAGAGTCTGTAATAAGATAGTCAATCAGAGACAGAGCGCCTAAACTGGCAAAGGAGTTTTTGCCTATTTTAGAAGAATCCGCAACGAGATATATTTCATTTGCAGCTTCAATCATCGCTCTCTTAACACATATATCACTTATACCAGGATAAGTGAGCCCTGACTTAAGTGCAATTCCTGCAGTTGCAAGAAATAATTTATCAACATGCAGGTTATGAAAAAAATCAGCAGCCTTTTGCCCGGTCAGTGAAAGTGTCGGGGCTTTGAATTCTCCCCCTGTGACGATCAAATTAATGCCAGTCTGCGCACCTAAAATAAGTGATATGTTAATTGCATTTGTAATCACAGTGAGGTTTTTATACCCGTTTATCAGCTTTGCAATCTCAGTAGTAGTTGAACCTGAATCCAGAATAATAGTATCCCTCTCATGAATAAATTCTACTGCTTTTCTTGCTATTATCATTTTTTCTGCAAGGTTCTCCTGATTCTGAAGAGATAAGTTCCGTACATTATGATCTATGTCTTTCAGATATGCTCCGCCGTGTTCACGAACTATATATCCGACTTTCTCCAGTCGTTCAAGATCCTGTCTAATAGTCACTTCTGTGACTTTAAATATCCTGGCCAGATCCAAGACTTTAGCCTGTCCGTCTTCTCTGATCAGTTCAAGAATTTTATTACGCCTTTGATTAGCTAACATGGAGATATGACTTTAAATGTTCGAAATTAAGAGGCAAAAGTAGTTAAAAACAATTAAAAACAACTACTTAAGAATCAGTTTAAAATCAGTCGTATATGAACCTTTATTTTCCATTCCTCCGAGAACTCTCAGTGCATATTCAATACCCATGACTGCCATCTGCGAGCCAAATGCATCAATTGTTGCCAACAATGATCCGGACTCTAATAATGCCTGAGCTGATTGATCGTTGTCAAAACCAACCACGAGAACTCTTCCTGCTTTTCCATGTTTTTCCAGGACCTTAATAACACCGATTGCCATTGCATCATTGCTACACATAACACGGACAATGCATTTGTTTGTCACGGTTTTTGCAAACCGTGCCTTCGTGATAGTTCCCTTTAAATCTTAAACCCCGACGTCGCGCAAGTACTCACAATAAAACTCGTGTACCATGACGCCAAAAACCGCGCCATGCTTCACTCATTTCGGCTGGTACCGGGACAATCTTCTGATTCGGCTTTTCTGCTCCAGCCTTCATTCGCCCAGCAACACAAACGCACTTTATTGCCGGGCCATTAGCATTCATGAAGATCCGCATTTAAGTTTATAGCAAAAAATGAAATTTTTAATTTCAATCATTTTAGTTTCTTTTTCTTGTGCCCTATATGGACAACGTTTATTAAATAAAATTTAAATTAAAACCAGCGTAGCATTAGCCAAACAAAATGCGGTGAATTAGTTGCTATAAGCGGTTCATAGGTTTGGAGGCTGCACTGTTTTATTCCTATATTTACAAAACATATACAAGATTTCAGAAAATAATACACTGGAATGAAAAACAAACTACACTCAATAGGGCTCACTGTAATCACCTTGGCATTTTTCTTTTTGATGACTCCCAGCACGGTATCTGCACAAGATAAACTATTGCAAATAGGCGATAAACAAACAGACAAACCGGCCCTCGTCTTTTTGGTAGCTGGGCAATCGAATGCTAAGGGTGCCGGTGCCCTCTCTCCTGCCCTACATCAAAAACTCGGACGCCATGTTAAAGTTCCATTGGTACCCGGATCCACAGCCCAGGAAGTAGGCATACCAATAGATTCGGCTGACTACACGCACAGTTATATTTGGGCACCTTACATAAACAGTTTTGAATGCATTAATCCCCGCACAAACACCCGCGTATTTCGAGATGCAGACAATATGTATTGGCACGGAATGGAGCTCCCGGTTGCATGGGAGCTGGGAAAAAGATTCCCCGACAATGACATCTATGTAATAAAATTGGGCGTGAGTGCCACAGAACTTTTTTTCCGCTGTCAGACGCGATACCGACATTCCAAAGCTAAAAATCTTCGTTCGTAAACACCTATTCAATTGGGATGATATTGACATCATTATTGCCGCGCAACAAAAAGTTGTAGCAGCCGACTCGAACTCTTATTTACTAGATATCGACCTAGGTGACAGAACAAAAAACTACGAGACCTGGGCCTACAGCCCGAACAACGGACATATTAGCAGTAAGGACTTCCTGGAACTGACAAAAGTGTTGTTCAACGGACCACTCAAAAACGCAACAATAGATTCGTTTGACGTATATAAAAAATAGGGTTGTAAGGAACACTTCGTTACATAGTTTCGATTCCCTGATTACGAATCGTAATCAGGTTTTTTGCCAGTTCGAGATAGCGAGGATCACGGGTAGTCCGATACATTTCAACAATGCCCATATAATGCGACGGGCAGATGGCATTTCGGGCCAGTTCGGCTGATGCCCGTTTGTAAAAGTTGTATAGAAAATCAGTTGCTTTGATAGCTACATCCAACAGGGTTTTCTTTCCTGTTATGCGGTAATGAAGACAGGCTGCAGTCATCAGGTGCCCCATGTTATAGGTTTCGAAATTCCGGTAGGCGTGGCTTACGTCGGGATTCATGTATTCGCCCATCATGTACGGCACCATCGATTCCTTGCACACCTTAAACCGTTCGGCCCAAAAACCGGAAGTCCACTGCACGTCACCCATGTCGATGCTTTTCATCGCAAAGGTAGAGAAACAGTTCTCCTTCAGCAATATATGTAATTTGGTCATGAGGATGTATGCTGAGGATCCGGCGTCTGTGGATATGAACGGAGGTCATTTACTAGCCCCTATGTATTTCACCGCTTTGCGTTTCAAATAGGGGGAATTTAATCGAACAGAACTTGATTGTTAATTGGAACCCATCAATTTACTTATACCTTATTATATATATAAAATCATGAAATCCTGTTCCTGGATATGGTTATAAATTGAGACATTCAGAATATATTCGTTTGTTAATTAAAAAATTATTAAAAATTGTGAATAATTACGAATACTTTATTTTATATTTGCTTCAGAAAGTAAAACAAATAGAAAAAAACTATTAGATAGATATATTAGATCAATTTTTTTAACCCTTAAAAACTAACATCTAAGAGAATTAAAAACAATTTCTTTAAACAGAAGCTATTATTGTTTATAGCTTTTCTGTTTTTCCTAAGCAGCAATACCTGGGCACAGGTAATTGTTACCGGGACGGTGATCGACACCGAGAACCAGCCTGTTGCCGGGGCAAACGTTGTTGTCAAAGGGACAACAATAGGGGTGATGACCGGTCTTGATGGCAAATTCTCCATCAACGCACCATCATCCTCCAGTACTATTCAAGTTTCCTTCATCGGGTATATGCCGCAGGAATTTGTTGTCGGTAATAACACGGTCCTGAATGTGACTCTTCAGGCTGAAGCTACAGCATTAAGTGAAGTGGTGGTGGTTGGATACGGTTCCATTAAAAAGGTCAACCTGACAGGCTCCGTGGACAATGTTTCGGGGGCAGTGCTGGTTGAAAGACCTCAAACAAACTCGGCCAACCTTCTTCAGGGACGTCTTACAGGAGTGGATATAACACAGCCAGGCGCCGAACCGGGCCTGGATAATCCTAATATAAGGATAAGGGGATTAGGATCTTACGGGGCAAGCAATGACCCCCTGATTCTGATTGACGGTGTTGCAGGTTCCCTTAGTAATCTTTCCCCTGCTGACATCGAAAGTGTAACCGTATTAAAAGATGCCGCATCGGCAGCTATTTACGGAGCAAGGTCAGCCAACGGGGTTATTTTGGTCACTACGAAAAAAGGGAAAAAAGGCACTCCCGTAATCTCCTACAGCGGTAATATTTCCATCCAATCGCCCACCAGGCTGCCCGATTTTATTACCAATTCTGCCGAATATATGGAAATGTTCAACACGGCAGCTGTTAATGATGGGAAACCTGCACTTTATACTCAGGCTCAAATTGATGCCTACCGCAATGCACCGGCTGGCAGTAAAGAGTATCCCAACTTTGATGCCCTTGATTACTGGTTCCAGAACGCAACCGTAAATAACCACAACCTATCCATTGCAGGTGGAGGGGAAAGCAATACTTACAATGTTTTTTTTTCCTATCTCGACCAGAATTCCATGATTCCTGGCTACCAACTTAAACGATACAATGGGCTGATAAACAATAATCTTGAACTTAGCAAATGGCTAACGCTTGGAGCTATTATCAATTTAACCAGTAAATACACCGGACAGCCTGCCGCTAATTCTTTATTTACGCCAATGTATATATATTGTGCAAGTCCTCTTAACGAACCTTACCTTCCTGACGGGAGCGGACGTGTTGCGACGAGAGCTTATGCGTCCGAATCTCCTTATCGGGGACGGCCGGGCCTTCAGGAAGCTCTTATAATGGGAAACCAGTATTACAAAGAGACTAATATAAATCCACAGGTCTATATCGATATCAAGCCTTTCAAAGGGCTTACCTGGACTACAAAAGCTGCTGTTAATTACGTGGACATATTTTATAAAATGCACCAGCAGAGTTACTCGGCTTATTCTTTGCATGAAACAGACCCGGTAACAGGAGATTACCTGGCAATTCCCAAAAATGCTGATGTACTCGGGGTGACTGATGATTATTTAAGGGATATTACCAAAACGTTTTACTCAGTTGCCACGTACCAGACCAAACTTGGTGAGGATCATGATTTTACGGTTTTAGCAGGTTATGAGCAGAACAGCTTCAGACACCAGCAACTAAGGGCCACCAGGCCTAATTCAATAAATCCCGCACTTACCGAACTACAAGCTTATACAGCCACCAACCAGGAGCTGTTTAAACAAACGGCACGTATGCTCGGTTATAGTTCCCCTTATGAATGGGCATTGCAGTCTCTCTTCGGACGCCTCAACTATGGTTTTAAAAACAAATACCTTTTTGAAGCCAACCTCCGTTACGACGGGACTTCAAAAGTATCCCCCGATTACAGGTGGGGATTGTTCCCTTCCGTATCTGCCGGATGGGTGGTTTCCGAAGAAAATTTTGTTAAAAACAATTTAACCTGGCTGAGCAACCTGAAACTGAGGGCATCTTACGGAGTGCTTGGAAACTCTGACATAGGATCTTATGCATACCAGAATAACATGGATATCGGTGTTTCTTATCCCTTCGGGTCGTCACTAACCAAGGGAGCGGTGGTCAGCACCTTTAAAGATCAGAGCCTGAGATGGGAGACCACCCGCATCACTGACTTAGGCTTTGATTTGAATATTAAGGACGGGTTACTGGAAGCTACATTCGACTGGTTTGATAAATTTACTTACGACATCCTTGCAAAGCAACCGATACCTGTCAGCATGGGATTGTCAGATCCGACGCTGAACGACGGCAAAATGCGGAACCGGGGTTTTGAAGTGTCGCTGAATCACCGGTACCACATCGGGAAATTGAACTATAATGCTTATTTCCAGTTATCATGATTCAAGAATGAAGTGATTTACATCCGTGCTTCCAGTATAGGAAATACCATAAAGGCTGACGGTTACCCTTGGAATGAAATGAACTTGTACATCTGGGACGGCATCGTCCAGGAATCCGATCTCACAGATCCCGATTTTCCAACGAGTACTTTGAATACCAGCCCGAAGGCTGGCGATTTGAAGATGAAAGACGTGAATGATGATGGGGTTATCAATGGTAATGACCGCCAGCCGGTAAGCGGGTTATATCCCAAATTTTCATATGATTTCGGGTTTAACTTCGATTATAAACCCTTTAGCCTGGACTTTTTCTTCCAGGGAGTGGAAGGCCGTAAAACAATTATGTCGTACTGGGGACCCCAGCCTTTTGCAGGCGGAATGCCCCCCATGACAAAGTGGCGCGATGCATGGACCCCGCAGAACCCGACTAACAGCCTCCCTGCCTCACATATTGACGCATATCCCGGGGTAAACAATTATAGTAATTCTACCTATTTTTTGCAGGATGGGTCATACATGCGCCTGAAGAATGTAATGCTGTCGTACACCCCTGCCGGTTGACCTTATCAGCCGTATCAAAGCCAAAGATCTAACGGTGTACATTTCAGGGGAAAACCTGCTGACCTTTACCAAATTCGAAGGACAGGATCCTGAACGTTCTTTAACCAGTTATACAAATGTTTATCTTTCATATCCGCAGGCACGTACAATAAACTTTGGTTTAAATGTTAAATTCTAAAAATTATCATTATGAATACAAAATATAAAATTTCACAATGGTTAATTACCTTTTTACTGGTGATTATCACTGCTTCGTGCAATAAGGATTTTCTCGACAAGAATCCGTTGGACAGCGTGTCAATCCAGGGTTTCTGGAAGTCCAAAGCCGATGTGGAGACCGGATTGGCAGGAGTTTATTCACGTCTCCAGCAGAATTTCCTGGGATATGAAAGAATCTATTTTGAGGGCCTTACCGACAACGCCTATTGTGCTACAAACTGGAACCAGAGATATATATTCGAAATGACTTTGGGCAACGTATCCCCCTCAACAGGAGGCGCTATTGATAATATGTACAGTTCACCGTACCGCGCCATCGCAAGTTGTAATTTATTCCTCGACAATGTGGACAAGGCTGAAGATAACGTTTTACCAGCTCAACTGGATGCTTACAAGGGAGAAGTGCGGTTTATCCGGGCTTTGTGTTATTTCGACCTGGTTCGGTTGTGGGGGGACGTGGTTATTTATAAATCCACACCTCCGGACATTGATGGTTGGTTTTTACCCAGAAGCCCCAAAGCTGAAGTTTATGCTTTTATCGAGGAAGACCTGAATTTCGCGATTTCAAAACTGCCCGACACAAAATTTTCAGGACATGCCGTAAAAGGCAGCGTGCAGGCGTTACTGGGCCGCGTATTGCTCACTGAAGAAAAATGGGCCGATGCTGCTACAGTGTTGAATCAGGTCATTGTGGGTGGAAAATTTCAACTTTCCAACAGTTACAAAGATTTATTCCTTGTTAGCGGTCAGGCAAATTCAGCTGTAAACTGTGAGATCATGTTTTCTACTAATTATGCCTTGGGTAGTCCTCAAAGGTTAAGCCCGCAACCCGCCGGTTATGATGTAGAAATGGCAAACTGGGCAATTTTGCAACCTTTCAAAGCTTTTGCTGATGCTTATCAGATGACCGATGGCTCAACACCCCCTCCATCAATTGACAGTGCATATAATAACCGTGATCCCCGCCTCAACATGACTATGAAATTACCGAAAGAAACCTGGGAAAATCCTTCAACACACGTAAAACAGGTTATTGATAATCCTAGTCTTACGAGTTACATTATGGAGAAATATGTCGATCTTTCCAAAATACCGATCTCAGGCGCCACTGCTCCTTCATCTACACAGCATTATATTCACCTGCGGTACGCCGATGTGCTGCTGATGTATGCCGAGGCAAAAAATGAGGCCACTGGACCCGATGCAACAGTTTATGCTGCTTTAGACGCAGTACGTGCCAGGACGGGTGTCAACATGCCTGCAGTGAATCAGACAACATATAACGACAAGGTATCACTGAGGGATTATATCCGCAATGAAAGAAGAGTGAAACTGGCGATGGAAGGTCTCCGTTACTTTGATTTGAAACGCTGGAATATTGCCGAAACCAAATTGAATGGGAAGCCTACAGTTGGAACTTCACCAATGGTATTTTTGCCCAAGCATTACTATTTGCCGTTACCACAGTCTGAACTTGATAAAAATCCAAACCTGGTACAAAATCCAGATTACCAATAAAAATTTATTATAAGTTTTATCCTAATATTATTCCGGGGAGAAAGTAACTCTTTTCTCCTCGGATGCTTTTTTCCCTTCCCAGCCTTCGCCAGCTTAACAGCCTTATCATACCATAACAAAGCCTGCCCGTTTATCTAGACTTCGCCATTGAGACAAATTCCTATAAAAACTGTATATAGGGTTTTGTAATCGGAAAATAACGACGTCCAACTTTTAGTGTTTATTAATAAAAATATTTATTAAAAAGGGCTGAATTAACAAATATTTTATACTTTCATAACAAAATAAACATAAACAAACAAAATCAAACATAGATATTTAGATATGAACTTAATTAAAACAACACTCACGCTAATATCAGTGAGTTTACTTTCAGCTGGTGCTGCTCCTCAAACTGAGGCGAAAAAAGGGCAAGCTGAAGATCTGTACCAGAGCATTGAGTTTCAGATGCCATGTGTACAGGAACCTGTAATTCCTGAAGATGCAGTTAAGTTTGAATAACATGAAGGAGGAATTGGCTGCTCAGCAGTTGTTTCTGCTTGATAATTCGTTGTCAAAACATATCAAAAATAATAGTCGTTAAACTGATTTTTATAAATGAATAAATTTAAAAAACTGTAACGGATCAGTACTTAAAGTGAGCTAAAGTTTAGAGTGCCTAAAGTTAATATTTAAAGATAGTGAATGAATCAGTTTCTTTTATAAGCAGCGATGACATTTAAAGCCAGCAACACATTTTGATTGTTTTTTATGGCAGTGTCAATAATGGATCTCAGGATGGCGAAGTTTTCAGCAGCACTAAATATTTTGAACTGCCCGGATATTTTTTGTTTGACCTTGA
>Ga0307376_10004159_pt1 | contig 13316 bp, 7 predicted proteins | sample TR2MG_FD_202536 | JGI IMG/M metagenome (GOLD analysis project Ga0307376, IMG submission 202536) | Soil microbial communities from Risofladan, Vaasa, Finland - TR-2 | ecosystem: Environmental > Terrestrial > Soil > Coastal area > Acid sulfate soil | place: Finland: Risofladan, Vaasa | collected...
GGGCCATGATCGGCTGGAGTTGCAGGTGATCAAGGAGGCTCATCTGCTCTTCAAAGTGATCGACCAGCGTTATAAGGATAACAAATCCCTGATCTTTACATCCAACATCGATGAGGCAGACTGGCCAGAGTTCCTCGGGGATCCCATCTCTACAACTGCCATCCTGGATCGTATCTTTCACCACTCAGTCATTGTAAAGATCGAAGGACCCAGCTATCGTAAATACCAGGGCGAACTGTTGCAGAAAGAATATGCTGAAAAGATACCTGGTAATGCGGAAACAGGGTAATACAACCTGGTTAACCTGGACAGAGGAAAAGGCGCTGACAATGGTTGGTGCCTTTTTTGTTTTCGCAAAGCGGCTCAATATCAAAGGGATAACTGGCACATTATACCCTGTAATCAGTGGTACAGTATGCTCCGGAATAGTTACTTGTTTTATACCGAAAATCGAACATAAAAACTTGCACCGGAATACTCCAAATATCAACCTTCTGTATCCCGCAGCAGATCAACAACTCAAAAGGGTGGTAACAAAATGTTCCGTTTGGTGGTACTAACTTAAAACCTCGTTATAATTTAACTGTCCTGAAATCAAGAGCTTTGTACAAATGGCACATTTCAAACATAGTTGGATTTATCCAGCTAAGTTTATTCGCAAGAAAGGATCTATTTGATAGATTGAACCATTCATTTCTAAAGGATAAGGCACCGACTTGACAAATACAATTGGACTTGTTTAAAGAACCGTGATAGAGATTGATTATAAATATTAATTCTTCGCCTTAATTGCCTGATAATCTGAATCAAAATCAGGAATATTATTCATCTTAGACAACACTAATTTTTCTTATAGTATTTTAAGAAATTACCTCGATTTTTAGCTTTTCAGAACTTTCCCGGGGCTTGTTCTTAAATTTAGTGAGATTTAACTATTTATTAATCAGTACTTTTCATTATTTATGAGCATCCCTTTTCAAATCCAGGGTGTTCTGCTCTGGGTCCATGAAACATTCTCAAGAATGTCTTTCTCCAAGACTTAATTTGAAACTACTTCTTTTCAAATATATCTAGCTGTTTAAAATACTCTGTTCCGTGCCAGTCTCCATCAGTAATTATCATCAAAAAACGGCAATTCAGATTGTTTTCGAAGATGAATGATGAACTTATTGAAGTCAAACCGCCTCCTCTTCCTCCTCCAAAACTGCCTCTTCCACTACCAGCACCATAGACACCAACATACTGCCAGCTTCTTGTTTTTGGATCTCCGGTAATACCTGAATTGGCTGTCGATGCCCATATACTGAATATCTGTGATCCCCTGTTTCTGAACGGGTTAATATAAAAGTTGATTTTGTCAATCGAAATATTTTTCTGCAAATCGATTACAATCCTTCCTTCACCATTGTCGAACAGAATAGTATCTTTCAGTTTTCCAGATTGTGAATCAAGAATGTTAGATATATCAAGTTTTTCATTCTGATATTCTTTGTCTTTTTTAGATTTGCCTGTAGCAAAGTATGTTACAGTAACCTTGTTGCCGGATTTTACATCTGCATAATCAGAAGTCGAAGGGGGAGTTTTAACAATAACCGTATCCATTCCAAGTCTTTTCAAATATGCTACAGTTATTGGATTGGATAACATTCTTTCGTTGATATTGTTATCAAATAGCGGCTGCAATGTATATTTAATGGGCTTAAGATCAGGAGTAATATATTCTTTAGTCCTCAATTGTATAGGTTTATTGTTATTAAAATCGTCATATAGCAGTTGCAGAGGCGTCACATAATCGTTCGGATTATTGGCGACAGTGATTGCAAATATTTTAATCTTATCATTATTCGGGAGAACAACGGATCTGGCCCCTTTTGGGAGATTCATCTCATATTTATACAAATAACTGTACTGATATGCATCGTTTGCTTCTGGATTGTGGCGATGTGATGCAAACCATGCGATGTTGTCGCGTTTTGTAAACGCCGGAACTATTGATGCAACCTTCAGATCGTTGAAATAAAGCTTGCGGGAATAGTGCTGACCAACAAAACCGGTCCAATCCTGTATACTAAGTTTAATTGTCTGGCTGCCAACCTTAAAGTTACCTTGAGTATCTTCAGTCGAGGCAGCAAGAATGTATAACTTATTAAATTCGCCCACCGGAAGACTGACTTTCTGACCATTGGCAACAACAACGTTTTTCTGACCATCAGATGTGTTACCTATCTTGAATCGGATATCTTCGCTAACAATTTCCACAGGAATCATTTCTCCTGGTAGACTTAAACCAGTTTCAAAATTACCATCATCTCTGTTTTTGTCGCAACTTATAGCATCCTCATTATAAGGTATTTCAATAATTTGTTGTAATGGTTTACTGAATGGTTGAACAGGTTTTTCAAATCTGATAGCGAAACTCCTAATCAGGAATCTGGTCATATCAAAGTTTAGAGTTCCGTTCTTGAAGTCAGCAGGACCAATCCTTTTTTCCTGTCCGTTCACTTCATAAGCATCAACTATTTTAGCAGGGAGACTCAGTGATACATCCCTGGCATCTTTCCCATATAGTTCATTGACCCTCACTATGTAGTAATCGCTTTCCTCAGCCTTTTTAAGAGCCATTACATCGACCTGATTCGTGTTAATCTTTAGAAAAGAAATCTCTTTACCAAAATTTCCATTATGTTTTGAGGTCTCGAAAGCAATTGGGGGGTTGTTAAGGAAGCTTCCCTGCCATGGTGTTTTAGCATAAACCCAATCTCCAACATGGGCATAAATGCCATATGTGACATCGTGGATTCCCCAGTCCTGAGTACCCTGATAAACATAAGAGTTTGCTTTAGGAGTGTACATAAGGGTAAGTCTCAAGGTGCTGTTGTCAGGTTTATCAGAACCATATTTGCAGTCTTCAAGAATAGATACGCCATAGTTATTAGATCTGTCGGTGATGTCAATCCACTGTCGTCCCGGCACTTCGAATTTAACATCGTTATTGGTAGTACGCTGAACAGCAGCAGTATTAAGACCGTATGTGGCAAATTCATTAACAACTGTAGTCGGAAATGCAGCTTTTAAGCTTACCTCTGTTGACTGCCAGTCAATCTTGTTCCTTATCACAATTAACTTACCGGCTTCTCCAGTTACAAGGCTGATGGTCTGTGTTATCTCAGAGTTCTGTCCTTTTTTGGTTACTTCAAGGGCAACGCGAACAGGGCCCTTTTCCAAAACCCTTATTGAAACTTCTTTGTTCATATAGTCGATAGGTGGATTAACACGGTCTTTCCAGTCCATGTTCCATGCCGGCCATTGTGTTGGACGTTCTTGTTGGAAATCAAGGGTAGCAGGTTTTGAAAGAACTTCCCTTGCAGCTTTTTTGTCGTATATGCTTGCAATATCTCCATTGGCATCAATCTTCACTTTAAAGAAATTGTTTTCAAGTGTTTGATTTGTGACTGACAGATCAGAAACATCAGGTTTATCAGTGGTTTCACGAATATCGAATACCGATAGTCCTGCTGATGGAAGTTTGGCAAGAAATATAACAGTAAGCTTATTGCCTGCATAAGATATTATCTGAGAAGGGATTTCGCTATTATTCTTGTCAAAAACTTTAACATTTACAGGCATTTTTGCATAAGTAAGTTCAGCAGTAACAACATCTTCTCTTTCAATCGCTACGGGATTATAAACAACAATTGCCCTTCCTTCAACCATAGTATTTAAACCATGAGAAACCGCACCAACCGAATTCTTCAGAACTTCTGAGAAACTATTCATTGCAATAAATTCATCATTCCATGCATATTCATAAGCTTTAGGAGTACTGGTTCCCGGAAGTATATCATGAAACTGGCTACCCAAAACAAGTTCCCATGATTTGTTTAGCTTTTCGTAAGGGTAAGATGCACTACCCAGCCAGTCAGCTATTGAAGCTGCCTGTTCAGCTGATTTGGACAGGGCTTCATTTTTCCTGTTAGCCCGTTTCATGTACGACTGTGAAGTCATCGATCCTGCACTGTGTTCAATAAGAAGCAGATCGCCTGAATAGGTCGGAAGCTTGGTACGTATTTCCGGTGTTATATCCCTGTATATCTGATCTGAAGAGGTAAGTATCACTTTGAACTTACTATCACTTTTGTTAAGGCTGCCAACTGCATTTTTTACATCTTCATCTCTTGGAGCTCCGCCAACATCACCAACACCATAATACCGGTAATCAAATAATAAGCCGTACTTGTTTATGTCATCCTGCAACCTGGCATTCCAGATACTGTCCCTGTCAAGCCTTGGAACAACCCGTCCGCTATATTTAGTGGCATTTAATGAAGCTATAATACTTTTGCCATCAGGCCCTTCCCAAACGCCAACATTAAATGGGATACCGTTTGCTGATCTCCAGGTAAGCTTTTGAGTTGAGAACCCCAGAAGGCCGGCATGGCTCCATATCGAAGGCATGGTAGCGACAAAACCGAAACAGTCAGGAAGCATGTAATCAACACTTTCCTTATTAAATTCCCTCTTAAAGAAGAGATTGCCATAAAGTACCTGTCTGAGCACTGATTCAGATGAGGAAATATTAACCTCGCCTTCATCAACTGATGATCCGGAGACAAACCAGCGATCCTGCTTAATGTAATCGATAACTTTTTTATACGATTCGGGATAATACTCCTTCATCATATTATATCTCCGCGATCCAGTGAAGTTGAATACGTAATCGGGATACTTTTCAAAAAGTTTGAAGTTATCATCCATTGTGTTACGTATGTATTGATTTATGGTTGTGGGGTATTCCCAGTTCCATTCTGTATCGAGGTGGGCATAGCCAATAGTGTATAATACTTTATCTTTTGAAATATCATACTGCTGCCTCTTTGCCAGAGGTTGAGCAGTAGACATAACAGGAAGTATTAACATAATCAAAAGAACAATTCCATTTTTTTTCATATTCAATACTTTAGTTGTTTTTTTAAATCAGAAATCAAACTTAACTATTTTTCATTGTTGTCCGGTAAAACCGCCATATCACCCCACACTGAGGGACTATAAACTGTGGAACAGGGTGTCCAATCTACTCATAACCTGTTGACCTGTTTTTGGTCAGCTTTTTCCAGACACCTACAACGGATATAAGCCTGAACCAGAAGGCAAATTGCTGAGAATGATTAGCGGCTTCTCCCTGTTTCTTTATATTTTTTGAGGATAGCATTTAACTCTTCAACTTCCCCGGGATATTGCAAATAGAGATTTTTTGTCTCTGATGGGTCATTTTTTAAATTGAATAACTGCCCTGAAGCTTCTCCGGCTTTTGGCTGAAAACTTTGCGGTTTGGAGAATCCTCCGGAACCCAGACCAAGGATTAATTTCCAATCATCCTTACGAATAACAAACAACCCTCTGGATGAATGTTGGATAAGTGCTTCCGGTCGTTCATAGGCTGAAAGATTCCCAAGTAAGAGTGGAAGGATATTATGGCTGTCTTCTCCTTCATTTTCAGCTAACTTAGTATTCACGATCCCGGCACAGGTTGCTAACAGGCTGGTTAAAGTAATTGGCTCTGAGCATTGGCTATCAGGTTTGATTTTCCCGGGCCACCTGACAATAAAGGGGATACGGTGGCCTCCTTCGAAAGCATCGCCCTTCATCCCGCGATAGATATAAGCAGCTCTGTGTCCATATTTTTCGATAAAATCAGGTTCCCAAAACGGACCATTATCACTTGTAAAGAAAACAATAGTGTTATCGTCAAGTCCCATCTCTGTCAATGTTTGCAGTACTTTCCCCACTTCTGCATCAACCATATTGACGAAATCACCATACTGGCCGGCTTTTGAGCTCCCCTTATATTCTGTCGAAGGCATCCATGGTGTATGAGGTGAAGAATAAGCTAGATAGAGAAAAAATGGTTTCCCGGATGAGGATTGGTTTTTTAAAAATGAAATTGCTTTTTGGGTGAATGTTGGCGTTACCTGTTCAAAATCAAAGCCTTTAGCCATGAGTCCGGCTCTCCAGAAAGCTCCTGTAAAGCCTCTATTCGGATCACTACCTATTGTTAGTTCATCTGGAGGAACCAGCAATTTATCATTTTCAAGATAACAATATGGTGGCATATCGAGAGAGGCAGGGAGAATAAATGAATAGCTAAACCCATGATTAAGCGGCCCATTAGTTGGTGGAACGGAGAAATCAATAATGGCGGGATCAATTCTTTTCAAAAAAACGGTATTATTCACCTCAGCATCATTAACAGACGAGACGGTTTTAGCATCTTTTTTTTGAACCCAGTCGAGGCCAAGGTGCCATTTACCGACAACTGCGGTGGTATAGCCATTTCTTTTAAGGAAAGAGGCCACTGTTGTTCTCTCTCTTTCGATCAAAGATTGACTATAACCATTTAAGACACCAACCGGTAACCGGCTTCTCCAGCAATAACGCCCTGTAAGAATGCCATATCGTGTAGGGGTGGAGACCGCAGATGGTGAATGGGCATCGAAAAAACGGATTCCCTGTAAAGCTAACCGATCAATATTCGGGGTGCTGGTTTTGGCCTGTGGATTGTATGCGGTCACATCGCCATAACCCAGATCGTCGGCTAAAATATAGACAATATTCGGAGGTCTGTTCTCGCTCTTCTTTTGCTTCTCCCTGCCGATCTGGATGAATCCCAAAAGGGGAGTAGAAAGCATAAGCAGTATGTATGGATTTGGTGTTTTCATTTCAATATTTCTATAATTTTGGTTTGAAAAAATGTTGGTGTAGTTAATCTGTAGAAACAAATTCCACTTGCCAAGCCCTTTGCCTCAAAGACAACCGAATGCTCGCCAGCGCTTAATTCTCCATCCACCAGTGTTGCCACTTCTTTACCAAGAACATCGTACACTTTGAGTGACACATATTCTCTATTCTGTATTTGATATTCGATATTCGATATTCGTCATTTGGTTAAATGGGTTAGTGTAGTTCTGAAACAGCCGAAACTTTTCGGGTAAAAGGAAGTTTGCCCCTCTAACTCTACAGAAGTCAGCGGCGGCATATTTGCCATCTCAACGACGTAATCGAGCGCCTTCCTGCGCATATCTTCCGTACCCGGTTGTTCTCTGAGCCAAACTGGTTGAATGTTTTGATCATAAACTTTGTTGACGGCATTCTGAGAACCGTTAACTCTTGTCCAACAAGATTGTCCTCTGCCGCCGTACTTTGTGTGGGTTGCGGCATTGATCATATCAATTGTGTGACCATGAAACCACGGCGGCTGTGCATGGTCAACTTCTGATTGAATGCGAAGATAACGCCCTCTGAATTTTCCAATCCACTGAACTGCTTCGCGCTCGTTCCACCACGCAATATTCGTGGCGGAAGAATCTTTTACTGTCGAGTAGTGCTTATTTAAACCCTGGTACGTTTCCGCTTTCCTCCTCCCGTAATCAAAACACGTCACCTTGCTGTCGGATGGTCCTTCTCTGTCCACAAGATACTTGATTTGCAAGGTCGGATACCTTCCCACACATCCCGCTCCCATGGTGATGCCGAACGAAAACGTATAGATTCCAACGTTATCCGCTTTCACATTCGGGAGCGAGAGGACATAATCGGCGATTGCCTTTAAATCGTCTTGATGAATCTTTCCATTGTAGTCTTCAACTCCCTCGCTTCGCTTGTCCAACGGATTCGGACTCACTCTGCCTTCAGCATTGAAGCTCACAAGAACAAATCCTTGCTCAGGCAACAACAAGTCCAGCATTCTTGCTTCTGCACCCTGCATCATTGCTCCTGCACTAATTCCACCGGGTATATATATCGCCGCCGGAAATCTTTGTCCCGGATAAAGTGAATCAATCGGTTGATGGATACGCGCGAAAATGAGGTTTCCATTGTTCGATTGTGTTCCAACATTTCTGACCCACACCTCTTTCCGTTGTGTTTGATACAAAGCAGGCGTGAAGCTGCTGACGTATCGAAACGGTTTGCCGTTATATTCCGTCTTCCAGAGTTGCGACATCTGTGCGAGTGTCTTCCATCGGACTCTTCTTTGCTCAACCAACAGTGAAAGCGAATCAATGAATCTTCCGAGTTTCTGAATACTCGAGTCAGTCATCAAGTCTTGAATCATCGGCAATTTCGCAGTGTAAAATCCGTTTGTTGGAGCGCGACCCGCAGAAATATCGTTCAGAAGATTCCTCACATCCTTATAGCTTTTGCCTCCACCGCCAATATAGATCAACCGTTGAGTCGAATCGTGCTGGTAGAAATTGAAACGGTCTTTCGGTCGCCAGATTCCAGACGACTGGTCATCAGTTCCTCGATGAAGATACGTTGCCGCACCCCAGAGGTTGTCCGCCTTCCAAAAATATGCGGGGTAAACTTTCCCCTGCATGCCGTTAATATGTTTTTCCCATCCTTGCGGATTGTCAGCAGGATAATACAAGAACCCTCCAATATTTTTTGACGGTGCAACACCAAGCTGCTCGATAAGATAGGCAACATCGGCATAATTGTATTGTGTCTCGTGTGCATGCGGGTCAATTTCGATTCCGAGATTTTCGTGCATCCAACGGATAATGTTTTTGCCTGCGGTGTTGCTTGTAACACTACCCGTATCAAACATCGCGACGGCTTTCAGATAGTTCCAATCGGACTGGAAATTAAAGGTTGCACTTTTACTCGTGATTGTTTCCGCGAGCAATTTGACAAGCTGACGATTCTGGAGATAGAAGTTTCGATCTGCGGTGTAATCGGGACGCCTGCCGTCAGGCTCTTCGTTGTGGAGGATAACGGTCAAGTGCAGAGGAGGAAGAAGAACTTGTGCTGATGCTTGTTCAAAGCTCCCCATGTATACAAGTACAAGAACCAAGAGTGCGCGTGTCATTTTTAATTAAATTAATGCTTAAATTATAATTAAATATCTAATTTGAATTTTTTGAACCGGAATTAATCCGGTATATGAGCAAAAACGATTCAATTACGGCCAAATTAGCTTAACTCCGCGATCTAAATCTTCTGTATGCCATTGCTCTTTGGGGTATTTGCCCCTCTAATGGCTGATTTTTGAGCTAAGGGGGCATATTTCTCCCATACACTCCCGTGTTGGTACTCATATTTTCCTCCTTTCTCTGTTTTTATGCCGCTTCGATGAGCCTGTCAAGCTCTTCCCAGGCATCTTTGTAAAAATGGTGTTCATACATTTTCAATTCAATTTGATGTCCACTAATGGTTATTTTGGCAGGTACTGCAATAAACCAATCAATAAAGCTGCGGTGTTCCTGTTGTTTAAATTTGTTTTTCTTTTGGCGCATCATTACCGATATGTTGTAGGCCAATACGCTTAATTAGCTCCGCTGATTATTTCTTCGTCTCGGGATAATTGGAGCAAGCTCCATTCTGCTCTCGACTTCCGAAATAATTGCCATAATATATCATTTGCCCAGAAGTCATCTGTCAGCGTACTTCCGGCCATAGTGTGCCCCTTTACCTGTTCAATCCATGTCTCGCTGGTCGAGCGCTGTTTATAAAGCTCATGCAACTCGGTGGCAGACATATCATAACTGCTTGCGTAGCAGACGTACTGGTAAACCGGGACAATTTGTTTCTGTCCAAGATATGAAACCTGAACATATTCCTTTACACTACGCATTGCCTTCAGCATCCGAGGCTTACTCCATCCCTTTGCCGTATAGCTGAACACACATATCGCAATATCTTTTTTGCCTTTGATCTCTAACCATGTTTGTAACTGAAGTAATTTCTCCAGGTTTTTTAATTTTACCTTGACCAGATAATCCCAGTTAAAAGATTCCAACAAGTCGAAGAGCCCTCCTGAGAAGAACCCGCTATCGGCCCGGAAAAACACTTTTTCTATGTTTTTTGGTAAGCTGGATTTGACTTCTTTAAGGAAATCAACAATCCCATTGGCAGTATAAGCTGAGCCTGTTCTGAACCATGTATGATAAAGCAGTTTCATTTCACTTACAAAAACCAGGAGCGGATGGTAGCTTTTTGCCCCTTTTTTTGTCGTATTAAATCCCTTCTCTGCCCCTTCCTGGTTGCCACAGATTGATTTAACGGTTTCACCCCGTAAAATAGCTTTGCTAAGTCGGAGACTTATTTTACGGGGTGAATCGGCATCCAGCGTGATACTTTCCAGCCCGCTTTCACGCAACCAGCGAGAATTTTTTGTCAGTAATAACACCTGCCTGTCCGGCAGGCAGGTTTGTAGCTTGCGTGCACCGCTTTCTTCAAGATTCTTCAAAACTGTAGATATAGAGCTTTCGTTTATTGCCTTATCCAATTTCAACAATCCTTTTACCAAACCATCTCCGCTAAAAGAAGCGATCTTGCAAATCCGACTTATCCCGTTAATGCAAGCCATGGTAACAGCGGTCAAAATCTGGTTGACACCAAATTTGGTTGCATTGTGCCATACCGTGGGAAAGGATAAACTGAGGGTCCGTACTATGTTCTGTTGGTTCATATATTTTGCTACTGTATTCAGTCCTGCATATTTTGTAATGTTACTGCCTGTAAATGAGGCCTTAACAATTTTTGATTGGCTAATTAATTTTTTCTTCGTATTTTTCATCCTGAAAGTGATGTTTTTTGTTTGTGTTTTTTGTTTTAACACCTTAAATATAAACAATATACATCACTTTTTCTAATTTATATTTTACATTTTAAAGTGTGAAGCAAAACAAACTTCCTCCAAGGATCGCAGAAGTCTTCTGGAATATAAGTTTATTAAATTTCATTGCTAAAGTATCTCATTCAGGGTTATTGAAAAACGTTTTCTCCATTTCATTCTGATTATCTATATAGGACTACTTCAATTAATAAAGATGGGATGATCATCATAGACCGTATAATTCAATTCGCAACAGACAATTCTTTAATTTTTGAATCGGACATCTTTTCCCGGTAGAAAGTTATATGTTTAATCAGCCCTTCGTATTTATGTATAGAAATTACCTTGGGATCGATCAACTCTCCTGAATCCTGACCTATTGAGATATCACCTTCTTCGGTTTTGATTGCCTTGATTGGGAGAAGCATTTGTCTTTGTCCAATTAGTTTACCATCGGCATAGAGCCTGATGATGTTATTGTAATTTTCGATAACAGCAAAGAGGTGGCACCATTTTCCGGTAATTCCCGTAGTCCCGTCAATAAATTGCAAATATCTGTTGTGGGCGACAACAAAACCAGGTATTCCATCTTCCAGAAATAGAGCCCAACCTTCTCGTTGCGAACCTGCAGATATGATTACTCCATCTGGAGAATACGGTTTAACTACACATTCGATCACGAATGTGCCCAAAGCAGGATTAAAGTCTGGCTCATTTTTTATATCAGCAGTGGCACCATCTGAAAAGCTTGCGGAAATATTACCTCTGTCTTCAGCCTTTTTTACTCCATTCAGACTGATTCCCTTTTCAGAAATAGCATTGAACGGCATTTTACTAAAATCAACTGAAAGCAATTTGCCGGTTTTAACTTTCAGAACAGGCTCCGGATCAGGTCTTGGTACATTATCACTATACCCTGTCTCCATTTTAAGTTGTCCTAGCTCTTTTGCAAGCAAATTTTTTATCTCTGAATAATTTGGATTCTCTGCGAGGTTATTCAATTCATACGGATCATTAAGCTCATCATATAGCTCATCAATATCGTTTATGTCGGGTGTTGTTGAATAAAGGTACTGTTCCGTTCTGATGGCAACAATGCGGGGAATAAAATAGATAAGATCGGGCCAGTAAGTATAAAGAAAGGATTTCCTCCAAACTTCGTTCTTTCCCCGCAATAATGGAACCAGACTTTTACCCTGCATTTGTTCCGGAATATCTATTCCGGTAATATCAAGAAAGGTAGGAGCAATATCGGCGTTCAGCACCATCTCTGAAACCGACTGACTGGCTTTTGCTAATTTTGGATACCGCATCACCAGAGGAATTCGCATGGATTCGTTGTAAGCCAGACGTTTGTCGCCCAAACCATGTTCTCCGTGGAAAAAACCATTGTCTCCCGCAAATACAATAATTGTATTATTCAATATTCCCTTTTTACTTAGCAAGTCGTATATTTCCCCAAGACCATCATCTACACCTGAGATACACCTCAGATAGTTTTTTTGCATACCTATTCCGGTTTCAGCAGGCCATAGGCCATACTTACGTACGTTGACAGGAATAATCTTATTCATGTCTTTATCTCTCAACCGCTCACGTTGTGCCATGTTTGGCTGGATTCTTTTTTGCCATGCTGGTTTATTTTCCATGTTATCTCTCCAACCCGGAGGCTCAGGCACCAAATCACTCATATACAAATTACTGTGTCTTTCATGAGGAGTGAACGGCCCATGTACTGCTTTATGCGACAGATAGATGCAGAATCGTTTATCCGCATTTTTTTCAATGAACTCCAAGGCATATTTATTCAGTTCGTCGGTGATATAGCCCTCATTCCGGACTTCCTTCCCATTAATATTTAAAATATTGCCATAATAATTGCCTTGTCCGGTAAAACTACACCAGTAGTCGAATCCTTTCCTAGGTTTATTATTCTCTGCCATATGCCATTTCCCGATAAAGGCAGTTACATAACCGTTTTCCTGAAGCAGTTGTGAAAACGAAGGTGTTTTGTCCGTATTAAATTCGCGTCCTTCCTGATTGGTAGTCACTCCATGTGTATGTGAAAACATCCCCGTGAGTATTGTTGCGCGTGATGGTGCGCTTAGTGAATGAGTACAAAATGCATTAACAAAATGGACTCCTTCTTTCCGAAGCTGATCGATATTTGGTGTTTTAAGAAAAGGATACTTACCTGTAAACCCCATAGCATCCCATCTTAAATCATCAACCAAGATAAAAATGATATTTGGCTTTTCAGATTTCTGCTCAGCTTTACTTGCCCAGGGATGAAATAATGAAGCTGCTATCAATATTGGACTGTACATCTTTATTCCAGTGATCTTCATATCATTAATTTATTACTTAAAAACACTACTGTCTCGTTAAAAGAGACTGAGTGACAGTTGTTTATATTCTAGTTCTTCGACATTTTTGTAATCATTATTTTCAAGTAGCTCTTTTACAGGTGTTTTGTTCAAATGTATTATGCTTTAAAATGGTAGAAGTTTGTTGAATTTTTTACTTACCGTCCCGCTTTGGCGGGACAGATCTTAATACTGACCAGGTATGGGATTTAGCCCACAAATGATGGACTAAAGTCCTTTCAAATGAGGTTTATATACCGTTGGCTGAAGCCAACGGTAATTGATAAAACCTTAAAAGAAAGTGATAGATTAATAATTAAATCTTTCTGTCAATT
>Ga0307376_10004160_pt1 | contig 13312 bp, 14 predicted proteins | sample TR2MG_FD_202536 | JGI IMG/M metagenome (GOLD analysis project Ga0307376, IMG submission 202536) | Soil microbial communities from Risofladan, Vaasa, Finland - TR-2 | ecosystem: Environmental > Terrestrial > Soil > Coastal area > Acid sulfate soil | place: Finland: Risofladan, Vaasa | collected...
ACAATATGGTTTCTTCTAAGTGATTACCCTCAATTGTATAAGATACTCCAACATAATTATTTATAGTTATTGTATCTTTTTTAAACAGACCAACAGAAAGAAAGTGGTGATTTGAGACAAGCACTATATCACTTCCAGTATATTCTCCTGGGAATATTGTAACTTTTGTATCCCCAGATACCTTTTGCATTTGTACAAGTTGCCAAGCACCTTCAATAGGTAATTTCTTTTTCTGAGCATAACCCATGATTGATAAAGAAACGATCAAGCATAGAAGAATTGTTCTTTTCATATTTACAGGTTTCAGGGATTAATTTAAAATGAGTTAGTGGTTATCAAAGTTACACCAGCAGAAAGCCGAAGTCAAGTTTATTATGACCTGTTTAAGATGTCAATAATATAGAGATAACCGGAAGTCAACTGATTGAGGTCTGAATAGATATATTTGACTTCTGGTATTGAATACAGTAAATTTGAAATAGCGGGAATCAGATTTTTATTTTATTGTTCAAACAAAAATAGGAGGTAGTTATGAATGCGAGCGTAATAGAAGTGGTATGCTGGGTGTTGGTTGGCATGGTTCTTATGGGTCTAATAGTGTGGTTTACAATGCCTTTATTAATGTTGATAAAGCACAGGAGTAAACTGAGATATGACGAGACTGTTAATGCCCTGAGTGAGACCCTGACGAAGAAACAGGATTGGCAAGTGCTGACTGTGAACGACTATCAAAAGAGGACTGAAGCATTCGTCGCCCTTGAACGAGTCGGTAGCGTTACCATCTGCAATCCACGTTACGTTGCGAAGATTCTTACTGACGACAAGAATCGCCATGTTACAGCCTTCATGCCCTTGGAGCTTGGAGTCTACGAAGATAAAAAAGGTCAGGTTTTTGTTTCTCAGCTTAATGTTGGACTCTTAGGCAAAATGTTCGGGGGAACCATCTCGGAAGTGATGGGAATGGCTGGGAAAGACCTTAGTGAAGCCGTTGAGTCTGTTTCCGCTAAGTAAAAAATCGTTTCGCTGCGAAGAGAAGGCAGCCCTGTTTAATAAGAATAAAAAGCCCCCGGGATCCGAGGGCTGACATAAGAATTTACTTTTGGCTAATTACATCTTGATCCTTACTCAGTAGCCGGGCGGTTATTTTGAAGCTTCAGGCTCCTCTGGAACAACAGCAGGTTAGGGTTTGGTTATCCATGCTGCAAAGGAAAACTTCCATTTACCATCCACCTTTTCAAGAAAAGTTACCTGGATATTTCCCCATTTGGTCTCACCCTCAGGAGCTTCATATATCCATTTATTATCACAGATCAGCCATGCTGTATTCCCCATTACTTTGATCACTGGATTCTCTTTAGTGAACGAAATTTTGGTTGTATCGATCTCCATATTTGGAGTATACCCTTTAAATAAAGGAGACAGCTGATCCCACCCGGTGATGATCTTGTAACTGTCCTTCCCAAGATTTAAACGTGTATTGTACTCATCTTGTATATAACAGGACATTAAGCCATCAACATTCCCTATACGGGCAGCTTCAGATTCTGCTTTGATGACAGCCATTATGGCTTCCTTTTCTTTTTCAACATTAATTCTTTTCTGGCAGGAGGTCCCTATCAAAAGAAAAGCAGTAAGCAATAATAAATACTTTTTCATAGTCTGGTTGTTTTATGGTTATATTCAAAGTTACTCCAAAAGATACCGGAAGTCAAGTTTATTATGCCTGGTAAGGAACAAGGTAGATTGAAAAGGGAAAGCAGCACTCCCTGATGTCTCGCTGTGTGGTAGAAATTTTCACCAATAAGAAGAAAGGAAATGCTGCCGTGTCAAATAATGGAAATAAAAATCCAGAGCTTAATATCAGATATTGAATTACTCTATCACTGTTTCAACCTGTCTGGAATCGCCGTATTCCCATATCTCTGCTATCTTACCGTTCTCAAATCTTTTAAAGTGCATCATCTCATATTGCAATGTATCTCCTTCCCGTATCCCTGTTCTGACAAACCTTGTTGCCACCCAGTTACCTTCAGCAACCTGCTGCAAAATAGCATCCACTTTGTAGTCACCATTGGTAAGGTACTTTCGATGGTCTTCCACGTTCCATGTAAAACGGCTTTTCTCGTTTCGTCCAATGAAATCAGCCGCAAGGATGGTATCAATATCATTTGGATTTAGATCATGGTACCTGGTGGCAATTTCTTTGTTTTTCTGTAATTTTGTGTTAACCTGGTCGTTTTTACATCCGTAAGTAAAGCTCAGGACTAATGCAAAAAACAACAGATAAGTCTGTTTCATAGCAATAAGGTTTTAGTAAGTAATTAATAATCAATACAATATAAATACCCCTGATAATTTATCAATCAACTGGTAATACAAAATTACACCTTTAAAAAGCTGAAGTCAAGTTTATTATAAAAAGCCCCCGGATCTCTCCAGGGTTCTTTGCGCTGCATTGTGAAAGAAAAAGCCCCCGGGATCCGAGGGTTGGTATTAGCTGAGCAGTAAATAACACAAATATTCTAATAAGCACATAGTTCCTAATGGATATGTGCCTCATAGTTTCTTTACGCTAACACTATTTCACTTTTTTATTGCAAGAGACGATACTATCTGATTGCCTTCTATTTTGTAATTGAAATTAAGCCCTATTCGTTCTGCTAAGATTTTAATGTGTCCCCACAAGCAAGATTCAAACTCGCCAACTGATACACCGAGCATTTGATCATTCTCGAAGTATACTTTGTAAGGTCTGTTTGATAGCATGGTTACCAACGAATCTGATTCAGATGTGATTTCGAACGTGCTATTCTCGTAGAGCTTTATCACGGCATTAAGTATTTGCACTGCTGGTTCTAACCCTTGCCCTTTTATTCCCTCCCAAGAATGATGGTTCCCTACGAATACTGCGAAATCAGAAGGTGTTTTCCCAATAGATTTAGCATATGCAATCCCCGTGCAGATATAATAGTCAGTCCTCCACACTGCATTGTTTGCCTTTTCATCAGCAGAAGCAAAAAAATCTTTGAGTTGGATTTTTTGATACTCCGGTACTTGACAGCGTGTAAAATTGGCAATCAGTAAAAAACTGAATGTGAAGAATAATTTGGCTAAAATTCTCATAATGAGCTTATTTATTTATTAATCAAAACTACAACAGCAAAAAGCTGATGTCAAGTTCGACCTTCTCTTGATAACCGACTTTACTCTGCGTCCCAAAGATCGTTCTCTGCGTGCCAAAATGCTATAAAAACAAAGAAAAGGCAACTCGCGTTTATAAAATCTAACGCTCTGTTCAGGTTTCCTTTAATGCCGGGTTATGCTCAGAAGTGAGGAGAAACTGAACAGAAGGGTAGTTCTCCCGTGTTATTTTTAACATCCATTCGTTTTCGGCCAGAAATACAGGTTTCATTTCCTTGTCATATGCAATAAACCATGCTTTCCTCAATAGCATCTGGTCAAATTCAGTCTTATTATCAGAAGTAATCCAGCAAGCTTTCACATAGGGTAGTGGACGAAAATCGCATTTCGCCCCATACTCGTTTTCAAGCCTGAATTTTATCACATCAAACTGCAGATTTCCTACCGTACCAATAATTTTTTTGTTTCCCGGCTGTTGAATGAATAATTGTGCCAGTCCTTCTTCTGTCAGCTGTCTCACACCCTTCTCAAGCTGCTTGGTCTTCATAGGATCCAGATTTATCACTTCCTTTAAAATTTCAGGTGAGAAACTGGGTATGCCTGTAAAATGAAGCATCTCACCTTCTGTGAGTGAATCACCTATTTTCAGGTTGCCATTGTCATACAATCCTATTACATCGCCGGGAAATGCCTCTTCAATTGTGCTTTTAATGTTGGCCATAAACGATGCGGGGGCGGCAAAACGCATTTTCTTGTTCAGCCTTGTATGGTAGTAGAGTTTATTTCGCTCAAACTTTCCGGAACAGACTCTCAGGAAAGCCAGCCTGTTGCGGTGCTTAGGGTCAAGATTGGCATGTATTTTAAACACAAAACCGGTCAGCTTTGGTTCTTCAGGCAGAACAACCCGTTCCAGTGTTTTGGCTTTTGACGGACTGGGCGCAATTTCAATGAAAGATTCGAAGAGTTCAGGCACACCAAAATTATTCAGGGCGCTGCCGAAAAATACGGGAGCGAGATAACCTTCCCTGTAGAGATTCATCTGGAAAGATTCAAAAAAATCCCTGGCAAGACCGATCTCCTCCCGGAGCTTTTTAAGATTACTCTCTCCCACAAACTCTTTAATCTGCGGGTCCTGAATATCACTTGTATTGAGTAAGATTTCAGATTTTGTCGATTTTTGGGGACTGTAAAGCTGCAAGCTCTCAGTGGTAAGATTAAAAACCCCCTTAAAGCGGCTGCCTTTACCAATCGGCCAGGTAAAAGGACAGGCCGCTATCATAAGTTCATCTTCCAGCTCCTGGAGCAGGTCAAAAGGATCTTTCCCTTCCCTGTCCATCTTATTGATGAAAATCATGACAGGGGTTGCCCTCATGCGGCACACTTCCATAAGTTTTCTTGTCTGTTCCTCAACGCCCTTTACGCTGTCAATAACCAGTATTACGCTGTCAACTGCTGTGAGGGTGCGGTAGGTATCCTCAGCAAAATCCTTATGACCAGGTGTATCCAGAATATTAATTCTTTTCCCTTTGAAATCAAGGGTCATTACTGAAGTGGATACGGAAATACCGCGTTGTTTTTCTATCTCGAGAAAATCTGACGTTGCCGTTTTTCTGATCTTATTGCTTTTTACGGCCCCGGCTACCTGAATTGCCCCACCAAACAAAAGCAGTTTCTCAGTAAGAGTTGTCTTTCCGGCATCGGGGTGCGAAATAATTGCGAAAGTCCTTCTTCGTTTAATTTCACTATTTAAATCCATAAATATGATTCTTGACGGATACGCTCTGAGTATCCTTTTTGTACGTAACTTTAATTTGTATTTGATCGGGATCCTGACCTCAACTCAGGGTAGGGAAGATGCACGTCCTCTCCGCATCAGGGAGGTCATGGCGGAGAAATAGGGCAATAAATTGATATCCTTGTTTTCATTTCAGAGCGCGAAGGTAATAAAAATGAAGGAAAAGAATCTTTTCCACAGCCAGTTCTAAACACTGTCTTCGTTTTAATAAATCAGACTTAATCGGATCTTTAGCACCAGTATAACATATCAGGTGGCAATGTTGTTGGCCGGTACCAGCTTTACTTTAAGATTTTTGACCTAACTTTCTGTCGGGTTTACAAAAGATACATAAGTATATGAGGAAGAAACAATGGTATGTAGCTCTTTTCGAGGACTATGCGAAAAAATATGACACTGAGGTCTTCACACAGGGTACGCAGGGCGAATGTGATTTTATTGAAAATGAATTGGCTTTTAATAAGTCTCTGAAAATCCTCGATGTGGGATGCGGAACCGGCCGGCACTCAATTGAGCTGGTAAAAAGAGGATATTCTGTTACCGGTATTGACCTCTCTGAATCCCAACTTGCCCTGGCAAGTGAAAAGGCTGCGAAACTCAACCTTAAAATCGATTTTTTAAGGCATGATGCCAGGAATCTGCCTTTTGACAGGGAATTTGATGCTGCGATCATGCTCTGCGAGGGTGGATTTCCACTTATGGAAACTGACGAGATGAACTACGAGATACTGAAGAATGTCGCCAGGGCCCTGAGACAGAACGGCAAATTCATTTTCACTACCTTAAATGGACTATTCCCCCTGTATCATTCAGTGGAGGAATTCTGTGCCTCAGAATCAGAGGAAGGAAATGCGACTTACAGGAGTAACACCTTTGACCTGATGACGTTCAGAGATAAAAATGTAACCGAGGTGGAGGATGACCTGGGCAATAAAAAAAGTCTTGAATGCAACGAGAGGTACTACGTGCCCAGCGAGATCACCTGGCTTCTGAAATCGCTCAGCTTCGGTAAAATTGAGATTTTCGGCGCTAAGCTCGGAGCATACTCCAGAAAGGATATCCTTACCACTGAGGATTTTGAGATGCTTGTGATAGCTGAAAAAAGGTGATTAGTATCTTTAAAACCTTATATGCTATGCTGACATTGTCGCGCAGTCCATATTTTGTCAGTAATTCTTAATTCTTAATTTTTAACTCTTAATTCTATATCGCCCCATACCGATTCTCAACAATAACCCGGACTAATGTGTTTAGCTTAAATATAACCGATTAAAAAGAATACTATGGCATTTACCTTAAAGATTGGAGACAAGGCCCGTGACTTCACTCTGCCGGCTACAGACGGCAAAAACTATTCTCTTTCTGATTTTGCAGAGAGCAGGTTTCTCGTGTTATTCTTCACATGCAACCACTGTCCTTATGTGATCGGCTCAGATGAGGTTACAAGGGCTACGGCCGAAAAATTCGCACCGAAAGGCGTGCGGTTCGTTGGCATCAATTCGAACAGCGAAAACACTTATCCTGAAGACAGCTTTCCTAATATGGTGAAAAGGATGGAGGAACAAAAGTTCCCATGGCTCTACCTGTACGACCGGGATCAGAACATAGCCAGGGCGTACGGAGCACTGCGCACACCTCACTTTTATGTTTTTGACGAAGACCGGAAACTGGTTTACACCGGAAGAGGAGTAGACTATCCGAGAGACACCTCCAAAGCCACTGTGAACGATCTTGACAGAGCTCTGACAGAATTAACATCAGGACAGCCTGTGTCTGTACAGTTGACAAATCCTATCGGATGCAATATTAAATGGGACGGTAAAGATGCTCACTGGATGCCGGCCGATGCATGTGACCTTGTCTGATGAGGTCTGAAAGTCCGATGTCTTAAGGTCACAGGCGAACATATCATTCAGGCTTTGTAGTCTGACTGACATGTCAAAATTTTAGGTACGTTTGCGTATCAAAACCGTGACATGAAAAGGATTGTAATAATACTCGCTGTCATTGCCCTGATTTCAGGATCTTCAGCAAAGGCAGGAATTGCCGACAGCACTGACGTCTACCTTCTTACCTGCGCACCCGGAACTGAAAGTTACTCAATATACGGTCATACAGCCATCAGAATTGTCATCAGGGGCCAGAGTTTTGACAGGGTCTACAACTGGGGATTATTCGACTTTTCGACACCCAACTTCGCCTTCCGTTTTGCTAAAGGTAAACTTGACTATATGGTTGGAGCATATGGATATAACGACTTCCTGAATGAATATCAGTCGGAGGGCAGATCAGTATGGTCGCAGAAAATCAACTTTACAACCGCGGAAAAAGAAAAGCTCTTTGAACTCATAAATGAAAACCTGAAGCCTGAGAATGTTAAATACCGTTATGACTTTTTCTACGACAACTGTGCCACACGCATCCGAGATATAATTGAGAAGGCCGCCAGTGACACTATTATATATAGTGAAAAGAAAAAGCGTAGTACATTCAGACAACTGATAGATCCCAATCAGAAGGTGCTCCCGTGGCTCGACTTCGGTGCGGATTTCCTGCTGGGACTGCAGGCTGACCGTAAGGCATCAGCCTCTGAGGAAATGTTCCTTCCGATGTACCTTATGGAAAATTTAACATCGGGCAGGATCATACGTAACGGTAATCCCGAAGCACTCCTCGGAACCCGGGAAACGGTAATAGATTTCACTGGCGCTGCCTCTGAGGATAGCCGTCCGTGGATTCCCCAGGCGGTCTTTTATGCTGTGCTGCTGTTCGTTGTCCTTGTTACATTTGTATTTGGCTCGAGGTATCTAGGGCTGATCACTGACATCATTATTTATACCCTTTTCTCCGTCCTTGCACTTCTCATGATCTTTTCCAACTTTTTCTCAGATCATGACGCAATGCATTATAACCTTGTAATCCTGGCGATAAATCCAATTATTCCGGTGCTTCTGGTCTATATCCTGATATGGAAAAAAGCGGTCACCATGAGCCGTATAGCCCTGACTCTTGCTCTTCTCTTTTTCCCGGCTGCATTAATTGCCGGACAGGGAATAAACGCGGCAATTGTACCTTTGTTACTGATACTTATGGTGCGCCTCTTCAAACACTGCGAGTTCGGGAAGAGCCTTTAACACTTCTTTAACATCCTTTAACACTAATTTTTAATATCACTGGTGATATTTGCGGATGTTTTTGTAAAACGAAAAACAACATACTTTTTTACCATGGAACATACTACCGATATCCGGATGCTGAATGAGAAGATCGAAAAGGAAAGTGCCTTTGTAGATCTCATAAAGCAGGAGATGAACAAAGTCATTATCGGGCAGAGACATCTTACCGATTCCCTGCTCATTGGGCTGCTGTCGAACGGGCATATCCTCCTTGAAGGAGTGCCGGGTCTGGCAAAGACACTTGCCATAAAGACCCTTGCATCTATCATTGATACAAAGTTCAGCAGGATACAGTTCACGCCTGACCTTCTTCCCGCTGACCTGCTGGGGACCATGATCTACAGCCAGAAGAAAGAGGAGTTTGTGGTTCGAAAAGGCCCTCTCTTTGCCAACTTTATCCTTGCCGATGAGATCAATCGCTCTCCGGCAAAGGTTCAGAGCGCGCTGCTGGAAGCCATGCAGGAGAAACAGGTGACCATTGGCGAACACACCTACAAACTGGATGAGCCTTTCATGGTGCTGGCTACTCAGAACCCCATTGAACAGGAGGGTACTTATCCATTGCCGGAGGCACAGGTAGACAGGTTTATGCTCAAGGTAGTAATAACCTACCCCGAAAAGGAGGAGGAGCGGCTTATCATTCGCGAAAACCTTGCAAGTGTATTCCCTGCGGCCTCCTCTGTCATTAAACCGGAAGACATACTAAGGGCACGCAGCGTAGTCAAGGAAGTATACCTTGATGAAAAGATTGAAAACTATATTCTAGACATCGTCTTCGCCACACGTGAACCTGAGAAATTCGGGCTGGCGAAGTTTTCGCCGCTGATATCCTATGGAGCTTCACCAAGGGCCGGCATTAGCCTGGCCATCGCTTCAAAAGCATATGCCTTCATACGAAGAAGAGGATTTGTGGTACCGGAGGATGTAAGGGCATTATGTGCCGATGTGCTAAGACACCGTATAGGACTTACATATGAGGCTGAGGCTGAGAATATAACACAGGATCAGATAATTACTGAGATACTGAATACCGTTGAAGTACCGTAACCGAATGTACAGATATATATTTATTCTGCTTTCCATGGTCTCTTTTACCGTAGCCGGGGCCCAGGAATTTATTGGTCTCACTGATATGAAGATAAAAGATCTTATGTCAGCAGAGAATCCTGGTATGCAGCTGGATCAGAATTATAAGAACGAGGATTTCCGCTACCTGAAATATGTTTCGGAGGGTGGAAATGAGACGTGGCTGATCTTCATCGGTGAAAACGGCAAATGCAATGGTGTAAGGATAACATGCGACAGCACCATCATTGCCGGAAAAATAAGGGATCTCGGGAGGCTGTATAATGCTGCAGGGAATAACCGATGGAACTACCGGAGCAGAGGTGATGAAATAAGTGTCGACCTTAAAAATGAGACTTATTTTTTTACTATAACCTACAGGCGGGCAGATAAAAGAGTCAGAAGTGGAGACAACAGAGCTTCTTAAAAAGGTCAGGAAGATTGAGATAAGATCGCGAGGGCTGACGAGGCAGATATTCGCGGGCGAATATCACAGTGCCTTCAGAGGACGCGGGATGGCCTTCAGCGAGGTGCGTGAGTATCAGTTCGGAGATGATATAAGGATCATCGACTGGAATGTAACTGCCAGGTTCGGTCATCCCTATGTGAAAATATTCGAGGAGGAACGGGAGTTGACGGTGATGCTTGTGGTTGATGCCAGCGCCTCAGGAGACTTCGGAACCGTCTCAGGGACCAAACGTGAAATGATGACAGAGATTGCCGCCGTCCTGGCATACTCTGTAATTGCCAATAATGACAAGGTGGGACTGATACTTTTCTCTGACAGGGTTGAGAAATATATACCGCCAAAAAAAGGACGGGCTCACATGCTCAGAATAATAAGAGAACTTCTGACATTTACTCCGGCATCCTCAAAAACATCACTTGGAGAACCCCTCCGGTTCCTAACCAATGTTATTAGAAAAAGGTGCACTGCATTCATTCTTTCAGATTTTATGTCGCCGGCTTTTGAAGAGGCACTGAGGATTGCATCAGGAAAGCATGACCTCGTGGCTCTTAATATTTCAGACAGACGTGAGAAAGAAATACCTGATGTTGGATTTATCAGGATATCTGACCCTGAGACCGGATATGAAAAGTGGATAGACACATCTTCAGAAAGGATCAGAAAAGATTATTCCAACGACTGGAAAAGACATGATGATATGGTTGTCAGCAGTTTCAGGAACTGTGGTATCGATATGGCCACACTTTGTACCGGTGACGATTATATCAAGCCGTTGATATCTCTTTTCAAACACAGGTAGTACAATGAAGAGAACAATAGTCCTGGCAGTATTTTTATCGTTCTTCTTTCTGTCGAAAGGACAGGATATAACTGTCACTTCCCAGCCTGATACATCTGTCATTTATATAGGAGACCAGATTCACTTTAAGGTAACTGCTTCTCTGCCGGAGAATATTGCTGTCAACCTTTTTACTGCGGCTGATACTCTTTCAGAAAAGATATTAATACTCGGCAAACCTGTAAGAGATACGTTGTCCATGCCTGACGGCAACAGGGCAATTATTGACGATTATGTTATTACGTCATTTGAGGCGGGCACTTATGCTATACCTCCGTTTTACGCTGAGGTTGCCTCCGGTGACAGCATCCGGAGGTTTTATTCTGATTATTCTGACCTCCTCGTGAAGAGGCCGGAGATAACGCCTTCCGACACAACAGATGTGATATTTGATATTATTGCGCCCCGCAAGGCTCCTCTGACATTCAGGGACATCTTTCCCTATATTATTCTTGCTGGATTGATGATCCTCATTGTATGGCTGCTCGCCAGGTACCTGCCCAGGAATCCGATAAGGAGGATGATGAAACAGGCACCTCCCGCCGAACCCTCACATCTCATAGCCCTCCGTGAGCTCGGTAAGCTCAAGGATGAACAACTCTGGCAAAAGGGCGAGATAAAGGAATACTACTCCCGTCTTTCTGAGATACTAAGAAGATATATCGACGGCCGCTATGGCATCTCATCTCCGGAGCTTACAACCGATGAGACTGTCAGGATGCTTCAACGTGCAGTTGTTCTGCAGCAGTCTGAGATGACGATGATAAAAGAGATACTATCGCTTTCGGATATGGTTAAATTTGCCAAATATCTGCCTCAGGAGGAGATTCATGAAAACTCCTTCGTGAGCTCGGTGAAGTTTGTGGAACAGACGAAACAGCCTGAGGCAGCTCCTGTGACAACCGGTGATGGGAAGAAAGGAGAGGGCCATGCATAACATAGTTTTCGAGAATGGCTGGTTCCTCTGGTTTGAGCTGCTCATTCCGCTCCTGGTGGCATATTATATCTGGCGGCGGGGAAGGACACATGCTTCAGTGCAGCTTTCCACAGCCGGATTTTTTGATAGGCAGCAGAAGACATTCCGTCATTACCTGAGACATATATTGTTTGCTTTGAGGCTTTTTGTCATTGGCCTCGTAATAATTGTCATCGCACGGCCTCAGAATGTTGACAAATGGCAGAGTTCCACCACCGAGGGGATTGATATAATCCTGGCGCTTGATATCTCTGGCAGTATGCTTGCCCGCGATTTCACTCCTGACCGCCTCGAGGCTTCAAAGAATGTAGCTACTGAGTTCATCGCCGGCAGACCCTATGACCGCATAGGGCTGACGGTCTTCAGCGGTGAAAGCTTCACACAGTGTCCTCTGACCTCTGACCATGCGGTTCTTATAAACCTCCTCAGGGAGATAAAAAGCGGAATCATAGAAGACGGAACGGCCATAGGAGTGGGTCTATCAACTGCAATAAACAGGATAAAAGACTCAGATGCAATCAGCAAGGTAATTATCCTCCTTACTGATGGAATAAACAATCGCGGTGCCATTGATCCTCTTACAGCTGCAGAGATAGCAAAGGCCTTTGGGATAAGAGTTTATACTATAGGCGTGGGGAGTATGGGATACGCTGACTACCCGGTGCAGACAGCCTTCGGCATCCAATACCAGAAGATGCAGGTTGAGATAGATGAGGCTCTCCTGGAGAAGATTGCCGGGATGACAGGTGGGACGTACTTCAGGGCTACTGATAATAACAGCCTGCAACAGGTTTACGGTGAGATAGATAAACTTGAGAAATCGAAGATAGAGACAAGAGAGCATAGCAAACGAGAAGAGGTGTTTATGCCCTGGGCGCTGGCTGCAGCCATCCTGCTGACAGTGGAGTTGCTTCTCAGGTATCTCTTGATGAAAAATTTGTCGTAGAACGCGGAAGAGATGAATACATTCAGATTTGCACAGCCTGATATGCTTTACCTGCTTTTGCTGGTACCGGTTCTAATAATTGTATGGATCATCGGTAACCGCAGAAGAAGGAAAGCGAGAGAGCTATTCAGCGACCGTGATCTGTTAAACAGGCTCTCGCCTGATTATTCGATTGGCCGGATGATACTGAAGTTCTTTATTCGTCTTACAGCATTCATCTTTGCAGCCCTGCTCATTGCCAGACCTCAGTTCGGTTCAAAGCTTGAGGAGGTGAAAAGGGAAGGAGTAGAGGTTATTATTGCCCTCGATGTGAGCAACTCAATGCTCGCCGAGGATATCTCGCCCAGCAGGCTTGAAAGAGCAAAACAGGCTATTGTACAGCTTGTTGATCAGCTGCGGGATGACAAAATCGGACTTATACTTTTTGCCGGCGATGCCTACACTCAGATACCGATTACCAATGACTACCTGTCGGCAAAAATGTTCCTGGAATCAGCCGGCCCGGATGCTGTTTCAAAACAGGGCACTTCAATAGGCTCCGCCATAGATCTGGGTATGAGATCATTCTCACCCTCAAGCGATAAAAGCAGGGCCCTGATAATCATCACCGACGGTGAAAACCATGAGGATGATGCCATAGCTATGGCAGAGAGCGCTGCTGAAAAAGGCGTGATAATACATACAATAGGCATCGGTTCACCTGCCGGATCACCAGTGCCCGTGACCGTTAACGGCAAAAGAGACTACCTTAAGGACAGTGATGGCAACACCGTCATCACAAAACTGGATGAAGAAGGTCTGCAAAAGATAGCTTCGGTTACGGGAGGAAGGTATGTAAGGGCAAATAACACCAGCCTGGGACTGAATGAAATTTACAATGACATCGGGAAAATGAAGAAATCGGAG
>Ga0307376_10004161_pt1 | contig 13311 bp, 8 predicted proteins | sample TR2MG_FD_202536 | JGI IMG/M metagenome (GOLD analysis project Ga0307376, IMG submission 202536) | Soil microbial communities from Risofladan, Vaasa, Finland - TR-2 | ecosystem: Environmental > Terrestrial > Soil > Coastal area > Acid sulfate soil | place: Finland: Risofladan, Vaasa | collected...
CCAGACCTGATAAATGAGGGCTATATGTTTTTCGGCAACATATTCTGGGTTAGAAAAAGCACCCATCGTGTCAGCCCACATCTGGCCTAATAAGATCAACGGCCGCAGCCGAATCTCTTTAACCTGTATTAAACTCCAGGCTAGTGCCAGTTCAGACAAGGTGCCAATCCCTCCGGGCATTACGATTATCCCCTGGTTATGTTTTACGAGATGCTCAACTCTCTCAAGCAGGGTCTCATAACGGGTTTCTATCTGAACCCAACGATTAAGCTCTACTGGCCTGGATTTTTCGACTTGCCGGCTCGTAATACCAATTGCCACGCCACCTGCCTCGGCCGCACCCTGGCTGGCTGCAGCCATAATGCCGCCATATCCTCCAGTGGCAACGGCATAACCAGCCTCTGCCAGACGCCGACCGACCTCTCGCCCTGATTCGTAGTCGACGCTGCCTGGTTGTGGCGCATGACTGCCAAATACTGAGATAACTCCTGATTGTTGATTTGGATTCACAGTGGATCCTTTTTTTACTTTCCTTCTCTATCCGGCCAATCCCGGCACTTTCGCGGCCGTTTTCGCGAAGAGCACTCCATTTCGTATCGCCTGAATCACCGCTGATACAGCTACATTGCCCACAAAATCAAATGGCGCAACTACTTTGCCAGTAGATAGGGCAAATGCCACATCTCCGTCGTGGGAGGTATGAATTGGACGTACGGCAATAGCAAAGCCATCATGGACTCGTTCGGCTAATCGATTGACACCGACCTTGTCTAAAAGTGCATTGGTCATCACCACAACGAGGGTTGTATTGGTCATCAAATTAACAGCGGGCATTTCGGCAAAATAGCGCCAGGGCTTACTGTTGACCAGCCAATTACCCCCTGGATCCCTTGCGCCGGCAAGAACGGTCCCATCATCATCAATGACATCCCCAAAGCAGTTTACCACGGCCGCAGCGCCCACCTCAAGATCGCCGATTTTGTGCCTGGCCAGACCAAAACCACCTTTCATTACAGCAGATGGTCCTCCCCACATACCAACTGTTACCCCGGTTCCCGCGCCGACATTTCCTTGTTCAATGGGTCTCTTGCCGGCCACTTCGCATGCTTGATAGGCCATGGTTGCGTCCGGGAAAAAAGAACCTCCGCCCAACATAAGGTCGTAAACGATGGCGGCCGATACGATGGGAATATTTTTAATTGTTGTTGGATATCCGATACCTCGTTCCGCAAGATAGCTAACGACGCCGTCGGCCGCGGATAGTCCGAAAGCACTACCACCAGACAGGAGAATCGCGTTGATAGTCGTAACCGATTTCATCGGTGATAGCAGGGCGATTTCCCTGGTGCCTGGAGCAGGTCCACGAACATCAACTCCACCAACCGTGCCTTCTGGACAAAGAAAAACGGTGAGGCCGGTTAATGATTGCGGGTGAGAAGTATGGCCAACCTTAATTCCGGCAAGGTGATACTCCATAAAATTGCTCCGACCAACACAGCGATTATTGCCACCCAGCCCCCGTTATCTGAATCGGATGGCGTTCGCCAAGTTGAACCATTTTGCCAAAAATAAAAACCACCCATTTGGGTGGATCATTTCAAATACGCCCGGAGAGATTCGAACTCCCAACCACCTGGTTCGAAGCCAGGTACTCTGTCCATTGAGCTACGGGCGCGCACTGGTGATTATCGATATACGCATCCATCAAACAGTGAGGGCGAGTGGTGGGATTTGAACCCACGATCTTCTGGGCCACAACCAGACGTGTTAACCCCTACACTACACCCGCCAAGATCCCTGAAATGCTATCATATGTACCCATTAGCGGCAAGTCTCCTGCTCTATGGATGCCGAAGTCTCCGCAGAACTTGCTTCCTTGTTTACCCTTGGTGTTGCGTTAAAATATACGCTATGCAAGATGAGCATAAAATAACCCTGAATGAGCGCTATGAACTCATCGAACCGGCCGGTAGTGGTGGCATGTCGACCGTATATCGAGCCAAAGACCTCATGCTCGGCCGGACGGTGGCTATCAAAATGCTGCACGAGGGCTTGACCAGTGATGCCGAGTTTTTGCGTCGTTTCCAAAAAGAAGCTCATGCAGCGGCGAACTTGTCACATCCAAATATCGTGACCGTTCATGATATCGGCCAAGATGGTCGCCGTTATTATATTGTCATGGAGTACGTCGAGGGCTGGACGTTAAAGGAATTGATCCGGAACCATCGACAAGAAAACAACCGGCCATTGCATCTTGATCGAGCTTTGGACATCGCGATCCAGATTTGTGCCGGAGTGGGCTATGCACACCGGGCCAACCTGGTGCATTGTGATGTCAAGTCACAAAATGTTCTGGTAACAAGAGATGGGCGAGTAAAGGTAACCGACTTCGGCATCGCCCGGGCCATCAGTGAAATCAGCCTGCAAGAGGCTGACTTCATGTGGGGGACGCCCCAGTATTTTTCGCCTGAACAGGCGGCCGGCGAACCGGCCACGCCAGCATCTGATGTCTACAGTATCGGTGTGATCATGTTTGAGATGTTGACTTCAGTATTACCTTTTGACGCAGATTCACATACTGCATTGGCCCTAAAGCACTTATACGATCAGCCACCGCTGGTGACTGAATTCAATCCTTCTGTACCAGACCAGATCGATAGGATAGTGAGCAAAGTATTATCAAAATCACCCTCGGGTCGGTATCGTACTGCCGACCAATTGGGGCGGGTATTAATCAGTTATCGCAATAACAGCATTGAAGATACGGGAGCCATCATAATTGGGAACGACCAGGATCAGGTTCCGATTTCAGAGCAGAAAACGGCGATATATCATCATGATAAGCTGCCGGTGGAGTTTACGATTGCCGCAAAAATACAACAGAATAGTGACCAACAGGTCTTTGGCTCCGAATTTGAGAGACCAGATGTGTACTTGCCTCTGCCCGATGAGTACCAAGAAACTGATTGGATCGCTATGGGATTAGGTCTTCTGGCCTTTATATCCTGGCTTGGTTTGATTCCTCTTTGGTATCTGGTATTCCTGGAGTTCACAAGGTAATCATCGAATAGAAGGGATCCCTACCCGAGAGTTCTCTTAGAGCACTTAGCCACTAATTTTCCTTTCTGCTATACTGTCGAGTTGTACATAAATGGCGATGCCTGTAGCGACACGGAGAGTAATAGCGCAACCGGGGATCGTTGCGGATCGATTACGGAGGCGTTTGCGTGAATTCAATGAGAATTACCAGATGGTTCGTCTACCTGCTGATAGGTGTGGCCATTGCTGCAATTCTCTGGGGCTATAGCTCGACCGGGTCGAACCCAGAAGAACTTGCGATCAGCAATCTAGCTCAACAGATAAAAGATGGTGAAGTTGCCGAGCTAGGTGTCTCTGGGGATGGAAGGGAAGTTACGGTAAGCTACAAAGACCAAAAACGCCTCCCCGCCTTGGCTATGATCAGTAGCACTAGTTCTCTTGAAGAAATACTTGCTACATACGGTATTTCAGAACATATATTTGGCGAGGGAAATACAGTCATTATTTACGAAGCCCCTAGTCAATGGGGAGGATTGCTGAATTTGCTGGGTATTTTCCTTCCGGCGTTGCTCATAATTGGCTTTATTTACTTCATTCTCCGGCAAGCGCAAGGGTCGAACAACCAGGCGATGTCGTTTGGAAAAAGCAAGGCTAAGATCGTTACCGGTGACATGTCCACGGTCAGTTTTGAGGACGTGGCGGGATGCGATGAGGCCAAGGAGGAGCTTGAGGAAATCGTAGAATTTCTTAAAGAACCGGACAAATTCGTCGGTTTCGGGGCACGTATCCCGAAGGGTGTCTTGTTGGTCGGTGCTCCAGGAACTGGAAAGACGCTGATGGCCAAAGCAGTATCCGGGGAAGCCGGTGTGCCCTTTTTTTCAATTGCTGGCTCAGAATTCGTAGAAATGTTCGTTGGGGTTGGTGCGAGCCGGGTCCGCGATTTGTTCGATCAGGCCAAGCGCCATAGCCCCTGCATCATATTTATTGATGAGATTGATGCCGTTGGACGCCAGCGCGGCACCGGTCTGGGGGGTTCCCACGATGAACGAGAGCAAACCCTCAACCAAATATTGGTTGAAATGGATGGCTTTGGTACAGACATCCACATTATTATTTTAGCCGCAACTAATAGGCCGGATATTCTCGATCCTGCATTAATGCGACCGGGGCGCTTCGACCGTCAAGTTGTCACCGATCGGCCGGATATTCGTGGTAGAGAAGCGATTTTCAAAGTTCATATGCGGGGTAAACCTCTAGGAACTGACGTAAAAACCAACATTCTTGCCAAGGCCACACCGGGATTTGTCGGCGCCGATATCGAAAACACTGTCAATGAAGCGGCTCTATTAGCGGCACGCCGGAATAAAAAGGTCATTGGCATGAGTGAATTGCAGGAAGCCATTGAACGTGTGCAACTCGGTCCTGAGCGAAAGAGTCGAGTTATAAGCGACGAAGAGCGAGAACTGACAGCCTATCACGAAGCTGGGCATGCATTAGTGAGTCATTATCTTCCCCATGCCCAGACAGTCCGAAAGGTTACTATCATCCCCCGGGGTATGGCCGGCGGCGTAACCTGGTTTATGGAGGATGACTTGTCCTTCTATAGTCGCACAAAATTCAAAGCCCTGATCGCGACAGCTCTTGGTGGCCGGGTTGCCGAAGAAGTAGTTTTTGGTGAAATTACCACCGGAGCCAGGAATGATCTGCAACAAATTACAAAGATGGCTCGGTCCATGGTAACTCAATACGGCATGAGTGATGAGCTTGGCCCTAGGGTATATGGCAATAAGCAAGAGATGGTTTTTCTTGGTCGAGAAATAAGTGAACAGCGTGATTACTCGGATGCTATTGCCGAACAAATCGATCAGGAAGTTCGCCAGTTAATTGACGTTGAATACGAGCGGACCAGGATGATCTTAGAAGAACATCGCGATAAACTCGAGTTAGTAGCAACGACGCTGCTGGATGTTGAAACACTTGAAGGGGATGAATTAGTGGCCCTCATCGACGGGACTGATCCACCTAAGCCATCACCCAAAGATAAACCATCGCCAGAGCAACCGAAGAAAGTCGCTGATGAGCGAACCGGTTGGGAATCACCTTCGTCATTGGACCTGCCACCGGCGCCATCTCCAGCATAGCACTGGAATGAGACTACGGTTAAACCAGGTATCATACTGGACCAGTCGCCAAATGGCTGACAATTAGCTGTACATCGGCGCCTGCCGGATATTGCACCACCCATGCAACTGCAAGTAGTCAAGGCTTTAGCCCTATTCAACGACATCGTCCAGGCAGCAATTGTTGTATTCGGAATTGCGGTGCTCTTATACAACTTGCGCCACATATTTCGCGATCGGGTTACTCGTGCATTTAATTCGCTGCTCTTTTTTGTTGTCCTAGTCTATTTCACAGAACTTCTGGTCACTCGAGCTACGTTTCCTCTTTCTATTACAAATTGGATCAAGCTAGAGTGGATCGGCATCGCCATGGTGCCGGCCGCTCTCTTTCATCTTGCTGACGCCATTCTCGTTACGACCGGAGATATCTCAAATACCCGTCGGCGGCTGGTTCGGATTTGGTATATTGTTGGCATTATCTTCTTTTGCCTGGCCATCTTCTCGAATCTCCTGGTAGGCGAGCTTTTACACATTGGGCATGCGCCTCATCTCAATGGAAATCTTCTCTTTCCCTTCTTCACGGTCTACTACTGGGTAATCAGCTTACTAAGCGTTTATTTGATCTGGCGAGCGAGGGAGCGTTGTCTAACCAATACAACCCGGAAGAGGATTAGCGTTATCCTGGCCTCAGCCTTGTCAGCCCCCTTGGCAGTATTCCCATATCTCACCTTTAGTGACGATTCGACCTTTGAGTTATCCATTTTCTTATGGTTGGTAATCATTGCTGGAAATATTGTAGTCAGCGTCATGTTTGCTTTTATGACCTATTACATCGCTTACTTTGGGGCCAGTTCTCCAGATCGCATCGTCAGGGTTCGGCTGTTTAAGTTCATGGCCAGAGTTCCCCTGGCCGCAACTATAGTTCTTGTCGTCTACGTACTTGTTGGGCGGACGGAAACTATCCTGGGGTTGCCGGTCGAGACGGCTTTAGCTATTGCAGTCGTCGGTACGCTTATACTAGTCGAATGGGCATTCGATTATTTTAAGAAACCTCTGGAAAGACTTTTTCAGCTGACAGATGAACCTGAAGTGCGTCGCATTCAGCAGCTTAGCGAACGGGTTCTAACAACCCGTGATATGCGCCAATTTCTTGAAAGTGTTCTGGCGGCATCATGCGAAGTGTTGCGAACACCAACAGCATTTTTGGCCGCACTTACCTCAGATGGACCTAGATTAGAAGCCATAGTCGGACCTTTGAATCTATTCGATAAAGAATGGGTAGAAGTGGAGCTACAAGAACTGGCAGAGACGGCTGTAGCCCCTCACATTCATCAAGCGGAGCTGGAGGCGAACACTGGTTTTTTCATTTGGCGAGACTATTGGATCCGGGCTTTATACACGGATAATCAAAGCGACATGGTTGGAATTCTGGGGATCAGAGCACGGGCGAGAGTTCCAGACTTGACCGATCTGGAGTTAGCGGCATTTGATAAATTAACAGAACAGGCTGCCCAGGCCCTTGAGGATAGGCAACTACAGCAAGAAGTATTCGCGGCGGTTGAGGGGCTTCTGCCCCAGATTACTGCGTTGCAAATGAGGCGTAGTGCCGCCACATTCGGTGGCGCCCCAGCACTAACAAATTCTGATTTGGGGTCGAATAATCTGCTGAACGATCCCCAATTCAACACGATGGTCTGGGACGCACTCAGCCATTATTGGGGTGGACCCAAGTTAACCGAAAGCCCGTTGCTCGAACTTCATGTAGTCCAGGAGTCCGTGGACGATCATGGAAATAGCCCATCTCGCGCGCTCCGCCATATCCTGGCCAGGGCAGTCGAACAACAGCGTCCTGAAGGTGAACGAAGCATGACAACAACCGAATGGATCCTGTACAACATCTTGGAACTCAAATTCATTCAAGGTCAGAAAGTGCGCGACGTCGCCCGCCGGCTGGCAATGAGTGAGTCTGATCTTTATCGCAAACAAAGGGTCGCCATCGAGAATGTCGCCAGGACTGTCTGCTCGATGGAGGTAGAAGTTGTGGCCATTCCGGATGAAGAAGAAGTAGAAGAGCCCGATACTATGCAGCAATAATTTTCCGGGGATTTAATATTACCTATGGGCAAGATGCTGGTTGATATGCTGGTGGAACTAGAAGCGGACCCTATGGATTTACTCGACAATTAATACAGTGACTACGAACCGTGATATGGTTTGAGTCAACGTCAAAGCCATATCGCTCATGTAGCAGTTTCTCTACACAAGCGAAATCTTCCCCCATTATTTCTAAATCAGTTCTGCATGAACGGCAAACTATATGGTGCTGTGTGACGGCATCTGCTATTTCATACTCCTGCCGGCCGGCATGAGTAGTCGTTGAAGTAATTAGTTTTAGCTCGATGAAAAAACTTAGCGTTCTGTAAACCGTGGCTCGATCTATTGTCGAAGATTTTGATTTGACAATCGATACTATCTCGTCAGCCGACACATGGCCACTGGTTTCCCCGAAGGCATCAAGAATCACTTGCCGTTAGGGTGTCAGGCGCTAGCCTTTTTGGTGTAGTATGGTTATTAGGTCATGACTTTGATGGCTCATTATTCTTTATTGTAATAGCAACTATTTGCAATTACCATTTTTCGAGGTGTCGAATTTCTGTCTAGGTACTGCCAGGAGTTTCACTTCGAAAATGTTTCCAACCCCAAGAAACAAAATGGGACAGAGCCAAACCATGTCCCATTTTCCGGTATCTCGTAGGCAAATCTGTTGGCCAATGTAAGTCAGGAATTATTTTCCTCTTTGGCCCTATCTTGTGACTCGGCCAGTTTGTCAGATTGGCGAATGGGAGATAGAACAGTTTCGCGCAACATAGAATCAAGCATTGTACTCTGTCGTTTGACGATGATAACTGGACAATGTGCGCCATCAGCTACCTTTTGAGCGACATTACCCATGAGCAAATTGCGAAAGCGTTGCTCTTTTGTGGCGCCAATCACAATCAGGTCGCATGTCTCCGATCCTTTGAGGATTCCTTCAGCTGGTGTCTCAGCTGGGATAATCTTTGTCTCGAAGGGATAGTCCAGACCGTGAATTGCGTAGCGGAACGCGCTATTAGCTCGGGCTTCCGCTTGCTTTTGATTCGTATCGCCAACCGCAACATTGACAAGGAATATTTGAGATTCTTCAGGTGAGTTTTTGGCCACTGCCAGGGCCAGGTTAACAGCCAGCCGGCCGTTAGGTCCGCCGGCAATTGGCACCATGATTCTATTGAATTCCTTGTAGGGTCGATATCTAAGAATGGCGATGTCGGCCGGTGGATTGGAGACTATCTGATCAATAACCGAGCCAAATAGCTGTTCATTGGTTCCCGAGGTGCCAGGCCAACCAAACAATATCATATCACTGGTATTTTCAGCCGTCGTTTTAAGAATCGCGTCGGAGACGCTACGGCCCAGGCGAATCATGGTGTGAACGGGCACATCTAATTCTTTTCCTTGCTCAATCACTTTTTGCAGTGGAGGTCTCCCTTCTTTCAAGAACAACCGCCCATCTGAGAGACTCAACTGTGGAGGAACTTTAATCACGTGAAGGGCGATAACGCCCCCTCCATGCTCTCGGGCCAAAAGACTAGCGAAGCGACCGAGTTCAGCAGCCTGGCCTTCATCCGCAACCGGGACCAATACTGAATAATCGACCGATACCAGAGTCTCTTCTAATATCACTTCCTTGGGACGCTCCATCTCCTCACGACCGCGGAAATAACCCCAGTAGAGAAGCGTGCCGGCAATGATCCATGCAGCTGAAATTAGACCGACACGCCCCAACTCGTAGGCTAGAAATAGGGCCAGAGCGAGATTAGTGACAATCCCAATTAAAGGTGGCCAGGGAAAGAAGGGGACAAAAAAACCGCGCTCGAGATCAGGTCTTCGTCGTCTCAAGGTCATAACTGTTATATTAACCTGGGCGAACATCAGCAGGAACATGATGTCAGCCGAGGCGGCAACTTCCTCAATCGGCAAGGCTAACCCCATGGCAACAATCAATATGGCAGATAAAAAGATTGCCCAATAGGGAGTATGCTTCTCCGGGTGGATTTTCCCAAAAACTTCTGGCAAATTATGATCTCGGCCCATGGCAAAGGAGACGCGCGAAGAGGAGTATATAGTTGCATTCAGTGCGGACATGGTTGAGGCTAAACCACTAATGAGGATCAGGAGACCACCCACCGGCATGAATTCTTCCGCGGCGCGGACAATCGCTATCTCTTTCTGGCCAGCCAGGTATTCCCAGACCGGCATTCCGTTCGTCTCAACCACTGCGCCGATGGCTACGAAGGCGACTAGAACATATATAATGACCACAACGATAATTGAAATAAAAATCGCCCTCGGAATATTCCGCATAGGATTGATTACTTCTTCACCACTCTGGGCAATGATTTCATACCCCTCAAAAGCGATAAAGGTTAGGGCCATGGCAAAGAATACACCACCCAGGCCATTGGGTAAGAGATCCTCTTTGAATATTTCAAGCGATTCGGGCCGTTGCACCATCGCATACAATCCGAATCCGACAAAGATGAGCAAGATGACAACTTTGGTAATAGTTACAATATTCCCAATCGTACCGGCTTCACTGGCTCCTCGAAAATTGATCATGGCAAAGAGTGCGACGGCCAACGCCATAATAACGAGAATAATTGTATTGTCGCTCAAGTTACCTGTCGGCAGGCCAGCCAACCGCCATAGTTCCAGAGCAAAGCGGCCGAAGCCTAGTGCATACAGGGAACAGGCGACGGCATGGGCGAACCAACTCATCCAACCTGCAAGGAAACCCTGGGTGTCGTTCAGACCTTGCTTTACCCAAAGGTAGCCACCGCCTGCTTCTGGAAAACTCGAGCCGAGCTCTGCGTAGGAGAGCGCAGTAAAAGTTGTCACGATACCGTTCGCAAAAAAGGCAATGGTTAATGCAGGCCCGGCCTCCCCTGCAGCAATACCGGTTAAGACAAAGATACCAGCGCCAATCATGGCCCCGATGCCTATCATCGTAATGTCAAGCAACCCAAGGGTGCGGCTTAGCGTGACATTGCTATTATCTGAGTGGACGCTCATAGATCGAGATTCTCCTATAGAATGAAAGCTCGCTATTCTACCGGAGTGTATATTACCGGTCAACGATCTTCGCTATTGTACCCCAGGTTTTAGGGCAATCGCATACTAAATCCGATCAAGTGGAATTGCGCGTTATCGGTGCCATATCAGCTTTGTTAACGGTAGAATATCCCGAACAACTCAACATAATGTCAACATTAGATGTTATACAAGCCGTTTTCAATACCAACTCTGAGCCGAAATGAGCGATCATGACACTTTTGAGTCTATATGCGATTGCCCTGCCCCAGATTTCATCAGCTTGGGAGACAAAGTACTCCTGTGTTAAACTCATTTATTTCCTGACTTAAACTTCCATCTAGCTATGCCAGGGCGCATTATCTGTAATTTTTTAGCGGGACAACTCGCATGTTTATGGGGATTCGTTCGAAATGAAGTCATTGCTAAATAAGCTAAATATTCGAGAAGTCAATCATGGAGTTTGTACTGGACCTGGTGGATGGCTAAGCGATAGTAATGGTAGCCTACTCACTTCTTTCAATCCGACAACAGGGGAGGAGATTGCCTCAGTTCGTCAGGCCAGTGCCGAAACTTATGACCAGGTTGTGGAAAAAGCACAACAGACCTTTGTTGCGTGGCGCAATAAACCTGCACCAGAGCGCGGCCAGTTAATCCGCGATCTGGGTAACGCTGTGCGTGAACTCAAAGAACCGCTTGGAGATCTCATTTGCCTGGAGATGGGCAAAATTCGAGCAGAGGGACATGGCGAGGTGCAAGAGATGATCGATATCTGCGATTTCGCTGTCGGTCTTTCCCGCCAACTGTATGGATTGACCATGCAATCTGAGCGTCCAGGACATCGAATGTATGAGCAATGGCATCCAATTGGACCGGTTGGAATTATCTCGGCCTTCAATTTTCCGCTGGCTGTGTGGTCATGGAACTCAACGATTGCAGCCGTTTGTGGCGATACAAATATCTGGAAACCATCGGAGCAGGCTCCTTTAACGGCGATTGCCATGCAACACATCTGCAATCGAGTAATGACTGACCATGGCCTCGATGGTGTGTTCAACCTGGTAGTTGGTAGTGGTCCTGGTATTGGCCAATTGCTGGTGCAGGATAAACGGATTCCCTTGATCTCGTTCACCGGATCAACCCAAGTCGGTCGCCAGGTGGCCGTAAGCCTAGCCAATCGATTCGGCCGGACAATTCTGGAATGTGGTGGTAATAATGCCATTATTGTTGCTGCAGATGCCAATCTTGACCTGGCCACCCGAGCAATTCTCTTTGGGGCTGTCGGCACTGCCGGTCAACGATGTACGACTACGAGGCGTCTAATTGTTCACAAAACCGTCGCCGCTGAACTGACCAGGCGACTAATGAACGCATATAGTCAGATCAGAATAGGTGATCCTCTGTCGCCTGAGACGCTGATGGGTCCTCTCGTTTCGGAAAAAGCGGTTTCCGAGATGTTCACTGCCCTCGAACAGGCTCAAGCCGACGGTGGTGAGCTATTGATAGGTGGGCGCAGACGAATCGATCTGGGACCAAATTTTGTGGAACCGGCAATTGTAAAAATGCCTTTCCAGTCGGAAATAGTCCGAACGGAAACTTTCGCCCCGATCCTCTATCTCTTGGAATACGGAGAAACGAGCGAAGCGATCCGTTTACACAATGAAGTTCCTCAAGGGTTGTCCAGCTCAATCTTTACCGACTCTTTGCTTACCGCAGAGACATTCCTTGCGGCATCTGGCTCCGATTGCGGCATAGCCAACGTGAATATTGGCACTTCTGGAGCCGAAATTGGCGGGGCGTTTGGCGGAGAAAAGGAAACCGGAGGTGGTCGGGAGTCAGGTTCTGACGCCTGGCGGGCTTATATGCGTAGGCAGACAAATACGATCAACTGGTCAGGAGAACTTCCCCTCGCCCAGGGTATCAGCTTTGGTGAATAGCTCTTGATGCTTCTATCCTCCTTTTAGGAAGAGCATATACATCCCGGCCAGGTAGAAAATGATGATTACGAGCGAGTCCAGTTCAATGAAAAGGATTTTTCTCTCAATCCGGGCAAGATTGGCCAGTAAGGCCATGTTGGTCAACAAAAGTGCCAGTAATCCAACAAGGGCAAAATTGGGATCAATCGCACCAAGGAAGCGGCCGTCGGTATAAAAGAAGTCGGCCACTCCCAGTCCAAGCATGTTGAATATACTCGAACCAAAGAGGTTGCCAACTGCCAGGTCAAATGCGCCAATCCTTACCGCTGCCAGAGCGGCCAATAGTTCCGGCAAGGAGGTCACGAGGCTTAGAATCGTCGTTCCGAAGAAGCCATCTCCTAGACCGGTCATTGTCGCAATATTTGTGCTGGCGACAACCAACTGGGGAACTACCAGGACAAGAAGCAAGGAAGCCAGCAAAAATCCGATTATTCCTGACCTCAACGTTGGGAACCCATCTTCAACTGGAATAACCGTTGTTGGCGAACTGCCCGCCTGCAACTTATTTTCTTGTTGAAATAGCCACATGCCGCCAAAGTAAACGGCAATAATAACCGCACTATCCAGGCCAACCCAGCCAATTGAAGCCGGAAAATCTGCGATAATGAAGATGACTGCCAGAAGCATAAGCAAAGATGCCAACACGGCCGTCATAGTGTGCGAAACCGCCATGCGTCGCATCAATGGCACCTGGTAATTTACCAGATCGATTAAGGCTAAGAGAACGATATTAACCATATTGCTGCCGAACAAATTACCGGCCGCGAGATCTGGCGCGCCTACCTGGAAAGCACTTATTGAAGTGAGCAGCTCTGGCAAGGAAGTAGCCGCGGCTAGAAATATGGTACCTACCACCAGCCCGCCAAGGTTTGTACGTACCGCAATAACGTCCCCGTACTCGGCCAGTTTATTCGCCGCAAACACGATTATTACCGCACTTAGGATGAAAATTAGCCAAGGGGAAAAAGCCATGCTAAGTATTCCTGGTGCTAGATCGATCCAGTTATTTCGGGCCTTTGCGGCTATTGGTCTCCATCATAGGGCTCAGG
>Ga0307376_10004162_pt1 | contig 13306 bp, 11 predicted proteins | sample TR2MG_FD_202536 | JGI IMG/M metagenome (GOLD analysis project Ga0307376, IMG submission 202536) | Soil microbial communities from Risofladan, Vaasa, Finland - TR-2 | ecosystem: Environmental > Terrestrial > Soil > Coastal area > Acid sulfate soil | place: Finland: Risofladan, Vaasa | collected...
CATATCAGGAATCCGTTCGGCGATGACTCCGCACTCAAGAACTCCATGAGCTATCTCCTCCCTGATTGCGCTCCGGAGTGCCTTCCGGTAGGCAGATACCGCGCGGATTCTCGAGATCGACTGATCCTTCGCGCGCCACGGTTCGAACCAGGTCGTCGAGCCGAACCGAGCCCCTGCAAGAGATGCGACCGCTTCCACCTGCTTGGCTGCCTCATCGCCGTCTTCCCGCGTTGCGGCGCGCATCGAAAGCTCGATTACCAGTTCCCGTTCGGAAAGTTCGGCCCGGGCAAGGTTTACCGAAGTTCGTACCAGCCCGGATGACGGCGGATCGAACACGCGAATTACCCCGTGCGGCAGGGCGACTATCAGATCGCAGACACGGTTCAGCGATGCTGTTGTGAGCGCCGCCCGGGTCGAGCCTGAGATTTCGGAGCAGGATATTTCGAGCGAAGGATCGGTATCCGCAAACTCTTCACGCAGACGGTTCGATGCGGCAGCGGAGAGCTCGACAAGCTGCGGAAGCAGCTGCCCCGGCAGCAACACCGTGCACTCTCCTTCACGCGCGACCATGTTGAGTGCATTGCCGGATTTCAGACTGGTGAGCTGCAGCTCGAGCCTTCCCCGCGCGAAGCGCAGAAATCGCGCAAGGATGAGATTCGCATTCGCCTGCCCACGGTGAATGTCTACCGCTGAGTGACCGCCGCGAAGACCAGTGACTGAGATTTTTGCGCAGACCGCCGCACCATGGCCGGTCGCGGCAGAACGGGTGTGTCGCTCCACGGGCAATTTCACCTCGATTCCGCGAAGTCCGGCGCAGCCTATTGTGAGTGACCCCTCCTGTTCGGAATCGAGGTTCAGCAGCAGTCGTCCCCGGAGGAAGCCCGCCTCGAGTCCGCGCGCACCTGCCATCGTCGACTCCTCGCTTGCGGTGAACAGAAACTCAAGCTGAGGATGGTCAGGCAATCCCGCGTCGTAGAGGCCGAGCATGAGGGCAATTCCCGCCCCGTCATCGGCACCCAGGGTCGTCTCCCACGCGGTGAGCCAGTCGCCGTCCCGCTCGACTGAAATCCCGGACTGCGCAAAATCGTATGTGGAACCCGAGCGTGCCTCACACACCATATCCTGATGCGCCTGCAGCACCAGCGAAGCTTCGCCGGCGCGCCCGGATGTCGCGGGAATATCGATGCGGATATTGCCGGCTCCATCACGGGCGGTGTCCAGGTTGCGGGAACGAGCCCACGCCTGGAGCCAGGTTCGGACAGGCTCTTCGTTGCCGGAACAGCGGGACACCCTGGACAGCTCATTGAATTGTCGGATGACCTCCGGTAGTGCGTCCATGGGGTGTCACTATAACACATCGAACAGCACCTGAAGCAACTCCTTGTGCTCAAGAGAAAATCACTATAATAATAGGACTACCGAAAACAAATCGCCCGATGATCATGGGAAGCATGGGAAAAAAGACGACGTCGCAACCATTCATAGATCGACACGTTCGCTCCGCGCTCTCCCGACTTGGTGTATTCATTCGAAACTTCCTCGACGGCTCAGGCTTTGCGAGTGAGCTCTGGCACCAGTGGGGTTACCGATCGTCGCAGATGCAGGGCGACTTCTGGCACTCTATAGTCCATCCGGACGATCGCGGACGGGTAATCGCCGCGGAGCTTGCGATCAAGAAGGGTAATTCAACTTCATTCGAGCAGGAGTATCGAATCCGCACTGCAGATGGCCAGTGGCGTTGGCTGCTGAGTCGAGGGCGGATCGTGACATGGACTGAGGCCGGAGATCCTGAATGGTACATCGGAACCGATATGGATATTACCGATGCGAAGATGTTTGAAGCTGAGCTGCGGGAGGCAAAAATCGAAGCCGAACAGCGAGCCCAGGAGGCGGAAACTCTGCGCGTCGTCGGCGCAATCGTCGCATCCTCACTGGATATCAAGGAGGTCGTGTCGGTAATACTCGATCAGGCAGTACGAGTGGTCCCCTACGAGGCGGCAACGGTACAGATCCTGAGTGAGAATGGTCTGAACGTGCTGGGCGATCGAGGATGGGACGTGGCTGAATCCATCGGCGGCTACACGATACCGGTGCCGGGGAACAATCCACACACCCAGGTCATACTTCAGGGTACCCCACGGATCGTCTCCGCCATCTCATCCGAGTACGCTGATTTTGCAGCGTCTTCACCCTGCAAGGGAGGTTCCTGGCTCGGGATTCCGCTCGTGGTTCGCAAACGCACGATCGGCCTCATTCAGTTCGAAACCCGAAGCACAGGATTCTTTACCCAGGATCACCTGCGTCTCGGTTTGTCGCTTGCCGATCATGTAGCAGTCGCACTGCACAACGCGAGACTCTACGAAGAGAGCCGGACTCTTGCACAGACAGATTCGCTGACCGGTATCGGTACGCGCAGGGCCCTCTTTCTCCGCGCGCAGGAGTTGCTCGGCACGGAACGGCGGCGCACACGCGACCTTACGCTACTCATGCTCGACGTGGATCACTTCAAGCGGATCAACGACGAGTTCGGTCACGCGACCGGGGATACAATCCTGGTTCAGGTCGCCCAGGCGTGCCTGAGTGTACTTCGCGCATCCGATGTTGTCGGTCGCTACGGTGGCGATGAGTTCATCATCCTGCTCCCGGCAACAAGAAAGTCTCACGCCATTCTGATTGCCGATCGTCTGCGTGAAGCAGTAGGCCGTATCCAGCTGCCGGAACCGGGCCGCACGGTAACCGTCAGCATCGGCATTACGCGAAGAATTACCCGCAGCCACGCAGCAAGCAAACCATCGCTTTCGCAATATGTGGAACAGGCCGATCGCGCGCTCTACCTCGCAAAGCAAAACGGTCGGAACCGATGGGAATACCTCACTCTGCCGGAAGCAATCCAGTGAATTCCGCCGACAACGCAAAAATAAGGGTCTGATTCGGTCAGTCGAACATCACCTCTGCCTCATTTTCGTATATTCAACAGGAGAGGAGACACAATATGAGCAGCGTTTCTACCCGCGTGGCTGATACAATCAAGGATCTCGTCATGTCGGGAATCGACACAACCCAATCCCCGAGACCGGCGGCGAAGGACACATTCTGGCAGGCTCTCCGAAAGGCCGGCACCGAGCTGTGGCTTGATACCGGTGACATCGATGAAGCTCGAAAGGTGTGGACCGCCGAGATGACCGCGCTTACGACGAACAATACACTCCTGAACCGGGAGATTCAGAAAGGCATCTACGACGAGTTCGTGAAGCGGGCAAACAGGATCCTGCCGGAAATGCCCAGAAAGGAACGGGTGATGGAGATAGCGTTCATCCTGAACGCGCGGCACGGTCTGCGACTGGTAGAGGAGTTTGGTGGCCGCGTGAGCGTTGAGCTCCACACTGACCTCGCTGACGATCTGGACGGAATCGTCGCCTATGGCAAACGCTTCCACGCGATCAGTCCGAACCATTTCATCGTGAAAGTTCCACTGACCGCAACCGGATTGCTCGGAGCGCGGAAGCTCCGCGAGCTCGGAATACCGATCAACTTCACGCTCGAGTTCTCCGCGCGCCAGAACGCGCTCGCGACAATCATCGCAAAGCCTAACTACTTGAATGTGTTTCTCGGCAGACTAAACGCCTACGTATCTGACAATGGCCTCGGCAGCGGTGATCTTGTCGGTGAGAAGGCGACACTCGCGAGCCAGCGGGCAGTCCGAGCTGCCAGCCAGGGCAATCCGGAACCGACCCGCCAGATCGCGGCGAGTATGCGCGGCGCCGAACAGGTCGAGTTGCTCGCCGGAGTCGATGTCTACACAATGCCGACAAAAGTAGCACATCAGGCGCATGAGACCCTGAAGCCCCTGTTCTCCGACCAGACTGCGAAAGACTACGAGGTCACCCTGAAAGACAGCGTTGACCCAACCGCCGTGCGCATCGAAGACCTGTGGACAGTCGGCAACGACGTGCTCAATTTCGCACGGGAGATCGACAGAAACCCGCCTTCTTCCGGTGCGCAGCTTGCCGAACTGGCCCATCGCGCCGGCATCGGTGAGCTCTTCCCGCGGCTCTCGGCCGATGAGATCGCAACCATCGCAAAAGACGGGAAGATACCGGTACATGCAACCTGGAAGGATCGAGTTCAACGCCATGAGGTCGCGGTCGACAGCCTGCTGAACCTTGCCGGGCTTGCATCATTCACTGCAGACCAGGCAGATCTCGATCACCGAATCGAAAGCCTCATATAGACCGTCTCTTGAATAACAGGATGTTCCATTGTTAAATGGGCATACACTGGAGAACAAAGATGGCAAATGGCGATCGAATGGAGAGCGCCCGAGACGAGGTAATAGACTACCTGTCGGCGCAGTATTCGCATGACTTCCTGAACGAGGAGGAGTTCGAGCGCCGTGTCGGACTTGCCCATGACGCGTCGCAGATCAACGGACTTGTCTCCGTTGTACTGGACCTGCCGGGAAGCCAGGGACTGATCAATCGAATTACTGCACCGGCAGTCCGCGGGGAGCAGACACCCGCGGCGCAAACGGCACGGCCCGCTTACGACAGCCCGGCAACCGCGGGGCAGAGCCGATCAGTTGTCGCGATCTTCTCCGGTTCCGACCTTCGCGGCGAGTTCGACGTCCCGGAAACGGTAAACGTGCTGTCAGTCTTCGGGGGCTCGAACATCGATCTGCGCGAAGCGCATCTGCCGTCGGGCGACATCTACATACATGCTCTGTCAGTATTCGGCGGAACAAACGTCATAGTCCCGGAGGGGGTGAACGTTGAAGTACGCGGTATCGGTATCTTCGGCGGTTTCTCCCATTCGCGGAGAGCCCAAAAATACGACAACGCGCCGCGTATCATCGTCGACGGGGTGGCATTTTTCGGCGGCGTGGACGTGAAGGTTGCCCGCCGACGAAGAGGTCGGGACGAAGAAAGCTTCGACAGATACCGCTGAATAAGGAGTTAGTATTGAATATCGGTTTTGTCGGACTGGGTATTATGGGGAGCAGAATGGCGGCGAATCTGCTCCGCGGTGGCCATAAGCTGTGGGTCTACAATCGTACGCAGGAAAAGGGTGAACGCCTTCAGGCATCTGGCGCACAGGTCGCCCCGTCAGTGGCTGAAGTTGCGCGGCACGCTGAGGTTATCATCTCAATGCTTTCCGATCCCGCGGCAGTGCGTGGGACGGCGACCGGCCCGAGCGGATTTCTCGCCCGGATGGGGCCGGGGACTCTATGGATCGACTGCAGCACGGTCAATCCGAAGTTCAGCCGCGAAATGAGTGAGCTCGCGGCCGAACGCGGAGTTCGCTTTATCGACGCTCCGGTCGCCGGTTCCAAGGTGGCAGCGGAAAAGGGAGAGCTCGCCTTTCTGGTCGGCGGTACGATGTCCGATGTCGATGAAATCCGTCCGCTCCTCGAGCTCATGGGCAAAAAGATAACCCATGTCGGCGCCGTGGGAATGGGAACTTCAATGAAGCTCGTAGTCAATCTCATGCTCGCAAATGCTATGGCATCATTTACCGAAGCCGCGGCGCTCGGCGGTGCGCTCGGTATTCCCTCGGCGACGCTCTTTGATACACTGCTCGGCGGAGGCGGCGCAGCACCCTTCCTTGCGTCAAAGCGGCAGCGAATCGAATCCGGGAACTATGAAGCGGACTTTCCGCTTCGGCTCATGAGAAAGGATCTTCACCTTGCCGCACTCGAAGCGTTCGACGCCGGCATCGCATTGCCGTCAACCAACGCGGTCAAAGAACTGTTCGGTTTTGCGACCCGAAGCGGCATGGGCGATCTGGACTTCTCGGCGCTCTTTGATCTGCTGAACGAGCGCAATACCCGCTGATGTCCATTTCACACGGCGTTTCTGCTCGCATTGATTGATGCCGCAAGGCTCTTTATCACCATCTTCTCGAGAACCGAAACGCGGCTTGCCTGCGACTCATCGCCCTCCTTGCCGAGCTTCCTGATCATGGCGAGCGCATACTGCTGGATAACCTGAGTGGGGAGCACCATCTCCTCGCGCAACGCTATCGATTCGCGGGTCACGCGGTCGCCCTGAAGAAGATCTTCACCACCTGAGATCTGTAGAATTCCGTCAATGGTGAGACGCGCTTCGCGGTAGATCATAGCCCAGAGTTCCCCGAACTCGGCATCGTGCTTCATGTGATGTGTCAGCGAGAAGTTGGTCTTGCTCAGACTCTGAGACGCATTCTCAACGAGTGTCCGGAAAAACAGCGATTTCCGATACAATCTGGTGAGCTCGTCCCTCTTGCCGCGCGCGACAAGTTCGTGAATGCCGGAGCCAAGACCGTAGTATCCCGGCACATTCTGCTTGATCTGGCTCCAGGCACCGACGAACGGAATTGCGCGCAGATCCTCCAGCTTGAGCTCGCTGCTCTGGCCGCGACTGGTCGGCCGCGATCCGATGTTCGCGTGTCCGTAATACAGAAGAGGCGTCATCACTGCAAGATAGCGGGTGAGTAGCGGATGCCGTTTCAGCGCAAGGTACGCTTCGTTACTCACGCGGGACAATTCGTCGATGATCGCGACATCCTCGGCTGTCAGTTCGTAGTTCTGTTTGGGAAACAGATTATTCGCAATTCCTGAGCTGTACAGCTGCTCCAGATTGTGGCGGGCCTGGTCGGCGGTACCGTACTTCGAGCTGATGGTTTGACCCTGCACGGTGATTTGAATCTGTCGACTCTCCACCCTGCTGCCCAGAGAGCGGTAGAAGCGATGCGTGTTGCCACCGCCTCGCGCGGGAGGACCGCCACGTCCGTCGAAAAAGATCGCCTTGATGCCATGCCGACGACTGACTTCCGACAGCCGCTCCTTTGCGCGGTAGATCTCCCAGTTTGCTGTGGCGTAGCCGCCGTCCTTGGTGCCGTCGGAGAAACCGACCATGATGGTCTGCACGCTGCCGCGAGCCTCAAGATGCCGCCGATAGACCGGCAGTGAATAGAGACTCTCCATCACCGTCTCGGCGTGATGGAGATCATCGACTGTTTCAAATAGCGGAACGATGTCCAGCGTAAGCGAACTGTTCGACCAGCCCGCGCACTGCGCAAGGAGCCACACCTCGAGTACGTTTGCCGCATTGCGCGTATTTGAAATGATGTAGCGGTGGATGCCGCGCTCACCGATGAGCCGCTGCATCCGCAGTGCAGCCTGAAGCGACAGGATCGTCTCCCGGCTAATGCCTTCCGGCAACTCCTCAGCGATGTTCCGACTCAAAGGGAAGAGTGTCGCAAGATTTTCGAGCACCTCGAGCCGCTCTTCGGAGTCGAGTTCGGTGTACTTGCGATCCGACGGGCTTCCTCCTGCATAGTTGGAGAGCAGGCTGATGAGCTCTTCGACCAGCTTGCCGTGAATGCGGGAGTCCTGCCGGATGTCCATGGTTGCGAAGTGAAAGCCAAAAATCTGAACCTTGTAGATGAGAAGATCAAGCTGTGCAACAAAGAGCCCCTGATGGGTTCCGACAACTTCGGCCCGGATCGCCAGCAGATCGCCCAGAAACTGATCGGCATTATCGTAGCCGAGATCGTCGACATCTTCGCAGTAGGTCGGGTCCTGTAAACTCTCCGTGTTCACCACCTCGTACGGATAGAGTGTGGTTCGCATCCTGCTGTAGGTCGTCTCAATACGCTCGATCACGCCCTCGAACGTGAGCCTGCGTCGCAGTCGCTCGAGATCCGAAAGGTAGAGTGCAAGAATCCGGGAACGCAGCAGCCTGCCTATCTGGATGGTAAGCTCTGCGGTCACAAAGGGATTACCGTCCCTGTCGCCACCCGGCCAGAAACCGAGGCTGATCGGCGGGGACAGATGTAGCGCTTCCGGTTCGGGTTGCGCAAGCTCGTCCGGATGGTACGCAAAGTTCACCAGCCGCTGGTGTATCTGCGGAATTGCCTCATAGAAGGTATGTTCCATGAAGTAGAGTAGACTTTTCGCCTCATCGAGAGGAGTCGGTCGCTCCTTGTTCTTGAAACGGGTCTTTCCCATCTGCAGAAGCAGATCGTTCACCCCTTTCAGATCGTTGCGGGAAATGACATCGTGCATGTCGGTAATAATGGTCAGCACTTCGTCCGGATAGAACTGGGTGGGATGCGCGGTGAGCACGACGCGCACCTTGAACTCGGAAAGCCGCTTGCGAAACTCACCGACAGAACCCTCGCTTTCGACCTTCGTGAACAGCTCCCGCAGGGATCCTGCACCATCGAGGTCGCGCACCGATCCGTACGAGGCATCCTCAAGCGCATCGAATAACACGACTTGCCGCTCGACAAACTGCATGAACTTGAAGAGTGTCGCCGCCATCTCTTCGAATGAAACATCGGCCCTCATCTGCGCCCCTTCAGGCAACGCGCGTGAGGTCGCAACGTACTCTGCAAAGAAATCCCGCACTATTTCGACCGGAGACCTGTTGTGATCGAGTTCGGACTTGCAGTACTCGGCGAACATGGGCAAAAGAATCCCTGCTGTGCGAATCTCGTCGAACGGCAACGTCAGAAAGAGGCCGTTGTATAGTTGGTACTTCAGCGAGACCTGCTCGCGGAAGGACTGCAAATTATCCATGGCCTACCATAGCACGGGCTTGACACAGCGCTCAATGGAACCGTCTACAAAGTACTTTACATGGCAAAGCCATCTGAGGTAGACTCAACACATGGATCTTGAATCCGCGCTCGAAAGCCTCCAGGAGATACGCCATCAGCTCACCCGCTCGGTGACGTTTACCGGCTATCGGCCGGGATTCCTCGCCGGAGTGGCTGGACTTGCCGCAATTCTCGCAATCGTGCAGCTGGTGGCGCACGCCACGGTGAGTATCGCCGCAGCGTACTGGCAGTGGATGGTTCTCGCCTCTCTCATCGTTCTCCTCACTGTAGCGCTGGTATTCGTGCCCTCCCTGCGAAGCAGATTCGCCGTCATCCGGTCACTTGCACGCGGCGTGGCGCTCCAGTTCGCGCCCTTTGCGGTTGTCGGCGCGGTGGGGACTGTCATCACCTACCGACTTGCCCCGCACCTTGTACCCTACCTTCCGGCGGGATGGTGTGCCGCATTCGGGCTCTCCATCTTCGCCATGCAGCCCTATCTTCCGCGGCTCGTCTCGCTTTCGGGAGCCTGGTATCTGCTGGTATCGACTGCTCTTGCGATCTGGCCGCCACACCGGGTAACAGCCCTCGCGCTCGGCATGGGACTCGCATTTGCGGTAGGTCACCTGATCACGGCAGCGATCATGCGCTTTGCGCTCTCGGGCACCGAACGATGAGCGAACCACTTGCACTCGCACCGATCTTTCACGAACGATCACGACTGTCGATGATGACAGTACTCGCCGCGAACCCGCACGGCGTTGCATTCACCGAGCTGCGTGACCTGTGTAAGCTGACCGATGGAAATCTCAGCCGGCACCTGCACAAACTTGCTGAAGCCGGGCTCATCGTCATGGAGAAAAAATTCGTAAACGGCACGCCAAATACCACGATTCGGGTGACCACCGAAGGTATCGAGCAGTTCAGCCGCTATCTCGAAGAGCTCGAGCAGATCGTAGCCGAGGCCAATCGTGCAATGAGCACAGGTCGCGCGCATCAGCGCCCGGGACGATCGGCGGCTGAAGAGCCGGTGCGGGAGCTTCGCGGATGACTTCGCTCAGCCACATCGCCTTTATATGTGACGGGAACGGCAGGTGGGCGAAAAGCCGCGGTCTGCCAAGAACTGCCGGTCACATCGCGGGATTGAAGAAGACTCGAACGGTGGTGGACTGGTGCATCGATCGCGGCGTTCAGAATGTCTCAGTCTTTCTCTGGTCAACCGAAAACTGGAAGAGGGATTCCCGTGAGGTTTCAGGAATCATGGGCGCGGTCGTCCGGTACGGCCCGGCGTTCGCCCGGCATATGCACCGCCGTGGAGTACGCCTTATCCATGCCGGTTTGCGCGAGAACATCGAACCGCGCGTCCTCGCTGTCATCGACGAAAGCATCGAACTGACCCGGCACAACACGGCGGCCAGTCTCTGCCTTGCATTCAACTACGGCGGAAAGACAGATATTCTGCACGCGCTGTCGGCCGCCGTGACCGAAGCTGACGGAAAACCTATCACCGAACAGGCGATCTCGCGACGGCTCATGAGTTCACCGATGCCTGATGTCGATCTTCTGGTGCGCACCGGTGGCGAGTTTCGCATTAGCAACTTCATGTTGTGGCAAGCCGCGGAGGCCGAGTTTCGCGTGAGCCATACACTCTGGCCTGATTTTTCCCAGCAGGAGCTTGACGGGTTGATTACAGACTATGCCGCTCTGAGTCTGGCGCCCATCCGTCGCACAAGTGCTCCTTCGGCAGTCGAAACTCCCGAGAGCATCACCCTCACGAACGCCTCACGATAGAGTGAGCAGAGCGCCAGAACTTCGGGCGCAATCTTACCCACCGAAGTACGACGAAACACCAAGGTTCGAGACACTGCCAGATTATTTCGCTTGACTGTTCGGTGAGCAGTCGGTTAGACTGTTTCTACGTAAAGAAACGTAGGTACCATATGCCGACACGGCAAAAGAGTTCTGCATCCGCAAACGCCGTCCCGAAAGATCTATCCCAGGACTTCAGCGAGCTCTGTTCGGTGCTCGCCTCGATTACCGATCCTGCGCTCACCGAACAGCTCCTGAATCAGCTCCTTACCCGCGCCGAACTTGCCGAGGTGGCGGGTCGATGGAAACTGGTGAAGCTTCTTGACGGAGGTCTGAGTCAGCGACGGGTGGCCGAGACGCTCGGGATGAGCCTGTGCAAGATTACCCGCGGCAGTCGCGAGTTGAAGAAACCCGGCTCCGCTTTGAAGATGGTAATACAACAATATGTTGCAAGGAGAGACTTATGACAGACGGCTCCCAGACTCCCCGGTACGTTCTCGGTCCCGATGATATGCCGCGACAGTGGTACAATCTTGCCGCAGACCTTCCCAGTCCGCTGCAGCCCCCGCTTGGACCAGACGGCAATCCGATATCGCCGGACGCATTGAGACCGGTATTCCCTGACACACTGATCGAGCAGGAGATGAGCCAGGAGCGCTGGATCGACATCCCCGAAGAGGTGCTCTCAATCCTTGCGCGATGGAGACCTTCACCGATGCACCGTGCCCTCGCGCTCGAAAAAGCACTCGGTACGCCGGCAAAGATCTTCTTCAAAAACGAAAGCGTCTCGCCTGCGGGCAGTCACAAGCCGAACACAGCGGTCGCACAGGCGTGGTATAACAAGCAGTTCGGCATCAAGCGCCTGACTACCGAAACTGGAGCAGGACAGTGGGGAAGCGCGCTCGCGTTCGCCTGTTCGCTCCTGGGACTTGAATGCAAGGTCTTCATGGTACGCATCAGCTTCGAACAGAAGCCCTTCCGCAAGCTGATGATGCAAACCTGGGGCGCGAACTGCGTCGCGAGCCCTTCAACCGAGACCGCAGCGGGCAGGCAGGTGCTCGCCGACGACCCGAATACTCCGGGTAGCCTCGGAATCGCCATCTCGGAGGCGGTCGAACAGGCGGTGACCGATCCGACGGGAAAAACGCGCTACTCACTGGGAAGTGTGCTGAACCACGTCATGCTCCACCAGACCATCATCGGACTCGAGGCCAAGAAGCAGCTCGCTATGGCCGGCGTGAAGAATCCGGACGTGGTAATTGCCTGCGCGGGCGGCGGGAGCAACTTTGCAGGACTCGCCTTCCCATTCGTGAACGACAAGATTCACGGTGCGCAGATCGAGATCATTCCCGTAGAACCCGCTTCGTGTCCCACCCTGACCAGGGCCGACTTCGTCTACGACTTCGGTGACAAGGCAAAGATGACCCCGTTGCTTCCGATGCACTCGCTGGGCCACGATTTCATTCCGCCGCCGATCCACGCAGGCGGGCTCCGTTACCACGGCATGGCACCCCTTGTCTGTCAGGGTGTAGTCGAAGGGCTGCTCGCACCCCGCGCAATCCATCAGCTCGAATGCTACGAAGCGGCGGTGCTGTTCGCCCGCACCGAAGGGATTATCGTCGCACCGGAGACCAGTCACGCGGTGGCCGCGGCTATTCAGGAAGCGAAAAAAGCAAAAGAAGAGGGCAAGGAGAAGGTGATCCTCTTTAACCTGAGCGGTCACGGACTCATGGACCTCGCAGGATACGATGCATACTTCCAGGGTAAACTGAAGGACTACGCGCCAACGGACGAAGAGCTTGCTCGCGCCGCGGCAAACCTCAGTGGCCTTCCGCGTCCGCAGGTAGTGCGCTCCGGCCGCTGGTAGGCGGCTCGACTTCCGCCCTTCCGCTACCGGAACGTAATCGAGTAGTTCGCCGCTTTCTGCAGCGTGACGAGCTCGGTTACCGGTAGCGAGAAGATCACGGTGTTGCCCTCCTGGCGCCCGCCGTTCTGCGAGATGACAGTCCCCGCCACCCGAATGTTCAGGTCGATTCGCGCGTCCTCAATAACCTTCCGAATGTCCTGTCCCTTCGCGTAGTCTTCGAGGGCCCAGGACAGGTAGGAGACATACTGGTCGGGACTCATCGAATCACCCTTCGGCGGTAACAGCACGTCGGCTGCGACCGAACCTGACAGCGGTGTCAATCCGAGAACAGCGGCTATTGTTTCACGATCCACGGTGATGGAGAGAGTCTTTGTTCCGCCATCGTCGCTGAAGGTAGCAAACCTCGGGCCACTTTCCATCGCCGCCGAAAAAACCTTCGCCACATCCCTGAACCGCACTGAGAGGTCAAGCGTGTCAGGGTGTGGGGTAGATGCGGATTCGAGGGCGAGCGCCGGATAGCGCGAAAAGGCAGTGTGCAGGGCCGAAAGATCGAAAACCGGCTGATCCGCGGGCACGCGAACGCCTGCCACGGTGGCTGCCAGATCCTGAAGATAGGAGACGAGGATCGGACTGAGGGTGATCCGGATCTGAGCGGTTCCCGAACCGTTGACTGAAAGGTCAACCTGCTGCCGCGAACTACAACCGGTAAGAAGAGCACCTGATACAACGATGGCGGCAAGCGCAACCGCCGTTGCGGCGAGCCTTCGCCGCGATGTTTGAACCATGGCTCCTACTGTAGCCACGAGCGCAGGCACGGTCAATTATATGCTGCCGCACGACGCAGTTGCCGAGCGCCGCTCGAATGCGTACAATTGTGTCATGACGGACAAGACAAAAAGGTACTTTGTTGACATCAGCCCGCGTGAATGGGAGCATCCGGCCGACCGTGCGGCGCTGGCTGCGCTCAAGAAAATTCCTGGTTTTGACGACATCATTCGTTTCTTCGTCGGCCTTACCAGTGAGAAGGCAGTGCGGCTGATCTTCCTTGCCTCT
>Ga0307376_10004163_pt1 | contig 13304 bp, 26 predicted proteins | sample TR2MG_FD_202536 | JGI IMG/M metagenome (GOLD analysis project Ga0307376, IMG submission 202536) | Soil microbial communities from Risofladan, Vaasa, Finland - TR-2 | ecosystem: Environmental > Terrestrial > Soil > Coastal area > Acid sulfate soil | place: Finland: Risofladan, Vaasa | collected...
CAGCGGAGGCTCCGCATCGTGTCCGAGTTAGCTTCCAATGTAACTGATATTAATTCAGTTACCGGTGAGTATCACAGAAAAATTAACTGGGAAAAATAATGGAACAAAGACTACTACGTGTGGGATTGCCGGGATTACTGTTTATTTGTTTTGCTTTTTCAGATATAATTTTTGAAGAAAAATCCGTAAGTCAGGCTGACTTGAAGGTTTATGTTACTGAATCTAAGAGTCAGGCTGATTTATTGGTATATCTTTCAGAAGAATCTGAGAGTATTGCAAAGAATCAGAAAAATATTTGGTACTTCACGAAGAGTAAAAGCAAGGCTGATTTACGGATTTTCTTTGTGAAAAATAAAAGTCAAGCAGATATTATTGTAAAATACGTGACGCGGGGAACAAAAAAATGAAAATAGGACTGGATTTTCATGGTGTAATAGATAAGAAACCGAGTTATTTTAGTACTTTTACAAAATACCTTTTGAAACGAGCATGCCTGGATTGGCATAGAGACCATCCTGAGCGAAGTCACGAAATCCATATAATTACCGGCCATGAAGATACCCAAGAATTCAGGAAACGATTGAGCTCCATGGGCATACAATGGACTCATCTTTTCTCAGTTATCTCCTACCATAAAAACATTGGTACCCGTATAGAATACGATGAAAAGGGTGGCCCCTGGATTGATGAGGGTTTGTGGAATAAAGCAAAAGCTCACTATTGTCAGAGAAAAGGGATCGATCTTCTCATTGACGATTCGGAAGTCTATGGTAAATATTTCGTAGACATCCCTACGGCTTATATCCATATCAGTACATTTGAACTCTTAAAAGAAATTATAGAGATGAGGATATAAATGATTAAAGTCGGAGATACCGTCTGGATAACCGAACACAAAGCAGACAAGAGAATGACTCCCTTACCAAGGGAATGGTATGGAAAGGTTGTAGAGATAGAGGATGAATATGCATTCTTTTTATTACAATGAAGTATTTCCAAGATTGCTGTGTAATCTTGAATTGAAGGGGTAATGTGACTGCTCCCACAACTTTAGTCGTGGGCTTCCTTGAGTGCCGCCGCCGTGAGGCGCTGCATCGGACGCTCAACAGTGGGCTTTCCCGTTCGCAAGATCGTAAAAACCCAGATCGGGCAGTTAGACCAATCTGGGCGCTATTCAAAAATCCCTTAAAAAAGAGGGTATGAATAAAGGTAGAACTTATTGCACTGTTAATATAAACGATTCCTTTAAAAAAGCAAGAGGTCTTTTTACATGATCAATTTAAATAAGTTTAATTTTACCACGGTTTTTCAGTACCATGTTATATGGACGTAGAATGGTACTTATATATAATAATTTGTGGGGATAAAAGCTTGTATACTGGCATCTCTACTGATGTAGCTCGCAGGTTTAAAGAACATAACGGAAAAAATAAAAGGGGAGCAAAATACCTAAGAAGCAGGAAACCACTGACACTGATCTTCCAGACAAAGATAGGCAGTAGGAGTCTCGCATTGAAAGTTGAACGGAAGGTTAAGAAACTTCCGAAAGCTAAAAAAGAGATGCTTATGATGGGATGTATGGATATTAAAACGATAATAAAGAAGGTATTATGAGTAAAAAAAAGGCTGAAGAAAAACCGAAGATCTCGAAAGATGAAGAATTAAAAATTGTACTGAAGAGCGGTAAGGAATTTACTTTCTCCCATTTTCAGCCAAAAGAGCAGAATCAGATCAAAGTAAATCTGAACTATGAAGATGCCGGTGATAACGGTGAGGGTATATGGGCATGCATCTCTGATGAAGATTTTAAAGCTTATGAAAATAATGAAACCGACGATGAAATGACAAGAATAGCCCTAACAAGAAATCAATCAATTGGCGGGATACCTTGGGGTACTTATATCCCTTTTCGTCTACTGGGCAAAAACAGGCCTGTATGCAGGATCATAGAATTAGACACAAATAAAACTGACTTTACTTTCAACCAAGTAAACACAAAACCGTAATGTGGGTAACTGTAGTATTATCAATAATCGGATACGGCTTTATTGCACTTATCATTTTATATGCCCATAGATTAGAAAAGAAAGAGAAACAAATAATTATTGACAGGATCAAAGCAAGAGGGTACAAAATTATTAAAGATCCTCGTGCGAGGAAATGTGAGGAGTAATGGAAAAAAATTTTCTGCATCGACAAAATGTAAAACTCAATTAGACCTCATATTGACACGACATGATTATTTATATTGTAGAAAATCAATTAAACAAAAAGATTTATATAGGTAAGACTAAATTTACTTTAGAAGAGAGAAAGAAACAACATCTTCAAAAAATAAATAGTGTAGATACTGTCTTTTACAGAGCTCTTAGAAAATATGGTCAAGATAAATTTCTTTGGAAAGTTCTCTATAAGGCAAAGAAAAGCGAAGCCATAAATAAATTAGAAATATTTTTTATTGATAAACTTCAAAGTCATATATCTAAAAAAGGATATAATACAACGTTTGGAGGAGAGGGGGGAGATACACTTTCTAATAATCCAAATATCGAATTAATAAAAAGAAAACTCTCTCTTAAATTTAGTGGTAAAAATAATCCTATGTACGGCACGCATAGAACAGGAAAAGATAGCCCCTTCTATGGAAAGACACATAGTCAAGAATTCAAACTAAAATTGAGCCGAATACATAAAGGTAAAATTATTTCCACCGGAACTCGAAATAAGATGTCTTTAGCTTTAAAGGGACAAAAAAAGACAGAAGACCATAAAAACAAAATAGCTCTATCTCATAAGGGTATTAAACCTAATTTAGAGACAAAGATGAAATTATCTAAAGCGGCTGAAATTTATGTTTATGAATTAATAAGCCCTATGAATAAAATTTTCATGGTATCAAATCTAAATAACTTTTGTAAAAGCCGTAATCTTTCACAACCTTGCATGCAGAGACTCGTTACAAATAAAATCATTAAAAATGAATATAAGGGTTGGAAAGGGAGAATTGTCTCAAATATTGAAAAGGAGGAAAGATGAAAAATTTGTTAATTCTAATTCTTATTTTATTTGGGTGTGCCAGTTACAATTTTGAATACGGTTCAAGTCTTGCTAATTTCCAGGATCAGAAGTTTGAGGATTATAAAGCAGGTAAGGGGTGGACAGCGGAGGAAGAGATCCGTTTTAAAAATAATTTATGGACCAGAATGGCCTGTGAACTAGCTCCAGGGAATTTACCCGTCCGGCATTATTGTTTAATCGACCTTTTTGATGGTAAAGCAAATCATACAGAATTAATAAGGAATCAATTAGACAGTCTTGGTGATGGAATTTACAGGGAAGGGTATAGTTACTGGCTCTATTGTAAACCAATATTAGAAGAGTACGCCAAAAAATTTAAACACTTCCATCTTTTTATTAAAAGAATGGATAAAAGATTTCAGGAAACAGCTTATATAGGACCCGATGGTAAATTATATCCAGCGCCCTACGGAGATCTGAGATACCAGCCTCTTGAAATAGATCTGCAATCGTCAAAACAAATCTCTGAAAATATCCAAGTCTTTCCCTTAACCATAAAAACTATTGAACCGGATACTCTTGAATATGCAGTCATGAAATGTTCTCTGGGATTTAATACTCACATACCGTCAAAGTCGCTTATCATCCGTATCTTTAATGACTCTAGGGTCTATGTAGTGCAGGATGATGGAACCTATGTCCCTTTTAAATGGTACGAGGGATATGATAAAAAGTATAAGGATAAAGAAGCAGAATTTAATGATACATTCAATAAGGACAGAATCAACTCTCTGAACGTAGATAAACTCTGGGAGAAATACGAAGAAATTTTCATGAAGGAATAAAAATGAGTGAATGTCAAAGATGTTATGCAGTCAGAGTTGCAACTAGTAAAATTGGAAAATATTGTAAAAACTTGGAATAACAAGTTTGAAGGAACGGTACCTATGGAAAAAAACAAAGGTTGCACAGGCAAGAAAAAATATTTAATTGAGGAAGCGGCTGAGGTTGCTATCCTGAGAATGAAATTATTGAAAAAGCACAAAAAACGGCAAATTAAAACGCTCAATTCTTATAAATGTAAGCACTGCCACTTCTGGCATATAGGGCACAACAAATACGATGAAGTTCCGAGATTAGAGTTCCACGAGAGCTGTTGTGAGGGCTGGGATAAACCAACGGGTCACCCCGTAGAAGATAAAAGCGTGAAGTATCGGAAAGAAGCAGAACTGTACCTCTGTGAGGGCTGTTTTAAAGAATTTTCAAAATAAAGAATAAAATGTTCCAAAACTACGTATAATCTAAATGGGAGGAACTATATATGGAACATGAAACTATCAGACTCTTGGTCATTAAAAAGGGAGGGTATTTGACCCGTACTCAGCTACTATCTGAGTTTAAAGATGAAAATGAAGAAATTCTTGATATGAATCTAACTTTCCTGGTAGAAAAAAACAGGCTCAGGAAAGCAAGTTTTCAATCTCCCGATGGTCAGGACACCCTTTTCTATCTTCCGAGGGAATAGAGGTAATAGATGAAATACCGTTACAATGAGAAGAAGAAACCCGACTGGCAACGATGGTTTGCCTGGTGCCCTGTCCCTATTGGTGGCTACCCACGTAAGGATGGAGCTACAATGGTCTGGTTTGAATGGGTAGAAAGAAAATGGCTTGGTTCCCGGGAAGGTAGCAGCCGCTATGATTACAGATTACCTACCGTAGATCAACTGTAAAATTATGAGAGACGAAGATATAACAACCCGAAAATGCCCTATAGCACGTTGTAATGGCAGGTTAGTTATAAGGACAAACAGAAGTACGGACGAGAAGTTCATAGGTTGTGAAAATTACCCTACATGCACTTATACAGAACCTATTGAGATAGAAGATGAATTAAATGGAGTTGCTGACGCAGCTTCTGTATGGGAATAAATAATATGCTTAAAACATTTAAAAAATTTATGAATGGTTTTGTTAATTCTAGTTTTGTTAATTCTATAAATATTACAAAGGTTGAAAAAACTGTATATATAGATGGAAAGAAAATTGATCCCGATAGTCCAAAGGCAAAGAAAATAGACAAAGCAATGGATCATGCTTCGGAAGCATTAGACGTTGCTTCAAAGGCTTTAGAAAAAGCCTCAAAAGTTCTTAATGAAATTTAAGGAGAACTATGAGAAAAGAAACTCTTGAAAAATTCAAAAATGCTGCAGCTTCACTCAGATTAAATGTTAGAACCCTTAGAATTGACAAATATACTATTATTATATCATTTCTTTTATGTTTCGCCATCCTATTCTTCACGTTCTCATCTTTAAACAAACTATCTAAATTGAATTATAAATCTGTGAAGCTTATGGAAACGAAGACCAGAGAAGTCCATGTCCGCGACACTGTCTCTGACTGTGATACCGTTTTTATAATTGATGGTGTACGCTATTCAAAGATAGAGGAATAATGACAAAGTCTAAATTTTTAAAATTATCTCACAGCGATCGGTGGGATACTATAACGAAAATAACCGGGGTCAAATGGTGCTGTGAACACTGCGGCACTATCGTCGATGGCGGTAAGAGACCACAAAGGATGTTTTTGGGTGAGCGCTGTTGTGGTAGTTGTGAAGGGTTATTAACCCGGCGTACTAATGGTGGACAAGGTGACCCCTGTCATTACTTTCCAAAGAAAATACCCGTTCGCCAAAAAACAAGGTAGGGAAATAATATGGGCTCCTATGGACCTCCACCAAAACGATTTCTGAAATTTAAGAAATTAAAGCGGAAACCAGGACAAAAAACTGATAGATGGGAGATTCTTTCCCATGATGGGGTTCAGCATTTAGGGTATGTTCGTTTTTATCCCCAATGGCGCTGCTATATAGCTGAGCCCTTTAGTGGTACAGTTTGGTCTTCGGAATGTGACATTACAAGAAGCAAGTTTACCGAAAAACAAACAAGATTATGGCGAGAATCGAAACTAAAAAAATAAGGAGGTCTGTATGGGGTACGGTGGTGGAGCAAACGCGGCAAAATGGGCATACATAAATTCAGGTAACAGTCATTGGAGTAAAGTTCATGCCATTCTTAAAAATAAAGAAAGATCTGAAAGATCGTCAGCATCTTTTAGCGGTGGTCCCAATTATGGTTCCAGTTCTATGCCTCATTATCAACCGCGACAGGAATATAAAGAAGGACCGAATGAGAAGTGTGCCCGATGCGGAAGAGGTCTCAATAGCCACACTCCGGCAAAAAAATGGTGCCCGAAATATTAAAGGAAAAATAGAAAAAGTAGCATATAAATTAGCATAATAGGGGATTTTAGTGCCACTAAAATCTTTCGCCAGCTACCATAGAAAAATTTATTACCGGTAAATTCTGAAAGGTATCCAATGAAACTGTTATTTCAACTTAAAACTGCTACAGATCCGGATGATGGAATGGTCTCCGTTGAAACCGGATGTACTGATGGTAATGGGAAGAAACAGATCGCTGTTATTAACCTTGAGAATGTCGTAGGATCAGTCAGAGATAAAGGGCCAGCTACATGCCATGACTGCGGTGTAAAAGAGGGCCAGCTCCATCAGCGTGGATGTGATATGGAAAGGTGTGGTTTTTGCGGCGGTCAATTAATAACCTGTGGATGTAGCTACATAAAATTAGGCTTTGATTATAAGGATTTCACAAAAGAGACCTATAGTGAAAGACCCGCAGATTTTAAGGAGGAATTTAAAAAATTTCAAGAGTTATACCCCTATTCAGGTTTACCGAAAGATATTTATGAAAATGGACTAACTGAGGAGCTTCAGGAGAAATGGGAAAAAATCCTGAAGGAAAAAGGAAGAGTCCCATATATCCAGTACCCTAATATTTGCTGTAAATGTGGTATACTATGGCCAGAAATGTTCAACGTGCCTACCGAGGAATGGAAAAAATACGTCATGAAAAGAGAAAGAGACAAAATGCTCTGCCGGCCATGCTATAACCAGATAAAAGAATGGATTGATAATCCGGCGGATAAAGACAATGATAAAACGGGGTAAGCTAAATATCATTATCGATGTTTGGCTCTACAGGTAAAGGACTTCTGGCATCCTATCATATACCTATGTGCAGGTGCTATCATTAATCCCGTTTGTGGAAAAATAATTCTGGAGATATTTTATGAAAATAGAAGTTGCTGAGGATAGAACTGTTTTGCTGAAGGAAATTTATTGTAATACTGTGTTGGAAACAGCAGAGGGTAATCAGGTCGCAATATGTATGCGTGATGATACTATCGAGTTTAATGTCGTCAAGTTTAATAAATGGTATAGGATTGATATGCAAACGGGGGAATTTTCTCCTACGGCCTATAGCGACAACACCCCGAAACAGGACCCATTTTCCAAATTGGAAGCCTCCTATAAAAAGGAGAATAACAGATGATAGATTTAGAATCACTCCATTTTTATATTGATTTCAAAGACCGGGAAATCCGCGGCGGAATTTTAAGGGAAGACGGCTTCCTTGTGGTTAAAGAAGACGACCGGATAGACAATCTTTACCTAAAAACAGATAAACTCACTGTTTCCTTACATAGCACGGAATTTCATAAAGACAAGAAAAGCAATGCATGGGATTTTGTTCTTCCGGTTATAAAGGATTATTTTACTACTGTGGATCCGGAAATACTGAGACCTCTTTGCAGCCCCGGTATCCTTTGTTTTTCGATGAATAGATATAATGAAATACCCGATCAGTCAGAACAGGACGATATGTTTATAGCCAATTATACTGGCTGGGTCTATGTACAGTTTGATTACGATTATCAATTTGATACACTTTTTTCAATAAAAGAATTTCGTAAATTTTTAAATAATAAGCATCATACACATCAGGTCCACGATAAAGGGTGGCCTGAAACAAAAATGTTTATGCAGGAATTAACCGTCGAAAATCTTTCTTCAACATTCCAGAGATTAATAAAATTATACCGCATGGAAAAAGAGATCTGGAGAGCTATGCAAAAAACCTGCAACGAATTCTATGCAGAGCATGAAGAGAAATGGATCGAAGAACTATGAGCATTCTTCATCAACTGATTCACCTTCTACTCATCCCTATTTTAGCTGCAATTTATATCTTTATGGTACTACGCTTTTTCCGCACTCTCAAACTTCATCAAAAAAGAGTAGAACACACAGAACTTTTAATGAGTATCTTATCTGCCGGCCTGTGTTCTCCGATCCATAAAGCCATTTATAGGAGATTAAGTGAAATGCCCGTTGACAAAGCTGTGGAGGCAACAAAGAACAAAGGCGAGCTCTTTAGACTTATGGCAAGTGAAAGTTTTATCGACGCACGAAAAGTATTAGAAAAAATTAAGGTTGAAGCTCCTCTTGATAAAAAAGAAGAATTTCAATTAGCAATAGATGAACTGGACGGTATGTTCAATCTTTTAAGTACCGTTGATGAAAACACTTCTATAGAACATATTAACAAAATAATGTATGATGTTGGTGTTTCTTTAAATAAACTAAATGAAAAAGGTATTCATATAGGCCTACAAGGATTTGGCCCTTTTGAGCAGATTTGATATCATACTTGGTAAAAAAGACACTGAACCCGAGTGCACTGAGAAAAAATCTGAACCCGCCCTGTCACAAAGGGGCAACCAAACAGAAGAAGTAGATTGTCATATAAAAGTGGTCAGAGCGATTGCCGACAGAGAGATTGCCGACGAAGTATACACAGGAAATTTGAGACATTTCTCTCAAGCGCACAGTACACCCAATGAAAACCCTGACTTTAGTATAGCATTAAATATAAGAGAACCTGTAACAACAGAAACTTTTTGTGGAAAAACGATAGAATTAACATATGTAATGGGTGGTAATGGCGGCTCAGAACATACATATAAGCACCTTCTTCATGTCTCAGATATTGCTATTTCCATGGATAATAATTCAACCCTTATAACTTTATCAGGAACTATAAAACCAAATGATATTACGTGATTTTGAATCAGGAGGGTTTCCAATAACCAAAAGGTCCCCCGTTATCTGCACACTCCCAAACGGCTCTGTAAAGGTTGCTTATAATCGTTTTGATCTAAAAAAAATTATAACAATAAATAAACTTATAAGCTGCGTAGGAATGTGGCCCGGAAAGAAAAATACAGATTGCTTTATACTAGATCCCGAAGCTTATACTATAGCTCCTCCGGAAAGATATAAAGATATAGATAGTGCAACAGATCTCAAAGTATATCTTGATCCAGATGGGGCTTTTATGAAAATAACATATATAATCAATGATTTAGTCACCGTGGAATCGGATGATAAAGAACTTTTGGAATACGTCAGAAAAGTAAAATTAAAACACCAAAATCTCTATGCAAAGGGGTAATAAATGAGCTACAGCCACGAAACAGTTATCTGTAAAACTTGTGGAAGCGTCATCAGTAGTCGGTGTATGAAAATAAACCCATCAATTATGGCGTGTGCAAAGAATGCAAGACAATGAAAATACTCGTGACTCCAAGAGAGTTCGCTCAACAAATTAGTAAGAGAAAAAGAACAAAAGGTCTAGCTGTTATATCCATATGTTCCTGTAAGAGAGATATAATATTCAATAAAGCTGTAAGGGAACGGATGAGCTGCGAAGATATCCTTACACTCATTTTTGCGGATCTTACCACTGAAGATTACAAAATCGCTCCCAATCTGATTACCAAATTTCCAGCTTTCAATGAAAAGAAGGCTCGGGAAACCATTATATTCTTCAATAAGTAAAATAGAATTAGAAAGGAGTGGCTTATGTACGAGAGGGTTTACATAAATAATAATTGTCGATTTAATGATTCTGATATTGATGGTAATTGCGATAGAGGTGATGAACCGCAAACTATCTCCCATTTCGTAATTCGTCCTGCTTGAGATTGCTTAGGCGAGTACGAAAACAAAGAAAGGACAGATCAATGGAAATTCTTTATTTTTCGGCTTCCGAGGCTATGACCAAAGAAGAAGTTACGGGCCTTTTACGACACGCAAATTTAGTTAGATTAGCAGAGGAACATGTAGCGACAACGAGCATTCATAACCCTGGCAGCATTTTAACCTACAATGCTTTACAGAAAGCATGTGTTACCAAGGGTATTGCAGTGGATAAGATGTTAAAAGTGATAATATTCAGAAACGAAGAGGCTTTGGAAGAATAATTAATTTCCAAACCTTTATTCCTATCGGACTATTAACAACCTTTAGAAATTATTTGCTTCTTATCCATTGCGATGCCGGAGTAAGCCGATCCGCTGCAGTGGGAGTATTCGCTATCAGGTATTTAGGCTTGGATGAAAAGTTATTCAGAAAAGAAAACACTGCATTAGGCCCCAATACCCTTGTATATGACACATTAGCCAAAGTATCAGGCCTTCGCGGCGATTACGAGAAATGGTGGGAGAATATCCCCATGGATCCCAGAATAGCTTCTATATTTAAATAACTATTTACTATTTAGTTTATGAATAAACTTTGATTTATCACTGCTCCCATGGCTGCTTCCAAAGTAATACGCAATCACGGTAGTAACTAACGTGCTGACAATACCTATAAGCAGAATAATTATATCTTTCAGCTTAGATGTTTCTGAAAAATCAAATTTTAAAATATAGACAAAAAAACCAAAAGATGCCAAAAGGATCATGATTGCTAAAAGAGGTGCAATATTCTTATTTAACCATGTATCTCTCTCTACCTTATCTGCACCGGGTACTTCACTACTTCCTGTAGAAGCTGTCACGGCCACTACAGACTCCTGAGGCTCTTCTACAGGTAATTTGGCTTCCTGTGGGACTTCTATTCTTTGAGTGCCGTGAGAGCGCTCTGGAGACGCTTCAGAGAGATTACTCTGTTTTGTTCCATCTTCACCCATATAACCTGGTTTAGAAAACTTATAAAAAATCTATAAATTTTTCAAGGAAGCCTTTCCTCTCCCTAAATAAATTAATGTTTCAATTTACACGGACCCGACCAGAAATAGAGCCCGATTACCATTAGCCCTGAACCATTACTGGTTCACGAACTAACTTATGCCATATCCCCTACGTGGAGTTATGCCATATCCCCTACGTGGAGTTAAGACACGGGGCTGTGAGCCCTGGCACTTTCACTTCAACCACTCTATAGAGGTACTTGAAGTAGGAGTAAGCCTTCTCCGTGAGAGCAGTCTCGAAACCCCTTCCTGCAAGGTTCAGTCTCTTGTTCTCTCCCGGCATTAGCCTAACCCTTATTTTTTCACATATACCCATACCTCTGCGAGCTATTATTAAAGCCGCTGCAGTATGTCTATTTAAAGAGTACATTTTCTGATATTTCAAAATCCCTGCTATAGATGTAAAAGCAGGATTTATTTTTTTAATTTGTGAATTTATCCACCCAAGCACCAAATTCTTTCTGCATTTTCTTTACTCTTTCATCAGTTTCGATTTTGACTTCACGGGCGTATGAATAGATATCACTGGTTATACCGGAAAAAAACGTAGCTTCTTCCTCCATACTCCTAAGAATTTTTTGTAATTGGAGGACTCCGCCGCGATCAGGGTAAATATTTCTCATGTATTGGGTAAGCATTGAAGATATAGCCTGTGTGCGCTCTTTCACATACCAGGAAAACTCACTTCCACTAAGATTAGAAAACCCGTTATCTTTAAACGACCGCCTAATTTCATCTTTAATAAGAAGGAGAGAATCCTTCAAAAGGCAGTATACGAGTATGTACTGAACAGATTCTTCAACAGTTGTTATTTTATCCTTTATGGATTCATGTATCATAATACTTACATTATTGGATATTTTTGTCTGAATTTCTATTAACTTCTGTTCTGCAAAGGTCATTTGCACTTTCATAATCTTATCACGTTCACGCCTTATTTTAAATTCGTATTTCTCTCTTTCACCCATTAGAAGTAGCACACAGTCTCCACAGGATCTCTTTTGCGTCATGTTGACTGTAACAGGAAGAGGTATTGGATCATTATTCTTTTGTGTATTTTTCTTTTGTTCTTCACTCCCTCCCAAATTAATACTCTTGTTTCCGATTTTAATGCCTAATTTACCCCGTAGGGCTATAATCGTAATAACGACAGCACTAAGAAATATTACAACAAGGATGATTATAAAAATGGCTTGGGGTGATAGATTTTTTAAAATCTCGGGCATCCAGAAACCTGGTTTAGAAAACTTATAAAAAATCTATAAATTTTCAAGGAAGCCTTTCCTCTCCCTAAATTGTTTGAGAGCTTCAAAATTTCCTTGATAGCTCCTGTGATGCATTTCTTACAAGAGTAAAATTAGTAGATAATTACGATTTTAGAGGTTTTTTAGAGGAATTTCATGTCTTCTGTATGCCCATATACAATTATAAGTGCCTTCATATCAGGAAGTAATTTATGATCCGGGCAATTGTAACATATAACATACCTGCTACGTGGGAGGTTATCTAAAGAATAAATTTTATGTGAATGGGATATAGAAAATAAAGTAGCTTTAGATCCAGTATTAACAACGATAGGTATATCAAGAGATTTGCTTATAGAAACAACAGCAGCATCAAGAGCATCCTGAGGGATATTATCTGCTATATAAATTAACTTCTCTTTTATACAGTAATTAATATATTGCACCGTCCGCGCAACATAATTAGTAGCGGGAAAGCGGTATGCTTTCCTCTCTTTGGGCTCGTTATGAAATTGTATTGCTATTTTAAACCTGCTCAAAGATTACCTCCTTGGCTCCGAGGTACCACATTCCGCAGGGAGTCTGGATCACGGCGGAAGGGCGCTTCAGGCAGACCTAATCGTTAGGGGCTTATCCCGCCGAGGGCCCTTAAAAAAATTTTTAAAATGATTCTTTTTCTCCTTTGGAGGAGGCTTATTTATAGCAATCTCAAATCTACTCACGGCGATTCTCCTGATCCTCCTTTAATCTTGCTTCAATCCAATCTGCTTTATCAACCACCACATGGTCATCAGGTACATTTAAATCCTGTTGCATGCGAGGATGCTCATGGAGTTTCCCCAAATGAGGGACAATAGCAGTTTCAAAGGCCTCCCGTGCCGCCGTAATGGTTTCCCTTCCAGATATTCCTAACTGCTGTTCCATTCCATGTCCTTCTATCTGCTCGTGCAACTCAAGCTGAGGACCCTCTGTTCCCCTCCTTTCTATCTGCTCGCGTTGCCTCTGAAACGGAAGGCCCTCTGTTGTTATTCTTTCTACCACTCTGGGATATTGTACTGTTTCGTCCACAGTGAAGT
>Ga0307376_10004165_pt1 | contig 13303 bp, 7 predicted proteins | sample TR2MG_FD_202536 | JGI IMG/M metagenome (GOLD analysis project Ga0307376, IMG submission 202536) | Soil microbial communities from Risofladan, Vaasa, Finland - TR-2 | ecosystem: Environmental > Terrestrial > Soil > Coastal area > Acid sulfate soil | place: Finland: Risofladan, Vaasa | collected...
GGACAACCAAGTCAGCGCGGAGAGTCTGGAGGCGGGCGTGCCGGAGGGCTTCCGCTGGGAGGAGCGCGTGACGTTCGCCTTCGACGTGGCGGCGCTTGCCAGGGGGCTCTATCGGCGCGGTATCTTTACGCATCAGGACGTGGCGGCCAACAAGCCGGGCTGCATGGCCGCGATCCACGAGGCGGTCAGCCCGGTCTTCCGCGAGCTATTGAGTATAGAGGAGTAACGACATGGCACTGAACGATCAATACTTGAACGATGATCTCGGCTCCCTGTTCATTCAGGTAGACGGGATCGGCCCGCAAGACTTGAGCTGGCTGGGCTGCCACGATCTCGGGGATGTGAGCAAGCCCCTCGGCGATGTCGAGCGGCAATACTGTCCAGACCCGGCGGCGCGCGGTCGGTGGATTGTCAGCTCTCGGCTCCAAGGGCCAGAGGGAGAAGTGACCTTCGACATGGAGCTGGCTATCGGGCGACTCGCAGACGCGCTGGAGCTGGCCGTCGCCAAGAAATGCGCCATCCCGGTATACGACGTGTTCTACGCCTGCGGCGGGCGTACCACGTTCTCGCCCTTCTGGCGAGTGCTGGTTATACCTGACGCGCTGGCGACCAGTATGAGCGTGAACAGCCCGAGCAGCAGACACGCAGATGGGAGCATCCCGACGCAGATCACAGAGACGTTCTCGTTCTCGGCTCAGGATCTGTTCTGGGCCTACGAGCTGGGCTATGCGCGCAAGACCATCGTCGAGGTGGAGAACCTGCTAGACATCGCCAACTGCTCCAGCCCGTCCTGCGCTGGCGTCTGTGGTGGCGCGGTTGAGAGCTGCGACGTCATGGTGGCCAGCGCAACGGCAGGAGCGGCAGCGCCGCCAGAGATCTACCGCACTACAGACGGGGGGCAGACCTGGGTGGCAATGGCCTTCCAGCCTTTCTTGGCTACCGAGGATGCGTCAAGCATCGTCTGCTTCGAGCTGGACGACGGCACGGTGCGCGTCCTGACCTCCATCGGCGTGACCACGGTGGCGACGCCGGCCTTCGTGGCCTACACGGACGACATCGGCGCCACGGCCTGGGTTCAGTCGCAGGTCGGCACGGTGGACACCGAGTTCTTCCCGTGGAACGGCTGCCTGTTCGCGCTGAACGGGCGCAACGTCTGGGCCTGCACCGACACGGGCGGCGGCCTGGCTGGCAACGTCTACAAGAGCTCCGACTTCGGAGTGACCTGGACGCTCATGCTGGGCGGCACGGGCGACGCGCTCAACTGCGTGCGCTTCGTGAACGACCGCGTGGGCATGGTAGTCGGCGACCAGAACGAGATCTGGCTGACCGTGAACGGCGGCGCCGACTGGGTCACCGTCACGGGCCCGGCTGCTCAGGCGGCTGTGGACTGCAAAACCTGTGTCATTTTCTCAAGCATGCGCTTCTACGTTGGCTACAGTGACGGGGAGATCTGGATGACCGCGGACGGCGGCACGACCTGGACGATGTGCCCGAGCCCGATCATCGCGGGCTACACGCTCACGGCATGCAACGACATGGGCGCGATCAACGAGAACGTCATCTGGGCGGCCTATTGCTTCAACGTCGCGGCAGACGAGTACGGCGTCATGGCCCGAACGATCACAGGTGGCGAGCAGTGGGAGACCTGGGTCGCCAACACGGCTTGCACGGCAGGCGTCGGCATCAACGCGGTCGCGGCCTGCGACGTCAACCACGCGTTCGGTGTGGGCTGCGTCGAGACCACGGCCTGGGTCATGGAAGTAGCAGCGGCATAGCGCGTCGGGAGATACTCGATGCGAGGGAGACAACCAATACAGGTGACAGCGCCTGGGCGAGCGCGATACAGTCTCCCGTCGCGTGCGTCCAGGCGTTGCACATAAAGCGTATCGGCTAAGGGCCGATACGAGGGGGACAACAAGTGAAAACAGAGTTCAAGACACGGTCGGGTTACACGCTCAGGATCAAGGCGGTGCCATCTGCCAAGATCGGGCTTGTGCAATCGAAAGTGCGGCGCGAGCTGGCAGCGGAGGGGCAGCCTGTCGAGCCGCCCGAGATCACGGTCAAAAGCGCGGACGGGCAGGGGTGGATTCTCCAACTTCAGCACAACGAGGAAACGGGCCAGGGCAACCTGGACGCCTCCACGCCGGAGGAGACGGAGCGCAGGCATGAGCTATGGGCCGCGCACCAGGTGGCGCTCACGCGGCTCCAGAGCGAGATGTGGCAGCAGGCCATGAGCGTCTATCTGGCGCTGGGGCTTGAGTTCCCTATGCCGGAAGAAGATGCGCCTGAGTACGCCGAATGGCTTATGGAGCTTGAGTTTCTGGGCCGCGAGGTGCCGGAGAACAAGCTGGAGCAGAAGGCGCTTTTTGTCACAACGCGGGTGCTCGAGGACGACGAACTGGGGAAGGTGCTTCCGATGGTCATGGCGGTCAGCCAGGGGGACATGGTCACGGAGGTACAAAAAGAGAGCTACTTTCGAAGCTTTTATGATTCGATGGCGCGAGCAACGGCCACTCGGTTCATTGAGGCGGGAGCTGCCCTCGGGCGACTGGAGCCTGAACCGGCGGTTCCTGGAGCTGCAGACGGCGAGGGCGTGGGGGATCAAGAGCCCGAGTGAGTGGGACGCGCTGCCGCCTGACGACCGGGCCGAGATGATAGCGCTAGACGAGGCGGAGCACATCATGCAGACCTGGGAGATGGAGCAACAGCAGAGGGACTCGGAGCGGCGCTCCCACGCGTCGCCGTCCCGTCGCGCACCGAGGAGGAGGCGCTAGATGGCGACGACCCCCACGATAGGGCTCGAAGCAGTCCTGGACATGAAGGGCTTCTCCAAAAACGCTGATGACTACTCCAAGCAGGTTGGCGGGATGACCGGCCAAACGGAGAAGTCGGCCGGTGCTATGGGCAAGGCCTTCTCGACTATAGGGAAGGTTGCCGTTGTTGGGACGGCTGCTGCCATCGGAGCACTAGCCGCGGTTGGTGGGGCAGTCATCAAACTGGCTGCCGACGCCCGGCAAATCCCTCTAGTTTCCTCGGCATTCGAGAAGCTGGGCGGCTCCATCGAGCGGATGCGCGAGGGCTCAGCCGGCATGATTACCGACGTTGAGCTGATGAAGGCGTTTAACTCGGCTGCGGCTTTGGTTTCAAAGGATTTCGCCGAACGGCTACCCGATGCAATGGGGATATTGCGGAAAGTAGCCGCAGCCACTGGCGAAGACATGGGATATCTGCTGGACAGTCTTGTAAAAGGCGTCGGCCGCGTAAGTCCGGCTATTCTAGATAACCTGAAGGTGCAGGTGACTCTGACAGAGGCGGCAGAAGAATGGGCCAAAAGTCAAGGCGACTCGGCCAAGTCAGTCATAAATAACGCGGACAAAATCGGCGAACTGAGCGGTAAGATCGAGATGGCTGAGGCTCAGTATCGCAAGATGAATGAGCAGCTACAGGCGGGCAACAAGAACTGGACTGAGACCGATGTCGCTCTGAAACAGCTTCAGCTCCAGAAAAAGGCCGAAGATATTGCGGCCATGAAAAACCAGGTGTCTGGCCTGTCGGCAGCCAATGGCACGCTGGTGCTCGATACAGAAGCGCTCATCGAGAGCATGACCAAAGAGCAACAGCAGCAAGCCATCATGGACCTAACGATGAAAAAGCTCAACGAAACCTATGGCGATACTGATGATGTCATAGGGTCGGCGATGCAACAGCAGGCCGCCTTCAAGACAACGATAACGAATCTCAAGAACGAGATCGGCGTCGCGTTTCTGCCAGTGTACAACACGATGCTCGGGGCGCTTGGCAGTCTTGCCGAGAAGTATGGGCCAATGGTTCTCGGGTGGGCGCAAGAGTTTGGTAGCTGGATGACGACCAAACTGGTGCCCGCCATCGGAAGCGTCATCGGGTTTATAAGCGACCTGGCCTCCGAGATTTCAGGATTGATCAGCTGGACGATAGAGCAGGGCGGCAACCTTGAGATGGTGCTGCGTAACCTGCTTTCTCTCGGGCTAGAGAAGCTAGGGCTAGATGAAAGCCAGATCGAGGCCGTGTTCGATGTTATCAATCGCCTGCAGGGGGCTATTGAGGAGGTTGTCCGCTGGTTCTCGGAGCAGCTCATCCCGGCCATACAGACTACCTCTGTTTGGCTGGGCGAGACGCTGGCGCCGACAATAGAGGCGGTCGGCACCTGGATCACAACGTCTCTGGTTCCTGCGCTGACAGCAGCTTGGGAATGGTTGGGAGTCAAGATACCCGAGGCTGTGCAGGCGGCCGGCGAATGGATTACATCCTCTTTGGTTCCTGCCCTAATAGATATCTGGGAGTGGCTGGGCGTCAAAGTGCCAGAGGCTGTACAAACAGTCAGCGCCTGGATTACGGACACGCTCATCCCGGCACTTCGGAATACCTGGGAGTTCGTTCAGACGAACGTCATCCCGATTTTGTCAGGGCTTGCCACGACGGTCGGCACGCTATTGGTCGGTGCGTTCATCGCCTGGGCCACGACGGCTATCCCGGCGGCCATCGCGGCGCTGGTTACATTCGCCACGGTGACAATCCCGGCGGCGGTCGCAGGGGCAATAGCGCTGGTAACGGCCATGGGGCCAATCATTGTTGTGGCTGCTGCCGTGGGCGTCGCGGTCGGGCTGCTTGTCGCGGCCTGGATGAATGACTGGGGCGGCGTCCGCACGTTTATGACTGACCTGTGGAACAACACGCTCAGCCCGATCTTTGAGACCATCAAAAGCTGGTTTGAGGTCAAGATACCGGCGGCGATCAAGACCGTCTCTGGGTTCTGGGAGAACACGCTGCTGCCGCCGATCCAGGCGGTGGGGGCCTTCATCTCCGACAAGCTGATTCCCACTTTCCAGGCCATCGGCGATTGGCTCTCGACCAAAGTGCCAGCAGCCATCAATGCGACGAGCAATGCCTGGGCCTCCTTCATCGCGCCGATTCAGACGGCGACCGCCTGGATCAATACGAACTTGGTGCCGCTGCTCAAGGCCATCGGAGAGGTCTACCTGGCCGTGATGGGGCTTGCGCTTCAGGCCGTGGCCGGGCTCTGGCAGAACGTATTCATGCCTGCCATCAAGACCGTGGGCGACTTCATCAAAAATACGCTCAGTCCAGAGATCAAAGAGCTACAAGAACAGCGCATCGCCAAGCTGCAGGAGGTCTCTGAGAAGATCGCGGCCTTCTGGACGAACACGCTGGAGCCTGCCTTTCGTGCCGTGGGCGACTTCCTAAAGGCGAACCTGCTGCCCATCCTCAAAGACGTAGCCGAGCTGTACTTTGCTGGGATTATCGCGGCATCGGAGGAGATTGCCGCATTTTGGAATAACACGCTCAAGCCCGCTCTAGAGGCTGTTTGGCTTGTACTCAAGGATAACCTGGGGCCGATCCTCAAGGCAATGGCCGAGACCTACTTTGCCCCGCTTATCTCTGCGGTAGACAGGGCAAAAACGTCGTTCAACAACATCGGCGCTACGATCAAAAGCGTGACGGGATTCTTCTCTACTTTAGCAAACGCAGTCAAGAACTTTAAGCTACCTAAGGTATTGACGCCTGGCTCGCCTACCCCCTTCGAACAGGGGCTGACTGGTATCGGGCACGCGCTTGAGTCCGTGACCCGCGAGATGGTGGCATTCGCCAACAGCATCACCTACGAACAGGCCAAGCAGTTCGAGAAGGTGAGTGACGCCATTGAGGACTTGGCGCAGGCCTTCCTGATGTTCGCAGACGTGTCGATCAAGCTGCCCGAGATCAACAGGGTTAAAGACTGGGCAGCGCAGTTCGTCGCCATCGGCCAGGTGCTTATCGAGGCAGTGGCGGGTATCGGCTACGTCGAGTCGTACATCCGCAAGATGAAATCAAACGCGGTGCGGATTGGCGACATGATGCAGGCCATGATCGTAGATATGAGCGACATCAAAATCTACCCGCTACCCGACCTGCGCGCCTGGGGCCAGCAGGTGTTCGACGTGGCGATGAACATCATCCGCGTCGTGCAAGAGGTCAAGGACTACTTGGGCTCCTCCAGGGCCGTGGACCTGATGGCCGAGCTTGCGGGCAAGATCAATGAAATCTTGGCGCTCAAAGACGTAGACTTTAGCAAGATGACTATCGCCGAGCATCTGCCTGACCTGAACACCTGGAGCGATCAGGTACTCCAGGTCGGCATGACCATCGTCAACACGATCATCGAGCTTGACCGGCAACTGGGCGGAACGGCCCTGGAGTCGGCGGCAGGCATGGCCGACAGTGCGGGCAAGATCATGGACTTTGTGGACAAGGGCACAGGTGCGATCAAGAGCATGGCCGACTATGGCGAGGTGGAGACGCGCGATGTCGTAGCCAAGATGGGAAACTTCGCGGCGAATGTCTGGGAGATCGCGCGCAGCTTGATCAACATGTCACAAGACATGGAGCTAGAGGCCACCCAGGCCGCGGCGGAAATCCTCAAGGCCGCGCAGGACATCCTGGGATTCGTCAAGCCCGCGATTGAGGCGTTGGCGGCGCTGGCAGACGTGACTGCGATTGAGGACGTAGCAGGAAAGATGGACATCATCCAGCGCGACGTGGGAGCGCGCATCATTCGATCACTCATGGAGCTGGCCGACGGGTTCAATCTGGATGGAGTACAGGCAGCCGCGCTTATCCTGCAAAGCGCGGAGAGCATCGTGGGCTTTGTGGGTCCGGCAATTGAGGCGCTTGTGGCGCTAGCTGACATGCCGGCCGTTGGCGACTTGCGAGTCAAGATGGATTGGCTCTACGTCCAGGCTCAGGCGGTCGTGGATCGGCTGGACGATCTGGGCACTTACTGGGCAGAGGACGGGCTGGACATCTCGGCTGGCATTCTCACCAGCGCAAAAAGCATAATCGGGTTCATCAAGCCTGCCATTGAGGGGCTTGTCGCCCTCGGGGATCTTCCGGCGATTCCCAATCTCGCCAAGGTTATGGAGCTGCTTAGGGTCCAGGCCAACCTCGTTGTAGAGAAACTGGATATTATGGCGGACCGCTGGGCCGATGATGGGCTGGACGCGTCGGCGCTCATCCTCTCTAGCGCGCAAGGGATGATCGGGTTCATCAAGCCGGCGGTTGAGGCGCTGGTTGCGCTAGGGGACGTTCCGGCCATCCACAATCTCGCCAAAGTTATGGAGCTTCTGAGGGTCCAGGCGGACTTGGTGGTGACCAAGCTCGATGCGATGGCAGACGACTGGGCAGAGGCCGGGCTGGATGCGGCGGCCAGCATCCTTGCTAGCGCGCAGAGTATGTTCACCTTCATCAACTCGGCGCTGGATACGCTTGCCAGGATCGAGGCGTACAAGGGCGAGACCATCGAAGCCCAGATCGGCAAGCTGAGTGAGAATATGCAGAAGGTCGCCACCTGGATCGTGGCCCAGGGTCAGGCGCTGCGCGATGCGGTGCCGCAAGCATCGGCCTTTGCGACGGCCTGCGGCGATGTCTCAGAGCTGATCGGCGAGGGCCTCTCGATCCTGATGGCTGTCAAGCCAAGCGACCCGGACTGGACAAGCTCGCTGGCCGGCTCCATCGAGAGCGCGCTGCGTTCGGCGCAGGGCGTGATTCGCGATCAACTGAACCAGATCCGGGCGATCTTCGACGAGCTCTCGCCTGAGATGCGCAACACGGCCTACGATTATGGGCGGCAGGTGGGCGCACAGATCGCGCGCGGCATCCAAGACCAGCTAGACTCATCGACCATCACGGTCTCGCCTGCTACCACGACCAGCAGTTCGTCTAGCCAGGCGGGCGATTCTATCTCGAACACGCCCGGCGGGCCTGTCGTGAACCTGAACATGGGCGGGCAGACGATCAACAACGGCATGGACACGGCGGTGTTCAGCTCCCTTGTGCGGCGTGAGGTTGCGCGGGCCATGCGGATGGGAACGTAGGAGGGCAGATGTCCAATCCGATTCTGGAGATATCAGACGGCACGACGACGATCTCCCTGATCCAGCCAAGCCGGTTCAAGCTGCGGGGCTGGACGCCGCTACGCCCGGGGCTCAAGGGCGGCGGCGTCTGGCGCGGTTCGCCCTTGAGCGACGGGCATGAGATCGTTAGCGCGCAGTACCACAACACGGTAGACACGTTTGACCTGATCGCCAATGATGGCTGCCAGGATGAGCTGATCGAGCTGCGGCAGGATTTGGACAGGCTGCTGACCAAAGCGCGCGAATACTGGACAACCGACTGGACGACCGAGCCCGTCTGGTTACACGCCAAGGGGCCGGACGAGACGAACGACCGCTATGCAGTCATCCACAGCTACGAGATGCTCATGGATGACAATCCGTACAGCCAACCGTTCTATAGCATCGACACTGCGATGGACGACCTGACGCTGGCCATCGAGCACGGCTTCTGGCAAGCGGAGGTGCCTGGCACGGCCGTTTGCGTAGAGGCCAGTGGAGGCATGACAACTGAGTTCGATGGCATATTCTATCCTACGCAGTCAGAGGATGACGCGCGTGTTGGCTCTGCCGGGGGCATTGATGTTGCAAATGCCTGGCTATATGTCGGGGCATCAGGACAGATATATTCGTCTGGCGTGCGCTTCCGAACAGTGACGGTGCCTCCTGGCGCAACGATCACAAGCGCCTTCATACGCTACACGTCAACACACGCCCTGGCTACGGTTGTCTGCCGCGCCAAGCTTATAGGCGAGTTAAACGTTACGCCAGCGATATTCACGACGTATGTGGACTTTGTAGGCCGCGCCCAAACAGCCGCCTCGGAACCTTGGGCGCCGGGGGCCTTTGTTGTAGGCAATCAATATGACACGCCTGACATCTCTGATGTTATCCAGGAGATCGTTGATCTGCCTGGCTGGGTAGTCGGAAATAACCTCGTTGTCTTCACAGAGGATAATGCTTCGGACGCGGGCGCATATCGGGGCATGGCCCAGTGGGATAACGGCACCTATGCCGAGGCTGAGCTTCATCTGACTTGGACATTGCTAACTGGTCGCACACCGACCTGCGAGCGCGAGGTGTATGTCGCCAACAAGCATAACTTGGCACAGATCACGAACGTCTACACCTGGACAGATCCGGCCGGTCCTTTCAGCGCCAACCTGATCGGCGGGGTCATGCCGCAAGACCTGTTCGACGGCGGGGCGGCGGGGCCAGCAAACGGAGACATCACGTATTTCGGCTGCGACACGACGCTGGCGAACTCGGGGCCGTTCTGCTCGCTCGTGTTCGACGTGCTCACGGCAGCGACGTATGGCGCGGGCGACTTGGTCACCTGGCAGTATTGGAATGGCGGCTGGGTCAATCTGACCGTTTATGACAACACGGCGAACCCGTCCGTATATAGCGCCACGACTACGCCTTGGGAAGAGACCGGTGTCAACTCGATCAACTGGGAGCAGCCATCCGATTGGTTACCCACGGCGATCCACCTCGTGACGGCCTACTGGGTGCGGTGCGTGGTCACGGAAGCGACGGCTATTACGCGGGCGCGGCAGCAGAACCGGGACATCTATACCGTGACCTGGGGTGGGGTGACCATCTCGCCCACGACGCTGGCGGGGGATGAGCAACTATACGGAGATCTCCCGCTTTTGCTAAAGCTCACGCAGCAATCCTGCTTCTTTGATCTGACCACGCGGAGATGTTTAATCGATGGTATCTGGTGGGGCCTGCGATCTAAATGGCGCGGGCCGGACTTTCAGGCATATCTGAACTTCGCAGATGAACAAAATCCGGCCGACGTAACGGCTGTCGTTGGCGCGCTGGGGGCTTTTGCTACCAACACGATGACCTCGACTGGTCGCTGCCTACGCTGGACTGCCCCCGGGATAGCGATTATGCAGCAGGGCGGGCGGATCGAAATCGGGGGTAGTGTGTCGAAGCAGTACCAAGGGATATTTCATGTATTCCTTCGCTACTGGTCATCGACGGGGGCCAATGGGGATGTTCGCGGGTATGTTAGGTTCATGCTGCCAGTAGGTATCCAGGTCACGACCGATACCTTTGAGATCAACGTGGCGAGCGATTGGATTGCGCAAGACCTCGGCGTCATACGGATTCCCACCGGGCCTATGCTGGACCCGAGTGACTTTCTGGGCGCTGTGGATATCCAGGTTCACCTGCAGAATACAATTGCGGCTGCCAGAACGGTAGACCTTATGGACATAGTTCTCATTCCTGCTGATGAATGGCTAATCAAGGTCGAGTCCTCAATAGCGGGCCTTCTGACAGAGCATGAGATCACAATCGACTCGGCAACGCGTCCAAAGGACATGACAACCTGGGAGCGCGATCCGAGTGCCAATTATCAGGTTTGGGAGATATGGCGGCCCTATGCGGCTGGGCCTGCGATGCTACAGCGAGCAGACAAAGACTGGGCTTATGACCAAGTGCTATGGACGTTCATGCAGAGCTATCATGATGGGGTAGATACCATCTATGGCCCCTACTTCCCTCTTCGGGTTGAGCTTGATGCCGTCCATCGCTATCTGAGCATGAGAGGAGCGCGCTAGATGGCACCGCCTAGTCTTTACCAGACGGTTGGTCTGAGCGCGCACTTCTGGCAGCCAGGGATCTCGGGGCCAAACGGGACGGCGGATAATGACTACTGCACGATGACGCCGAAGGCAAACTGGATGCGCAGTCTGACCAGGGAGTACACGGCGCTATCATGCACCTGGAAAGCCATCGGCGGCTGCTGGTCAGCCTCGATCACGTTCACAGATGACCGGCTGGCGATGGAGTGGTGGCTGCAGAACGCTGTGGGCCTTTCGGTCGAGATCGTAGATGAGGCGCAGGGCGTGGTATGGGACGGGTTCGTGAACGAGTTAACTCTGAGCCTGGCGGGGCAGGCGATCACGCGCGGGCCGCTTACGGAGATAGGCAACGCGGTCATGATCTTCTACTCGCCAGCGGACACGGCAAGCGATGAGCCGGTGGGGGGCGCAAAGGACACGCTGCCGACCGCCTGGGACGGGGATTCGGTGGGGAACTACGGCGTCTGGTACAAGACGCTCACGACGGGCAGGGCCACGCCAGTCGAGGCCGGACAGATGGTGAATCTCTACCTTGCTGAACGTGCCGAGCCGGGCATCTCGCGGAGCATCGACCTGACAGGCGGAGCGGGCGACTCGCAGATTACGCTGGAGTGCGCGGGGTGGGTGCAGCGGCTGGACTGGCCGGTGAGAATCCCACGCGCGGGCGGCGCGGCGACGGCCAACGCTTCGGATCAGATCGCGGCGATCCTAGCGCTGGATCGCAACCAGCTTTGGAGCGACTACTCAGGCATTGAGGCGAACACGCTCCAGGTTCAGAACTGGACAGATGATGATCGCTCTGCATGGTCAAGCATTCAGGCGATCATGGCGCTAGGGGACGCGGCCAATCAACGCTGGCTGTTCATGGTCGAGCCTGGGTTGAGGCCGGTTTACAAAGCGGTGCCGACCACGGTGGCCTACCATCAGTCGGTCATGAGCAGACGGCAGGACATCACGACGCCCGGGGGCGGGCGCATCATGCCCTGGCGCGTCAAGGCCGGCGAGTGGGTTCTCACGCCAGACCTACTGGTGGGCGCTATCACGCCAGCCACGCTCCGAGAAGACCCGCGCGCCATGTTCATCGAGCAGATAACCTACAGCGCACCCTTGGGCCTGAGCCTTCAGGGGGGCACGGCGGATCGCATTGATCAGATGATGGCCTGGTACGGGCTGGACGGGGAGTAGGGACTATGCCGCCAAGATTTCAACGCTGGAACGACGCCCGCTCGGACATCCTGGGCGGGGAGCTGGCAGACGTCCGGCACATCGCAGAGACGCTGGGACGGCCGGGCATCTGGAACGGCCAGTTTGCCCAGTACCGCAGGCCGTACACTCAGACGGCAGCAGTGACGACGCTCCAGCAGACCTTCCCGTGGCCCGAGGGGTGGGAGTTCTGGCCGACCGATCCGCACACTTGCGCGATGACCAATGCCGATCAGGTTATGGGCGACTATTGCACGCAGTTGACGCAAACGGGCGGTGCTGGCGCGCCAGGGTATATCCTGCAGGCGCGGTTCATCCCGGCAAGCAACCTGCACACCTATACGGTCTACGCGAGCATGAAGGCGAGCGGCGCGGCGATCACTTGCCGCTGGGGCTTTGCCTGTTACGGCGTGGGCAAGGCCTTTATCGCCAGCGTCTGGGGCTATGCGGGCGCGCCTGGGGTAGCGTGGGTCGAGAACATGCAACAGTTTGGCGCGGCGGGCACGGCCTTTGCTGCCAACACCGTTTGGGTCCGGTTCATCTTTGAAGCGAACGACGCAACGGCCGCATCATGGGTCCGAGTGGATGGGATACATCTGGAGACGTAGAGGAGGTAACGAATGAGACTGCTACAGGAGGTCAAGCTGTTCGAGGACGCGGGCGTTCTTGTCCGCGTCGGCAACCGCATGGTCATGAACGATCTGGACGTGGCCGAGGTGGTGCTCAATGCCTGGGGCGGCGCGCGCCAGCGCGGGCAGCTCACCGTGATCTGGGAGCCGATGATTGTCGGGGCCGAGAACATGGTGAACCCGCCAACGCCGGGTGGCTATGAGCTGCTCCAGGAGAAAGAGGACTAGATGAACGCGCTGCGCTACCTGCTTGCCCTGTCACTGGCAGTGATCCTCGTGGTCGGCTGTTTCGGACCCGCAGCCGAGCAGGTGAGAGCGCCACAGGCCACGTTACCGTTGCCGCTGGCCGAGGACATGGGGCCTACGGCAGCGCCTCGGGCGGCGGGGCCGGTGGTAGCGCGGCGCGATCTCTATCCGACGCTGGGGCTCATGTTCGACTGGGGCGAGGAGGACTACGCGGCCAAGTACGACGCGCCGCTGAGCGCGGTGACGTTCGCCCGATGGGACGCCTTCCACACGGGGCCAGACACGTTCGACCTGAAGCCCTTCGACCGCTACGTGCACATCTTTGAGGGCCAGACGGTGACGCTCTACGACGGGCGGGTGATCCCCAAGCCGATTGTGTTGGAGCTGGCCTTCTACCTGTCCAGCGCGCCAGACTCCTCCTATCCCTATGATCTGACGCCGCAATGGGTGTATGACACGGTGCCACACGAGACGCTGAACGGGCGCAAGGTGGGCTACGTGCTGACCTCCAACGGCGCGCAGGCGGCGCTCCCGCGCTACGATGACGCGGCCTGGCGGGCCTACTATTTCGAGGCGGTGGAGGCGTTTGCGGCCTACTGCTCGATGCACCCGCAGGTCAACGGAGTCGTTCTCTGGGCGGGGATCGACTCAGAGACGCAGCCGACCAAGAACCAGGGCGACTACCGCTGGATGGACGAAC
>Ga0307376_10004167_pt1 | contig 13302 bp, 17 predicted proteins | sample TR2MG_FD_202536 | JGI IMG/M metagenome (GOLD analysis project Ga0307376, IMG submission 202536) | Soil microbial communities from Risofladan, Vaasa, Finland - TR-2 | ecosystem: Environmental > Terrestrial > Soil > Coastal area > Acid sulfate soil | place: Finland: Risofladan, Vaasa | collected...
ATTGCCATATCCAGATTTAAGTAAATATAAAATATATACAAATGGGATTTCTAACAAAAGATGAAGTAAGTAGTCTTGGATTAAAGTCAGTTGGGGAAAATATATTAATCTCCGATAAGTGTTCTATTTATGGAACAGACATATCAATAGGAAATAATGTGCGTATTGATGATTTCTGTGTGCTATCAGGAAGCATAACGCTTGGAAAAAATATTCATATCGGAGCATATTGCGGTCTATATGGCAAGTATGGTATTACAATGGAGGATTACACCGGGCTGTCACCCAGATGTACTATATTCAGTGCAACGGATGATTTTGGTGGTGATTATTTAATAAGTCCGATGACACCTGATAAATATACGCATGTCATGGGATCTCCTGTGCTTTTAAAAAAGTTTGTTCAGATAGGTTCCGGTACAGTTATTATGCCGGGCCTTACACTTTATGAAGGTGTTGCAATAGGAGCAATGAGTTTTGTCAAAAGAAGTATTCCTGTATGGGAGATATGGGCAGGGAACCCATTACGGTTTATTAAAGATAGAAAAAGGGGTATGGTCGAACTTGAAAAACAATATAGGAATGGATTATAGTATTATCAGTACTTACGTTAGAGAAGATAATGACTATCTGGATGAATGGGTGAGATATCACCTTGCCATAGGATTTGAACATATTGTAATGTATGACCATAGAAGTATCATTCCAGTGAAGAATATATGGGATGGTAAAGTATCGGTGATAAGAATTGAGCGTCCTTCTCTTTTTAAACCAGAATATCTCAATCAGACCACACTTAAAAGTCATCCGGCATATTGGATGGCGATGGTTGATGTGGATGAGTTTATTGTACTTTTACAACACAATGATATTAAGAAGTTATTGGAAGATTATGAGGAATTTGGATCACTTGGTTTACCGTGGACAACTTTTGGTAGTTCAGGGCATGAAACAAAACCAGAAGGGAGGGTCACTGATATGTATGTATGGAGAGAGCCCGATGAACGAATGTGGATAAAATCTATTATTAATACTCAGTACTGTATAGGAATCTTTGATCCGCATAAAGGGGAATATACGCGAACTGCTGTTAATGAAGCGAAAGTACCATTCCGGGGACCGGTTACTGATTCTCCGAATCAAATCTGTAGGGTTAATCATTATTTCACGAAATCTCATGAAGAATGGATAAAGAAAGTTGCCAGGGGGACAGGTAATCCAAGCACGCCTCCGCGTCCATTATCGTGGTTTGAAGCAATTAATGAAAAGTGTACTATTTATGATGATAATATTATAAAGTATTGCAAAAAAAATAAGATATGGAATCAAAAGTAAGTGTAGTATTAACATCATGTAATAGGCTGGATCTTCTTGAAAGAACTATCGAGAGCTTTAACACAATGAACACCTATCCTATTGAAGAATTTATCATCGTTGAAGATTCTGCAAATAAAGAGATGCACAAAGTGCTTTGCGATCTATATCCTGATTATACTCTTTTGCTCAATGGGATAAATATGGGATTAATTGATAGTATTGATCGAGCTTATTCAATGGTTAAGACACCTTTCGTATTTCATACAGAGGATGATTGGGAGTTTATTAAGCCGGGATTTATTGAACTTGCTCTACTGCCGGTTACTAGTAATCATCTGGTGATGCAGACATGGATATCAAACATCCATAATCAGCCTGTCGATTCTGAGGTACGAATAACGGGAGATGTAAAATACAGATATGCTTCTATTGCCGGGATGGATAACCTCTGGCATGGTTTTACTTTTCATCCAGGGATAAGGAACATGCGAGCTTATAAAGAGCTGGCGCCCTGGGCACAATGGTCAACTAAAGAAGATTTTCTGGCATTAAGAGAATGCAAAATCGGAGAAGAATATTTTAGACGTGGTTATCGGGCAGCAGTATTGCCAGATAGCTACTGCATACATACCGGAGATCAAGCTACAACATGGAATACAGGTCAGAAGTAATGCTACAGATACCAACAATAGAGGACATATTTCAGGAGTATTTTAAGATTGCGATGACTCCTGCCAGGATAATTGAATTTGGGACAATGACTGGTCGGTTTACTAATATCATTTATGATCTGAGAAAAGAAATAGATAATCATTTTGATATGATAACTATTGATTCAAGACGGGATATTAAGCAGGAATATCTACCAGAAAATATGATATTTTGTCAGATGGATATATTTTCAAACATAGAAACCATTGCAGGATTAATAAAGCCAAAGACACTTATTCTTTGTGATAATGGCAATAAAATAAAAGAAGTACGTTCTTTCGGACCTCAGTTAAGATCAGATTGTGTTATAATGGCACATGACTATTTCTATGACAGAGAGAAATTTGAAAGTCAAGAGACCTGGCCTGTATGTGAAATAACATGGGCGGATATTTCTGATCTTGGATTAAAACCGTATTACCAACATATTATGGATGAAGGATTCTGGCTATCATTAACAAATATAAAATGAAGATAGAAGTATTTGCAGTATGCTATAACGAAGAGAGAATCATGCCTTATTTCTTAAGGCACTATTCTCAATTTGCTAAGATATTTATATTCGATAATTATTCAACCGATAGGTCTGTTGAGATTGCACAGAAAGGCGGAGCAAATGTATCATTATTTGATACAAAGGGGACATTTGATGATGGGACAAATTTGGAAATAAAAGAACATTGCTGGAGAGATTCACAAGCTGATTGGGTTATTGTAATTGATTTAGATGAATTTGTTTATCATCCTCATATAGTAGATTTTTTAAATAAGTCTTTAGGGACGCTCATACAGCCCAATATGTATGAAATGTTTACTCCTGTTTTCCCAACTACCACAGGGCAGATTTATGAGGAGGTTATAAGTGGTCATCCTTCATGGCCTAAGATAAATCTCATTCAACCATCACAGATAAAAGAAATGAATTATATACCAGGATGTCACTTAGCTACTCCAAAAGGTAACGTGGCACTTGTAAATACTAATGAGATAAAAACTCTCCACATGAAACATTTGGGCCGGCAATATACGATTGACCGGAACATAATGTATGGAGCAAGGTTAAGCAAAAGGAATAAAAAGATGGGATGGGGGACTCATTTGCTTCGCACCCCGAAACAAGTAGGAGCTGATTTTGATAGATTAATAAAAATTGTAATACCTAGAATATGAAGATAGATGTTTTTGCTGTTTGTTATAATGAGGAGAGATTACTCCCATATTTCTTCAGGCATTATAAGCAATTTGCTAATGAGATTACTGTTTATGACAATTACTCAACTGATAAATCAAGAGAGATTGCTGAAAGAGAAGGTGCAAAAGTTATTTTATGGGATACCGGAGGGGAATATCGGGAAGATATAATGTGCTCTTTAAAAAGCACATGCTGGAGAGATTCACAAGCTGATTGGGTTATTGTTATAGACATTGATGAATTTATCTATCATGAGAATTTGTTGCAAATACTTGAATCAATCCAGGGGACAGTAATAATGCCCCGGACTTTTAATATGTATTCTGATGTATTTCCCACAACAGCTGTCCAAATTTATGATGAAGTAATAATGGGGGTGGACGGGCAAGGTAAAATGAATTTATTTAAACCCGATGAAATCAAAGAGATGAACTATGATGCTGGGTGCCATAATGCTAAACCAGAGGGGAATTTTATTTTAAATATTAATTCAGAGATACTCACTTTACATTTTAGGTTTCTTTCTCCTGAGTATGTTATCTGGAAAAATTATAATACATTTTTAAGACGGAGCGAGGTAGATCGCAAAAATGGATGGAACTGGCATTTTGGAGAGAAGGCAGAAAATATACTTGGCAATTTTCGAGACACTAAACCACGATTAATAAAAGTAATATGAAAGCAACAATTAAAGGTAAAAAATTAATTCTTTTTCCTAAGACAAAAAAAGAAGTAAAACAATCAAAAAGGTATTTGAAATCAAATGCAGCAGAGGCAATAATTCCAAAAAGCAGAAAACAATTCCAAAATCTATATCTTGATTTACCAGAAGAAGAATTAACAATATGAAAATTCACATAATAGCAGTAGCTTATGAAAGGCCGATACCATTACAGATATTAATAGGATCTTTTATTGTACAGACGAAACCTAATTGGGTACTGCATATTGTTTATGATGGGCCGGCACCAAAAGAGATACTTGATATAGTCAAACCATTTCTGAAAGACGGCAGGGTACATTTCTATGAATCACCGGAGCGTTACGAGAACTATGGTCATCCAAACCGTAAGACAATGCTACAAAGTATATCTACTGATCCAGGTGATTTTATCCTTATGACGAATGATGATAATTATTACGTTCCTGTTTTTATTGAATACATGATTGCAGCATGTCACAGGAGGATAGGGATAGTATATTGTAATACTGTTCATTCACATGTTCAGTACGATGTACATATCTCAGAGCTGTATGAAAATTGTATTGATATGGGTGCTTTCATGGTCCGGGAAGATGTTGCAAAGATAACAGGATTTAACCATATACACTTCTCAGCCGACGGGACCTATGCAGAGGAATGTTTGCGGACATGTTTGAAAAATAGATTAAAAGCAGTAAAGATAAATAAACCGCTTTTTATTCACAATTGATAACATGTTGATAATAAATTAGTTAAGTAAATAGTAATTGTAATTAAAAAGATGTATCTTTGAATAAAAATGAAAGCAACTGAAATGAAAAACCTATCAATTGAATCAGCTCGTGGTGAAATCCATGAAATTGAAAGGGAAATTAAAGATGCTGCAAAACAATCACAGTGTCATATTGTTTTAAAAAAGATTAGTGAAGGTGCTATTGCTTATTTTCAAGAAAACGGATTTGATTTAGAAATTTGCAAAGTTGAAATTCCTTATGGGCGTACTATAACTTCAAAAGTATTGTTATGTTGGTAAATGTAAATTCACAAATAATGAAATGTCCATACTCAAATACCGATTGTGACGTTAATACGTCAGGTATGACAAAAGACCCATGCCAGGAGTGTGAATACTACGACAGAGGGGTAAGAGCAACGGGTGCTACTCCTAATCTGGCTGCATTATTAAAGTTAATTGATAAAATATATTTTTTTATTACAAAAAAAAGTTATAAATTGCAAGATTATGATAATTGAACACAAATAAACATATTTACATATTTACATGTATGAATACACAAATAGATAGATGCAAATGCGGAGGGAAGAAACGACCACCTAAGAAGTGATATTTTTTTACTTTAATGTATTTAATTATATACATATATAACATTGTAAATAACAATTAAAAACAATGCCATTTAAAAAAGGACAAAGCGGAAACAAGGATGGTAGAAGAAAGGGAGCGTTAAACAGAACTACCAAAGAAGCTAAAGCGGTACTTGAAAGAGTATTGCTTGGGCAGGTAGATAATATTGAAAATGCACTTGTAAAGCTTAACACAAAAGATCCAGCCCGTTATCTTGACGCTTGCTCTAAATTGTTTACTTATGTATTACCGAAGAAAACTGATATAACCACAGATGATAAGCCGATAATGCAACTTCCTGATATAGTTATAAAGACAAAGAATGGATAAACTTGAGCAGATAGTGAGTGATCCGCAGTCAGATATATTGAATAGCACACAGCCGATAAGCTTGTTCCTGGCAGGAGTGGGAGCCGGCAAGACTCATCTTCTTGGCATAAAGACATACCAGTTAATAAGGACATTTCCAAAAGTACGGGGGTTTATCGGTGCCAATACATACTTACAGCTTCAGCAATCAACATTATTCCGAATACGTGAATACTGGAAGTCAGTTGGGATTGTGGAGTATGAGAAGATAAGCAGGCCGCATGGGCAATACATAGTAAGTAAGAAACCTCCTGCTGATTTCAACACAGAAGGACATAACTTTGATGACTATTATGGTATTATATCATTTGTCAATGGTACTGTTATCTTCATAGGGTCGATGGATAATGCAAAGGCACACGAAGGAAAAGAATTTGGTTGGGCTGTCCTTGATGAGACGAAAGACACTGACGAATCAGATGTCAAAGAGATTATAATTGCCAGGATACGACAGAAAGGGATGTTTATTGTCAATGGTAAGCTTTCTATCATCGGTAAACCGGAAGAGCAATATAACCCGCTGTTTGTTGTTACCAGCCCTGCTAAGGTTGACTGGATAAACGAATGGTTTGAGCTTGATAAATATATAGATGAGATATCAGCTAAGATTTATTCCGGTAAGACATATTTCTCAAAGGAGTTTGGTAATAAATATGTAACTATATCCTCAACGTATCATAACGTTCATAATGTAGGGGAGAATTACATCAGGAATGTATTGGAAAATAACACTGAAGAGCGCGGTAAGGCGCTTATCTATGCTAATCCCTTTACTTTAACAGGAGGCGAGTTTTACAGCTCGTTTAATCGTCTGACGCATGTAGAACGCCTGAAGTACAATCCTGAGATACCACTTCACATCACGTTTGATCAGAACACCGTTCCTTATAACTCTGCTTCTATATGGCAGATAGTAGGACGTGACGAAGTGTGGTATATTGATTGTATTGATGAGATAGCTCTTGTCAACCCGCGTAACTCAACAGAGGAGGTATGTGAGGAGTTTGCCATACATTATGCTAACCACAATACAGGGATATATTACTACGGTGATGCTTCCGGTAAGGCGCGATCAACAATGAATCGGGACTTTAAACACCACTATGAGATAATAGCTTTCATGCTGAGAAATTATCTAATCAATAACTCAGACAGGACCACTAGGAAAAACCCGTCTGTCGTTAAGCGCAGGGACTTTATGAATATTTGTTTTGAGGATAAGCTACCTATCAGGATTAGGATAAACGAGACGTGTAAGCATCTTATCGGGGATCTGATGTATCTTAAACAGGCACTTGATGGCACTAAGGATAAGCATATAGTCACCGATAAAGAGACTAAAGAAAAGTATCAGAAGTATGGTCACTTATCAGATGGTATGGATTACTTGTTTACTGAATTGTTTAAATCATACTATATGAAGTTTAGGAATGAATAATATTAAGCTATGGACAATATTAAGTTTACAATTAACGAATTTAATGAAATGCTTAAAAATGATAATAATATCAAGAAAGCATTTAATAAATTATTGGAATATGAATATTCATTTTCGCTATCTGGTAAGTCTCTAAAAGACAAAATATATTCAAATATAACCAAAGAAGAGTTGAAACAAAATGAATAGCGACAAATTGAACATAGCAAACAGGATAATAGCAGAACAGGATAAGTTAATTGATTTGTTTGATAAATGGGTAAGGGAAGTAAAATCATATGACTTGGCAGGAGCAAGCGATACAGTTAAAGAATCTAATCTATTACGTGTCAAGATATCAAAGTTAAAAAAGGAATATGCAAAGTTAAATAAGCGATCAGGGATAATATTAGTAAATAAATAAGCGATGGATAAAGTAAAAGGGTTAGAAGTGTTGATTGATGTCATCAAGGAAGAAAAGGTACATCAGGATTGGAAGAGGGTGACTGACCTGGCAGATAAATACTATAATCTTGTCACCGGCGATGGTATAGATAAGCTACTTAAGAAGATAGTCACACGCGAGTCAGATGAGGAGTTTAAGCAGCGCAAGGAGATAACTAAGTCAGTTTGTCCTGCTATCCTTAACTCTACTAAGATGCCATACCAGAAGGCTACACGTAATAAGAACGGTGTTCGTAAGATAGAATATGAGAATGAGGTAGAAGCTAAGCGTCATAAGCTGGAGACTTTCATACAGAAGTATTGGGGTGATAAACCGCTAGAGAAATACATGGAATATGCTTTGGTGGATTATAACTACACTGATCCTAATGCTTTTCTTATCACTGAGTTTGGTGAGTTTGACCCACAGAAAGAGAATGCTATTCCTTACCCGTTTGTTGCTACATCGGCAGAAGCTATCATGTTTGAATACTTCAATGAGATACTCGATTATCTTATTGTCAAGTTGCCTATCACATTTATTGTCAGAGGATCGCCGCAACCAGGGTTTAAATTCACTATTTATCTTGGCATGGATACTATTGTTCTGAGCCAGGTGTCGGATGAGTCAAAGAATGACGATGATGTGGAAGAGATTGCTGCACTGTTCTATCGACTGGAATATTTTGAGCCTAAGAACGATAAGGTGCCAGCTGTTCGGTTTGGGTTTATTCGCGACACACAGACCAAAGGAAGGACGTTTGTCAGTGTATTTCATTGTGTACTGGCTTATCTTGAAAAGACACTAAAGATAGACTCAGAGTTGGATCTGTCTACTGCTATGGTAGCGTTCCCTCAGAGGTTTATGTATGTCTCTCCATGTACTAATCCAGGATGTAATAAAGGCGAGCTTCTTGGTGGTGGTACCTGTCCTGTCTGTGATGGTACGGGTAAACAACCATTCCACTCAGGGACACAGGATATCATCACTCTTACTCTTCCGGCTGACCCTGCTGATATCATCAATCTTGAACAGATGCTGGTGTATAAGTCACCTCCTATCGAGCTGTTGACGTTTCAGAAGGACTACATCGAGTATCTCAAGAAGTCAATTCATGCAATGATGTTCAATGCTGACCTATTTACACGTGCTGAGGTATCGGTGACAGCAACAGAGAAGATCCTTGAGACGGATAATATGAATGACACGTTGTATCTTTTTGCTCAACAGTATTCCTCGGTGTGGATATTCGTTGTTAAGGATATCGCTACTTTCACCGACCTGAGTGAGGGCCTTGTACTGGAGCATATCTTCCCAAAAGACTTTAAGATGAAAGGTATACTGGATCTGTTTGCTGACCTCAAGGCTGCTAAAGATGCTGATGCTGCCACGTCAACGATATCAGTTATTGAAGATGACATAAACGAGATACTCTACTCCGATAGACCTGATGAGCTGAAAGAGATAAAGATAAAGAATCAGATCAATCCGTTCCGGGGGTACAAAGATGCTGACATACGCTTTATCATATCACAGGGTAACATACCGCTTTTAGTGAGGACAAAATGGGAAAACTTTGAGAGCATCTTCCAGGATCTTGAGGTGGAGCATGAATCACCCTGGTTGTTCGACATGGCTTATCCTAAGATAGTAGAGCTGGTGAATGCCAAGACAGAGGAATATGTAAAAAAGATACAGGATGAAAAGCCTGATGAGGTAGAACCATTTAATAAAAAGTTTAATACTAAGTAATCATGATAGGAATAGCAAATGCAATAGGGTTTAAAGGCTTTTCGTGGAGTAGTTACTGGGCGACACGATTATTATTTGAATCTGACACAATAGATTTTGATAATAGCTTATTACTTGATAAGTCAGGTAATGATAATGATATTGCTCTTGGTGGTTATCCCTGTTATAAGGCTAATAGTGCTGGGGGATTTTATCATAATTCAGCAGGATATGTTTCAGGATGGACTTTTACTCAATATGGTGAATTTATTTATAATGGTGCTGCAACTGGCCCTATTTGGGCAGTAGCAAATGAAGCATTAGGGGGGAATTTAGTTTATCTCCACGTTCCTGCTGGCAAACTTGCTTTTCTTGAGCGCGTATCAAATATTACCTACACAGGAAATACTGTACTAACTTCAGGCCAGAGGTATAAATTTCTCATAGTAGCAACAACAAAAGACATTGTTAATATTTATCTTGACGGAAGTACTTCTCCTGAAATATCAATGATAGATAAAAATTTTGTTTGGGATGCTGCTACTTATAAAATTGGGGTAGGTGTTTGTAAAAGGAATACTCCTATTTATAGTACAAGTGCAAAAATATTTAATTTTAAACTTGCTAAAGCCTCTGTTAAGACATGGACTACTATTCATACCGAGTGTGATAATTGGTGGCCATTAACAGATAAACAAGGCATAAGACAACATGATGTAGTTGGAACTGCTCATCTTTTGGCAGTTGGCACGGTTTCTGCAACCAATGTTTCTACTCAGGATTATTTTGGTTATCATCAGAAATACGGATATACTATTTATTACAAAGAAGGTTATCCGCTTCTTCAGGTTCCTATGAAATCAGACGGCACTAGATTGACTGCAACTGTTACTGGTTATGCGGTTGTTAGGGACGTAGCAGGGAGCTCTTTGGGGTTAAATATGTGCCAATGTACTATTAAGATTCCATATTCCGCAGCAATGGCAGCCGTTGATACAGTATTAAGCGGTTTGTTCTTTACAGGAGTAACGCCAAATGCTATTGATGTAAATGATATATGGACAGATCAGGCAGAAGAAAATATAATGTTTGCCAACCTGACCTATGCACAGATGTTATATGGCTCTGATATTGTTGGGATAAGTGAATTGCTGATATTTGATGAGGCACAAATAACATCATCAACAAATGCCCTTTATAATAGGATAGGATATTCCACAACTCCCGCACTTGAATTTGATGGATCACTAGTTGATATATCGGGTAATGGTAACAATGCAGCAAGTTATACATTAGTTACTGAAAATGATGGTTTAATAATGCCTGTCAAGACAGACTTAATGAATTACTGTTTATTGTCAGGAATATATGGATATTTTTATAATTCTACATTCGGGAACGCAGTACCAATAAGACTATCAGATTTACCTTGTGTTATGGGCAGGTCGTTCTTTTGTGACAGGGCTGGTAAGATGAGGGTTTACAAGAAAGACCTTTTACCCTCTCACATGGCAATAGCCATAAATGAGATGTTCGGGATTACGGGAGTTGATTTTTATATAACAACAAAGAATGGAATAAACCATCAAAATATAGACTTCGAGAAATATACTCTTGTTTCTGGTGCTTTAAACTTAAACCCCTCTGCTTCTGCCGAGACTAAATATGATGTATTTGATAGAAGAAATGTTGTAGGTGCTGCAAAAGAAATATGGGATGCAACACTTGTTTTAGGTTCGGATTACTGGACATGGAATGTTAATACTGGAACTTATAAGTTAAATCAAGGAACTGTTTATAAATTCATTCAGGCGGCATATAAAGATCGCATCTTCTGGAATCAGGAGTTTTCTACACAAAACGCTATTATTTTAAGGGAGATAGTGGTATTTTCTGAAGCATTAACGGGAGATGCTAAAACAGCGATGTATACTCATATTGATTTCCCTGAGACATTTGATGAACCTACTATTGATGGAGGTGGTGTGGTTGATGATGCAACAGCTATTAATGCTTCAATCGCTGCAAATGCTAATGTATTACTTTATCAACAGGATGCTATCGTATTGACATCTGTTTTAATGAAGGACAATGTAAGGCTAACATTAATTGATTCAACTATCACAGCGACCGATGATATCGAGGCGAATACATTAAGGAATATAGATTATGATTTAGGTAATGAAAATATAGAAGTTTGCGGTTATGGAACTTCTATTATTGATGGCAATGCTGCAAATCAAGTCAGGGATGAAGTAACATATTTCGATGCTGATTTTTATAAATTTATGAATATTATGTTTTGCAATGTGTCTGGATCATTGATTAAAGGTATTACTGTTAAAGACCCTGCTGCATTTAATGTATTTCATCAACTATGTACCTATCCTGAAGTAAGAAATATCATTATTGATTCTGATGTATCACAGGTTAATCAGGATGGTCTGTCATTCAGTTATGGGACACAGTACGGAGTTACGATGTTTATAACAGGTAATTCAGGCGACGATTCATTTCCAATTCTTGCTGGTGATGCAGACCATCATCATGGTTATCAGGCAGCAGGAACGGGAGAAACAAAGAATTTCTTTTATCGTAATCTATATGCTTATCCTGTTGGTGATGGACATATTATCAGGTGGCACAGGTCTAAGTCGCAGGTAATTGAAAATGCTCAATACTGGAACATAAACAACTCAGGATTCAAATCACTATTTATTTGTGGATATTGGGGTGTCCCTGTTGATACTGGATCAGGAGGACATGGAAGCGGTCTTTTATTAAGAAACTTTATAGGAGGATCAACAGGGTCAGTAGCTTTCTGGTTTATATCAAACGCGTGGAATGACATGGACTTTGACAATATGATATTTAATTTTGCAAGCAACACTCATATCTATCTGCAAAATGCAGAATCAGGATTATCCCTTACTGATGTTTCTATTAAGAGTATTTTAAATATAGCTCCTACAGTCGCAATCTTAAATGATGCAGGAGCAACGATTGTTAATTTCACGCATGAAGAAACTATAAACTATTAAAATAAAGATTTAATAAAGATATGGCACAATATAAAACATACAGTAAAAGAATAAAGATTTAATAAAGATTTAATAAAGATAATGATATTCACAGTTGTCATACCATCTTATTTAGGAGATTACCGAACAGCAGCAAAAGACCGTGATAAAAAACTGGTTCGTGCTGTTAATTCTATTCTTACCCAGACGTTTCAGGATTTTGAGATAATAGTCATCGCTGATGGATGTGAGAAAACAGTTGAGATAATGTCCGACTTTAAAGATAAGAGGATAAGAACATTTCTGATAGATAAACAGCCGGTATGGACAGGGCAACGTAACAAAGGACTTGATGAGGCACTAGGAGAGTATATCGTTTACCTTGATGTTGATGATATACTTGGCGAGAACCATTTACAGAATATCTCTAATGGTTTTAATGGCTATGACTGGGTATGGTTTGATGACATACGCTATTCTCCTAAGCTAAAACTATGGTATGAGAATAAATGTAATATCAGAATGATAGGCTCTCATGGTACTTCTAATGTATGTCATCGGTCATCACTGCCTTATCGCTGGGACCATAAGGGATATGCTCATGATTATTATTTCATCAAGCACCTGAAACAAAATACTAATTTCACTAAGATACCAGGTGGCGAGTATTATGTCTGTCACCTGCCTAATTCAACACTCGGAAAAGGATATGACTTATGAAGAAATTAAATAAAATAATACCTATTGGTTTATACCCCTTTGATCTGATGATTTCATTTAATGAATCAGATAAAGCAGTTAAGAAAGCATTAAAAAAACTTAAAATTACTCCTGCAAATGCAACAGAAACGACTGTGTTTGATATGGATAAATTAAAGACAAAAGTCGGAAGAATGGTAATGTTTATTGGTAAGCAGACCATTATAAGACTTAATTTTATGCCTAAACTAACTGATCCTTTTGAAATGGCTTTATTACAACATGAAATATTTCATACAGTTGGATTTTTTATGTCTGAAATAAATACTCCA
>Ga0307376_10004170_pt1 | contig 13299 bp, 14 predicted proteins | sample TR2MG_FD_202536 | JGI IMG/M metagenome (GOLD analysis project Ga0307376, IMG submission 202536) | Soil microbial communities from Risofladan, Vaasa, Finland - TR-2 | ecosystem: Environmental > Terrestrial > Soil > Coastal area > Acid sulfate soil | place: Finland: Risofladan, Vaasa | collected...
GAGGGCGATGGTGATGGTAATGGCTATGTCGATGGTAATGGCCGTGGTAAAGGCGATGGTTATGGCTCTGGCTCTGGCTCTGGGGGATTTCCCGGCTCTGGTTGTGGCGGTGGCTCTGGTAATGGCGGTGGCCATGGCTATAGTAATGGCTATGGAGAAGGATAAAATATGCCATATTTAGATGATTTTACAGGCCATGGCCATGGCGATGGCTCTGGTTATGGCTCTGGTTATGGCTCTGGTGATGGCTCTGGTGATGGCTATGGTGATGGCTCTGGCTTTGGCTCTGGTTATGGTTATGGTTATGGCCGGGGCGATGGCTGGGGTGAGGGCAATGGTTCTGGCTCTGGTTATGGTTATGGTGATGGCGCTGGTAATGGTGAGGACTATGGTTATGGTAAGGGCTGTGGCTCTGGCAATGGCTCTGGCTCTGGTAAGGGCTATGGGTCTGGCAATGGCTCTTGCTCTGGTTATGGCTGGGGCGATGGCTATGGCTCTGGTTCTGGCTCTGGCTATGGAAAAGGATAAAATATGCCGTATTTAGAAGATTTTACAGGCTATGGCTCGGGCTATTGCTCTTGCTATGGTGATAGCTGGGGTATGAGCTATGGCGATGGCGATGGTGATGGCTCTGGTGATGGCCATGGCTCTGGATATGGTGATGGTGAGGGCGATGGTGATGGTAATGGCTTTGGTGATGGCGATGGTGATGGTGATGGCTATGTCGATGACGATGGCTCTGGAGAAGGATAGATTATGCCTTATTTAGATGATCTTAAAGGTAAGGGCTGTGGCCGTGGTGATGGCTATGGCTCTGGCAAGGGCAATGGTGATGGCCATGGCTATGGTGATGGCGATGGCTATGGCTCTGGCAAGGGCAATGGTGATGGCTCTGGCTATGGCTATGGCTATGGCTATGGCTATGGCGATGGTGATGGCTCTGGCAAGGGCAATGGTGATGGCTCTGGCTATGGCTATGGCTCTGGCAATGGCGATGGTAATGGCCGTGGTGATGGCTGGGGCGATAGCTCTGGAAAAGGATAGATTATGCCTTATTTAGATGATCTTAAAGGTAAGGGCTGTGGCCGTGGTGATGGCTCTGGTAATGGCTCTGGCGATGTCTATGACCGCTATAGCTCTGGCGATGGCTATGGCGATGGTAAAGTCGATGGCCGTGGCTCTGGCTATAGCCGTGGCGATGGCCATGGCGATGGTGATGGCGATGGCTATGGTTATGTCCGTGGCGATGGCCGTGGCGATGGCTGTGGCGATGGCTATGGTTATGTCGATGGCGATGGCGATGGTGCTGGCCATGGTGATGGCTATGTCGATGACGATGGCTCAGGAGAAGGATAGATTGTGTCTTATTTAGAAGATTTTAAAGGTTTTATATTAATTAAGGAGAAAAAATAATGTTTGGATTTTTTGATCTTCCTCCAAGTGAAAGTGAAATGAACGAAAGTAAAGCTAAAGAACAAGCAGATGCTGATAGAAAAATGGAAATTCAACGACAAAGATTAACTAAACAGAACATGAGAGTCAATATAAAAAATAGATATTGGGAGGCAAAATATCACTGGAGGGAGCACTGGAGGACGTATGACGCTGTATATTGGGGTATAGTGTGGTGTGTGTTAGTGTTGGCCATTGCCAATGCGATTGTATTTATTGAAGAACGTGCAGTTCAACCGGATACACCTAAGAAATTATACGTGGAAAAAATCATAAGAATGCCGTGTAACTGTATACAAGATCCTTCGGTTACCAAAGTATGAATTTTTTAAGATTTATAACAACCCCGTTCAGGCTAGCCGGGTACATAGGCGAGGGCGTCGTGTACTATTTTGCAGGAAGACCTAAAGACCCGAAGGTTACTATCACTGAATGTAAAATAGCGAGCGTAGAAGAAAGGGCAAAGATATTTATCCCACGGATAACAGATGAAGAAGACTAGTTGAATATCTAAAAAATGGTTTGAAATGTCTAGATAAACAACGTTTAGACATTCAGTATTAGCCCCTAGGCCGGCAGAAACAAAAAGCTACGGCCATATCAAGCGAAAATATCTGTGCTGGTGACTGGAAATAGCCTGATATAAAAGTCTTCCAAAGAGTATCAGAATCACCTTTGAACCATGAGACTATTAGCCCATGGGATTCTTCAAACGATAAGTGAATGGGAATGTTATAGAACGCAACAACGGCAGGTATAACAAAGAAATAAATTGATATCATCCAAAGAACGGGCGCCATAGCAAACCAAAAAGCCGTGTTTCTTGTGTTTCTAACGTCTTGCCGAGCCTGGATATCTTGTCTGTTTATAGAAAGCCTGTATTGATTGCTATTATGCAGATAAGTGTTTACCCATCCGCCTACAGTGCCAAGCAATGCGCCAGATGCGGGTGCTAATAGAGCGCCTATCACGATGTTGTTCTACCAAGTTTACGCACATTAACTCTAATGACTGCTATATTAACATCGTTAACTTGTGTTCCGCCCTCGTTCAGTTGAGCATAGAAAATTTTTACGGTGTCGGTTGCTGTTAGCGGGCGTGTCGTAGTCAATGAGATGTTTGTCCAACGACTGCTTTCGGCCTCTGAAGAGCTGGCGCTTGCTGGCAATTCCGCAAGTGCTTTGTCTGCATCAGTTGCATTAACAGCAATTGAATACAGCGAAATTCTTTCAGGATTAGCATTAACTTCAGAACATGAAGATAGGCTAATTTCATAAAAACCAGTTTCATTAACTGTGATTGTATCATCTGAAAAAGAAATATTTCCATTAGATGCTAGAGAAGACATGCCAGTGACTTTCGTCCAGGTGCCTGCTGCTTTTACGCCGTAAGCAATCGCAATTGGCGTTGTAAAAGCAGGCGAGCCCGTTGAAACTGCGGACGTATATCCGATTGTTGTAAAAGTTGGGTTAAACGGATTAACATCATTAATCTGAAATGCTGCGGTTTTAATGTTAACTATTTGATCAAAGTCAATTGTAGCTATCTGATTTGTACCGCCGGTTGCGAGCCATAACGAAGCTCCCGTGGGCGCCAACCTCATTTCAGACGAAATAGTTGCTGCTAAGTTTTGGCATTTAATGCTTGAAAAATTTGTAACATCAGTCGTTGCTATTACATTGACAGTGCCATTCGATTTACATTCAAGATAAGACTGCGAGCCAATATCATCATTACGAGATATTAATGAAAGCTTTAGTGGTGCAGATGTTGCAGTAACTGGTGCATCTACTTGCGCGCTCACTGATGCGCCGCTTCCATAAGTTAAGTCACCTCTAAGCCCGGTGAAGAAAACATTTCCAACAAGATCGCCAGTTCCTATAGCAGTTGGTGTGTCTTCTGTTCCTCTCGCGGCAGTAAATAAAAATGTTCCAAGTTTAATAACGCTATCATTAAACATTTGCAGGGCATAGGCAAGATAATTACCATTGGAACTTGCGCTTGATGCAACTGGGATAGTTATTCCTTGGACAACAATTTCATTTGTAGACGAAACGACTTCCTCATTCCAAGCAGGCGTAGCGCCGCCAAGCTCAGTGATATTCATTTTACCAGTATCTGTATTGTAGACAGATGAACCGGCTGGAATATTAACTAACGCATCAATTTCAGCTTGGGTGGCTCTCGATGGAACCTCAATTTTTACTGTTGAAACCATAATAAAAAATCCTTTTATTTTATAGTGGGAAGTTTGAATAACAGAAGTTAAATCGAAATGTGAATGGATTTGGGAGCGATGGTGTTGTGTTTATATCAAACGTAAATCTTACTCTATTTGTTCCAATTATTGGAACAAATGAAGATACAGAACCACCATAGACAGCGCCAGCGCCAAGCGCATTAATAACTTCGCACGTCCCTGAAACTTCACGTGGATTACTAAATGCTGTAATAAAGAATAATTCAAATTCTATCCACGGGGTATATGTAAGCAACTCACAATCAATATCTTTGTAAATTTGAGTTACAAGTCCACTCTTAATTGTAAAGTTTCCTCTGTTTTGTATATTACTAAATCCTGATGATGATGATATAAACGTATCGATATCACTTGCGCTATAGTCTGGAACAGAAATAACACCGCCAGCTATATTAACGTTTGCTCCTGCTGTTACGGCAACTGGAGTTGTTGAACCATTCCACGATGTTACAACGCCAGATGCTGGAGTACCGGTATATGAAATAACACCAGCAGATATGTCTATGTCAGTACCAGCAGTTACATCTACTGGCGTAATCGAACCATCCCATGATGTTACAACCTGGCCGCCAGAGCCTGCACCACCCGCCAATTCTTCAGGGATACAATTTAACTGAGTAACTGTTATATTTTCAGAGCCACTATCATTTTGAATGAAAATTTCAACTGTATCGTTCGTTGCCAGTGAAACTAATGCCATGCAAGAAATGTTTTGAGCGCCAGGTGATGTTGATCCAAGAAAAGATTCTTGTTTTGATTTTGAAATAGGAGAACCATTTTGATAAATAATTACCGAAACGGTTCCGCTTGCTAAATTAAGAGTACATGAAAGTGAAACATTCAATTTAAAAGTGTCGCCAGACCCGATATAGGTCATAGTTCCAGCAGAGTGTGTAAATTCTGATATCAAGCCAGAAACGTATGTCCCAGCTACCTTAACGGGCGTTGCTGGAGACACTATAACTGTTTCAATTGCATTATCATTGAAATACATCTCACCGTAGGACGGTGCTTGTGGCGTTGGAATATCTGATATATACGCAAGAGAATCATACACGGGAACGCCAGGGGTGCCCTTTTGTATGCCTACTCTATTAGAGTCAGAAATATAGGCCATGAGACCTTTGGCAGGTGTTGCCACTGCCTTAAATTCCGCATCTGTTACATTAACATTTTCTAAAGGCTTCAAGCTTCTTATTGTTTTAGATTCTCCATCAAGCTCAAAATAAGGCGTTGTTGTAGAAGCTTCACTAGTATTGTCCTCTCCAACAGAAAAAATAATTTTACCATCGGCTGCTGATGAGTTGTCTTGAATAACGCAAGAAATTTTTCCATAGCCTCTTGCACCGCCAGCACTTTGCCCTACAAAACCAATTTCTGTTACAGCATCATCATTTGCACCAAGTGTGCTTCGTAAATCAAACCCTGAAGGTGCGTCAAAAGTTAAAAACCTGGTATACTCATGTCCAATAAATGACAACTTATCGGCAACACCTTCCCACGCAATTAACGTTGTAGGGCTTCCTTGTCTGAGTCCCTGAATAACCCAATCGGATGTTTCAGAGCCTGGCGTTGCTACAGGTAATACGGTTGCCATTAAAATGCTCGGTGTACCACTTGTATTTGATGTTGATGTTAAATTTAATGCTGCCTGATTCTGTGGTGACACTATATTAAGCGGCTTTCCAATTACCGTTGTAATTTTTCCATCACCATCATTATATGCATCTTGAAGTGTTACGTTTCCTGCAGATTGTGAATATTCAATAACTGCCCATGCATTTGTGCCAACATTTGTAGCTACTAATCTATCATATTGTTGAGGCAATACTACTGAATCGCTATCAACGCCATTAATCGTAACGCCTGCCGCTGCTGTCAATGTAAATGCACCAGCCGTATTTCTAATCATCTCAAATTGAGAAGTAATAGGGAATCCAGCTCCGAAGGGGATTGTTAAAACAATTGGTGCTGCTGAGTTGCTAACAATATTCTTACCAAAAAATGACTGTGCGACATTCTGGCTTGAGCTGGTTTCAAAATAGGGACTGTATGAATTAAACTGATCTATGGTTGTTTTTACTTCCCTAAATAAATCGGATGAATCTCCAACATATGTAATATCTGAGCCTTCAACAATAGGCTTTGACCCAAATTCGACAAGTCTTTTATCAGCCATTTTTTAAATCCTTTTATAAATGGGTTATTCTAAAACTATAACTTTGCTTCCATCGATTGTTACAACATTATCGCCATCAATAGTGACTAGAAAGTTTGCAGATGGAGGCGGAATATCTTCGCCAGCAATCAAAGGAAGGAAAGGAAATTGGTTTAACTTAATATTTAAATGTTTCATATTAATTAACTTGTTCTGAACCAATCCAATTCATTTGTCCATCTAATGCAGGCGTGCTTGTTCTTGGCGTTCCACTAACAACCCCGGCTGACAAAATTTCAGTTGCTGCAATTGCTACTGTTGATCCAGAACTTATACCAGAAAGATACTGAAGATCACCGAAACGATTTCGCCAAACAATATTTCCAGTTACTGAAAATGTTATATAAGTTGAGAATATTCGCGTAGTGCTATTTGGGATAGTATAAAATGGCGTGTCAAAAGTAATAATGCCAGACAAATCGCCTGTCATACCATTTGTAATGGCCATCGCTCACCTCCATGTGAGTTAGTAAATCAATAATTATTCATCATCATAATAAACAATTTCTGTTGATCTATTTTGTATCATGTTTCCTTCTAATGCAAGCGTCATGGTCTGAAAAGAGTCAACACTATTAGTAGTCCACTTAGGAAATGGCATTTCTTTATACACGCCATGTTTAGCGTCAAATTCCTTGCCATAATTAGAAAGACACTCAATAAGTCTGATTGTATTTTCTTCATTGAACGTGGTTCTATAGAGCATCTTTCGCATTAAGTTGATAGCATCAATTTTTCTATTCGGCCTTGTAACAGTTGTAAAAACCTCTCCAAGCTTCCTTCCAATATCAACAAAACTAACCGGCCTGTAACTTGATCCACCAGATGTTTTATCACGGTTTGCGCCATCATGCGGTGTAAAATGCGAGTGAAGCGATAATCCGTTTCTAGCACAAAAGTGTCTTGCTTGATCGACAAAATAATCAATGTTTCTATTGCACTCTTCTATATGCCCAATAATAACTGGATTGTTTTGTGCATCAAACTGAACATAAAGCACGGAACACGCATCGTTAACACCCAAATCCCAGAACGTGAACACAGGCTCGCCATGTAGAATAATTCCAGATACGAGCTTTTGGTTTTCGTGCATAAACTGTATTTCTCTAGAGAAAAACAAGCTTTCTTCATTGAGCTGGACTTCACTGTAATATTCCTGTTTGATTAAAAATTCAGGCATGCCAGCCTGGCGATCAAGGTCCACCATTTCGTCTGTAATATACCGATTACCATTATCATCTTTTAGAGTTTCGATACTATCGACGCTAACATACCATTCTTTGTTTTCTTTAACTCGCTGCCAAAGTTTGTAAAAATGATTAACGCCATTGAATGTGCTTTGACATATGAGCCAGCCGCCATTTTGCGTGAGCACTGGCATTAAAATATGCATTACGCGAGGGTCTGAATATGCAGCTTCCGATATAACAGTGCCTCTAGCATTTGTTCCCCGAAGTTTATCCGGGTCAACGTCTGATCCTAAAATCCAGATAACAGCGCCATTTTTAAGGTAAACTTTTAATTCATTTTTATTTGGTTTTCCCTTTATTAATCTTTTTGGAATCATCTCTATAAATGGCATTGATGTTCCATCCTTTAAGATGATATTACCATCCCATAGAACGCCCTTAGCCCTTACGGTTGTGGGGTAGATCATGAGGTAAAGGCCAGGGGTTTCTATTGCGCTTTCAATAAGCATGGTAAATGATTCGACCTCTTTACCTGCACGTCTTGGCCTACACAATAAGAATCTTTTTGTTCCATCTCTAAATAAAGCTTTTTGGACTTCAATTTGATAATTTCTTAGCTCAAAGAAAGGAAGCTTTGTAACTTCCCCATCATTGAATGTCAGTATTAAATTATAATCTTCGTCACGTGAGCATGTATATTTATCGGCATGTTGATTGCTGATTAATTCAGTTAGCTTATTAAATTTTTGCTCTAGTGATCTTATATTCATAATTTTAGCAGTATATTATTAATTTTTAATAATATACATTAATCCTATATTTACTGTTCTATTCTCTGTTGAAGTCCTAATGCTTGGCGTTGCAGAAATAAATCCTGTTGTGCTCCTATGTGTTGCACCTGGTGAACCAATACCCGATTCTATACCTCCTCCGCCTTGAATCATCATATATTGACTTGCTCCTGATGCAGGAAGATGCTCGTGATTATTAAGCGCATCTTCTTGGGTTGATCCAACAATGTCACCGACTATTGTTGACCCATCTGGACTTAATCTAATTAATGCATCAGGGTCTTTTCCTCTTCCATTATCCCACCCTCTTATATATGTTCCTCTACAATCTGGAAGATTATATTGTGTTGCCCCTTGCTGGACAGTTTTTAACGCAATATCCGTTAATGAATCAGTCGATAATATAGAAATTTCTTTTACTAGAGACCCAGGGAATCCAATTGGAGCTGATCCAACCCCATCTACTGAATACCAATAAATACTTGATCTTCCACTTGGCGAAAAAATCTCGAAATATCCCCCTGTTGGAGGAAATACAATAATTTCTACTCTAGCTACTCCTTTAGTAGATGATGATCCTGGATTAATAAGAGAAACTGAAAATCCAGATGTATGGCTTATTGGAGCAGATACAGTTCCAACTATGTACGAAGCATAATCTACAACATTTGTTAAAACTGCATTAAATATAGAAAATGAATCATTCCCATTTCCATGTTCTGTTCCTATAACATTAAATAACCTAATAGTTTCAACCGAAGAAGATGGTCCAACAATGTCTTTAGATATACCATTGCACTCATAATATCCAGATGGAACAGATGAAGAAGCAAAACTATATACTGATCCAGTTGGAACAAACCCTCCAGCTTCAATATTTGGAATTATTTCATCAAGAATATCCTTTACTGTTGTTGCTATTAACGCTTCAGGATTCCAATAGCCTATAAGTCCAGATCCACTATTTAATGGTGTGCTGCTGCCATATTCATTAAGTTGACTTGAAACACTTGTTTCAAGTAATCTGCTTTCATCATAATAACCAATATCTCTAGCACCATCTTGCCCAGGCAGTGAATTACCATATGTATTAAGTCTCGTTCTTAAATCTGTGCTTACTAATTTATTTTCATCAAAGTATCCAACAAGTGCGGCACCGTCAGTTCCTTGGGAATTATTGGCTAACTCTGATCTAAGCGATGAACACCCAGATTCTTCTTTATCTTCTACCGCAATAACACCACCAGCCGCGGAGCCTTTCCAAATAAAGTTTGGATCAAGTGTTGGTATAATGTTTCTTTGTGGTGAAACAGGAAGAAACGCACTGTTCTGATAACGCAATACTACTTCATCAATATTAGTAACATTTTGCTGAGTAACCAGCATCTCACGTTCAAAAGACTCATCAAGGTTACTACCTACAATATTTTGTGTTTGTGCGTAATCTGTCGTTATGCTGTCTTCAACATTTCTGATCAATGTAACAGTTGAGCCAATCCCGGGTATTGAAGATGGCTCAAATGTCACTGTTCCACCGCCAGGGATGCCAGTATTTTGCACCGTATAGTCAACATTAAGAATCTTAATATCAATATTTTCATTTGGCGGACTGCCACCAGGAGTTATATAAACATCAATATCTTTTGCCTTTGGTATGAAATAAGAATAGGTATAGATATCTTCTATCCCATTACCGATATATTGATTTCTAGTGGCTTCTTGCGGAACTGTTCCCATGTTTATGACTCCTGTCGTTTATTATTTTCCGTAAAGTTGTGTTTGCCCTGGTTGTAAGTAAGATTTTTCACCCATCATTTCTCGGAAAAATGGTGAAATAATCGGTATATTGCTAGAGGGTACTATAGATGTTGCTGCCTTCTCTGCATTTTTCATTGCCAATTTTAATTGTTTTTCATTCATTGTTGCAGCACCAAAACCAGCGCCAACTATTGCAGCAAAAACATTTGATAATAATTTACTGGAAGGCGAACCCATTAAAGTTGTGAGCATATCTTGATTTTCATGCCTAGGATCTAAAATACTATAAAACAACCCAATATTTGGCTGTATTAAGCTTATTGCCTGGCGTGTTCCATCAGTTTGATTCATCTCCCATGGCATGGGTGTTGATTTACCTTGTGCAAAATTATTAAACATTTCAGCACCAATAGATAAAGGAAGTGTCCCCATTATCATTGAAATTGCCCATGCTGTTTTTGATTGTGTTGCACGAGCGTCCATAAATCCTTGTATAAGGGCTTTATTAACAAACTGCATAGCAAACCCTTTAAACTGCATTACAGTCCTCATAAACTCGCCTAATGGTGTTCCTGGACGTGTTCCTTGCATCATCATAGCTTGCATGTAAGCGCCAGGTGTTGTTACTGCATTTTCTGAGGCAACATCAAACAAAGAGAAGACTTTTCTATGTAGAGCATTCTTTATTTCATAAAGTGGAAGGTGATTATTTGAGTCATTATACAAGCCTTTTACTTCATCATTTGTTAACGAGTCAACATTGTCTAATGTAAATAATCCTTTTTGATTCTTGCTTCTTAGTGTATCCCATTCTTTTTCTGAAAAATTAAACTTATCAAGTTGAAACTTTAATTTTTCAGGCAGTTCACTAAATGTTCTATCTGACATATTAGCAAGGTGCCTTGCCATAATTGTCATTGATGAAATTTTATTGCCTTTATCGAGTGCATTAATTCCAACAGTCTTATAAAACTTTGTAGCACCTTTCTGAATAACATTACTTACATTGTTTGCATCAATAAACTTTCCAACATAACCCATGTGATGATTGAACATTACTGCAAATTGTTTAGCAATATATTCTCTTTCTTCTGTAGGGAATTTATTAAACATATGGGTAAGATGCTCACGCCATGAAGAAAAATAACTATAACCCCACCTTTGCGAGAATGAAGCTGCATTTGCAGCATCTGGCACACTAAGAGCCGCAACATTCACAAGTCTAGCCATACCAGAGAGTGTTCTAACGTTTGACATAAAGTTAGCAAGCCCAGGGGATACTGCTGTCTTATCAACGCCCATTACTTGCTTCAAAACAAGTCCTGCATTTCTATACCATAACTCACTTTTATGTTCCACAGCTTCTTGATGATCCCTGAGATTGCCAAACATTTTTATTGGACTATCACCAAACAATCTTGCTGCACCAATCTTATTGCCAGATGTATGAATATGAGACATAACAGCACTATAGTAATCGCCTTTTCCGTATTTTGAATTATAATCCATCCAGCTTTCAGTATCTGTCCATTTGAAAAACATGCGTGAACGTCTTTTGACTGCATCAACATCATTAGTAACATTCGATCGTGTAAATATCTCAGATCGATTATTAATAATATTATCAAATATCCTGCCAATAATTTTATCTACTTCGACATGATCAATATTTCCATCCTCATCAATCGCCTTTGTTTTTTCAAATGTTTCTTTTAGATTAAGCTTTGATTTAATGAATTTAGCCCATATTTGTTTAGCATCTTCATTGCTGTATTTTTCTTTATTCATTGCTGATTTAATGAGCGATCTTCCAGCACTTAATATTTTCGATCTGTCATGAGTAACACTTATCTGCCTATCAGGATTTAAGTGTGATAATGGCATCGCATCAGATGAAACAAGATCAGCTTTTGTTTTGTCCACTAATTTTATATGCTTTTCAGCAATCTTTTTAGCTAGATTACTTGATTGCTTTCCATCAATTGCACGAGCTATATCAAGATCATTTTTGTTATCAGTTACAAAATTAACTTCCTCATCTGTTAAATCCTTATGAAATTCATTATATAGTCTAGATTGAACATTACGTTGTGATGCTTCAATATTAAAATCTAAATTCTTTCCGCCAAAATCTCTTGCGATAAGATTCTTTAAATTAGCCTTTCCATCACTGATCATTTGTTGCATGAATGTAAGTTTTTGAGCATTCCTAGCCGTTATCATATTACGCTGAAACAATTCTTCAAGATTTTGTTTATCAACTTCTTTAATAGCCTTTTGAATAGCAGCTTGTCCTGTCACATCGGAATAGCTATTGGCTGTACTAAAAACATCATCCAGATAATCTTCAATATCTTCACGTGTAAAGTGCGTTAGCTTTTCAAGCGCAGCATCAATACAGTCTTTGTTGTATTTACTTTTAGCCATTAACTATCCCCTAACACAAGAAACAAGATTTTCCCTGCTTCCATCTTCCATTGATTGTTTATACTGCTTATATTGAAGCATTGTCTGCCTATTATCAGCTTCAAGGTCTTTTGCACCACTTTTTCTAATATCTTGATCATTATATTTTTCAAATTCTTCTGCATGATCAACGTTATTTCTAGCTTGATCCTTAAGATCATCAATGCTGTTTTCTTCGCTTTTGTCTCTAAAGTCTTTTTCAGGCGATACACTTCGCTCATTCTGGTATCCCATATCTTTTATGCTACCAACATCTTCGCTCAGTCTATTTTCAAGGTATGCTTGTACTTTCTTTGGATCAGCATATTTTGATATGTCGCCATCCATGATTTTAGTCAATGAGTCGACCATTCCCTTGTAGGCATTTTGTATTTCATACTCGTGCTTTAGATCAACATAATGAAGCAGTGCTTTCGCATTCTCTGAAAATAAAGAAAGGTCTTTTAATCGCTGATATTCTATAGAATCTTGAAAATTATCTTTAAGATCATTGTCAAAAAAATGACTTTCAAGATTTTTTATTTCTTTGGTAGGTGCCAATGGCGTTTTATCTGCAATATTTTTTGTTATAGCATTTGGAATTACTTCATTATTTTTTAATCTTTTTACTATGCTTTTTTCTGACATTGGGTGATCAGAATTTATATGACTATACGCACCTTTATCTATAGTTTTTTTTAATATTGATAGATTTTCATCTTGCTTTAATAGTCTGTCATCTATAAATGAAACAAACCCCTTTAGTCCATTAACCATATGGCCACTATCAGATTTTATGGCGTCCATGATGTTTAGGTGTTGGTAATCAGATAAAGCCGTCTTTAGGTCTCCAGTTGTGTTTGATGCTAGCTGATCGAATATTGACGAATGAAGACTATCGATTGTATCTTTGCTGGCAATCTGCATGAAGACTTTGTTATTAACGGAATCAACATTATATTTTTCAGATTCTAATATTTTTATAGCTGTGCTGTGCATTTCATCAAGCTTGTTAGGTTCGGTTAGGTATGTATGAAGCCATTTGTATTCATCTTCACTGATCTTTCCTTTTTGAAAAGCGGAATCAATTTCATTAAGATTATCTTTTGAAGCATCACCAAGCTTTGGCATTTTACCAGATGCCTTGAATCCTCCAATCTTTCCATAAATTGCCCCGGCAGTCAT